>JABAOG010014136.1_pt2 | contig 10968 bp, 11 predicted proteins | sample 7062131 | NCBI WGS metagenome assembly JABAOG01 (sample SAMN14538629, study PRJNA623070) | marine sediment metagenome | biome: marine biome [ENVO:00000428]; feature: marine pelagic biome [ENVO:01000023]; material: deep marine sediment [ENVO:00002113] | place: India: Arabian Sea | collected... | reverse complement strand
GCAAACTTTTGGCGCAACGAAAGCCCCCAACGCGGCCGTAACCGCGAGTTCTGGCAGCTAAATACCGACATCTTCGGCAGCAGCCATCTCAATGCCGACCTGGAAATCATCCAAATCGGACTGGAAATTATGCTCGCATTCCAGCCACCGGAAAATGCTTTTGTCATGCACCTCAATCACCGCCACCTGATTGACGCCATATTACAAGGCATGATTGGCCTGCCACCCGAAGCCATTACCCAGACCATGCGGACCCTCGATAAATTCGAAAAGCTGCGCCGGGATGAGTTCCGGGACTTATTAGGCAAATCCGGCATCAGTAATGATAAAGTAGACCAACTCGTCGGCTTAATGGAATGCGAAACAATGGGCGACTTAATCACCCGCTTTCCCCAGTTAGAATCCGTAAAAGGCTACCAGGAAATAAACGAGGTTCTCAAAACACTGCGAACGGCCGGATACGACAACTGGATCAACTTCAAACCCAGCATGATTCGCGGCTTTGACTACTACGACGGCATGATCTTTGAAGTCTTCGACAATCACCCAGACAATAACCGGGCCATGTTTGGCGGCGGCCGTTATAACAGTCTGGCCTTGTTATTCGGCAAGCAGGACATTCCGGCCGTCGGCATTGCCCCGGGAGATGAGACCACCAGGCTCTTCCTGGAAAGCTGGGAACTGACCCCGGAACATGTTACCGCCAATCAGGCTGTTTATGTGCCTTTGCTCGATGAATCTTTGAAAACGGTTGTCGACTCCCTTACCCATCGCCTGCGAGCAGCGGGATTGGCCGTCNNCCGCCTGCGAGCAGCGGGATTGGCCGTCGAGATGGGCCTCGAAACCCAAAACTTCCGCAAGATGTTCGACTATGCCAATAAACGCGGCTTCAAATACGTCGTTATTCTAGGCACCAATGAAGCCGAACAGGGTGTAGTGGCCCTAAAAAACATGGAAAGCGGCGACCAGGACACCATGACCGAAACCGAAATGATCGAAAAACTTAAAGAGAGGATGGTCACATTGTGAGCGGTTCCCTATTTCCGGGAATGGATCCCTTCCTTGAAGGGGAAATTTGGCAGGAGTTTCACGGCCGTCTGGCCGGCGAAATCAGTTGTCAAATGAACAAAATGTTTGTTTTCCAACTTCACTGTCGGTAACAGGAGCCGGGGGTATTGCTATGTTAAGGAGGGCAAATTATTGGTGTTGTTGGACATGACACACGAATGGTCGCAAGCCATTATTCATGTCTGGCAAATTTAGTAAATGGAGTAGATACAATGAAAAGAAAAATATGGGTATTGATATTGGCGACGGCCCTTTTATTATTCCTGGCAGGTTGTTCAGGCACTGAGCCAGATAATGAGGGCGAAGTTTCATCGGCGACAGAAACGCCAACGGAAGCGCCAGTTGAAGAACCGGCCGAAGAACCGACTGAAGAACCAACATCTGAACCCACTGTAGAACCAACCGAGGAGCCACCAACAACAACCCCGGAACCGACTAACACACCCGAACCAACCCCGACTCCAGAACCCCGATTATTAGTTGGCGACGATTTGTTCTCTGTCGTCGGTGAAGGCCCCATTGTCCCACGTGGGCCGGAAGGCAGCTGGTACGAGACTTATACCGACCCCGGGGGAGCCGTCTACCATGACGGCCTGTTCCATATCTTCCATAACGGCTTCAATGGCTGGCCAGATTCCGTCGGTATCGCCTATTCCAACTCCGAAGATGGGGAAAATTGGACCTTGGCCCAGGAAGAACCCGTATTTGTCGGCGACGAACTGGAATACGTCGGCCTGACCGTACTGGCCTCTAGCGTCCTGGTCGAAGACGACGGCACCTGGGTCATGTACTTCTACATCTGGGAACGGCGAACCTGGCCCGGCCCGGTCAAAATCGGCCGTGCCACCGCCCCAGCACCAACCGGCCCCTGGACGGCCGATCCCGAACCCATCTTAGTCCAGGGCAGCGACAGCGAATGGGACGACTACGCCGTCTCAGCCCCAAGCGTCGTCAAAACGGATGACGGCTACCTCATGTTCTACACCGGCTACCAACGCACCCAGGCCATGATCGGCCTGGCCGCCTCCTCCGACGGCATCACCTGGACCAAATACGACGACCCCTCAACCACCGAAGCCCCCTTCGCCGAAAGCGATCCGGTCTTCATGCCCGGTGAAGATGGAACCTGGGACGATACCCACGTCCTCCAACCCCGCGTCGTTTCTTCGCCCGATGGTTTGGTGATGTTGTATTCAGGCGCCCCTTCAGTCAATGGCGCTAACATGGAACTGGGCTACGCCATTAGCGAAGATGGCATCAATTGGGAACGCGTCACCGAACCAATATTTGACTACACCAGGGTTAGTGGCGGACGAGCTATCTGGTTCACCGAGTTGCTCTACCATGACAACACCTATTATCTCTTCTTCGAACTCGGCACCGGCGGCAACACCGAAGTCTACCTGGCAACCCACCGGGGATCGCTCATTGGAGGCGGGGAATAATGCGCCTATAATTGGTTGACTCGTTGATTGGGTTGGTTTCGCTCATCATCCAATCAACCCAATCAACTCAATCAACCTGAATCAGGGAGGTTTCTCATGGACTTTCAAGATGTTGTCGCCCGGCGGCGAATGGTCCGTAATTTTACCGGTGAACCGGTCGATTCGGCCGCCATAGAACGCATTCTCGCCGCCGGTCGCCGGGGGCCAAGCGCCGGTTTTAGCCAGGGCCAGGACTTCATCGTTGTCACCAACCAAAAACTAAAAGACGAACTGGCCCGTATTTGCCACCAGGAAGAATACGTCAAAAGCGGCTTCGACCCCTTCATCTCAAAAGCCCCGGTTTTAATTGTGCCCTGCACCAACGAGATGACTTACCACCACCGCTATCAACAGCCCGATAAATTGGACGAGGATGGGAATGAAATTGAGTGGCCCGTACCCTACTGGTTTATGGACGTCGGCTGCGCGGTGATGCTGCTTTTGTTAGCCGTCGTTAATGAGGGGCTGGCTGCCGGATTCGCCGGTGGTAAGGATTTAGAGGCCTTCCGCCAACTTCTCAACATTCCAGAGGAAGTCACGCCGGTTGGCGTCATCCCCATCGGACACCCCGCGCCCGACAAACGATCACCCTCGTTGAAACGGAGAAAACGGCCGCATCGGGAAGTGGTCCATTATGAATATTGGTGAAACACAGATCGTCGATGACCCAGGCAAGGTGAGGTTTCGCAATTCAATAATTCTTAAAGCTCTCCTGGTCATACTTATTTTTTTCGGGGGATTGCCTATATTTGTGCTTTTTTACACCCTTGCCCAAAAGCAATATCTTGATGTTGCCTTGAGCGCCTGGCTAGGCGAGTTTTCGCTTTTTGGTATACCTGCAAACCCCTGGTTGGATTTTTTACCAACTTTTGGACTGACAATTTTCATCTCGCTATGTTTAGCAGGAGCAGGAATTTTCCTTCTCCAGAATCAAAACAATGTATCTTTGTTGAGCAAATTTAAGCCAGGTCTTTCTTTTCTTCTAGCAGCAATAGCCGCGATCGCTTTCGAATATGCCATAAAACAAGCTTTAACATCATATTTGTACTTTGACGATTTCCTGGTAATTGGAGAGCTAATCCCCATTCCACTCGGCGTTCTAACACTCATTGGCATCATCTTTTTATTAGCAATTTATTACTGGCTTTTCACCACCAGCAAAAAATTACATAATAATCGCCCCATCTAAAAACTTCTTATGAATTTCATCCATTTTGCGCTATGATTATTATTCAACATCAGTTAGAATATATATACCGTCTGACAACAAGCCCTTCTTACAATCAAACCCTGGTATTCAACAAACCAATATCAACAGTCTATATATTGGTTTTGAACAGATGAGGTGAATAATGCCCAATAATAACGACAACTCCCAAAACGCCACTAAAATCAGGTATACATACTCCCAAAACCAATTACATGGCGACTTTATTAGCGGCGACAAAGTTTATGGCAATGACAATACAAGCAAAAACATGCCTATGTCAAAAGGCATACTAAGCGAATCCAGTTACGGTGGCCAGGAGCAATTTGACAGACTTTACCGTACAGTATTTCTCGCTATTGAAAGACGTCCGGAAGACCCCCATATCAAAAAGGGGGAACTCCAATTTATCGCCGAAAGCATCTATCGAGAGCTAATGCACGAAAGCACAGCCAATATACCCCATATTCGCCAGTGGTTAAAACAGCTCAATTCCTTGGCGCCCGATGTATTTCAAACAGCCACCGCCGTACTTACTAGTAAAGAAAACGGTCTCGCAGAACAGACTAGGAACGAGATTCAGAAAGTTCGCGACGACTGTCAACCAACCAGTGAAATGGAAATGCCCATACAAGTCTACCTCGAAAATGAACTGGCCGCCCAAAATGCTCCGCCAGAATTTTCAGATCGAATGCGCGGCGAATTGGAAGAGCTAGAACAAGCAGTCCACGACGGCAATGTGCGGCCCGTTCGCCAAATTTTGGGCGATCTCGTCCAAATGAACGGCATGATCCAACCACTTCGCCATTGGCTCGTCGATTCGGCCGGCATACCAACCGCCATCAAGGTCTTCGCTCGAAACTACCTGGACTCCCTCTAAACTTCAAAAAATACCTGCGTTCCTCGCCAGGAGCGCAAGTTAGCGGCCCGCATAAGATAGTCTGGGTTAATCGCGTCCCTGTCTATCCCATAATCAAAACTACACCAAATCCACTATGACTGAAGAGAGCAGCCAAACTCCGGAAAACACGGCCGAAAAAGAAACAACACAGCCACCAGAACAAACTCGCCTCGCTCAATTTTTGAGCATGGGTCTTTCACTCTTCCTTTTCATTCTTGTCTGGGTTCTCTTTATCATCTTCATTCCTATAGTCGCCAATGAACTTCTAACAACCGTGCTCAAAGCGGCAATCATCCTTATTGCCGGTTTCCTACCCGCCATCATCTTTGGCTATTTCCAAAGCCGCCGCCAAATTCTTTTCATAGAATACCAACAAAATCTCCGGCGGCTTGGCTTTGCAGAAAACGCCAGAGTATATCGCAATAAATTTGATGCCATTTATGGCAACAGCGATATGGGCAACCGTCGGGATGTGGTATTTCAAACACCGATCATCATAGCAACTATCCTGAGCGTCATAGGTTGGGTAACCGTCTATTACACCCCAACACGGGATACAGCCACCTTAATCCCAAATGCAACTACCTTGTCCTACGGATTTCTTGGGGCCTATGTTTTTGCTCTCGGCTCCCTCGTTCGTCAATATATAACTGACGATTTACAACAAAGATATTACGCCAGCGTCGTTTACCGCTACCTTGCCGTATTTATCCTGGCCGGGTTATTGAACATTCTATTCACCACCACCCCGTCAGGAACGATTTTGACTGTAGCCTTTGCAATAGGCTTTTTCCCTTCAATGGGTATTCGGGTCATTATCCGCCTTGGGACAAGAGCCTTAAATGCCCTAGCAGACTCCGACCTGGAGGGAATTGAGGACGAAACGCCTTTAAACCATCTTCAAGGACCAAATGCCTATCACCGGGACAGGTTGGTATTGGAAGGCATTGACAACATCCAAAATCTGGCCTGCGCCGACATTGTCGATCTAATGCTCAAAACCCGCTTCCCGGTCGAGCAGCTGGTCGATTGGATGGATCAGGCACTTCTATACCTGCATACCGGAGCCAGACACTTCCCCTACTTCCTCGAAAAAGGCGTTCGGACAGCCACTGATTTTATTGACCTCTATGACCAACTCAAACCGGCCGTCCCAGAAAACCAGGCCTCAGTCGGTTTATTAGATCCGGGAACAAATCTCACAATCGGCCAGTTAAACGCCATCGCAGTTGCCTTACGCAACGATCCCAATATGTTCCACATTCGTTATTGGCGCGACCATCAATTTGAGCTGCTCTCTGAAGATGTCGTTTTGGGTAAAGAAGCCAACCTTAAAATTATGCAAGGCTTCCCGGAAGAGGCCATTTCCCTTTACGATAGGCTGCTCCAACAATTTCCAAATTACTACACCGGCTACTTCTATCGTGGCATGGCCCACACGGCCGCTCGCAACTACAGTCGAGCCTCCGATGACTTTAGAACATCCCTCGCCCTGGCCACTCAGGACTGGGAAAATGCCCGCCTGGCCTATCTCCAATTAGGCAAAGTCCATCAAGCGTTAAGAGAGTTCAATGAAGCCACCGAAGCTTATCAACAAGCAATTGAATTATATGCCCCCTTCCCCGAAGCCAACCTGGAATTTGGTCTCCTACAAATGGAATTGAAGAACTTCCAAGCAGCAATTGATAATTTTAACACCGCCATTAATCACAAATTTAGGCTTGGCGAAGCCTATGCTAATCTTGGGCTGGCCGAACTTGAAGCCTGGGCTCAGGCCGGTAGCCCAGGCGATCAAAGAGACGATGTATTCTCAAAAGTTAGACAACATTTTGAACGAGCAATCGAGGAAAACCCAAATTTACTCAGCACATATCTCGATCTGGCTCAAATCCTAGAACAACAAGGCTTAAGTGACCTGGCAATGGAAAAATATTCTGACCTGATCGCCCAGTCATCAAGTAAAGACAATCCGAAAGTGTCCTATTTGGCCCGGCTTCGTCGAGGCAATTTATTATTCAATACCGGGCAGTACCAATCAGCCATCGTTGATTATGACGAAGCGCTTGAACTTGAACGCGATGAAAGCGGCTTCTTCAACCAGGCCCAAGCCTATCTCCGAACCGGACAAACTGAATTGGCGCTGGGCGCTCTACGCGAAACCGTCCGGCTCAACATAAACCATCTACCCGCCTATCAGCAATTAGGCGATCTGGCCCTTCAGTTAAATCACTACACCGAAGCAGCAGAAGCGTATGCCCGTGTCTTAAAATTGCAGCAAGAAGATGACAATCTCGAAGGTCAGATGAATGCTCACTTGAATTTGGGACGTGCCTACCGCATGTTGGGCAACCGCAAACAAGAGGCTTTGAGAGAGTTAAAAGCAGCGGCCGATCTGGCCGGCAAATTAGCCAACGATCTTGTATTCACCGCCGCCTCCTACGAAATGGGTCTGGTGCTGTTCAAAAGAGAACCAGTGATCCAGACTACTGAAGAACAAATAGAAGAAGCGGCCGTAAAATTCACCACCAGCGCCGAACTATTCGATGTATTGAACCAACCCCGCCAAAGTGTCGAAGCCGGTCTATACCTGGCCCGTACCCTGCAAGTGCAAGGCAAAACCAGCGAAGCGCTTCAGGCCCTGGAAGATGCCCAAACGCGATTAAGCAAAGTATTCGACCGTAACCAACCAGAAGACAACCGGCTTCAAACCGAGATCAACACCCTATCTCAACTACTAACCTCGAATCAATAGAGTAAACGTCACGGATACTTAATAGAAAAAGGAAGAATAAAGAAAATGAGCGACAATCTTAAAAAAGCGACATTAGGCGGCGGCTGCTTCTGGTGCGTCGAAGCCATCTACCAGGATGTTCAAGGCATTACCAAAGTCGAATCCGGCTATGCCGGCGGCCATGTCCCCAATCCCACCTATCGGGCCGTTTGCAGCGGCGCCACCGGCCATGCCGAAGTCATTCAACTAACCTACGACCCAAACCAGATTTCATTCGAAGACATTCTCTACATTTTCTGGCGCACTCACGACCCCACCACCCTCAATCGCCAGGGAGCTGATGTCGGCACCCAATACCGATCCATCATCCTTTACCATGATGAGGAACAAAAAGCCATTGCCGAGCGTTCACTGGCCGAAACAGACGCCAGCGACCTGTACCCTTCCCCCATTGTGACTGAAATCGCCCCCCTCGATGAATTTTACATGGCCGAGGATTACCACCAGGATTACTATAAGTCCAATCCCTACCAACCCTATTGCATGGCCGTCATCGATCCCAAAGTTCGCAAATTTAGAAAATCATTCCAGGACAAACTTAAAACAACGGCTTAATTACTGACCTTCCAGCGCCCATAAGCCCTAAACGTTCGCAGCTTGCTGACGATGATATTCCCTTTCCAATCTCGCTCGGCCGTATTCCAGGCTTCTTGGTCAATGGGCGACCAATCCCAGCCAAGCGGCCAGCTGCCATCCTCAAGCTGGCTTTCAATCTCAATATCCAGATTTTCCTGTACGAGCGCGTCGTCAATTTCGGCCCTAAAAGCTGAATCCGGCATTGGGGCTGCAACCAGTGGCTTAAAAACTTCTCCAGCACGCCATTTACTCCGCTCTAGATCCAAACTGTTCGGCAATAATCGAGCCAACTGATCAACTATTTCTTGTTTTTCATCTTTTGCCAGATTATCTGCTTCCGCCAACCCTACATAACATTCGAAATCATGCAAGGCTATCCTATCTGAGAATGTATCTAGCTGCTCCAAAACGGCCGTCTTCACCATATTCAAAAAATCCGGCCGCACCAGATTACAAAAATGTTGCAAATGTCCGACTATCCCCGCCCGTGGATTTACCAGGAAATTCCCAAAATTTTTCGCCGAATCCTCATAGCTCCACCACCAGGCATGAGGCGCACCCTCCACCTCCGGCGGCACAATCGGCCAGACCTCCCGCGTCCCATCATAACTATCCAGCAAATACTGAACCCCCAACTGCACCGCTGGTTTCCGGGCTGAAATACCAACCTCCCGCAAAATGCCAAACGCCGTTGAAGTCGCAATCACCGACGACGCCTCGGTTCGTAAACTCCGGTTCCAATGCCTTGCCAAAACCCCCATCGCCGTTTTGAAAAGCCGTCAACGCCTCCAAAACGGCCGCCTGGCTGCCCCCTTCAAAATGATACTCAAAACGGCGCTGGTCGAGGGGACGGCCGTAGGTATACAAATAATTTTTGGCCTTTTCAAAAGCCCCCTGGCTAAACTGCTTCATCTTTATATAACCTCTGGCACTGCCACCGTTTTATCATCCTTAACATTGCCCGTATTCAACGTCCCCACCGGCTCAAACAGCATCACCCAACACTCTTCCTCTGCCACCGGCCGATGCTCAATGCCTTTAGGGATAACCAAAAACTCCCCCTCCCCCAACACCACATCCCTATCCCGAAACTGAATAATCAGGCGACCCTTTAAAATCAAAAACAACTCATCTTCCACATCGTGATGGTGCCACACAAATTCCCCCTTCAGCTTCACCACCTTAACATGCTGTCCATTCAACTCTCCCACAATCCGCGGATGCCAATAATCATCAAACTGACCGAATTTCTCTGCTAAATTAACCTTATCCATAACCATATTTTATCCCACACAAGTCAATTTACCTAAAAGCCAGGCCCGCAAGAAGCCTGGCTATTGACACCATCACGGCCGAAACACCGCCGGCATTGATACCCGATAATTCACCGTCACCACCGTTGTCGTTCGCCACCATACTGTTAAACGCATTCGTCGCCGTCACAACGGCTGTATACACCCCAATCGCCGGATAAACATGCGTCGTCATCGCTCCCGTCCCCGTAACCCCATCCCCAAAATCCCATTCATATGTCTCAAAGCCGCCGCCATCAATGATCGTCCCTAATGTCGTCTCCCGGCCAAACGCCGTCGGCCCATCATTCGTCGCCGTCAGCGCCAAAATCGGCCCCTCCACCTTCACTAGCGCCGTGTCACTTCCCGTCACCACATCCGTCGGCCCCGGATTAAAGGCCCTCCAGGTCGCCGAGTTAACCGTCGTCTGGGTAATATTGGCTGTAATCGTAAAAAATGCGAGCGCCCCCGGCGTTAGGGTAAAGGGAAAAGATGGCCCCAGGACAATCCCAAGTTTATCATCAACAACTGTATGTAATGTCGTCGTGACATCACCGGTAATTTCTATGTTGTAGCAATAATAAACCACTCCCCCACTACTCGGAATCGTTAACTGGCTTTCAGTTGCGCAAACCGATGGGTCTAGCCCAACCGTCTTCCTGAATTCAATGGACAGCCCCACATTTCGAACGGCCGTCCCCCCCTCAACCACATGCACCACCGGCTCACCCTCACCCTGTCCCAAATCAACTGCCCAAACACTCCCCGCTAAAACCATAACCAGCAACCCCAACGACAGCGCCAAACTTCCAAAAATTAATAAAACCCGTCTCATTAAATTTCTCCATAACCGCAACAAAACCAATGTGCTACAATAAATTTTATCTCAATAACAAACCAACCCCGTGTAGTTTATTAAATAACCTCGGAAATTGCTCCCAGAAACCTCCTTTTTGTCATTCCGAAAGGAGCGTCTTACAATAATCATAAGATCCAAAATCTAACAAGCGACTTGAGGAATCTTTCACCTTGTTCACTTGATTATTTTTTAACCAAATTTGGTTGCTCATCACTTACTCAACCCTCAGGAGACACAGAAATGCCAGGCACAATCCTAAACATATTCCTAAAAGAAAAACACGGTCAGCCCGTCACCCCGGTCAACCAGGCCGCCGCCGAAAGCGGCCTGGGTTTTATCGGTGACGTCAGCTTCGGCCGTTCCAAACGCCAGGTCCTCTTTATCGAAAAAGAAATCCTCGACGAATTCCAACTCGTCCCCGGCCAGGTAAAAGAGAATGTCACCGTCCAGGGCATTCCCCTTGCCGGTCTGCCTGCCGGAACCCAACTCCAGGCCGGAGAAGTCCTGTTCGAAGTAACCGGCGACTGCGCCCCCTGCCAGTTCATCGAAGACATGCGTCCCGGCCTGCGAGACGAAATAGACGGCCGTCGCGGCACCCTATTTCGTGTCCTCAACGGCGGTACAATACGCATCAACGACACTGTTACTACCCTTGTAAGTAAAGCCGTCTAAACGCTAAACACCATTCACAATCCAAATTTCACTATTCAATAACCTTCCGGTACTCATCATATTGCCGCGCCCGGTACATCCCAATCCGTTCATAAAACCGAACGGCCGTCTCATTCTC
>JABAOG010014420.1_pt1 | contig 10974 bp, 6 predicted proteins | sample 7062131 | NCBI WGS metagenome assembly JABAOG01 (sample SAMN14538629, study PRJNA623070) | marine sediment metagenome | biome: marine biome [ENVO:00000428]; feature: marine pelagic biome [ENVO:01000023]; material: deep marine sediment [ENVO:00002113] | place: India: Arabian Sea | collected... | reverse complement strand
GCCATGACCCGTCCTCTTTCTTCTCGTGGATTGCCGGAGCATCCGGCTGTCGTTCGGCCCAGTCAGCGAGCCGATGTACCAAAGTGTGTTGCTGTCCCATGGCTCTCCCTCACCGGCGTTTTTCTCGGCCGGGTATCGAGCGTACCACTTAGCGTGCGCTATGAGCCATCTGCAAGGAGGGGCGCCCAGCAGTCCCCCTCTTTGACGACGCGCCCATCTCGCTCGAGCTTGATCAGGTGCGCCTCGATCGAGCGAAGGGCGAGAGGCCAGAGCGCCTTGGGGGTGTCGTCGTATGCGCGCGCGACCAAGTGCCGGGGTCGCGAAGCTTTACCACGGGCCTCGAGTGCACGGAGCACCTTGCCCTCGCGCATCAACCGATGCTCGATGTAGAAGCTCAGGATCGCTTGCGGCTGCTCGATCAAGTCGCCGTGCGCCGGGAGGATTCCGGCAGGCTCGAGCGCTGACATCTTTCGAAGCGACTCGAGGTACAAGAGCATGTCGCCATCGGTCGGCTCGACGATGATCGTACCCACCGAGGCGACCATGTCGCCAGCGACCATGATGTTGCTCGCCTCGTCGGTGAAGCACAGGTGCCCGGGCGCATGGCCCGGGGTATGAAGCGCAGTGAGCGAGGTCGGAATCGGCCCGTCGAGCTCGATTCGCTCGCCGTCTTGGATCAGCCGATCGATCTCGACGATGCCGTCGAGGCGCTGGGCGGTCATGGCATGGGCCCAGAGCGGAAGCTGCAGCCGCTCCCGAAGGGCCATGGCGCCGCCCACGTGGTCGGGGTGATGGTGCGTTGCGAGGATCGCCACAGGCTCGACGCCCCGTAGGCGCGCGCCCTGGACCCACTCGGCCATCGCGTCCTGCTCTTCCCGATAGGGCGTCGCGGGCTCGACCAGCACGGCCTCCTGTGTACCGATCAAGAAGGTATTGGTGTGGGTCGCTGGCGGCAGCGTCGGCGTCCGCACCGGGAGCATCTCGATCGTCGGCGCAACCGCCCGAACGCGATCAGCGACGGACTCTGAGCCGGAGGGTTTCATTGGTCTAGCTGCCGCTCACGAGCTCGAGATCCTCGAGATCGAGCTCTTCCTCTGGCGCCAGGGCATGGATCATGGACACGGGACCGCTCGGGTAGAAGCGGGCGCGTGGCTCATCGAGCAAACATTCGACACGGCCTTCGCTCTGCAACGTCGGGTCGCCGAGTTGGTGCATGCAGACGCGAACGATCGACTTCACCGTTTCGAACACGCCCCAGCCGTCTCGCGCGGAGGCCACGAGCTCTGGGATGCCTTCGGGCACGCCGAGCCGTTCCCCAAGCTCGCCGACGTGGAGAATGCCGGACAGGTCGCGCTTGTTGTACTGGACGACCATCGGAATACGATCCGGGTCGACCCCGTGTTGCCGCAGGTTGTAGTCGAGGTTGCGGATGCTGTAGCTGTTGCCCTCGATCGCGTCGGCTTGGCTGTCGACGACGAGCACCACGCCATCGAGGTTGCGAAGCACCATTTGGCGCGTGGAGTCCTGCGCGATTTGCCCTGGAACGGAGATGAGGTGCAGGCGCACTTTGTAGCCGCGGAACTTGCCGAGCTCGAGCGGCAGGAAGTCTAGGAAGAGCGTGCGCTCGGCCTCGGTGTTCACCGTCACGAGCTTGCCGCGGTACTCGGGCCGCGTCTGCCCGTGGATGGTTTCGAGGTTGGTGGTTTTGCCCCCGAGCCCGACGCCGTAATAGACGATCTTGAGCGTGATTTCGCGCTGCGCGTGGTGAACCAGCGGCATGATTCGGAACTACCTGGGTCCCGCGAATGCGTCAAGAAGCCCGCAAAAACCCGAAGCCTCAGCCGGCGTCCTCCCGGACGGCGGCGCTGCGTTCCCAGCGCGCCACGGCGGCGCGGGCCGCCGCGTGCTCTGGCGCGGACAGATCCGGGTCGACCCCGATGATGCGATCCGCCAGATCGCCTGCGCGTCGAAGGAGGGCCTGGTCCGTGGCGAGGTCTGCGAACTGCAACCCGTTCGCGCCAGACTGGCGGTACCCAAAAAGGTGACCGGGCCCTCGCAGCTCGAGATCGCGCTCAGCGAGGCGGAAGCCGTCGTCGGTATCGCACAAGGCTCGAAGCCGTGCCTCGGCTTCGGTGGACAGCGGTTCGCCAAACGTGAGGAGGCAGGCGCTCCGCTGACCCGACCGGCCCACGCGCCCCCGGAGCTGATGAAGCTGGGCGAGCCCAAAGCGCTCGGCCTGCTCGACGACGATGATGTTGGCGGCGGGGACGTCGACGCCGACCTCCAACACCGTGGTGCCCACCAACACCTGGAGCTCGCCCTCCACAAACGCGCGCATCAACGCACGGCGCTCCTCGCCACAAAGGCGACCATGGATCTGTCCGACGCGGTCGTCTCCGAACTGCCCTTTCATTTCGGCGAAGGCTCGGTCGACACCCACGAGCTCGTCCGAAGATGAGATCGCGGGACAGACGACGAAGGCCCTCCCTTCGGCTCGGAGGGCCCGCTCGATCTGGCGGAACACGGTGTCTCGTTTCTGGCGTGAGATCATCTTTGTCGTCGCCGGAACGCGCCCGGGCGGCTTCGCATCGATCGTAGTCAGGTCGAGGCCCGCGTAGAGAACCAACGCGAGGCTTCTCGGAATCGGCGTCGCGGTCATGACCAGAAGGTGCGGCCGTCGAGCGGCCCCTCGTGTTCCGAGGCGGAGGCGTTGGGCCACGCCAAAGCGATGCTGCTCATCGACGATGACCAGTCCGAGGTCGGCAAATCGCACCTCTCCACTCAGAAGTGCGTGCGTTCCGACGACGATATCGACGGCGCCGGTGGCCAGCCGGTCGAGCATCGATCGTCGTTGATCCTTGCTCAGGGCCCCCGTGAGGACGCCAAGACGAAGACCGAGCGCCTCGGCGGTGGGCCTCAACGTGTCGGCATGCTGGTCGGCGAGCAACTCGGTCGGGGCCAAGAACACGGTCTGGGCGCCGCCCGCAGCGACCTGGGCGCAGGCCACCATCGCGACGGCGGTCTTTCCGCATCCGACGTCGCCTTGAAGCAAGCGGCNNAGTCGGCAGATCGGGCTCCGCATCGAAGGTCGCCGGATCGGGAACGTGGATCGCCTCGAGCGCTTCGCTGACCGTGCCTGCGCTCACCTCGGCACGCAGCGCCGGTGGGAGCAAATCCGGAACCTCTGCGACCGCACGGTCGACGGCCGCGCGCACCGCCCGTCGGAGCGTCTTGCGGCGAACGCCCGGAACCTCCGGATAGCGCGGCTCGATGGCGCCCGGCGCATCTACGGCAAGTGTCTCCGGATGTGCGATCGTCGCAACCCCGCGATAGTCGTGAACCCTGCCCGCGACACGCACCGTCTCCCCCTCGGCGAAGCGCCTCGAGAGCCCTGGAATCGCGCGAAACCAGATCAGCTTCAGCTCGCCGTAGCCGTCGTGTCCAGGTGTTTCGTCTTGCGGCTCGAGCCGAGCCTCGAACCCCATGCGTCCGCCCCGCGGAAACGACCGAGCCCTCCGAACCACGCCCTCGACGACCGTATACTCTCCGTCGCGGAGCGCGTGAATCGGCGTTGGCTTTCGTTGGTCGTCGTACCCCCGGGGCAACAACCACAAGAGGTCGCCGACCGATTCGTATCCGCGGTTGCGCAGATGGGCCCCGGTCGTGGGCCCGATCCCGGGCAGTGTTTCGACCGGATGATCGAGGAGTGTAGCCACCGGCGCCTGCTCCCTGTGGGGCGGGGCTCCTTTCAGCCCCAGCGGACGTCGCTGACTTCGTAGTTGCGAACGCCGCCCGGAGTCTGGACCCGCACCTCGTCTCCGACTTCCCTGCCGACGAGGGCGCGAGCCACGGGCGAGGTGATCGAGATCTTCCCTTGCTTGAGGTCGGACTCGTCGGGGCCAACCAGGCGGTACGTGACCACCTTGCCGTTGTCCATGTCTTCGAGCTCGACGATGGCGCCGAACTTCACCTTGTCACCATCGAGTGTGGAAGGATCGATGACCTCGGCGCGCGCAAGCTTGTCTTCGATTTCGGCGATGCGCGCCTCACACAGGCCCTGCTTCTCTTTGGCAGCGTGATACTCGGCGTTTTCCTTGAGATCGCCGTGCTCGCGGGCAACCCCGATCTCCTGGGAGATCTTCGGCCGCTCCGCTTTCAGCGCGCTGAGCTCGGCGGTGAGGGCAGCGTGCCCATCAGGGGTCATCGGAACCCGGTCCATCCCGATTTCGTATAACGTCCCATCACAGAAGGCAACCCGCCGGCGAAGCCCCGTGGAGGATGCACGGCATCCTCTTTACCGGGGCGGCCGAAGCGTCGCAAGCTCGCTAGTGCGGGCGTGATACTCCTGCAGCGAGCAGACCGAGGGCGGCCTCCGGCGCCGAGCTTCGACGGCGTCGACCGCGGCGACGGCAGCAGCGATCGTCGTGAAATACGGCACGTCGCTCAACACCGTTTGGCGGCGCATCGAACGACTGTCCCGAATCGCCTTTGCGCCTTCGGTCGTGTTGAATACGAGAGCGATGTCGCCATTTTGCAGAAGGTCGACGATGTGCGGCCGGCCCTCGCCGACCTTGTGGACGTTCTGCGCTTCAAGCCCCGCGCGCTCGAACACTTCACGTGTCCCTTTGGTCGCGATGATGTCGAAACCCAGGTCCCTCAGGCGCCGCGCAAGCTCGGCCGCGGCGGGCTTGTCGCTTTCCTTCACGCTGATGAAGACCTTCCCTTCGTCCGGAAGCTCCAAATATGCCGATAGCAGCGCCTTGTAGAACGCGTCGGGAAAATTGTCGGCGATCCCCATGACCTCGCCGGTGGAGCGCATCTCGGGACTGAGAATCGTGTCGACGCCGGGGAACTTTGTGAAAGGGAAGACCGACTCTTTGACGGCGATGTGGTCTGTAACGACTTCGCGCGTGTAGCCGAGCTCGCGAAGCGTTGCCCCCGCCATCACCTTGGCGGCGATCTTGGCCAACGGCACACCGATGGCCTTGCTGATGAACGGAATCGTTCGCGATGCGCGCGGGTTGACCTCGATGACGTAGACCGCGCTCCCACGAACCGCGAACTGGACGTTCATCAAGCCGACCACCCCGAGCTCCAGTGCGAGTGAGCGCGTCGAGGACCGCAGCGTGGCCAGGACATCGGGGGGAAGCGCGTGCGCGGGCAGGGCCATCGACGAATCGCCCGAGTGAATCCCCGCCTCCTCGATGTGCTGCAGGAGGCCGCCGATGACCACGTCTTTGCCGTCGGAGACGCAATCGACGTCGACCTCGATCGCGTCCTTCAGGAACTCGTCGACGAGGATGGTCTGGGTCTCCGCTTCGGCGACAGCCTCTAGCGCAACGGTCATGTATCGCGCCAACTCTTCTTGGGAATAGACGATTTCCATCGCGCGTCCGCCGAGCACGTAGCTCGGCCGAACGACGACCGGGAAGCCGATCTGATCGGCGACCGCGAACGCGTCTTTGGTGCCCTTGGCGATCCCACCACGCGGGCGCTTGAGGCCGAGCTTGTTGAGCAGCTCCTCGAAGCGCTCGCGGTCCTCGGCGCGGTCGATCGCGTCGGGCGAGGTGCCGAGGATCGGCACCCCTGCGCGCGAGAGCGGCACCGCGAGCTTCAGCGGGGTCTGGCCGCCGAACTGCACGATGATGCCGTCGGGCTTTTCCACCTCGACGATGTGCATCACGTCCTCGAACGTCAGGGGCTCGAAGTAGAGCTTGTCCGACGTGTCGTAGTCGGTGGACACCGTCTCCGGATTGCAGTTGACCATGATGGTCTCGAAGCCCATCTCCTTGAGGGCGAACGCGGCGTGCACGCAGCAGTAGTCGAACTCGATGCCCTGGCCGATGCGGTTGGGCCCGCCGCCGAGGATCATGACCTTCTTCTTATCGTGATTCGCCCGCACCTCGCTCTGCAGGCCCCAGGTCGAATACATGTATGGGGTGAGCGCCGGAAACTCGGCCGCGCAGGTGTCGACACGCGAGTAGATCGGCTCGACTCCATGCCCGGCCCTTCCCGCGCGCACGTCTTTAGGATTCTCTGCGCGGAGCGCGGCGATCTGGCGGTCGCTGAAACCACACTCCTTGGCGTAGCGCAGCAGATCTTCGGCGAGCGGCTGGCCAGCCGACGCTTTCAGCGTCTGTTCGACGGCGACGATCTGGCGCATCTGTTCGAGGAACCAAACATCGATGTCGGTCGCCCCATGGATGTCGTCGACGGTGAGCCCGACGCGAAGGCCATCGGCTAGATACCACAGTCGGTCGGACAGCGGAGTTCGAATCAGGTCCAAAATCGATTCTCGAAGCTCTTCTTCGGTCGCGTCGGGCAAATCCGCCAACATCGGCCTCGCCGTGTTGATCGCTTCGCCCGCTTCGACGAGCCGGCGGACCTGTGCCGCGAGGTCACGGTAATCCACCTTGCCAAGGAGCGAGGTCAGCCCATCCCTCCCCGTCTCGAGCGACCGCGCCGCCTTCTGCAGCGACTCCTTGAAAGTGCGGCCGATCGACATCGCTTCGCCGACGGACTTCATTTGCGTCGTCAGACGCGGGTCGGCGCCGGCAAATTTCTCGAACGCAAAACGCGGGATCTTGGTGACGACGTAGTCGATCGTCGGCTCGAATGCGGAGCTCGTCCCGGTGATGTCGTTTTCGAGCTCGTCGAGCCGGTAGCCGACGGCGAGCTTGGCGGCGATCTTGGCGATCGGGAAGCCGGTGGCCTTCGAGGCCAGCGCGCTCGAGCGCGACACGCGCGGGTTCATCTCGATGACGATCACCCGGCCGTCCTCGGGATTGACCGCGAACTGGATGTTGGAGCCGCCGGTGTCGACCCCGATCTCCGTGATGATGGCGCGGGCGGCGTCGCGCAGGCGCTGGTACTCGCGGTCGGTGAGCGTCATGGCCGGCGCCACCGTGATCGAGTCGCCGGTGTGGACGCCCATCGGGTCGAAGTTCTCGATGGAGCAGATGACGACGAAGTTGTCCGCGTTGTCGCGCATGACCTCGAGCTCGTACTCCTTCCAGCCGAGCAGGCTCTCCTCGATCAGGCACTCGTGGATTGGGCTGCACTGGAAGGCCCAACGAATCGCCTCGTCGAACTCGGCCTTGTTGTATGCGACTCCACCGCCAGAGCCACCGAGCGTCAACGATGGACGCAAGATGACCGGGAAGCCGATGCGTTCGGCCGCCTCGTTGGCCTCTTCGATGGTTCGGGCCACGTCCGCCCGCGCGCTGTCGAGACCGATCTTGTCCATCGCGGCCTTGAAGAGCTCCCGCTCCTCGGCCTTGCGGATGGCCTCGACGTTGGCGCCGATCAGCTCGACGCCATGCTCGGCGAGGATGCCGCGGTCGGCGAGCTCCAACGTGAGGTTCAACGCGGTCTGACCGCCGAGGGTCGGCAGGACCGCATCCGGCTTCTCCCGCTCGATGATCGCTTCGAGGATCTCCGGGGTCAGCGGCTCGACGTAGGTCCGGTCGGCGAACTCCGGGTCGGTCATGATCGTCGCCGGGTTGGAGTTGACCAGGATGACCCGGTAGCCCTCTTCCTTGAGCGCCTTGGCGGCCTGGGTGCCGGAATAGTCGAACTCGCAGGCCTGCCCGATGACGATCGGCCCCGACCCAATCAGAAGGATGCTTTCAATATCATCGCGGCGGGGCATCGAGTCGGTTCAACCTGGACGTTCGCGCGGACTTACCAGAGCCCCTAGGGCGTCGCAACCGGGAATTCCTCACCTCGGAAGTCGCTTAACGAGGGCACCGATGATCGCCTCTCCCCGGGCGCCCTGCGGGCGCAATCGAACCCGCCGAACGTTGTCGGAAACGATTTCGAGCTCCACCCACAGAACGGTACGGTCCGCCATTGTGGGAAGCTTCCGGCCCCACTCGACAACGAGCACGCACCCCTCGTCGAGCAGCTCGTCGACGCCCAGCTCCGCCAGCTCCACCTCATCGGTTAGGCGGTAGAAGTCGGCATGGACGATCGGGAGACGTCCTTGATACTGATGCAGCAGCGCGAAGGTCGGGCTAGTGACGGCCGTCTCCTCAGACACGCCGAGCCCATGAACCGCGCCACGTGCGAAGGTCGTCTTGCCTGCCCCGAGCCCGCCCTCGAGCCCGATCACGTCGCCACCCTTCAGCACGGCCCCGAGGGACCGCGCCAGCGCGAGTGTATCGGCTTCGCTTTCGAGCTCGAGCTCCAGCATGCACAAGCCCTGTCACATCACAGGGCCCGGTGCACGCTATCGGTGTGTGATTCAGAAACCTAGTGTGCGAGAGACCACAAGGAAAAAGATCCGCACACTAAACCTTGATTTGGATGCCCAGCTGCTCGCGGAGGCGGAAGTAGCTCTCCGAGATGCTGTAGAGCACGATCTCTTTGACCTTGTCGCGCGGAGCGAGGTCGGCCGTGGACTCGGATGCGATTTGCTGCGTCATGCGAACCGCGGTGTCGACGTCGTCGCACAAAAGCAACCCGGCGCGAAGCGCGGTGACCTCGGTGGCCTGCATCCACCGCTTGATGTCTCCTTGGCCCCCGGCATCGACGAACTTGCGAACCACCTGCTTGAGCACGTCGAGGTGCGACTGATCCATATACTTCGCCAGCTGCTTCGCGGTGGACTCGACACTCGCGTCGCCGCCTCCCATCCCAACCACGCGCATAGCAGCCAGCAGGAGCGTCCTCAGCTCGGTGTGCGAGTTGTACATCGTTCGAATGAAGTGCTCGCCGCGGTAGTACGTCAGGTGACGCCCGCACACGAAGGCCAGGTCGACCGGACGGTACCCAGAGAGCAGCGTGTAGCCGGTGATGATCGCCGGCGGATTGCTCCGTGACTCGTCGCGAAGCGCTCCCGACAGCTCCTTCTGAATGAAGAGGCGAACCGGGATGGTGACGTTGAGCACGTCCTGCGCCAGCTTGAACTGCCGCGCGAGCGCGAGGCTCGGGTTGGCGAGGTCTTCGGGCTTGCGCTTGTGCAGGTTGAGCTTCTTGTCGGTCACCGCCAGCGACGCACGAACCGCAGGAGCGATCACCTCCATGATCTTGGAGATGTAGATGTCCTGGTCGACGTGCATCAAGTCCTTGACCCAGTTCTCGTTGCTGAGCCGCGTCTTCGGCTGGATCTCGCGATCCTGCTTGTACTGCTGGTAGAACTTCTGCTGCTCCTCGTCCGCCTTCTGGAAATAGGTCAGCGTCCGCGCGATGCACCACGCCTTGTCGTAGGCGCGCGCGTCGAAGTAGAGCTTGTACAGAGCCCGGTACGAGTCGAGCCGGTTCGGGTCGGCGCCGAGGAGCCACTGATGCTCCGCGATGGCCTCTTCGGTCTTGTCCGGCATCGTGGCGTAGAGCTCGGCGAGAATCTGATGCTCGACGGCGTTTTCCGGCTTGAGCCCGGCGGCCATCTTGAACGATTCCGCGGCGGCGTCGAAGTTGCGCTGGCGGTCGCGGTAGATGATGCCGAGCGTGTGCCAGAGGTTGTGCTCGAGGTCGGTGTTGCCCTGGTTGATGATGCGGTGAAGCATCTTTCGATACGCCCGCTCGAGGGCCTTCCAATCCTTGCGGTTGTTGAGCACCTTGTTGATCGCTTCGAAGGGCTTGAGCTGCGTGCTGTCGAAGTCGAGGGCCTCGTTGAAACGCTCGAGGGCTGCGTCTTCGTCTTCCAGCTTGTCGCGCAGAATGACGCCGATCGTGTAGGTGTACTTGGCCTTGGCCTCGTCGCGCTGCTCGAGGTCACAGACGCGCTCGATGGTGTCGATGGCTTCGGACCAGCGCTCCGCGGCTTGGTAGGCCACCAGGAGCTTGTGAAGTACGACGTGGTTGCCGGGATCGAGGTCCAGCGACTCGGTGAACGCCTCCGCGGCCGCGTCCGGTTGCTTGAGCTTCTCGTGCCAGAGGTCACCCAGCTCGACCAAGAGCGCTGCCCGAACCGACGGCTCGTCGGCGACGTCGAGGATGCGCTTCTTGTATTGAACCACGGAGTCCCAATCGCCCTCGGCGGCCTGTAGGTCGACCATCGCTTCGAGCGCGGGCACGAAGTGCGTGTCCTCCTCGAGCGCTTTGTCGAACATGTTGCGCGCCTTCTTGTCCTCGCCCTGCTCTCGCTTCACGACGCCGAGCCGGTAAAAGACCTCGGTGATCTCGTCGCGACCGAGCGCGTCGCGATGCTGCACTAGCAGCAGCTGGTGATGCTTGAAAGCATCGTCCCAGCGCTGGGCTCGGAAGTAGCTCCCAGCCAACCCCTTGAGTGTGACCGAGTCGTCGTGGTCAAGCTCGTACGCACGCTCGTACGCGCCCACTGCCTCATCGGCGTGTCCAAGCTTGGTTGCCGTCTCGCCCAACATCGATGCGAGCCGGTGTTGCTCGTCCCGGTCGCGCTTGTCCGAGCGTCGAACCAGGATCTGAAGCAGCGGGAAAGCCTCCGCGTGCCGGTCGTTCGCGACGTACGAGTCCACGAGGGGCAACAGAGCGTCCTCGTTGTCGGGGTCGGCCGCAGACGCTGCCTCGAAGGCCTGTACCGCGCCTGCTTCGTCGTCGAGTCTCTCGGCACGAATTCGGCCCAGCTCTACGAGTCGGGCGGCCCGAATCCGGGCGTTCTCGGTGTGTTCGACCTCGAGACCGAGGGTCTTGGCAGCCGCCACCCAGTCACCGGAGTCGACGTGGATCCTCCGCATCGCTTCGAGGGACGGGAGGTGCGCCGGGTCCAAATCGATCGCCGCCTGGAACTGCTCCAACGCCGAGACGCGATCCCCGAGCTCCCGGTCGAGAATGCGACCCATGCGGTGCTTGAGCGCCACCTGGTCCGCCGGATCATCCACGACCAGTGCCAGCTGGCCCATCATGTCCAGGGCCGCGGAATGGTCACCCTTGCGCTCGTAGAGCTTCGTCAGGGCCTGGAGGCTGAAGACATCGTGCTCGTTGAGGTTGAGCGCGTTGAGGTAGCTGTCGATGGCCTGCTCGACGTCGTTTTTGTGCGAAGCATAGACCTCC
>JABAOG010000416.1_pt1 | contig 10979 bp, 9 predicted proteins | sample 7062131 | NCBI WGS metagenome assembly JABAOG01 (sample SAMN14538629, study PRJNA623070) | marine sediment metagenome | biome: marine biome [ENVO:00000428]; feature: marine pelagic biome [ENVO:01000023]; material: deep marine sediment [ENVO:00002113] | place: India: Arabian Sea | collected... | reverse complement strand
ACCGGCTCCTTCGGCTGGCGGTTGATCCGCCGCTTCGAGGAGCAGCTCGGCGCCGAGGTCTCGGTGCGCTCGGAGGGGGGGACCGAGGTGGTCATCCGCCTCCCGCTCGCCCGCGAGCGCTCCTCGACGCCGTCCAGCGCGTGATGGCCCGGGCGCAGCGCCGAGGAATCCCGGACCCGCGAGGAGTGCTAGACTGGTAGGCGTCGTGGATCTGGATCGCATGCTCGAGAAGTGCCGACGGCTGCAGTGGGATGCAGACGCCGATCTCGATTGGAGCGTGGCGCCGAAGGCGCTCTCCCGCGAGGACGAGATCGCCATCGTCCAGTACTTCACCGACATGGCGGGGATCGAGCGGCTGGCCGGCCGGCTCTTCGAGGTGCAGCGCGACCTGGTCGACGACCCGACGCTGAAGGCGATCTTCGACACCTTCGTCGTCGACGAGGAGCGCCACGCCGTCGTCGCCGAACGGCTCGCGCGCCACTACGACGTCCACGGCTACCAGAGCTACGAGGTGAACCGACACCTGCAGCGCTTCGCCCCGGCCTTTCGCGCGGTCCTGGACCACGTCTCGCCGGAGGTCGCCAACGCCTACATCACCAGCGGCGAGATCCTCCTCGACGTCGCTCTGCTCCGCTCGCTGAACGACTTCGTCGGCGACGAGATGAGCGACCAGGCGATGCGGCTGATCAACCGCGACGAGTCGCGGCACATCGCCATCGACTACTACATGGTCGAGTACTACGCCTCGCCCCGCTACGCGGCGTGGGAGGCGGCGCAGCCGGAGAAGAGCGCGCTCCAGAAGGCGCGGGCGCTGCTGACCTTCGCGGTCTTCACCTGGCGCGCCGGCCCCTTCCTGCGCGACGTCTTCTTCCGGCCGATGGACATGACCGACCCGAGCGGCAAGCGGCTGCTCGACGCCTTCCGGCGCATCCAGCTCATCGGCCTCAAGGAAGAGCTGCAGCACCGCCCCTTCAACCGCTTCCTCCGGGGCATGCAGGACGCCTTCAACCACCCGGTCGTCGGTCGCGTCGCGGGCTCGGCGATCAGCCGCGTGCTCGGCCTCGAGCCGCGAGTGCTCCAGCGCCTCTACACCGACGAGGACGAGGCCGAGGTCCAGCGCAAGAGCTTCGCCGAGATGGCTCGCGAGACCCTCGCTCTCAAGGGCGCCGCGGCGTAGACGCTACGAGTCCTTCGCGGAAGCCGGCGGCGCCTCGACCGGGCCGCCCTTGCCGAGGATTCGGTTCAGGTCCGCGCTGAGCTCTTTCAGGAAAGGAGCGCCCTTGACCCCGAGCGCACCCTGACCGTCGGCGATCGCCCCACCGACGAGCTGACCGAAGGCCACCGGACCGGCGCCCGCTTGGCCGATCCAGAAGCTCGCCGCGAAACCGACCTGCCCGATGGCGAGGCCACCGGCCGCGAGCTGCCCGGTCGCGAAGAGCAGACCCACGCTGTAGAGGGCGAAGCAGACCACGCCCATGCCGCCCATGCCGACGACGACGATGCCCTTGCCCGCGCCGAGGGTGAGCCAGCAGGGCTCCTCCTCCGCGGCGCCAACGCAGACCACCGGCATCCCCGCGACCTCTTCCGCGCTCCGCCCGTCCTTCGGTGTCGGGAAGAAGAAGAAGCCGAGGTAGGTGACGAGCAACACCGCGAAGAGGATGAGGAAGCGCGTCATCGCCCACCAGCGTATCATCCCGCCCATGGTCGGGGCCCTCGAGCAGACGAGCGGGAAGGAGACCTTCGTGGTCCGCCGCCGCTTCGAGGACCGCTTCCATCCCGCGGGGAAGGGCTTCGACGCGCGGCGCATCGTCTATCGAGGCGAGCGCGTGCACGCCTCCATCGATCTGGAGCGCTCCCACTTCGTCGAGAACGAGGGGCGCCTGCTGCGGAAGATGAAGGCCGGGGTCGCCGTGTGGCTCCGGGCGCTCGGCCGCTCGCTCCTCCTGGCGCCGCTCGCCTGGCTCGTGGAGCTCATCGGTCCCTACTTCGGCATGCCCCGGGGCTGGGCCGTGGTCGGTCTGGTGATCTGGACCGTCACCTTCTTCGCCTTCCTGAACATCTACGTCTGGCTCTCGATGCTGGAGTATCTACGGCGCCGACGGATGTCGATCGAACGACCCTTCGACGCCGACGGCGACGACCTCCGTGGGCTTCTCCCGCCCGCGAAGGAGGCGATCGTCGGCAAGGTCGCCGTGCTCGCACCCAGCCGTGCCCGGGAGGTCTGGCGCGAGGCCTGGGCCGAAGAGGAGAGCGAGCGCGGCACCACCACCCGCCGCGTGAGCGCCGGCGATCACTTCGTCGTGGTCCCGGACGACGGCAGCCCGCCGGTGATCTGCGAGCTCGACGCGGCGCCGTTGATCGTCGGCCCCTCCGAGCGAGAGGCGATGGCCTCCCGACCGATGAAAGCGCTCTTCCCCGACACCATCGCCGAGGGCGACGCGGAGGTCGTCGTCCTGCGCGTCGGCGACGCGGTCGCCCTCCACGCCGAAGAGCTGCGCGACGTGCCGCGAGTCGACCACGTCGAGGTCGACGGTGTGGTCCGCGGCCATCGCCCGGCCGGCGAGCGGACCGACGCCCCCTACCGCGGGGGCGGTGCCCAACCGGGCCGACGCGCGACCTCGACGGGGTACCGGCCGCTGCGGATCCGCAAGCTCCGCTGATCCCCGAGCCCACCGGCGGGCGGCGCCCTAACCCGCATTGGTGACACCCCGTCCCCATGCTAAGGCCGCGCGTGGCTCTGAGAGCGCTGCTGATCGTCCTCTTCGCGATGGGGCTCTTCGTGCGCGTCGCCCCGCTCCTCGAGGGCGGCGACGCGACGGTGCCCGAGGGGCGCCTGCTCTCGCAGTGGCCGACCGAGGACGGCTACTTCATGCTCACCATGGGCCGCAACCTCGGCCTCGGGAACGGGCTGAGCGTGGCCGGCGGGGAGATGCCGACCAACGGCACTCAGCCGTTGACCACCTCCGTGTGGGCCCTGGTCTATGCCCTCGTCGGGGGCGACCGACTGCTGGGGGTGCTCTTCGCCCAGCTCTTGCAGCTGGTGGCGGCCGGCGGCGCCGCCTACCTGCTCTATCGGCTCGGCCGGCGGACCCTCGCCGGCCGCCCCGGCGCGAAACCCACCAGCGCGATCGCCGCCGCCTTCTGGTTCGCCAGCCCGGTGGTGATGCCGCACACGATGAACTGCCTCGAGACCGGCTTCTACGCGCTGATGGCGACCGGCGTGGCGTTCGCCTTCCTGGCCCGCCCGGGGCAGCTCTGGTCCTGGAGACGCACGCTCGGTTTCGGCGCGCTGCTCGGCCTGTGCTTCTGGGTACGCAACGACGCCGCCTTCCTGATCGCGGCCACCTGCCTGACCTACCTGCTGCCGGGTCTCCACGAGCGCAGCGAGCTGAAGCCACGGCTGGCGCGCGTGCTGACCTTCGGCGCGACGAGCGTGGCGGTCGCCTCGCCCTGGCTGATCTTCAACGTGGCCGAGTTCGGTCACCTGATGCCCGTGAGCGGCCGAGCCGAGGCGCTCACCGGTCACTTCGGCGGCAACCTCAGCGGCGTACCGATCGTGCTGGCCGAGTACCTGATGACGGTGCTGCCCATCCCCCACGCCATCAGCGACCGCCCGTGGATGATCGCCATCGCCACGGCCATCGCCCTCGGGGCGGCGGGACTGGTCGTCGCGAAGCGCGAGAAGCTGCAGGTGCGGGAGCGCACGTTGGCGATCGTCGTCGGCCTCTACCTGGGCGGCATGGTCACCTTCTACGGCCTCTACTTCGGGGCCGCCTGGTTCCTGCCCCGCTACTTCATGCCCACCTCGCCCTTCCTGGCCCTCTTCTTCGCCGTCATGGTCTACCGCGCGGCCCACTGGGCGCGGGAACGCGGAGCCGCGAAGCACCTCGTCCCGGTGGGTGCCGCGCTGGCTGTCGTGGTCATGGGCGGCCTCCACTTCCGCCACTGGCGCGGGGGCACCGACCACCAGCACTTCCAGGTGGTCCGCTGGGTTCGAGCGAACGTTCCCGAGGAGACGTGGGTCGGCGCGATCCAGACCGGCACCCTCGGCTTCTTCCACGACCGAACGATCAACCTCGACGGCAAGGTGAACGTCGCCGCCTACGAGGCGCTCCTCGCGGGGGAAGAAGCCGAGTACGTCGTGGATCGGACGCCCATCGTCTACCTGGCCGACTGGGTGGGCATCCGCGACTGGCTCACCAAGCCGACGATCGCCGAGCACTTCGAGCTGATCGAGTACGACGAGGAGTCGAACCTCGCGGTGCTCCGGCGCCGCGGGCCGCCGCCGCAGAGCGGTCTCTGAGCGCCGCTCCGGACAACGGGTGCGCTCGCCCGACCGGGTGATCGTGGTATCCCCCGCTCCATGGCCGGGGATTCGAAGAAGGTCGTCTACGCCGCGATGGCGGGCAACGGGCTGATCGCCGTGAGCAAGTTCGCCGCGGGCCTCTTCACCGGGAGCGCCGCGATGCTCTCGGAGGCAGTCCACAGCGTGGCGGACACCGCGAACCAGGGGCTGCTCCTCTATGGGATGAAGCGCGCCAATCGGCGCCCGACCAAGCTGCATCCGCTCGGCTACGCGCCGGAGAGCTACTTCTGGCCCTTCATGGTGGCGATCGTGATCTTCCTCCTCGGTGGCGTCTTCGCCATCTACGAGGGGGCCCACGGGTTCATGCTCGGCGAGGAGGCGCACACCGAGCACGGCAACCCGCTGTGGAACTACGTCGTCCTCGGCGCAGCCATCCTCTTCGAGGGCTCGGTCTTCATCGTCGCCCTCAAGGAGTTCTGGAAGCTCAAGGGCGAGCGCAAGGCGGTCGAGGTCTTCCTGAAGACCAAGGATCCGACGATTCCCGTGGTGCTCATGGAGGACTCGGCGGCGCTTCTCGGCCTGATCATCGCCCTGGTGGCCGTGGGACTGACCCAGGCCACCGGCTGGTACGGCTGGGACGCCCTCGGCAGCTTGGCCATCGGCGTGCTCCTGGTCTGCGTGTCCTACCTGCTCGCCAAGGAGACCCACAGCCTGCTCCTCGGCGAGTCGGCCTCCCTCGAGGTCCGCCAGAGGATCGTCGACATGGTCGAGGCAGACGCGGACGTCGAAGACGTGTCCCAACTGATCTCCATGCACCGCGGCCCCGAGGACGTGATCCTGGCGCTCAAGGTCCACTTCCTCCGCACCCTCGAAGTGAACGCCGTCGAAGAGTCCATCGACCGGATCGAGGCGACCCTGCGCGAGGAGATGCCGGAGCTGAAGCGCATCTTCATCGAGCCGGACTCCCACTACGACGCCTCCAAGGACGACTCGGGTCTGGACGCGCCGCCGCGGACGACCTAAATATCGCCCGATGAAGGATGCGCGCTGGCGAATCGTGCTCGCGCTGGCCCTGGCGGCCGGCTGCAGCCAATGCAACGAAGAAGCCGAGGAAGAGACCGAGGCGGAAGCGGAGACCGAGGAGACGGAGGCGGAAGAGACCGTGGACACCTCTCCGCTCGTCCAGCCCCTCGAATCCCCCGAGGTGAACATGGACAAGGTCTACCTCGGCCGGCGCCTCTACCACGATCCGATCCTCTCCGGGGACGGCACCGTCTCCTGCGCGAGCTGCCACTCGCTGGATCACGGCGGCGCGGAGGATCGCGTGAGCTCGGCGGGCATCGGCGGCGCGATCGGCCCGATCAACTCCCCGACGGTGCTCAACGCCCACTTCAACTTCCGCCAGTTCTGGGACGGCCGCGCGGCGGACCTGCAGGAGCAGGCCGGCGGGCCGGTGGAGAACCCGATCGAGATGGGCGGCAGCTTCGAGGACGCCGCCGAGCGGATCGCCGAGGACGAGTGGTACGCCGAGCGCTTCGCGGCGGTCTACGGCGGGGACGATCCGATCACCAAGGAGAGCATCACCGACGCCATCGCGGAGTACGAGCGCTACCTGGTCACGCCGGCGCCGTGGGACGAGTACCTGGCCGGCGACGTGGACGCGCTCACCGACCAGCAGAAGCGCGGTTGGGCGACCTTCCGGGAGGCTGGCTGCATCGCCTGCCACCAGGGCGTGAACCTCGGCGGCACGATGTACCAGAAGCTCGGCGCGGTGGAGGACTACTTCGAGCTCCGCGGCACCGAGCTCACCGACGCCGACCTGGGCCGCTTCAACGTCACCGAGGACGAGTCGGACAAGCACGTCTTCAAGGTGCCGACGCTCCGCAACGTCACGCTGACTCCGCCCTACTTCCACGACGGCTCGCAGACCGAGCTGCCCGAGGTGGTCCGGATCATGGCGCAGGTGCAGCTGGGCAAGGAGCTCACCGACGAGCAGATCGCGGACATCGTCGCCTTCCTCGGCGCCCTCGAGGGCGAGCTGCCGGACGAGGCGCGGCTGCCGGAGGACGAGACGCCGCCGGACCGTACGGCGAACGCCGGGGGCGAGACCGCCGGCTGACGCGACTCTCGCAACCGCGCGTCCGATGACGCACGATGGGGGCCATGCGTCGGCTCGCCCCCCTACTCCTGACGCTGCTCGTCGCCTGCGATTGTGGCGACGGCAGCGGCACGCCCTGCGACACCACCAGCGACTGCGACGACGGGCAGCTCTGCATCGAGAGCGTCTGTCGGGACCGGGAGACGCCGGACGGCGGTCGCCTCGACATGAGCCCCATGGACGCCGGCGACTGCGCCGCCGACAAGACCTGCCGAGCGGGTCGCCTGTGCTGCGGCGAGGGCGAGGAGTGCGTCGACGAGATCTTCTGCTTCCCGATCTGCGAGAACGAACGTTGCGGCGACAACGGCTCGGTCTGTTGCGACGCCGGGCAGGTCTGCCTCGACGGCGTCGTCTGTGCCGCCGACTGCCCGGCCGACCAGGCGCTCTGCGGGGCGAGCAACGAGCTCTGCTGCGACGCCGGGGACGTCTGCCTCGACGACGCCTGCGCGACGCCCGGCATGGAGTGCGGCGACGACTTCGACTGCCTGACCGAGGGCGACTACTGCGAGACGGTCGTGGGGCAGTGCCTGCCGATCCCCGACCGGGATCCGGCCTGCGAGATCCTCCCCGACTTCGAGGACATCGACCTGCAGGTGGAGTGGCACTGGGAGGGCGTCACGGTCGGCGGCAGCCTCTACGAGAACGTGATCATGACCCCGGTCGTCGGCGACGTGAGCGGGGACGGTGTGCCCGACGTCATCGTCGCGGTCTACACGGGCGGCGCGTCGACGGACACCATCCTCGTCGCATTGGACGGCGCGGACGGCTCCGAGCACTGGCGCATCGGCCCCGACTCGGCGGACGACCCGGACTGGATCAGCGTCCCGGTGGTCGCGAACTTCGATCCGAGCGACGACGCCCTGGAGGTGCTCTATCACCTGGAAGCCAACGGCATCCGCATCGTCGACGGCGACGGCACCACCGAGCTCGGCCGCCGGCAGACCGGCAGCATCGGCGGGAGCGGCCGAGCGGCGCCGACGGTGGCCGATCTGAACGGCGACGGGACCCCGGACGTGGTCGTCGGCTGCCACGCGATGAACGGCATCGACATCGGCGACCCGGCGATGGACTTCTTCGACCTCGGCCAGTGTCAGCTGAACGTNNTCGGTGGTGGCGGACCTCGACGGTGACGGAGACCCGGAGATCACCACCGGCGGCGTCGCCCTCGAGACCGACGGATCGATCCTCTGGGGGTCCGTCGGCGGCGAGCACGCGCTGGCCGCGGTGGCCGATCTGGACGTGAACGGCACGCCGGAGGTCATCGTCGTGCGCGACGGCGAGGTGCGGGTGCTCGACGGCGCGACCGGTACCGTGCGAGTGGGCACCGGGGGCAGCTGGTACGGGACGGTCACCATCCCCGGTGGCGGCAATGGCGGCGCCCCGACGGTCGCCGACTTCGACGCCGACGGCCTGCCGGAGATCAGCGCCGCCGGCCAGGGCGCCTACGCGGTCTACGACCCCGACTGCCTCTCGCTCTCCCCGCGGGTCGGAGGAGATTGCGCGCCGGGCACCACCAACTTCCTCCGCTGGTCCTCGGCCAACCACGACATCAGCTCCTCGGTCACCGGCTCGAGCGTCTTCGACTTCGAGGGCGACGGCATCGCCGAGGTCGTCTACAACGACGAGTGCTTCCTGCACGTCTACGACGGCAACGACGGCTCGGAGGTGCTCACCGACCCGCGACCGAACTCGTCGCGCACCGGGCTCGAGTACCCGATCGTCGTCGACGTCGACCGCGACGGGAACTCGGAGCTGGTGGTGCCCGCGAACCGCGACCAGGCGGTCACCCGCGACGACTGCCCCACCGCCTACGCCGACGCCCTGGGCGTGGCGGTGGGCGACCTCCCCGCAGACATCGCCACCGGCACCAGCGGCGTCTACGCCTTCGGCGACCCCTCGGACCGCTGGGTACGCACCCGACCGATCTGGAACCAGTTCGCCTACCACGTCACCAACGTGACCGACCGCGGCGTCGTCCCGATGAGCGAGCCCGACAACTGGCGAGTCGATGGCCTGAACAACTACCGGCAGAACGTGCAGGGCGCGGGTGTCTTCAACGCCCCGAACCTGGTGGTCACCCTCGAGGCGACCGCCGCCTGTGCGACCGACGAGATCCGTCTCTCGGCCGTCGTGACCAACATCGGTAGCCGCGGCGTCCCCGCGGGGGTGCCGGTGCGGATCGTCCAGACCGTGCCCGCGCCCGAGGTGGTGATCCTGGACGGCGCGACCTCCGGCCCGCTCCTGCCGGGCCAGAGCGAGCGCATCACCGGCGTGGCCACCGGAGTGCCGGAGGACACGGACCTGACCTACGAGGTGCGGGTCGACGGCGCCGACGGTGCGGCCGAATGCGCCGAGGACGACAACACGGCCACCGCGATGGAGCGCTGCCCGGGCCTGGGGTGAGCGGCCCACGTGGGCCACCGGGATTGGCTGAGCGTGGCCCACGTGGGCCACCCACTCGCTGATTTTGGATTCGTCAGACGTCGCCGATAGCGTCACACCCACGGGGTAGATTCTCTCATTGAAAGGGAGGATTGAGATGGGTGCATTGGTATCGATCGCGCGGGAGGTTCGCGAGGTGTATGAGCCACCGGCGGCGCCGCCGCTTCGGGTCGTCGACCCAGCTCGCGCTCACGAAGAGCTGGTCACGCTCGCGCGCCGCCGGGCTGCCGACGACGTCGCGATGCTCGAGCCCCTCCTGGTGGCCCACGAGGGCCGGGTGCACGAGACGCTGGGCCTCGCGAGCTTCCAGGAATATTGCTCACGGCTCTTCGGCTGGTGCGGTCGGACGACGCGGGAGCGGCTACGCGTGGCGCGGGCGATGCGGTCGCTGCCGCAGATGCGGGCGCGCTGGGCGGCCGGGGAGCTGACCTACTCGGTCGTCCGAGAGCTGACCCGGGTGGCGACGCCGGAGGTGGAAGGCGAGTGGCTCAAGTGGGCCGCGGGCGCTGGCGTTCGGCGGACCGTCCGGGAAGTGGCGCAGACGGTGAGTCGACATCGGCCGGGGGCGAAGCCGAGCGATCCGCCAGCACCCTTCGAGGAGCAGACCGTCACGGTGGCGCTGCGGATGAGCGGCAGCGAGGCGGCGCGCTACTCCGAGGCGCGGGCCGAGGCCACGCGGCGGCTGGGTCACTCGGTGGACGACGAGACGTTCGCGAAGATGCTGCTGGACGCTTTTCTGAGAGGGGGAACGGCCGAGGGCGACGCCGGCCGCGCGCCGAACCAGGTCCGCATGACCGTCTGCGAGCGCTGTGGTGCTACCGAGCGGCAGGCGGGCGCCGAGGGATTGGTGGCGGTTCACCCCAGGGTCGGCGAAGCCGCGCTCTGCGACGCGCAGGTGCTGCGGGAGGGCGAGCGCGCGGCGCAGACGGTCCCACCCAAGACGCGGCGCGCGGTGCTGCAACGTGACGAAAACAAGTGTGCCGTGCCCGGCTGCCGGCACGCGTCGTTCGTCGATGTGCATCACGTGATCCGCCGCGCGGACGGCGGCACCCACGACGCCAGCAATCTGGTGACCCTGTGCTCGGTGCATCACGACGCCGCACACGAAGGACTGCTCGTCATTCGGCCCGGCGCGGAGCCGGAGACGTTCCGCTTCGAGCGCGCAGACGGTCAGTCGTACGGCACAATCACGAAGGAGCTCTCCGGCTGCAACGCGGCAGCGGGCGCGTTCGTATCTGCCGCGACGCGAACCGGTAGCGAGCGCCACGCGCGCCTCGAGGTGGACGAGACCCGAAGGGAAACCGCCCACGCGGGCCGGAACGCATCAGCGATTCGGCCGCAGCCGCGGGCGAGCGTGGCCCACGTGGGCCACCGAAGCGAAGCCGGTCCGGCGATCCCGGTGTCTCTCCTCGAGCAGGTGGTCGGCCTGCTCACCTCGATGGGGTTCAAGAAACACGAGTCTCGTACCCTCGTCGAACGCGCCATCGCCGGAACCGAGCTGCCGAGTGACCGCGCACCGACGACCGTAGAGCTCTTGCGCGCCTCGCTGCGCGCGAACGTCCTGCGGGGGTAGTCGCGCTGCGTAGTGCCGGACGATCGGCCGCGCCGCTATCGGATCAGTAGTGGCAAATCCACATTGCACCCGACCGATCCGCAGCCCCGCTTGGCTGCCTCCTCCGAGGAAGGTCGGACGTCACAGGGCGGCGTCTGCTCTCCCAAGCTCCGCGCACAGAAGGGGAACTCCCCAACGCCGTGAAGACAAGCCATGCCCGCCGGACAGTCGCAGGTGGTTTCNNCGTGCAGTACTCGGTGTCGAGGTCGAGATCGTGGAGGCAGAAGAGCGAATCGACGCACTGTTCGCAAGGGGCACCAACGGCTGGCGGACCGGGGTCATGGCAACCCAGGCAGACGAGCAGCAAAACGAAGAGCAGGCGCGACATGGAGCCGAGCATATTCTGCCATGCGCCGCGCAGCGGGGAGCGCCCACTGAATGATCCTCTGACGAATCGTGGCCCACGTGGGCCACGGAAAAGGCCCCGGCGAAAACGCCGGGGCCCGTTGGCGGAGAGGGGG
>JABAOG010007662.1_pt1 | contig 10998 bp, 9 predicted proteins | sample 7062131 | NCBI WGS metagenome assembly JABAOG01 (sample SAMN14538629, study PRJNA623070) | marine sediment metagenome | biome: marine biome [ENVO:00000428]; feature: marine pelagic biome [ENVO:01000023]; material: deep marine sediment [ENVO:00002113] | place: India: Arabian Sea | collected... | reverse complement strand
CTTCGACGTCGTCACCAATCCGACCAACGTGACCGTCGAGGTCAACTGACTCGCTGACTCGACGCTGATGCACTAGGGTCTCGTGCGCACCACCACCGTCGTCATCGGGGCCGGCCACGCCGGGCTCGCCATGAGCCGCTGCCTCGCCGAGCGCTCGATCGACCACGTGGTCCTCGAGCGCGGCGAGGTGGCGAACTCGTGGAAGACCGAGCGCTGGGACTCGCTCCGGCTGCTGACGCCCAACTGGCAGAGCCGGCTGCCCGGCTACGGCTACGAAGGCGACGACCCCGACGGTTACCGCACCATGCCGGAGACCATCGCTTTCATCGAGGGTTATGCCGAGGTAATCGGGGCGCCGGTCCACAGGCACACCGAGGTCACGTCGTTGACCGCCCGCAACGGCGGCTACCGGGTCGCCTCCACGGCCGGCGACTGGGACTGCCGCACGGTGGTGCTGGCCAGCGGCGCGTGCAACATCCCGCACGTCCCGGCGCTCGCGGATGCATTGCCGGCGGGCATCGACACGCTCACGCCTATCGCGTACCGCAATCCCGGCCAGCTCCGGGACGGCGGCGTTCTCGTCGTCGGCGCCTCCGCCACCGGGACGCAGATCGCCGAGGAGATCCAGCGCTCGGGGCGGCCGGTGACGCTGGCGGTGGGCGAGCACATCCGCGCGCCGCGCGTCTACCGCGGCCGGGACATCGAGTGGTGGATGGATGCCGCGGGCGTGCTCGACGAGCGCTACGACGAGGTCGACGACATCAACCGCGCCCGCAGCGTGCCGTCGCTGCAGCTGGCAGGCTCCGACGACCGGCGCATGGTCGATCTCAACTCGCTCACCCGCATCGGCGTCAAGCTCATCGGTCGATTCGCCAACGTAAGCAGTGGCAAGGCGCAGTTCTCCGGATCGCTCCGAAACCAGTGCGCCCTGTCGGATCTGAAGATGAACCGGCTGCTCGACACGATCGACGAATGGGCCACCGAGAACGGGCTCGATGACGCGGTGGATCCGCCACACCGTTTCGAGCCCACCGAGGTGGAAGCCACGCCAGCGCTCGAGATGGACCTCACCAACGGCGCGATTCGCACGATTGTCTGGGCGACCGGTTTCCGACCCGATTTCTCGTACCTGGATGTGCCGGTGCTCGATCGCAAGGGCCGTGTTCGCCATGACGGCGGGATCGTCCGGGAAGCGCCCGGCATGTATCTGATGGGCATCCAGTTCCTGCGGCGGCGCAAATCGGCGCTCATCGACGGCGCCGGCGACGACGCGCGCGACCTGAGCGCTCACCTGGCAGCCTATCTCGACGCACAGCACGCAACGCCCGTCGCCTGACCGGTCGCCGGGGGTGCAACCGGGCACATTGCGCTCTATGATGGGCGCATACTTCTGGAGATCGCTGGCATGCAAGGCGAGAGTTTCCTCAACGAGTCGCCGTTCAAGGACGAGAACGCACTCCGCTGGGCGTTTCTGGAGCAGGAGAACGACGCTTGCGCCGTGGTCTCCGAACGCATGGAGCTTCTCTACCTGAACGAGGCCGGCCGTGGGTTGACGTTGCCGGATTGGTTCGCCAAGCGCTGCTTCGAGGTGCTACCGCACCGGGACGAGCAGTGCGCCTGGCACTGCCCGACCATCGCCGCTGTGAACGAGGCAGAGGAGATCACCTACTGCGAGGAAGTGCTCTCCTCCGCCGAAGGAGCGTCGCTGACGCTCGGCACGGCCGTAATACCTTTGGAGCACGTCGCGGAGGACGGCGCCAAGGCCCTGCTCGTATTTCGCACGAAGCTTCCCGGTGGCGACGATGCGCGTTTTCGGGAGCGTCTGCTCGCCGATGCACGCGTCCTGCACGACAAGGTCGTTGCGCATCACGGCTGAGTCGCGGCGGCGGGTAGTTCGCGTTCGGTGATTCGAATCGCTCCGCCAATGTGAGGCTGAGCAAGCTAACCCCTGTCGGGCCGGCTCAACGCCTGTTCCAAATCGCCGATCAGATCGTCGACGTCTTCGATACCGACCGACAGGCGCAGCAGATTGGGCGCCACCGGGCTGTGCGGTCCCTCGACGCTCGCGCGGTGCTCGATGAGGCTCTCCACACCCCCCAGTGACGTGGCCGGCACGAAGACGCGGGTGCGCGTCGCCACGGCACGCGCGGCGGCGTCATCCCCGTCCACCAGGATGGACAGCATACCGCCGAAACCACCGTGCATCTGCCGCCGGGCGATGTCGTGACCCGGGTGGCTCTCGAGACCCGGATACAGCACGCGCTCGACCGCGTTGTGGCCTTCGAGCGCGCGTGCGATGCGCATGGCGCTCTCGCAGGCGCGCCGCACGCGCAGATGCATGGTGCGCATTCCGCGAAGCAGCAGCCACGCCTCCATGGGACCGAGCACGGCGCCGCCGAACGCGCGTTGAAAACGCACCGCTTCCCACTGGGCGTCGTCCTCCTTCGCCACCAGCACGCCGGCGATGACGTCGCTGTGGCCGTTGAGATACTTGGTCGCCGAGTGAAAGACGAAATCCGCACCGAGCGCGATCGGCTTGGTCAGCAACGGCGTTGCCACGGTGGAGTCCACCGCCAGCCGCGCACCGGCGGCGTGGGCGAGCCGCGCGGCGGCGGCGATGTCGGTGAGCTCCCAGGTGGGGTTCGAAGGGGTCTCGATCCACACCAGGCGCGTTCGGCCGGGCTCGATGGCGGCTTCGAGCGCCCCCGGCTGCGACGCATCGAAGTAATCGATGTCGACCTTCCAGGTGCCGCAGAACCGGATAAGCCAGTCCCTCAGGCCGTGATACATGACCACCGGCGCCACCACGTGGTCGCCGGGCTCGAGCGTGTGAAACAGAGCCGCCGCCGCCGCCAGCCCCGAGGAGAACAGCAGCGCGCCGGCGCCCCCCTCGAGCTTCGTCACCAGCTCTTCGGCGAGCAGGTACGTGGGATTCTTGTCGCGCCCGTAGGAAACGCCGGGCGCACGCAGTTCGTAGTCGCGATCCCGGGCGTAGGTCGCTGCCATGCGGATCCCCGGCACGATGCCGCCGTCGACGGGATCGAGGTAGTGCATCGCCTGGGCGAGCAGGGTGTCGGGGCTGTGCTGGTTGCTGCTGCTCATGAATGCTCCTTGTCGAACGCGTTGCTGCCGCCTGCGCCGATGGATCTCGGCTCGCTGAACGGCCAGGATCATACGCCGTGCGAGCCGAACGGGGAGACTCCGGCGTGTTGATGGTCCTGCGCCGCCACGCGAACGCGCATCGCGCTGCGCTCTTTGCCGTGCTGGTCGCGCTCACCCTGGCCGCCGGCTGTCTGCAGCTGCGCGTCGGTGACAGCGAGGCGGGCCTCGTGCTGGAGGATCTGGTGAGCAAGGACAGCCGCCTGCGGGCGCGCACGCCGCAGCCCGTGTTCCGGCCCCTGCGTTTCGGCGACGGCGCCGAGCTTCTGGCCGACCTGCACGTACCGGCCGACGGCGTGCGCGCGGGTATCGTGCTCGTGCCGGGACTCGCACCGGCCGGCAGGCGCGATCCGCGCCTGGTTTCTCTGGCGCAAACCCTGGCGCGGGTGGGATTCCTGGTGCTGATCCCGGATGTGCCGGGATTTCGCTCCTACCGCATGGGGGCCGAGGACGTGGGTGTTCTGGTGAGCGCCCTGCGCACGCTGGTCACGTTGCCGGAGATGCAGCCGCGGCTTCCCGCCGGCATCGGTGCGTTCAGCTTTGCCGTAGGGCCGGCCGTGATCGCGGCGCTGCACCCGGCGGTGGCCGAAAGGCTCGACTTCGTCGTCGCCGTCGGCGGTTACCACGACCTGCAGCGGCTCATCGCCTACTACACCACCGGTGCGCATCGCGGCGAGACCGACGCACCGACCCCCTACGACAAGGGCAAGTGGATATTCGCGCTGGGCGTGAGCGAGAAGCTACCCGACCCGTCCGACCGGCGCGCCATCCAGGCCGTGGCCCGAGCTGCCCTCGGCGCCACCGCGGGAGCGGCCGACCCCGCGCTGCCGACGAATCTGAGTGCGGGCGGTGCGGCGCTCCTCGAGCTCCTCGGCAACACCACGCCCGAGCGGGTGCCGCACCTGCTCGCGCGCCTGCCGGCGGCCCTCAGAGCGGAAATAACCGCCCTCAACCCCGCCGAGCAGCCGATGGCGACGCTGCGAGCCCGCTTGCTGCTGCTGCACGGGCGCAGCGACAACGTCATTCCCTACTCCGAGAGCGTGGCCCTCGCCGAGTCGGTGCCCGCTGGACGTGCGCGACTGTTCATCATCGAGGGCCTCGCCCACGTCGACCTGCAACTCGCCTCGGGGGACGTGGACATCCTGCTGGCCCTGGTGGGCGCGCTGCTCGAGGAGCGCGCCCCGGGCGAGACGTGAGCCCCTCTCGATGCCGCGCCGCCGCGGGGCCGACGGCGGCAAGGAATCCCGTTCCTGACTGCGCGGCGCCCGAGAGCCGGTCGCGGTGCCGGCGGCGGGCCTGAAAACCGCCTGGCAAGGCATTTCGAGCCCCTTTCGCCGCAGGATTTGCACGCCTAAATAGTCGCTCCGCGACGCGAGTCACGTTTTCCATGGCTGGCTGTCCGATACCCTAGCACTGGGATGATTTATTTGATTCAAATCGCCGGATCCCGGCCAAACCGCCACCCGGCGGGCCTCGCCCGAGGGCCGGGCTCGGCCTCGACCCTGCCCCGCGGCTTCACGCTCATCGAGCTGCTCGTCGTGCTGGCGATGATCGTCGCCCTCTCGGCCATCGTCATACCGGTTTATCAGGGCTACGTGGACGACGCCCGACTCGCCGCGGTGCGCAAGGACATGGCGCTCATCTCGGTGCATCTGGATCGCTTCCGCACCGACAATGCCGGGTCGTTGCCGGACAGCCTCGCAGAGACGCCCGCCAGCCATCTCAGAGACCCCTGGGGCAACCCCTACCAGTTTCTCAACATCGAAGACGCGGACACCGCCGGGCTCGGAATGGTACGCAAGGACAAGAACCTCGTCCCGCTCAACACGGACTACGACCTCTACAGCAAGGGCAAGGACGGCGAAAGCAAAGCCCCGCTCACGGCGGCTGCGAGTCACGACGACATCGTTCGCGCCAATAACGGTGCTTACATCGGCCCGGCATCCGACTACTGAGCCCACGCGCTCATGAAAATCGACTCGACGTTTCTGCGAAGCAAGGTGGCGCGCCGAATCTTCGTGCTCTTCGTTGCTTCGGCGCTGCTTCCCATCGCAACCCTGGCGCTGCTGTCGTTCAACCAGGTGAGCAGCCAGCTGTTGGAGAATGGCCACAGGCAGCTGCACCGCGACAGCAAGGCCATCGCCATGACTGTCTTCGAGCGTCTCTCGATTGCCGAGTCGGAGCTAAAGCTGCTGGGGCGCCAGCGGGGAGCCAGCGCCGAAACGCTTCACTCCCTGCCGGAGCGGTTCCTTCGACGCTTACGCGAACGGTTCACTGCGCTCGAGACAGCGACGCCCGACGGCAGGCGTCGAGCGCTGCTCGGGCGCTTCGAGGCGCCGTCATCCTTTGATGATTCCCAGCTGAAACATCTGCGCGAGGGTAAGGCGGTCGTATGGAGCCGCATCGATGGTGAGGATCGAGCCCGTGTCTTCATGAGCGTCGCCGCCGACGAGGGCACGGTGACGGGAGAGCTCAACCCGGCCTTTCTGTGGAGCGTGCCCATCGACGCTACATCCGTGCTCTGCGTTCTGGGAGAGACCGGCGGGCGGCTTTTCTGCTCCGACCCGGTCCCGGGGCAGACGCTCTCGACGGTGAACGAGCGGTTGTCCGAACATCAGGCGGGCCGCCTCGACTGGGAGTGGGATTCGACCAAGTATCTGGCCAATTACTGGGCGCTTTTCCTCGAACACAGCTTCGGCGCCGACCAGTGGACGATCGTCCTCGGCGAGCCGGAGGTCGAGGTGCTGTCCGCGATGCGGCACTTCGAGGCCATGTTCCCGCCGGTGATCGTGGTTTCCGTCCTTGCGGTGATTCTGCTCAGTGTCAGTCAAATCCGCCGCTACCTGGTTCCGCTCGAGCGCCTCAGCCAGGGCACCCGTCAAATCGCGGAGCGTAACTTTGCCGAGCCGGTGCGCATAGAGAGTGGAGACGAGTTCGAGGAGCTCGCAGGCTCTTTCAATTACATGGCCGCACGCCTGGAAAGACAGTTCGGAACGCTCTCGACCATGGCGGAGATCGACCGGCTGATTCTCTCGACGACCGATGCCGATTATATCGTCGAGACACTCTTGCGGCGCCTGCACGAGATCGTGCCGTGTCAATCCGTGTGCGTCGCCGTTCTGGAAAATGACGGACAGACGGCAAAGATCCGAGTCAATCGTAAAGGTGCGCTCGACGCAATCGAGTCCGAGCGCTGCGCGCTCACGGCCGGCGAGCTCGATGCGCTGGCGAGCGGCACGGCGCATTGGATGCTCGACTCCGGCGATGCGCTGCCGGGATATCTGGCGTCACTGGGTGACGATGGCGCGCAGCGTATTCTCGTGCTGCCGGTCGTGTTAAAGGAAGGCCCGGCGGCGATCATTGCCATCGAAATCGAGCACGGCTCCGACCTCGCCGACGAGGACATCGCTCGCATCCGTGAGGTGGCCGACCGCACGGCGGTCGCGTTGTCCAATGTGGCCTGGGAAGAGAAGCTCTATCACCAGGCGCATTATGACGCGCTCACCGACCTGCCGAACCGCGTCCTGCTCCGGGATCGACTCGAGCAGGCCATGAGTCGGGCCCATCGTGAGGGTAGCTGCGTCGCCGTAATGTTCCTGGATCTGGACCGATTCAAATCCATCAATGACTCGTTGGGGCATGTGGCGGGCGACGAGTTCCTCAAGGAAATGGCTTCGCGTCTGACCCATCAGCTGCGCGAAGGTGACTCCGTGATTCGTTTCGGCGGTGATGAGTTCATCATCGTGGTTCCGGATATTCCCAGGGACATGCACATCATCGCCACCATCAGCAAGGTTTGTGAGAACGTGCTGGCTGCCATCGTCGATCCCTTCTCTCTGGAAGGTCACGAGGTCAAGATATCAGGCAGTGTCGGCGTGTCGCTCTATCCACAGGACGCTGACAATTTCGATGACCTGCTGAAGAACGCGGATACCGCCATGTACCACGCCAAGGCACAGGGCAGAGACAATTACCAGTTTTATGCCCACGATCTGAACGCGGCTGCGATGAAACACTTCAATATGCAGAACAACCTGCATCGTGCGCTCGAGAACGACGAGCTCGAATTGTTCTACCAGCCCAAAGTCGATCTTCAGAGCGGCAAACTGATAGGCGCAGAATGCCTGATCCGCTGGCAGCACCCTGAACTGGGTCTGGTATCACCGAGCCACTTCATTCCCATCGCCGAGGATACCGGATTGATAACCAGTATCGGCGACTGGGTGCTGCGCACTGCCTGCGCGCAGAGCAGATTGTGGCTGGATAGAGACCTTCCCGCGGTGAGNNAGATCCTCCGCGAGACCCGGCTGCCGGTTCAGCAACTGGAGCTCGAGGTCACCGAAGGCGCCATCATGACTGACATCGACCGCACCATCGCGACCTTGAATGCGTTGAGCGAGATGGGCGTGCGTATTGCGGTCGATGATTTCGGCACCGGCTACTCTTCACTCGCCTACCTGGCTCAGTTCCCATTGGACGTGCTCAAGATAGACCAGTCATTCGTTCGCGACGTCGTCAATCGCTCTGACGTTGCCTGCGTGGTTACGGCGATCGTCGGCCTTGCCCATAGTCTCGACTTGGAGGTCGTGGCCGAGGGTGTGGAGAACCCGGAGCAGCTGGAATTCCTGCGCACGCTTGGTTGCGAGGAAATTCAGGGATATCTCTCGGGTCGACCGCTGTCGGCCGACCAGTTCGAGAAGCTTTTAACGCGAAGCGACGAAAAGCCCTTCGATTTTTTCCGCGAGAAAATCAGCGAACCGCAGAGCGGGACGTCTGCGTGGGGCGCCGGGCGGCGTGCAGCCGCCGGCAGCAAGTAGGCCGCGGCCCGAGCATGAAACGTATTCCGAACAGCAGCATGTTGCCCGGTTGGTGAAGGCGGACTGGCGTGTCGAGAACCGATAATCGCTCGCGGAAATTCACGAAAACCGTCCTGCTCGNNCGCAGAAAGTGCCGATCGTTGCCTGTTCCTCGCGTTACAGCGGAATTTCGACGCCTTCCTTCTGGACACGGAGCTGTCCGGCGCGGACCCGGACCGGCTTTGCGCGCGTCTTCGAGGTATCGAGCGTTACAAGCTCACGCCCATCATCCTCACCACCGAATCTTCGACTTCTCCTCGCCTGTTTAGGGCTTTCGATGCCGGGGCGGATGATTTTCTCGAAAAACCGGTCAATCGAAACATCGCGACGGCGCGTTTGCAGGGTCACCTTCGCAGGATGACTTACGTGCGGGAAGCGGAGTGGGTGCGAACGAATCTCAACCGATATGTCTCGACAAGAACCCGGAAAATGGTGGAGGAAAATGCCATTTCGGGCGCGGGTGTAGAACCAGAGGAACACGTGGTGTGCGTGCTCTTCTCCGATGTGCGTGGGTTCACGGCGCTGACGCGGGAGATGGCGCCGACGGCGCTGTTTCGAATGCTGAGTCGCCACCTCGCCATGCAGGTGGACTGCGTTTACCGCCACGGTGGCTACGTAGACAAGTTCGGCGGCGACGGCATCATGGCCATTTTCGACGGGCCCGATGGCGTCATAGAAGCATGCCGTTGTGCCCTGCAGATCATGGAAACCACCCGGCATGGGCGCAGCCACGACGGTCCTCCTGTTCTTCCGCTGGGGATCGGGTTGAACACCGGTCCGGTGCTCATTGGAAACATCGGCTCGGAGGATCACCTCGACTACTCGGCCATCGGCGAGACGGTCAACCTGGCCGCGCGCCTGTGCGGCTCGGCCCCTCCGATGTCGATCGTCGTCTCGGAGGCGGTCGCGGGGGCAGCGGCTGCCCAGCCTTCATTCGGCTTCGTCGACCGCCGACCGATCAACGTTCGCGGAATTCGCGAACCCATCTTCGTTTCAACTCTCGAACAGGGCGCGGGGACACGCGCCCGGACGGTGCAGCCCGGCTACGTCAGTGGAAAATTCGATCGCCGCAGCATGTAAGCGGTATTTGACCCGGGGTCGAATCTTCGTATATACGGGTTGAATGCCCGACTTCGATATCGTCATTCGCAACGGGACCGTCGTCACCGCCGCCGACACTGCGCGCTGCGACGTGGGCATCCGTGACGGGCGTATCGCCGCGCTCGCGGATGCGCTGTCGCCGGGCAAAAGGGAAATCGATGCCGGCGGAAAGCTGGTGCTCCCCGGCGGCATCGACAGCCACTGCCACATCGAGCAGCTGTCCTCGTCGGGCGTCGTGTGTGCCGACGATTTCTACTCGGGCAGCGTTTCCGCCGCGTTCGGCGGCACCACCACCATCATTCCCTTTGCCGCCCAGCACCGGGGACAGTCGCTGCGCCAGGTGGTCAAGGACTACCACGCCTGCGCGGGCCCGAAGGCCGTCATCGACTATGCCTTTCATCTGATCATCTCCGATCCCAACGAGCAGGTGCTCGGTCAGGAGCTCCCCGCGCTCATCGAAGACGGCTACTCGTCTTTCAAGGTCTACATGACCTACGACATGCTGCGCCTGGACGATCATCAGATGCTGCAGGTGATGGAGCTTGCCCGTCGCCACGGCGCCATGGTCATGGTGCATGCCGAGAACCACGACATGATCCGCTGGCTGACGGATCGGCTTCTNNTGAGGGCGAGGCCACACACCGGGCCATCTGTCTCGCCGAGCTCGTCGACGTGCCGATGCTCATCGTGCACGTGTCGACCGGCGAGGCCATCGACGCCATCCGCCACGCGCAGAATCGCGGGCTGAAAATCTACGGCGAGACCTGCCCGCAGTACCTGTTCCTGACCGCCGAGGACCTGGATCTGCCCGGCGCCGAGGGCGCCATGATGTGCTGCAGCCCGCCGCCCCGGGACGAGGCCGCGCAGGAGGCCGTGTGGCGAGGTCTCGCCAACGGCACTTTTCAGGTGTTCTCATCCGATCACGCGCCTTACCGCTACGACGAAACCGGTAAGCTCGCATCGGGGCCCAATCCCAGCTTCGACAAGATTGCCAATGGCGTGCCCGGAATCGAGCTGCGACTGCCGCTGCTGTTCTCGGCAGGCGTGCAGGGAGGCCGTCTCGATCTCAATCAGTTCGTCGCGCTGACGGCCACCAATGCAGCGAAGATCTACGGGCTCTACCCACGCAAGGGCACCATCGCGGTCGGCTCCGATGCCGACATCGCCATCTGGGACCCTGCAAGGGAGTTCACCGTCGAGTACGCGCTGCTGCACGACCAGGTCGGCTACACACCCTACACGGGACAGCCGATCAGAGGCTGGCCGGAAACCGTGCTGAGCCGCGGTCGCGTTGTCATCGAAGGCGGCGAGCTTCAGGCGGAACGGGGCAGCGGCGAGTTCCTGCCCTGCGCCAAGCCCGATGCCGCGCGTCCTCTCGAAAAGCTCGTGCCGGAGATGGATCCGCAGAGGAACTTCGGCGCAGAGATATAAACGCAATCAGCTACGTCCAGGAGCCTCCCATGCCGCGTTATCTCAATGTCGCCGCCGCCCAGCTGGGCCCCGTGCATCTCTCCGACGATCGCAAGAGCGTCGTCAAGCGGCTCATCGAGATGCTGCGCGAAGCCGACGCGAGAGGCTGCAAGCTCGTCGTCTTCACCGAGCTCGCGCTGACCACGTTCTTCCCCCGATACTGGATGGAGGATCAAAAGAAGGTCGATGCGTTCTTCGAAGAGGAGATGCCGAACGACGCCACCCGCCCGTTTTTCGACGAGGCCAAGCGCCTGGGCATCGGCTTTTATCTGGGATACGCCGAGCTCGCCCGGGAGGGCGGCGAGACCCATCACTACAACACGGCGATCCTGGTCGGTCCCGACGGCAACATCGTCGGCAAATACCGAAAGGTGCACCTGCCGGGGCATGCCGACAACCGGCCCAATGCCTC
>JABAOG010005094.1_pt1 | contig 11009 bp, 11 predicted proteins | sample 7062131 | NCBI WGS metagenome assembly JABAOG01 (sample SAMN14538629, study PRJNA623070) | marine sediment metagenome | biome: marine biome [ENVO:00000428]; feature: marine pelagic biome [ENVO:01000023]; material: deep marine sediment [ENVO:00002113] | place: India: Arabian Sea | collected... | reverse complement strand
CCGGGGCAGGGGTAGGGCTTGGTCAAGACGGTTACAACCGTCACCCCGGCCTGACTGCGGGTCGGTTTCATCTGGAGATGAATAACCAGGTCAGAATCATATTCCAGCCAGCCTTCATCACACAGTTCTTCATAAACTTGAAGGACCTGGCTTTTGGACATATAGGGCAGCCCCTGGCGGGTGAATTGGAGCATGGTGTGGCTGTACCGCTTGCTGGTCAACGGCTGCTGTTCCGCCAGGGCTTCGATGAGGGCGGCGAATTGGGCGTGACGGCCGTTAATATCCACCGGCTGCCGCTGCTCATGCCAGGCCGAATCGTCAATCTCAACCGTCGGCACAAAATCAAAATTTCTCGGAGAGTTCATATCAATTATGGGTTAGGTGTCAACACAGCATATGTATAATCAGAATGGGACCAGGCCAACAACAATTCATCAACAGTTGTTTCACTTGGAGCAGTTTCCATAGCTGGATCGCACAAAAAAACTTTATCATTTTCAAAACCAGCCAAAACAACGGCATGTGCTGTATCAACATCCCAATAAGGTAGATCAACCGTTCGGATGAAAAGAATACGAGGTGTTTTTTGGCTAATCCAATGTTGAATTTGTGCCAGAGAACCGGTTTGGTAAATAACGTTGAACCCGTATTGAGTCAGTTTTTGGATATGGCTAGAGGCTGTTCCGATGTCGCTTGTTCCTAACCACTGAGCAACATCTGGTTGATACAATGGTTCTTGCCAATAAGCGGCCACCATTGCTACGCAGGCAGGCAAACACCAGGCAGGATTAGTCTGTTTGAGATGTAGAACGTTTAGCCAGGGCATTACCGTGTTCTGCTAATTCATCTAGAAGTTGTTGGGTGAAAAGAATTTCACCGGTCTCTGTGTCTACGTCTATTGTGCCGACTTGTCCGAGAGGGCCGGTTGTTGGCAAGGCCAGCCAAACAGGGACGCGCCATAACAGGCGTTCACCGGCAACGAGACTCGGCCGTTCTCCATACAATAAGTTCCCTACCTGATCTAAAAGCAGTTTAGTTACCTGCCGTTGGGCAGACTGCGCCGTTACATTAATCTGCGCTGTAACGCTTAATTCGATTTTTACTTCGGCTTGTTCTGGTAATTTCATCTCAGATAGTTCCAAATTCATTGTCTATACCTGGCCTTTCTTCCCAGTTGAATTTTCACAAATACAAAAGTCTACGCTATCTCTGCCACCAATTCTACCATAGTCCGCAAGGTGTCGATATCGGTCACAGCTAGACTGAGCGTGTTGATGGGGCTGTCGGCCCAGATAGAGAGGCGTTCTTTGATGCGTTCCTTAGGGCCGACAAGGGCGACCTGGTCAATCAGTTCAGGGGGTACGGCCATCATCGCTTCTCCCTGTCGGCCGTCCAGGTACAATTCCTGAATCTTAGCCGCGGCTTCTTCAAAGCCCAAACGAACAGCCAGGTCATTATAGAAATTCTTACCCTTCGCTCCCATGCCGCCAATGTAAAGGGCCAGCATCGGCCGCATCATATTGTAGCAAATTTCGAGGTTGTCATCCATGGCCACCTGAACGGTCGGGGCAATGTCAAAATCGGCCATGCTTTTGCCCGCCTTTGCCAGACCCGCTTCAACACGCGGCCGGTAAAGCTCATCGTATTGCTTGGGCGCGAAAAAGATGGGCAGCCAACCATCGGCGATTTCGGCCGCTAATTCCACATTCTTCGGCCCAATAGCGGCCAGGTAGATGGGGATGTGATTTTTTACTCGTAAGGTGCTTTTGAGCGGTTTGCCTAACCCGGTGGCATCTTCACCCTGGTAGGGTAATTGGTAGATACGGCCGTCATACGTCAACGGCTTCTTCCGTTCAATAATCGTGCGGACGATCTCAATATACTCCCTGGTGCGGGTCAATGGCTTGGCATAGCTAATGCCGTGCCAGCCTTCAACGACCTGCGGCCCGGATATGCCCAGCCCCATCAAAAAACGGCCGCCCGACAACTGATCCAGCGTCATGGCCGTCATGGCCGCGTTGGCCGGGGTACGGCCCGGAATCTGCATAATGGCCGTGCCGAGCTTAATATTTTCGGTCAAGGCTCCAATCCAGGCCAGGGGCGACACGGCGTCGGAACCGTAGGCTTCGGCCGTCCAGACCGCATATACCCCCGACCGGTCTGCTTCCTGAATAAGTTCCAGGGGCAGTTCAACTTTGCTGACAGAATAACCAAGGGATAGTCCTAGTCTCATCTTTTTCTCCAACTGGTAAGAACAAATGCTATTATGGTGAACGATAGCAAATTCTAACCTGATTCCGATTGGCTGTCAGCTTTGGGGGCAATGAAAAAGCCAGACATTTTGCCAACTATAATTTTCAACATGAACAACCATACCATGTTGGTGATGACTTTTTACGCTGCCGGATATGTCTTTTATCACTATTGGAGGGGTTTGCCAGATGGTATATTGAATCCGGGTAGGCGGGCATATTTCCAGGTCTGCGACTGATGCGCCCAAAGTGAATGGAGTCGCCGCCGGCCTGGAAACGACAACCTGGTTTTCATCCATTTAAAGCCTAATTGCACGCTTAAGAATAATGATCTGAGGAGAGAATGAGATGAGAAAAAAGCTGCTGTCTCCAATCATGGTCTTGGTTCTGGTGGCGATATGGGTGAGCCTATCAACCCCTGTCGTTGCAAATGAATCCCACCTACAGACGGCCGAGCCAGCCGGTATAACGCCGGACAACACCATCATTCTGGCAAACGAAACCGATGCCCGCTTCAGCCAGGATTTTTCGATACTATTAAAGCACCTGCGCCTGGAATGGGTCATATTGGACGGGCCGGTTGTGCCCGACGCCGTCCGTGGAAAGAATCTGATTCTAATCGGCCGTCCGGACGCCGACTATACAGGGGAGATAATCCGTGAGTTGTTGACAGCAGAGGAGATAGAACGGCTCCGTGCTGCCACTGACCACCCCGTTGTCATTGAGAAAGCAAGCCCCTGGACGGAAGGCCGGGTTGTCATCATCTGCGCCGGCGCCGATCTGCTCCTGACCCGGGATGCGGCTGAAGAGGCAGTCCGGGCTATCATCAATGATGCCCCACCGTCTTCCGATTGGATTCAGACGACGTATGAGGCCGAATTGGATGAAGATGTCGCCAACTATGTGGATTATCTTCGTTACAGTTGGGACGACGAGGAACTACCGTTGGAAGACCTGACAATGGATGTGGAAGCCAATCTTCATCGGCGCGTCTCAAAGCAAGAAGCAGTCGAGGATGTGGAGCGGCTTTTTTACCTTCTTTCACATGGCTATGCCGGGTATGCATTTTTCAATGAGGATAGAGAATTTGAACAGGCCAGGGAACGAATCTTGCAGGAACTTTCCACCAAATCATCCTGGACCAGCGATGCATTATCCAACCTGCTGCATGAACACCTCAGTTTTATCGTTGACTGTCATATGATGATCGGTGACTATCAAATGGCTGAGNNGACACAAATCTGGAATTAACACTTGGGAGCGCCGGATACCAGTTTGCCGCAGATGATGAAACCTATTCGGTGATATCAATCAACGGTAGTGATCCCGCGCCGTTTATATTTCCATCACTCAACCAACAAGGGCAGCCTGTCTACCGGTTGGGTTTGCTTTCAGAGGAAGAACCGGCCCCTTTGCATCTAACGGCCGAAAACGAAACGGGAGAGCATCAATTCGAGATCGAATTGGAGCGGTCTGATTTCTCCTATTATTCCGAAGATGTTTTTCGAGAGGACGTTATTGGTGGTATCCCGGTCATACGGGTTCGCACTTTTTCCGATTATTACGCCGAAGAGTTGAGACAATTTGTTGAGACGGCCGAAAACCATCGCGGCGAGCCGGTCATCATCGTCGATTTACGCGGCAACGGCGGCGGCAACGAGAGCTGGCCTATTAGTTGGATCCAGCGGCTGACCCACCGGCGAGCGGAGTCGGTCTTCATTACCTCAGAGCTGGAAAGCAAAACAAGCATGATCGCCCGCGCCAATGCCTTTAACTACTGGATCGACCAGGGTGTCGCTTTCTCCACCGGTAGTTTTGAGCGATATTCCCGAACGGCCGAGGTGATTGAAAGCGGGGCGCGGCAACCGGGCTGGACGGGCACGATTTATCCCCAAATGCCGCTGATCCCGAACGATACAACCGTCATAGTGATAACGAACGCCGAAGTTGCATCTGCGGGAGAGGGCTTTGTCATGCGCATCTCCCAGGCAGAGAACGTGGTCGTTGTCGGCGAAAACAGTATGGGCGCCCTTACATTTGGCAACATTAGCCTCCATCAACTGCCAAACTCCAGGTTGAAAGTCTGGCTTCCCATTAACTTCGGTCTCTATTTGGACATGGAAATTCGTGAAGGGGTCGGGTTAAAGCCTGATCTGTGGGTGCCGGCTGCGGACGCGGTGAACTATGCGGTAGCGGCCGTTCGCAGCGGCACGATTTCCACCGCCCAACCGTTGAGGTCAGATNNGATTTCCACCGCCCAACCGTTGAGGCCGGATATTTTGCAGCAAGATTTTACGCCGGAGAATACCATTTTCAGGGCCATAATCGAACGGCTCCGTTTCTTACTGGTCGTTGCGGTTTTCGCTGCGGGTGGTCTCGTCTGGGCCTACTTCATGCGCAAAAAGCCCCGTATTGTAACGTCGATTGGGGCGGTTTGGATACTATTCGGCAGCATTTGGATCGTGATAGAAACAGAGAAACCGGTCGGCTTTGGGCTTTTCCTTGTCGGGGCTATTTGCCTGGTCTGGGGAGGGTATAACCTGTGGTTAGCACGACGAGTTCCTGTTTAGTCAACGAAGGCCAGCAGAGAATCTTCTAAATCCGGGTAGGCGGCAAACTTCTTTTTTACGAGACGTTTGTAAAATGTTACAAGGTCCGCTGGATGTTGATAGGTTGACTTAATATCAAAGCAATCTTGAACCGCTTGCGACCATTTCTCGTCAGGCTCCAGTTTAAGGAAAGCTGCCAGGGATTCTACGGTATCCTCATCAAATTCACTTTCTAGAAAGTAGAAAAAACGGTTCGGATATCGTTGGTGCAATTCCAGGACCCAGAGGAGTTCGTCGAGAACGGCGACTACGACTTCCTCTATAGTAGGATTCTCATCTATTGATTCAAAAATTTGAAGGTGATTGACGGATTTTTTGTTCGAGGCAGCACAATCCAGGGGATGGCGGACCGGCATTAGAAATCGCAGCCGGTCATTGGTCTCCAATATCCTGTCTAAATCGAAATTGTAGCGACGCATTCGTTTAGCGGTTGCCAGAGATTCTTTCCAAACCAGACAGGTGGCATCAGGCTTGTCCAACCTGTCTGAAAAACGGGATTGGTAAGCTTGCTCCATTTTGGGATATTTGAAGGCATGGGAATAGGTGATGGATCCGCCGTGTGGACCTGGCCGGCCTGATGTCGAAATTTGCAAGGCGTAACGGATAAAGTTGTCAAACGTCTGATCGTCGTATTGGCGCAGAAAATCCAAATCACTATCCACAAATATCCTTTTTCCAGCATGGTTAAGAACCTGGCAGGAGGGGTGGAGGGCTAACAAAGAGGCTGTCAGGGTGGACAAATTTCGATAGGGACCAAGCATCAGGCAGACGGTCTGGATTTTGTCACTGTCAATATTGTTGGAACGAAATTTCTCAATGGCAATAATCGCCTTACGCCTGACCAGACGCAAACGCTTTGTCAGGTTCCTGAGTTGATACTGTTTTGTCATGGTGAAATATTCAATAGATGAAAGTTTAATATGAATGACATAAACGGGAGCGATAATTAATTTTATCTTGATTCCGAGTACTTGTCAGTTTTTTAGCAAGTGACAAAAGTAGACGGCTGAGAATTTGTTGTTAGTGGTCTTGAAAAAAGTGGTGCTTAATTTAGACGAACAGTATATGCCTGAATAGCAGGTTAATATCAGCTTTAGGAAGAATAAAATTGTTTACCGGGCCTGAATATGATGTTAATATTACGAATACAATTCTCCAGTTGTTGAACCTGTTTCAACCAGTTATTGAAGGGCAGTTAAGGGTAGCCTGAAGATGTTAAATCAGCGATAGACATTTTCGAAAATTGACACGATGGATAATATCCTAAAAGGAAAAACAATTGTCGCCATTGACGATGAGCTAGAAACACGCAAATTGTTGGATATAATCTTCAGACGGACCGGCGCGACTGTTTTGACAGGCGCCAACTACGAAGCGGGGATGGCGTTGCTAGAAACCGAGAATCCAGACGTGATGCTTGTTGACATCATGATGCCGCAAATTGATGGACTATCGATGTGCCAGCGAGTACGCCAGGTCTCGGATGTACCGATTATAATTGTTACTGCCAGAGATCGGCCGAAAGATATCGTAACAGGTTTACGGGCCGGGGCAGATGATTACGTTGTTAAACCTTTTCAAACCGAAATTCTTGTCGAACGAGTCAAGGCGGTTTTGCGACGGAACTCAAGGAGTCACCAGCCTTTTTGGGAAGAAACAATAGAAGACAATTACCTCCACATCAATCTCATGGATAGGATTGTTATGGTTGAAGGAAGGCCGGTCAAACTCAGTAATACAGAATTTGATTTACTCGCTTTTCTCATTAAAAATGCCAACCAGACCTGCTCTTTTGAGCATATTATGAAGTACGTTTGGGGTCAAGAACGTACCCATCACCCTGAATACATTCATGTTTACATTTGGCGTCTACGGAAAAAGATAGAAAGAAACCCAAAGGATCCATCCTACATTATTACCGATCACAGCCGAGGGTATCGATTCATTTTTCGACCTGTATAATGTATTAAACATGGGGAGCTGTCACCCGATCAAATTATTCAAATGAATCAGAACTTACGCAGGCTGAGCGCCTCGTGCTGAGCGTATCGAAACCTCGGTCAAAGCCAATTTTGACAGGCCGAATCTCCGGTAATTAGGGGCTGTTGGGAGAGTCCTCATAATTGAAAATTTGTTTAGAATTCGTTTAGATTATCTCCAGACTGGCGTGCTAAGATGATCCTGCAATGTGGTTTTTTCGCCCTTTTACAATGGAGCTTAGTTTCCCAATATCAAGGAGGTATTAAAAAATGAAAACACGCACGTTTTTAGTCGTAATAGTGGCGCTCATCCTTTCTATCGTTCTGGTCGTGGAAGCGGCTCCTCCGCTGCCCGGTGCCATTTTTACGACGACAGTGGATGGTTCGATAGTGAACGAAAATGTCCATTATGAGGCCAAGGAGGATGTTTACCTGGACGGTGGCCCAGGACCCAATGCGCCTTCTAGCGCCGCCGGCCTTCCGGAAGGCGATTACTATTTCCAGGTGACCGACCCCAGCGGTAAGGATTTGCTCTCGACTGACCACATTTCCTGCCGTAAGATCCACGTCAATGGGAATGGGGTCATCGATTTCGTCTATTCAGGTATGAACTGGGTGAAAGTACAGGGTAAATGGACTCAGGTCCCGTGCCAGCACAATCAGGGTGTGGATGTGGACCACTCAGAACTCGGTGCTATTACCGTGCAGCTCTTCCCGTATGACGATACGCCCAACAAAGGTGGCGTGTACAAAGCCTGGATCACCCCCGTTGATGACTATGCAGGCAATTCTGGTGAGGGATGTGTTGCAGGCGCAACCGGTAACGGATGTAATGTGAATGGCGAGAACTGGCAGCCCGGCAACTTCCACGGCTTTATCCCGGCTGCATCCAAGACTGACAACTACAAGGTCAAGGAGCAAGGCCCGCCATTTGTCCCACCTGAACTCACTGTTCGCAAGTTCCACGATGCAAACCTTAACTGTACTCAGGATGCCGGAGAAGAAGATATTACCGGCTGGATTGTGTACATCACCGAACCTATCGGCGTGACGAATGGCTATGGCACGCCGGTGTTAATCCTGGTTGATGAAGGTACCTATACTGTGGTTGAGGACACCCCTGCCGGCACGCTGCAAACGGTAAGTTATCTTGACGGTGTGCTGGACTCCTGTTACCCAACGGCCGATCCGACAGTTGACGTCGTTGTCGCAGGCGATTCTGGCGAGACGCATGAGGTAGTTTACGGAAACGTAGGTACAGCCGATGTTACCGTGTGCAAGGTATTTGACGCCAATGCCGATGGCGTTGCCGACCCAGGTGAACCGCCGATTGCCGGCTGGCCTATGACCTTAAACGGGACGGCCGTGACTGGTGAGATCATTGGACCAATTGTTCAGCTAACAGGTCAAGATGGTTGTACCACCTTTACTACCCTGCTGCCCGGAACTTATATGGTGACGGAAGCTGTGCCCACCGGCTGGTATGCCAGCGGCCCGGTTTCGGTTGACTGTTCAGTCGCCTCTGCCGTCAATGGCAGTGACATTAATGGATCTGCCACTTGTAATGACCCGGCTGGCAATCCCTTCAATGGTAACTTTACCAACTACTGCGTCAACACGGCCGATTTCGACACCAAAGGTTACTGGCACAACAAAAACGGGTTAACAGAAATCGATCCGGACTTTGTGAATACCTATGTGAATCTGCTCGATCCCTATGACGATCCGACCAGCTACTTTGACAATGGCGATGAACCATTCGATGGATTCTTCGCCGATGGCACCCCGGTTGCTCCGGCTTTTAATGATACTGGTGATCCAATCTGGGGCGGCGGCACAATGCAGGCCGAAATATCCCACTTCCTGGTAGACCCCAACGCCGGCGGCGACCCGCGCGAGCAGCTTGCCCAACAGCTGCTGGCCTTCATCTTCAACACCGAATATCGTTTAGGTGGCGATGGCTCAATTCAGCTGCCGGACGGGACCTTTGTTCTGGCCTCCGATTTGATCGCCCAGGCCATCACTGTCTGGCAGGGTAGCGACCCGGCAGCCCAGACGACCATGAAAGACCTGTTGGATGCCTTCAATAACAACGACGCTGTTCCCTTCATTCCAGGTGATCCGGCCTTCTGCCCGGCCATCACGCCATAGTTTTCCAAAACAGTAATTGACTTACCTTTTGAATGACACCTCCGGCCGAAAGGCTGGGGGTGTCTTTTTATTTTGAGCTGTCAAAGGAGTTGAAAAACAAAGCTAGATCTGAATTCGAGAATTCTGAAATTTGCCTCCCTGGTTTGGATGATTGGCTATCTACAAAGATAAGGGATAATTTCATACATACTTGTCTACTATTTGACCATGAAAGTTCTTATCTCAACACTTGGATCGCGAGGGGATGTGCAGCCGTTTTTAGCGCTGGCAGTCGGACTGCAACAGGCTGGCCATCGTGTAACTCTATCAGCGCCATATAATTTTACCGATTGGATCCAATCCTATGGCGTGCAACCGTATCCCATCCAGTTCAACCCTCAGGAATTCATGCAGCGACCAGATGTCCAGTCCGCGACCAAAAGCCGCAATGTGTTGAAGCAACTGCGCCTAATGCGGGAATTACTAGGCCCCAAAATGGTGGCAGCTTTGGAGGAATTCGGCCGAGCTGCCTCAGACACCGATTTTGTCATTCAAACCGGTACCGGGCATGGTGGGGTAGAAGTCGCCGCTGCCCGCAACATCCCTATGGCTTTCGGCTTTTTACAACCATTTGTGCCCACCCGGGCTTTCCCGTCATTTTTTCTGCCGCCCCGCTTTACGCTGGGTGGTTGGTACAACAACCTGACACACAAGCTCATGTTCCGGGCTATCTGGCCCAATTTTGGTGGTCCAATCAACCAGTGGCGTGCCCGGATGAGCCTAACCCCCTGGCAGTCACTACAACAGATGCTCAACGCCCGCCAACAGTTCGGCACTCCCTGGCTGTTTGGTTACAGTCCAAGCGTTCTGCCCAAGCCTGATGATTGGGCCGACCATCATTATGTGACGGGCTATTGGTTTCTAGATGCTGAACCGGCGTGGCAGCCCCCGGATGGATTGGTCCATTTTCTGGAGAGTGGCCCGCCGCCAGTTTATATTGGTTTTGGCAGTATGCGTGATGAAGATTCAGAACGCTTGACCGGGTTGGTTCTTCAGGCACTGAAATTAAGCGGCCAACGCGGTGTTCTACTGACAGGATGGGGTGGACTCGCCCCCGGTGACCTCTCAGCTAAACTTTATTTTGTAGAGGATGTGCCCCATTCCTGGCTTTTTCCGCGCATGTCGGCCGTTCTCCATCATGGCGGCGCGGGGACAACAGCGGCAGCTGTGCGGGCCGGTGTCCCCAATTTAATTACCCCCTTTGCGCTGGATCAATTTGCCTGGGCTGATCTGGTCATCAAGCAAGGGGTTGGGCTTTCTATGCCTGCTAGCAAGAAATTAACAGCCGGTAGATTGGCCCAGGCAATGAAAATCGCTGTTAGCGATCCTGCCCTGAGAAGTAAGGCTGAAGCATTGGGTGAGAAAATCCGAACCGAGAACGGCATTGCGACCGCGATAGAGTTAATCGAACGGCATGCTGCCGATTTCAAGCGGCAGACAAATTAGCGTACCGCTTTGCAGCCAAAATAAGCCCTGTGACGGTTCTCCCTCCCAAAAAATCGGCTCCCCAGCCTCATAATGAATGCTTCTGGCTCCTGCCCCCAATGACCTCAGGCTTTCCTCGCTTAACGAATCGAAGAAATGACTTTCTAATAACCGCTCAATAAATATATTGCTTGAATATTTCTACCTTNNNATTAGACATAGTTAAATGGTAGGATTATTATGATTTATCTACCAACAGGAATTTATTCAACCCAGACAACTTGGAGTTCTCTACAGTCCAGAAAGTTCTCCAATCATCGCTACCATGGATAATTTATTTAAAGAAAAAAAATTTTTCGTTGTTGAGGACGAATTTGCGGAGCGCAAATTATTGGATTTGCTCTTGAGCCGGGCTGGAGCCACCGTTGAAACGGCCGCAGATTATGAAGAAGGCATGAGCCTGCTGGAAAACCACGAACCGGATCTGATGTTGATTGACATCATGCTGCCGGAAGTTGACGGGTTAACCATGTGCAAAAGGATATGTGAGATTT
>JABAOG010015631.1_pt1 | contig 11013 bp, 8 predicted proteins | sample 7062131 | NCBI WGS metagenome assembly JABAOG01 (sample SAMN14538629, study PRJNA623070) | marine sediment metagenome | biome: marine biome [ENVO:00000428]; feature: marine pelagic biome [ENVO:01000023]; material: deep marine sediment [ENVO:00002113] | place: India: Arabian Sea | collected... | reverse complement strand
ACCAGCGCCCCGCTGAGCGTGCCCACCCCGCCGATCAGGATGATCAGCAGCGCGATGATCGTGTAGCCCAGGCTGGCGACGTTCGGGCTGACCAGCGGCTGGTGCAGCGCGTGCAGCGTGCCCGCCAGCGCCGCGGTGACAGACGCCACGATCAGCACGATCAGCTTGAAGAGGAACGTGTTGTAGCCGAGCATCAGCGCGCGGTTCTCGTTGTCGCGGATCGCGGTGCAGACCCGCCCGGTCGGGGAGTCCACGAAGCGGCGGTAGATCAGGTACGTCACGACGACCGCGACCAGCGCGAGGTAATACATTCGCAGGCGCTGGTTGGCCGGGTCGAGGTACTCCGGTTTGGGGATGCCCTGCAGGCCGACTTCCGCCCCGGCGTACTCCATCAGCTCGCGGGACTTGATCACGATCTCGAAGACCGCGGCCAGCCCCAGCGTGACCAGCGCGAACGTGATCCCCTGCACGCGCGGCAGCACCACGGAGAACAGCAGCGCTTGCAGCACGCCGACCACGACCACCAGCCCGACGGTCGGCAGCAGCCCCCAGCCGAAGCTCTTGAGCATGATGCCGGTAACATATGCGCCGACCCCGAAGAACATCGCATGGCCGAGCGACAGCAGCCCGGTGATGCCGAACACCAGGTCGTAGCTGATCGCGAACATCGCAAGGATAAAGATCTCGATCATCAGCCCCTGCACGAACTTCGACTGCCCGGTCGAGTTGGCCAGCACCTCGCCGAGCGGCTGGCCGTCGATCACTGCCATAATAAACGGCAGCAGCGCGGCGAGGATCAGCGCCGCGATCAGGAAGCCGTTCTCGCGAAGCCACGCGAAGGGGGCGCGCTCAGGTGAGGGCGACACAGACGTTGCCACGGTGTGTTACTCCTTCCTGCCGAACAGCCCCTGCGGCATCAGCAGCAGGATGAGCACCATCAGCAGCACGGTAGACGCCGGGACGACCGGCGGCGAAGGCTTGAAGGGTTCGTCGAAGAACGGCAGGTTGATGCCGATCTNNTGCTGGAGCAAGGCCACCAGCAGCGACCCGGCTGCCGCGCCGGGGAAGCTGGTCAGCCCGCCGATGGCCAGCGCGATCAGCGCGAGCAGCAGCACGCGCAGGCCCATATCGTTGGAGAGGCCCAGTGCAGGCCCGGCCAGCGCGCCGCCGAGTGCTGCCAGCCCGACGCCCAGCGCGAACACCATCGTGAACACGCGCCGCACGTTGATCCCCAGCGCTTCGACCATCTCGCCGTCCTGCACGCCTGCCCGAATGATCATGCCGAGCCGGGTGCGCTGGAGCAGCAGCCACACGCCGACCAGCACCAGAATACCGACCGCGATCACGAAGATCTCGTTGTAGGTGCGCACCCGCCCGTCCATCACCAGAATGGTCGAGCAGTTGTTTTGCAACCAGCCGCCGAGGCTGGTCGCCGGGCAGCCTTCACCGCTGCCATCGAACAACGCCGGGCGCGGCATCTGGAACTCCGGGCGGCCCCACACGCTGCGCACCAGCTCGACGATGATGTAGCCAAGCCCCAGCGTCAGCATGAGCTGGTAGATCGGGCGATCGTACAGCGGGCGGATCAGCGTAGATTCGATCAGCGCACCGAGCAGGGCGCCGGTGGCGGTCGCCACGACCAGCGCGATCACGAAGCGCCACGTGGTGCTGATGCGGAACATGAACGCGCTGAGCGGGGTGTTCACCGCGTACAGCAGCAGTCCGAACACCAGCACCGCCCCGGCGGTCAGCAGCATACTGCGCAGCGCGCTGCCGCGCAGCACCGGGGACGTGCTGCGCTGTTCGGCGAGGCCCGCCAGCCCTAAGGCCAGCAGCGCGCCGCCTGCCAGCAGCGCGATCATCGCCAGCACCGGGCTGATGCGCACGAATGCGGCGGGGGCGGGCATCTCAAGCTGGCCGAGGCCCAGCAGCAGCGCGTAGTTGATCGGCGTCTCGGCCTGCACCTCCAGGCTCCAGAAGGCGATCGGGTAGCGCGGCAGCGTGTAGGCCAGCACCCCAACGCCGAGCGCGAGCGGCAGCCACGGCCAGAGCTTCGCGGCAAGCCCGGGCAGGGTGACGCGCGCCGCGAGGCTGCGCCATAGGGGCGTCAGCACGAAGCCGACCGCCAGCAGCGCCGCCGGGGTCAGCGCGTCGATCACGGTGTCGGGGCGAACGTACGCCGTCCAGCCGATGTACGCGCCGAGCATGAACAGCTCGCCGTGGGCGAGGTTCAGCACGTCCATCAGGCCGAGGATGATCGAGAAGCCGGACGCGACGAGGAACGTCAGCGAGCCAATGGAGAGGCCGCGCAGCACCGTGATCACCCAGTCGCTCAGTTCCATGCCCTGCGCGGCCAGCGCCAGCAGCAGGATCAGGATCGCGACGGTGATGTAGGCGGTTCGGTTCTTGCGGAAACTGCTGGCCAGTGTGGTCATTGCGCCCCCTTATGCCGCGCCGAGGTACTGCTGGATCGTGGCCCGGTCGCTCACGAGGTCGGACATCATGCCCTGCCTGACGGACTGGCCTTCCTCGATAATCACGTAACGCTCCGCGAGCCGGCTGGCGACGATGAAGTTCTGCTCGACCAGCAGCACGGTCGTCTCGGCGGAAAGCTGGCGGATGGCCTCCATCATCTGCTCGATGATCACCGGGGCCAGCCCCTCGCTCGGCTCGTCGATCAGCAGCAGGCGGTTGTCCGGCACCAGCGCGCGGGCGATGGCCAGCATCTGCTGCTGACCGCCGGAGAGGTTGTTGCCGCGCAGGTGGATCAGCCGCTGGAGGTCGGGGAACAGCTCAAAGATAAAATCCGCTTTGCGGGCGAAGTCGCCTTTCCTGCGCTCGGCGATCTTCAGGTTCTCCTCGACGCTCAGGTCGCGGAAGACCGCGCGATGCTCCGGCACATAGCCGATCCCCAGCGACGCGATGTCGAAGCTGCGCATCCCGTTGATCGGCTGCCCGTCGAACAGGATCTCGCCGTGGCGCGGGGGCGTCAGCCCGAGGATGGTCTTGAGTGTGGTGGTCTTGCCCGCCCCGTTGCGCCCCAGCAGCGCGGTGATGCTCCCGGCAGACACATCCACCGACACGCCCTCGAGGATGTGAAACTGGCCGATAAAGGTATGGATGTCGCGGACTTCTAACAGGTTCACGGTGCGCTCCCTCAGGCCGTTACGTCGCCGTACAGCGCGCCGAGGTACGCCTGCTGTACCATCTCGTTTTGCGTAATCTGCGCCGGGGTGCCCTCCGCCAGCACGTCGCCCTGGTGCATCACGGTGATCAGATCCGACACGTTCATCACCACGTTCATGTTGTGCTCCACCAGCACCACTGTTTTGCCGCCTGCCTGCTGCACACGCTGGATCAGCGCGATCAGTTCCGGCACCTGCTCGGCGGCCATCCCTGCCGTCGGCTCGTCGAGCAGCAGCACTTCGGGGTCAGGGGCGAGGATCATACCGAGCTCCAGCTTGCGCTGCGCGCCGTGCGGCAGTACGCGNNGGGCCTCGTCAACCAGCCCGACCTGCTCGGCGACCTCCCACGCACGGTCGAGGTAGCTGTCAAGCCGGCGGTGGGAGCGAAACATCCTGAAGCTGTCGTGCCCAACCGCCTGGCTCGCCAGCCGGATGTTCTCCAGCACGGTCAGGGTCGGGAAGATATTGGTGATCTGGAACGATCGTCCGATGCCGAGGTGCGCGGTGCGGTGCACTGGCAGCCGGGTGATGTCTTGCCCTTTGTAGAACACCTGCCCCGAAGTCGGCTCCAGCGTTCCGCTGAGCAGGTTGAAGAACGTGGTCTTGCCTGCCCCGTTCGGGCCGATGATCGAGTGCAGGGTGCGCGCGGCGACCTTCACGCTCACGTCGGCCACCGCGACGAGGCCGCCGAACACTTTACGCAGGTTGCGCGCTTCGAGGATCACGTCGTCTGCCATAAGGACTCTCCGCCTGGCGGGGCTGCGCTCACGGGATGCTTGGCGGGGGGGCAGGCGGGTTCTCCGCCACCCCACCGGGGTTGTGGCAGGGGAAGGAGGCAGCTCTGGGGCTGCCTCCTTCCCGCCACGTCGAACTTACTCGCCGCTCAGGCTGCCGATTGGCAGCTCGCCGCAGCGGTCCACGTACTCTTCAGGGAGCTGGCACGGCACGTCAGGCCGGGTGGTCTCGACCAACTCGAAGAAGTTGTAGTCCGGGTCATCCACGTTCAGGATGTTCACGATGTACATGTCCTGAATCGCCACGTGGTCCTCGGGGCGGATGTAGATGGTGCCCTTCGGGCCCTCGAACTCCATGCCTTCCATCGCGCTCATCAACGCATCGGCGCTGGTGTCCCAGTCGGTGGCGCGCAGCGCCTCGACGGCCAGCAGCGCGGCGTTCATGCCGTCCGCATCGAACAGGTCCGGCGGCTCACCGTAGCGGTCCGTCACCTGCTCAACCAGCCAGTCGTTGATCTCGTTGTCGGGCAGAGCGTAGTGGTACAGGATACCGCNNGTAGAACACCGGCACCACGGCATTGTTGGCGATCGACGCACCGAGCGCCATCTCGTCCATCACGCCGAGGTCCTGTGCGGCCTGCATCATCGAGACGAAGCCGCCGCCAGCCCACGTCACGACCCACGCCTCAGCACCCGAATTCAGGATTTCTTCCATGTACGGGGTGAAGTCGGTGGTGTCTGCCGGGGCGAAGATGTCGTCGGCGACGAACTCACCGCCGTAGAACGTGCAGGCGTCGCGGAAGGCTTCCNNATAGCCGAACGAGTAGTCCGGCGCGATCTGCACGAACGTGCTGTACTCGTTCGGCAGGTACTGGCACAGGTTGACCGCGTCCTGGTAGTTGTTACGGCTGACGCGGAAGGTATACGGGTTGAAGGCAGCGCCAGTGATCTCGTTGGCGGCTGCCGGGGCGACGATCAGCGGGATCTCGTTCTCAGCGGCCAGCTCCTGCAGGGTCGCAGTCGCGCCGGAGCTCACCGTACCAACCAGAATGTCCACGCCCTCGACCTCGATCAGCTCGCGAGCGACGGTCGCGGTCGTCTCAGGGGTGCTCTGGTCATCACGGAAGATCACCTGCACCGGGTGCCCGTCGATGTTGAAGACGTTGTCTTCGCTGCCAGCCTCGCCCGCGGCGTACTCCATGCCGAGCAGGAAGCTGCGCTCGATCATCGCGCCGTACACTGCCAGCGCGCCAGACTGATCGGTGACGACGCCGATCTTCACCGGCTCCATGTCACCCATGTCTTCGGTGGCTTCCTCAGTCGCTTCCTCGGTGGCCTCTTCGGTCATTTCCTCGGTTGCTTCTTCGGTGGGCTCCTCCGTCGCTTCTTCGGTGGGCTCCTCAGTCGCTTCTTCAGTGGGCTCTTCGGTGGCTTCCTCGGTCGGTTCCTCGGTCGCCTCGTCCACCGGTTCCGCCGTCGCGGGGGCGCAGGCTGCAAGCAGCATCGCCAGCACGACGAACACGATCAACCAGCTCAAGCTTCTATTCTTCATGACTCGTTTCCCCTCCTGAATGGTTTATAACTCGCGACAGCATCAACTCTCGCGGGGGTACACAGGCAATAGGGCCTCCTTTGGTCACAGCGTGCCGGTGTCATGTGAGGTATGCGCCAATGTGAGCGTGGAATACGCGGTTAAACTCGTCTGGCTTTTCGACGTAGGGGGTATGGCCGGTGTCGGCGATCACCACTTCCTCGAACGCCCCGCCCGCTTCGGCGTAGCGCTCCAGCACAGCCCGCGTCTGGCTGACCATCGGCTGCGGCGGGAACACGTCCTCGCCGGGCCAGCCGGGCACCAGCCCCAGCGAACCGAGCATGCCGAAATCGAACAGCGACGTGTCTGAGACGATCTGGTCGTCGCTGCCGCGCACCCACAGGATAGCAGGCTTGGGGTCAATCGCGTACAGGTTGGCGATCGGCTTGAGGTACTTGGGCGACGAGGCGTTGATCGGCCCGAACACGCCCGGCGCGACGTTCGGCCAGTTCTCCGACGGCACAAAGTCGCCGGGGTAGGCATCTTCGCCGATGTGCTCCGACAGCAGCGACGACAGCAGGTCTTCCTCGCGCTCCGGTACGAACGGCGGCTTCCAGTAGAAGCTGTTCATCACCACACGGGGCGACGCCTGCGGGTTGTCGGTGCTGCGATCCCCCGCCTCGATCAGCCGCGGGAACTCGGGGTTCACGACCCCACCGCCCGACCCGGCGAAATCCGGGTAGCACGGCGCGCCGTCGACGCCCTTCGTGCCGCCGAACCCATACGGCGAGCCGGGGTTGACCAGCGTCGCGCTCAGGATTCGCTGCGGGGCGTCCATCAGCAGCCGCCAGATCACCGCACCGCCCAGCGAGTGGCCGACCACGTGCGCCTGTTCGATGTCCAGCGCGTCGAGCAGCGCCAGCATGTCGTCCGACCAATCGCCCAGGCCACGGGTCGCGTCGATCTTCTTCGAGCGGTCCGCGCCGCCGTAGCCGCGCAGGTCCGGCGCGATGCCGCGGAAGCCGTCAGGCAGGGCCAGCATGATTTCTTCCCAGTACGTCGCCGAGGAGGCGTTCCCGTGGATGAACAGCACCGGTGTGCCGTCCTCCGGGCCGCTGAACAGTACCCGCGTCGCCAGCCGGTCGGATTCGACCGTACGGGCGGTGACGCCCTCAAGGGTAGGAACGGACATAGTGCTACCTCCTGTCTGGACCAGTGTGCCGCAAAGGCGGTATGCGAATGGATCGGGACGTGTCGCCGCTGCCCCGGCGTCGTGGCGTGCGGGGGCATGTGGTTGTAGCCTGAATGTTCGTTCTGATTGTAGGGATCGTGCGTTACACAGGAGTTACAGAGCGTCCGGCGGGGTGTGCTCGCGCGGCTTGTCGGCCAGCAGTGACTCGTACAGCGCCTGCGTCTCAGCAGAGGGAACGGTGTCGAGCTCGCGGGAGAAGGCGTCGACCGCCCGCTGGTAGGTGCGCAGCGCCTGCGCCCGGTTGCCGAGGCGTTCGTGGCTGGTCATCAGCAGCCTATAGGCGTGTTCCCAGCACGGCTCGTGGCTCAGGGTGAAGCGGCAAACCTCGATCACCTCTTCCCACGCACCCGCCTCGGCCAGCATCCGGGCCAGCCTGTCGGCGCTTTGCAGCGCAAACTCGCGGAGCTGACGGCGTTTCTCGGTGTTCCACTCTTCGTAGGGGAACTCCTCAAGGTAGCTCCCCTGATACAGCGTCAGTGCGTGCCGGTAGTGTTCGAGGCTGAGAGCGGGGTTGTGATAGTACTCGGCGTTGCCCTGCGCAACCTCGCGCTCGAACTCGGCGCTGTCCAGCACCATGTCGGCGGTGCCGCGCAGCCCGTACAGGCTGCCCTCACGCACCACATAGGCCGACGGCGCGCCGCGCTGCCGGGCGGGCTCCAGCGCATGGTACAGCGCGTTGAGCGCCACCTTGAAGTTGCGGTAGGCCGACTCGGCGTCCTGCTCGGGCCACAGCATCTCGCCGATGCGCTCCCGGTCGAGCAGCGACCCGCGTGCAGTCAGCAGTACGTGGAACAATTGGCGCGCCGAGTCGCGCTGCCAGTCGCTCGACGTGAGCTCTTCCTCACCGCGCCACACGCGGAACGCGCCGAGCGTCTGCACGCGAAGCTGGTAGCCGGGGTGCAGCTCAAGGCGATCCAGCCGGAGCTGGCGGAGCAGGTCAGCGGCGGCTGCGGCGTGCCTGCCCTGATCGCGCGCGTACAGCAGCAGCGGGATGATGCGGCGGGGGTCGGGCGGGCCGGGCAGCGTGCGGCGAAGCAGCAGCGGCTGGTAGCCGTGCGCCTGCACGCGGTCCAGCAGCGCGTCGAGCGCGTGGTCGAGCCGCACCTCGTCGCCCGCCTCGTACCACGCCAGGCTCTGCCACAGCGCGACCGCGGTCTCCCCGAATACGTCCCCGCACTCGGTGAAGCCGAGGCCAGCCCGCGCCAGCGACTCCAGCCCGTCGTTGAGCTGCCCGGCGAGGATGTACGCCCCACCCAGCGAGAGCCGGATCATGGCCTCGATCCACGCGTCGCCCGCCTGCACCGCGATCTCGATGGCATCCGCTGCCGCCTGCTCGGCGCGCGCCACCTCGCCGCGGAACCCGTACAGACGGCACAGCCCCCACTTCGCCTCGACCTTGAGCCGGTCCACTGCGATCTCGTCGCTGATCGCAACCGCCTGCTCGAAGCACTCTCGAGCGCGCTCGAAGCGCTCTGGCGCGTCGCCGATCAGCCACGCGTGGCCCTGCCGCATGTAGCCTACCGCGGTGATGAACGGCGCTTCCAGCGCCTCGCCGCGCTCGGTGCCGACTACCGCGTTATGGTAGGCCGCCTCGCTCTCGCCCTGGCAGGCGAGGATGAACGACAGCAGCAGCAGCGTCTCCCGGTGGGCGCGCGGGCGGTGAATGGGGTTGCGCTGCTCGGCCTGCGCCCGTTCTTCCAATAGCTGCCGGGCTTCGGCTAAACGGCCAGTGCGCAGCAGCACGCGCGCGTCGAGGTCGGCCTCGGTCGGGCCTTCCTCGCGCAGCTTGCGGGCCTCTTCCTGAAGTTCGCGGGCCTGCTCCGGGCGGCCCTGGTTGAGCTGGTTCTCGGCCAGCAGGTCGAGCAGACGCGCGCGCGTCTCGCGTCCTTCTTGCCCGTCCGAGAGCCGCAACGCCTCGCGCAGCACCGGCTCGGCGCGGCTGGGATTCACCGTGTCGAGGTACACACGCGCCTGCCCTCGCAGCGCCGCGGCGACGCCCCGCACGTCGTTCTGCGCCCGGCAGCCGCCCTCGGCGTGCTCGTACCAGCGCAGCGCCTCGTCGAAGCGGCTGCCCAACCGGGCGATGTCGCCCTGAAACGTCAGCAGGGCGGGCTGCGCTTCGATGGTGTCGGCGGGCAGCTCGGCGATCCACCCGGCGAGCGTGGTCAGCCGCCCCTTCATCACCATATCCCGCCCGATCTGGCGGATCAGGTTCGCGGCGAGGTTGGCCGCGCCGCCCCGCAGGTAATGGAAGATCGCCTCGTCCACGGCCCCGCCCTGCCGGTAATATGCCGCGGCGCGCAGGTNNGCGCGCAGGTGCAGCGCCTGGCGCATCTCAGGCGTCAGCCGCTGGTAGAGGAACTCGCGGAAGAGATGATGGTAGCGGACGGCATGCTGCTCCAGCTCGGCGACGAACAGCCCGGCTTCGAGGAGCTGCGCCAGCAGCGCGGCGCTGTCGTCCGCCCCACGGATGTGGTCGCACACCGGGGGTGTCATCTCACGCAGCACGGACGTGGCGAGCATGAACGCCCGCAGCGGCTCGGGCTGCTGCTCCAGCACTTCGTGCGCGAGGTAGGCGAACAGGTCGTCCTTCAGGCCGGAAAGACCGCTCAGCGCCGCAGTGAGGTCGGGCAGCGGCCCCGGCTTGACGCTCTGGCGCGCCAGTTGCAGCGCAATCGGCCAGCCTTCGGTCTCCCGCGCCAGCACGTCGACCAGCTCCAGCGGCAGCGGCTCGTGGTGGTCGGCCAGTAGCGCCTCGATCTCAGCCGGGGCAAAGGCGAAGGCCCGCTCGTCGATCTCCAGCATCTCGCCGCGCGCCCGCCACGTGACCAGCTGCTCGAACTGAAGCGGGTAGCGGGTTGAGGCAACCACGTGCAGGTTCGCCGGGCTGAGCTTGATCAGCCGTTCCAGCAGGCCGAGCGTTTCGGGGGCTTTGTTCAGCAGGTGGGCATCGTCCAGCACCAGCAGCGTCGGCTCGTCGAGCGCCTCCGCCAGCGCGTTAATCAGCGCGTCCAGCACGGTGCGGGCGGGCAACGACGCCTCGACGCCCGCCCAGCCTTCAAGCAACGCCAGCGGCGCCTCGCTGAGGTCGGGCAGCGCACGGCGGAAACCATGCACGAGGTACAGCAGGAACACGAAAGGGTCGGCGTCTTCGGCATCGAGCAGATACCAGACAACCGGGAACGGCCCCTCGGCCAGTGCAGCCAGCGCAGTGGACTTCCCATAGCCGGCCCCGGCCTGAAGCACGGTCAGGCGGTAGTCTGCCGCCTCCAGAATCCGTTCTGTGAGGCGCGGGCGGCGGATGGTGCGCTTGAGAGGGCGCAGGGGGGAAAGCTTCGTGCGGACGGCAGGGCCCTCAAGGACCACGGGCCTGCAAGCCTCCTTTTTTGCTGCCGGAATGAATGCGGGTAAGTGTAGCGGATAGCCTGACGAGCGACAAGACACGCTTTAACGAAGTTCTTATGCCGCGCTTAGGTCGCTATTAGATTGGCGAGCCATCCTATAGACGGTTGACGGAGGGGCAGATAGCTGAGATGACTGCCCGCCATCCAACCAACTTTGTGACGTTAATTGGTCGGTGCGGCGCTATACCGTATCCGGTCCTAGACCGAGGAGTTACACGATATGGATCGCACAATGACAAAGCTTAACGTTCTTTCTGCAACCACCATGATCGGCGACGAGGTGCACAACCCGCAGGGTGAGAGCCTTGGTAAGCTCGAAGAGATCATGCTGGACGTCGACAAGGGTTGCGTCTCGTATGCAGTGCTGTCCTTCGGAGGCATCCTGGGGATCGGCGACAAGCTGTTTGCCATCCCGTGGCAGGCGCTGACGATCGACACTGACGACCACGCCTTCGTGCTGGACGTCGACCGCGAGCGGCTGGAGAACATGCCTGGCTTCGACAAGAACGACTGGCCTGAGACGATCGACCATAACTGGTTGACTTCGGTATACGAAGCGTGGGGCTACGACTTCACGTACTAGCTCAGCCAGCAACAACTGGATAACAAAACGGGGGCCAAGGTGGCCCCCGTTTTTGTGTGGTCCAGCCGGTGAAGCGNNGGCAGCGTCAAGCACGGCGTTCGAAGCGTCACGGTAAGCCACCAGATAGTCCAGCAGCAGTTGGGTGGGCACGTCGAAGTTCACCAGCAGACCGCGTATCCACTCCACATCCACGCTGATGGCATCGATCTCCCCTAACATCAACGCGGCTGCGATGTTATCCGAAAGGCTGTCGTTGGCCTGCTCAATGTGGTTGGGGTTGATGCCGGTTTCGGTCATCGCCTCCCACACTGCCGCCTCGACGTA
>JABAOG010009520.1_pt1 | contig 11021 bp, 9 predicted proteins | sample 7062131 | NCBI WGS metagenome assembly JABAOG01 (sample SAMN14538629, study PRJNA623070) | marine sediment metagenome | biome: marine biome [ENVO:00000428]; feature: marine pelagic biome [ENVO:01000023]; material: deep marine sediment [ENVO:00002113] | place: India: Arabian Sea | collected... | reverse complement strand
GGCGGACGACATAACACTAGATCGTCTCCACACGCAAGTAATTCATGCATTTACGGTCGATTTTATATAATGCAACGCGTTGTTTTACGCATTGCATTATATAAATTATACGAAGCTATGCGCCTCGTAATGAGGCTTGTTGAGATGATATGTCTTTTGATCCATTGCCGCGCCGCGTACGAAACAATCTTTTCACTTGCGCTCCGCATCCCGATCGAAGGTTCAATAGCTCAACTCATGCCTGGCTTTGCGGAATGTTTGCATCAGCGGACAATGGTTGCTGTACGCCCTGGCCGATGACCTGTTTCATGCCGCTCTGAGCGCCGGCAGNNTGTCCATTCAGGCTGTCCATGGGGTAGACGATGATCATGGAGCTCTCCTCCTTCGACATCTCGAGGAGGGCCTGAATCTGCCGGAGCGTGAGGGTGCCGGGTTGCTCGTTGATTGTCCTCGAGGCTTCGACGAGCGATTTAGCCACTTTGATCTCCGCCTCGGCCTGGATCTTCTTGGCCTTCGCCGCGCGCTCCGCACGCGCGATCACCGCGAGCTCCTCGACCAGCGACGGCGGCGCCGCCACGTCGGTGATCCTCACCGCGCGGACGTTGACGCCGTAGTCCTTCGCGTCCTGGTCGATCTCATTCTTGAGGGCCTTCGCGATCNNTTCGCGTCCCGGTCGATCTCGTTCTTGAGGGCCGTTGCGATCTTCTCGGTCTCGCTCAGAAGCGGGCGCAGGTCGTTGCTGCCAATCGTGCTCTTGAGCGCCTCCATGGACGACCACTCCGTGGTCTTCCAGTAGTCCTTGACGGCGATCGCCGCCTTTTCAGGGTCCTCGACTTCCATCTCGACCGCCGCCGTCACGTCGACGGGGATGTTGTCCATCGTGAGCGTCTTGGTCGCCTTCACCTCATAGGTCGTGATGCGGGTGTCGATGATCTGAGCTATGGAATAGAGGAAGGGCGGTATGATAAAGAATCCCGGGCCGCGCGCACCGACGGATCTACCCAAACGCAACAGCACGAGGCGCTCCCACTGGGGCAGGATGTGGAACATGCGCGCCATCACGTTCGCAAACCAGAGGATGAGGAGCGTCTTGCCGATGCCCCAGGCCAACGCGCCCCCGTTGAAATAGCCGCTCGTGAGAACGCGGAAGCTCGGCCACGCAAGCCATATCCACAGGGGAATGGCGATGCTCCAGCGGACGACGTTGCGGATGAAGAACTGTACGGGATTTGTTGTTCGTCTCATGGTATCCTCCTTTGGGATGACGGGGGAACTATCAGAGTAAGGAGGACAAGTCAAAAAATGGCGGATAGATGAAGGGGCCCCCTATTCGCCGGCAAAACCCGGTGCCAGCATGTTCGCAAAGGCAGGCCAGTTGCGAATTTCTTGCGATGTGGCCCATGCTTCCGCTTCATGGATAAGCGCCTGGCCTTCTTCTCCACCGATCAGCTTGCCCAACTGCCAATTTGCGATCATAGCATAGTGATGCTGGTGGTTCTTGTTAAAATGATCGCGAGCATCCGCTAACAGCAGGCCCGCTTCATCCTTCTCCCCCTGCACAGCTGCAACGCCTGCCAGAACAAGCTGAGCAAGTGGGTTAGCCCACGCCGCATTATCCTTTAACATCTGCCTGGCATGCTTTTTTGCTTTCCTTAAGATGCCTTCCTTCAGAGATGCCCGCGCTCGCAGATGCAAGGCTTCGAGCCTAATGATTTGCGTGCGAAGCAGCTGAGCCCTTCGTAAATATTTCCAATTCGACTCGATAAGTTCGTGGGGAGAACGCCCTTGGTACAGCATGGCATTTGATACTCCCAACATATAGTAATAATCCTGGAGCTGAAATGACTCCCGACCCCAGCGCTCTATGACTTCATCGCTGAGCCGTATGGCCGTTTCAGGATCGTCATCAATTAACCAATATAAATTTGGCAGACCGAGCGTTAAGTTGGTGACCGCATAGCGATCGCCTCGCGAATTAGCATCCTGCAAATATCGTGGCATGCGCTCTCGCAGCTCACGAAACATCCCCGTGTGACACAATGACCAAACCGTCCATATTTCCGCACTGGATTTTTCCCAAAAGACATCACTGTATTGCTCAAGCGCAACCTCTAGCTGTGGGCTGACTTTATAGGCCTCATAAAACTCACCCAGCATGACGTGAGAAGCGCACTCAGATACTTTCGCTCTAAACATCGCTTTGGGGCTTCCGCTTTCAATTGCCAACGTTTGACATAGTTGAAGAGCTTCGTGGACGTTCTTGCGTTTCGACAGGCCAGACGTGCTGATATACACCGTTTCCAAGGCTAGAGCTCTCGCCACACGTTCCGGCACACCAATCTTGAGAGCCTCCACGAGAAGCATGCTGGAGTAATAAGCACCGCGCAACACATCCACCATGCCAAAGCACATTGCCACATCCCAAAGCGTGTTCTGGCGACGAAGCTCTTTTTCGGAAATAGTATCTTCGTCTGTGGGGTGGAACTTATAGCCTCTCAGCCCCAAGCGCCCGCGCGTCAATAAAAAGAGGGTAACTATAACCCGCGGATCGCTGAGGAAGGTGATTCCCGCGTCATTCATCACGATCTCTAGGGTTTTAACCCCCTCTCGCATATAGCCGCTGCGCAGCAATTGAGCGGCCGCAGCTCGACGAAGTTCGAAGCGATCTTCAAGAGGCGCATATTCGACTGCGTTGAGATACGTATCGGCCGCCTCCTTGCCGCGTCCGGCGCTAGCCAACGCGTCGCCCAATCGTTCGTTAAGCTTGCTTCGTTCCTCGGGTTTCTCAGGTGGGTCGTGCTCCAAGGCGAATCGATAATAGTGGACGGCGTTCTCGAAGGCGAACGAGCTCATTGCCTTGTCGCCTGCCTTGACGGCATAGTAAGCCGCCTGCACGGGTTTGCCGGCCATCCGCCAGTGGTCGACCAAGGCTTCCAAATCCAGATTCTCCTGATCCAAACCTTCCAGGTCGTATGAGGCGGATCTCAGCAGCGCTTGCGCCAGCTGCTTATGTAAAATCCTTTGTTGTTTTTGATCAAGATGGCTGATCACGGATTCGCGCACGCGATCATGATAGGGCTCGACGGTAGTGGTATCCCCGGAGCCTTTACTCCTGACCAGCTGTCCAATGCGCAGCACATCTATGTGTTGAGTCGCCGTGCGCCTGATCATTTGTGCCGCGACCTTGGCGGTATCGAAAGGAATCGGCTTGCCGGATACACAGAGCAGATACAATAGGTGCTGCGTGGCGGGATCGAGGGTGCGGATTCGATCCCACAGTACTTCATCGAGTTCCGGCACTTTCACTGTGCCCGCGCTTCCTTCCGTGGCCCCAATGTGTTTGACCAATTCCGCTAATGAAGAGCGGATGTCCATTGGACTCATCGGCGATGCTTTTGACCAATCGTTCGTCGGGTTCGATATCCTCGTTGGCCAGAAGCTGTCGTATCAGCTTATGAGAGTCGCTCGGCTTTAACTCCTGAATGTGCATGGTACGCACGGTGCCCGGGATCTCTATGTCTTCAACCGTTTCTCCGCGATACGTTGCCACCATAAGCAGGCCGGGAGCCTCGGGAGGGAGCAACAAGTCATGAAGCAGCATCTTGCTGTCAGCATCGGCCCATTGAAGGTCGTCGATCGAAAGGACGACGCTTCTCTTTCGCGCCAGGCGGATAAAGAACTCGCGCAAGTCCTCGAATAAGCGTTTCCGCTGCTCATGCGGCGACATCTCAGCATTTTTAATATCTTGCTTTGCCATAGCGGGCAGCCTTCTCAACACTGGGAAGGCTTGTGTCATGAGACCCGCACCACGCAGGGGCAGGAGCGCCTCGACCTCCGCATTCGACATCGATTGCAGCTTTTTGCTGAGCTCCTCCATAATGCCGTCAAAAGCCTTAAACGGCACTGACTCTTTCTGATAGCAGCGACTATTTAGGACAAGAACGTTGGGGGATGCCTTAGCGGTCTTCCGGGCAAACGTCTCCATGAGCATCGTCTTGCCGACACCCGACTGGCCGGAAATCACCACCGATACGGGATTTTCAGGCCGCACATCCTTAAGGGCTTTTTCAAGGACGGCCGTCTCTGAGTCCCGGCCCAAAAATGGCGTATGTATGTTCAGCGAGACTGACGCCAGACGGCTCATGGAGCGCGACTTGCGGGCGGTTCTCACGCCAAGCCGTTCCAGAATCTCCTGACCGTTCGGTCGCGCTTCCGGGTCGTAGTGGAGCAGGTCGACACACAGCTCATCAAGAACCTTCGGAATTCCCCGAACGATTTTGCTCGGAGGAGGAGGCTCGTGCAGCTGCTTATCCGTAAGCACCTTCATGATATTGCCTTCGTGGGGCAGGCGGCCGGTAAGCGTCCGATAGAGCAATGCACCCACCGCATACCAGTCCGCCGCGGAAGTCAGCTCTTTGCTGGCTGCTTGCTCAGGCGCCATGAAGGCGACGGTTCCGACGATATGTTTTGATGCGTCTGAAACGCTCGCCTGGATGTCCATGGCAATCGCCAGCCCAAAATCAAGAATGACCAGGCGCCCATCTGGACCAACCATGATATTCGAAGGTTTGATGTCCCGATGAATGATTCCCGCATCGTGCAGCGCCGTCAAACCATGCACGAGCTGCACCAGGGATTCGCGTAAGCGGTTTTCAGTATACTTCGGACGAACGGTGAACTCAGATGACACCATCCTATCAGGCAGCGCTTCCGGATCGAGAGGAACGGTATCGTCGCATGCATCAGGCAGCACCTTTGGATCACTAAGCGCGGTATCTTCGAAATCCAGTGCAGTTCTTTTGCTTGCATCCCCCTCGACATATTTTAAGAAGTCCACTCCCTCAACGAGGTCCATGGTAAAGAAATACTGACCGCTTACCTCAAAGAGTTGGTGCAGGCGAATCAAGTTGGGATGGCTGATAGCCGTCACCGTGCGAAATTCACGCTTGAAGCGCGTGATGCTATCGGGGCTGAGCGACGTCAAGATCTTGCGGGCAACATGGGTATTCAGCTTTTTATCATAGGCACGATATACCGCTCCCATGCCCCCTTCACCTAAGAATTCTACGTCTTCGAAACGTTCATCGTATGAGGTGTCGGATGATACGTGTGAACCGGTTAGATCTGTTTGAAAAAGACCGTTTCCCGATTTCTTGTTCTCGGCGGCTTCATATGTCAGACGCCTTCGTTCCGGTTGTTCCGGAGCTGCAAAGCCAGTGCCGACATGTAGCTGTGCCTGAGCTGGGGTGTTGCCCGGCTCCCTCGCCGATTCTCGATACAGCGCTTCCCGTGCCGCATCCATGAGCGAATCGGGCATGTCGAATACCTTCGTGCCGATTGTTGCAGGCGTATCAGGGCAAGCCAGCAACGGGGATCTTGCTTCTTGCGCTGCAAAACAGCTCTCATCAAGCATGTGGTTACGATCTTGGAATACTATAGGGTGTTGCACATCGGGTTGTAGGGCACGGCTCTGTGGTCCTGACATATGCCAGGGCCAGACATTGAAGGCCGCTCCAACGCCCGGAAATAGCTGAAAATATGGTTTTCCGACACGCGCGCTCATACTTCCTCCACACCCAGATTTTCGCTATATGCGCACTATTATCGAAAGCCCATAAAATAAGTTGCGTAAATATTCAACATCGCTGAAAGAAAGTAAGCGGGCATGCGTCCTCTTCGAACATCGGCATCAGTGCGTAAATGCTTNNAATGGTTAGCGCAGCCCCAGGGCTTTACGCTGGTTGGGGTTGCGCCGCCAAAACGCTCATGCCGAGACACTTGAAGGCCCTGTCGAACGAAAAGCTCAGCCACTAGTTTAGCTTCAGCAGATGTCTAAATTTTCCGCCCAGGATATATAAGAGGAAGTTTGCTTTTTCGAAGATATTTTTGGAGCCGAATCGGTCCACCAATGCCATGAGAAAACGAAGTCCGTATTCTTGCGGAATTTCAACCCTTCTGCATATCTCCGCCATAATTGATTCAACCTTATCCTCCGAAAACCCGGTCGTCTTCCTGTGCGGAATATACAACGGTATATCACACTCTTCACGATGAAGAAGATCTATTCCATATTTCTCAGGATTGTTGTAAACATCACTAAAATAGTCCACGCCATAGGGCGCAAACGAAAAGTCTCCCGTAATATACTGTTTGTTCTTCCGTAAGAACTCGATCGTCTCTTCAACATCATCGTTTGTTTCTGTAGGTATTCCAACCATGAGAAAGGTATTTACAATAATATTTTCCTCATAGAGGTTCTTGGCAATCATGCCGAATTCATTCCTATCAATCCCCTTACACATCTTATTCAACACGCGCTGCGAGCCCGATTCTATTCCCAAATGTAACGCAAAAAATCCCGCCCTCTTGATCTTCCCACAAAAGTTCTTGTCCTTAAATTTCTTCTCAAGCCTAGCAAAAGAATATATGGGCACGCTTATATTTTTCGCAATGNNCTCCATCAAACTTATGGATACGTTCGTATCGCACAGATGGATATAGGACGGCGAATGCCGTTGCATTAGAATTTTGACATCCCTCACAACATGTTCAACGGGGCGCGTGAGGTACTCTACACGATCACTCGATATCTTCGGAAAAGCACAAAATTTACATCTCGCCCAATCACATCCGAACGATGCGCTCAAGGGAAGTATGGGCTTGGGCCTCGGATCGGTAAAAACAGGTGTAGCTATCTTATCAACGGTGAACGTTGATTGCGCAGATGATTCTCTGAACACGCCTTCCGACGTTTGCCAAACCAGGTTCGGCACATTGTCAAAAGTCCTCTTTGATTCAGGCAGGCACAACTCCTCGTATAATTTCGCGACGGACTCCTCCCCAAAACCCGTAACAAACGAATCGTAAAGAAAATTGAGAGGATTGCTCTTCCCAAAGAACAATCTTGTCTTCGCAACCGATGGACCTCCCAACACAATATGAACACCCGGGTAATGCTTCCTTATTAATTTCGCTAAAATCATTCCCGGTGCAAATTGAGATTCATGCACCAACGAAATACCCAGAAGCTTGATTCCAGCAGGGATACGAGGGATAATAGATTTCTCGTAATGCGATTGAAATACGTTGTCCCTTTCGTTATTAACGACATCCACTATCGTGCTGGATTTTCGCAACAGTTCTCCGTAGTTTAGCCCCCCATATATGCTAAAAAGGGCTGGCCACAACCGCGCAAAATAGAAATCCAATGCCAGCTGTATATGAGCGAGCGCGAGCAGAATAAAATCCCCATTAAGACCGAAAAACTTCTTAGAAAGATTTCTATAAGACTGTTCTATAAGACTAACCGCGCTGGCATTCGTCTCTACAAATGACCGTACCAGTTTCCCAGGGGAGCTTCCGTCCAGCTTAAGAATCTTATGCATCTGAGCCGTATTAATTGACGCAGCCAGATAGTTGATCTGCTGTTCCGAATACTTCTCCACCTCTTCCGGCAACCTACAAAACAACTCGCTCAACTCCGCTCTTTGAAAGAATTTGTCATAGAAATGGTAATCCAAAATCATGGGCTTAACGGGATACCCGTTTTCAAGCAGATATCCCGTCATCTGAGGAACCCCAAGTGGTTCCATGTAGAATATGACCTCGGGGACGCAGAGCAATATTTCGGCGTTTTCGGGTAGTTGAATCATTTTGGCGGCATTTTAACAGCAACCGACAGAAATTTCCATACTAATAGAAATATGCAAAATCTAGGAAGCACGAAGGCATTTCTGGCGCAGACGTCCCGGGAACGATGCCTTTCGTTTTGCTTCGTAATGCGCTTATGATATTGTCGCTTTCTGGGGGATTTCTATGCACGCACGAAGGCTATCCGCGCTTCTAGGCGTTGTCCTGATTTTGACGGCCTCGACGGTCTATGCGAAACGCCGTCACGCGGACAAAACGTTGCCGCTTCCCGCGCCCGAGCTCATGACGCTGTTGCAGTATGGGGAATTCGAGATCCTCTCCGATGAGCCGACGGGAGGGTCGACCATGAACTCGCGGAAACTCAGGTTGAAATATCGCGGCATGCCGCCGGCGACAAAGCGGAAGATCAAGGTGAGGCATAGGGTCGGGTTGAAACAGCCGCTCGACGTGAAATGGAAGGAAGCCCCCGATCATGACGGGGACGGATGGAACAATTCGCCGCGCCGGGAAATTGCGGCCTACGTCATACAGGGCTTGTTCTTGGATCCCGACGATTACGTCGTTCCACCGACGACCATCAGGTGTNNNCGCGGGAAGGTTCGCACGGGATAAACGGTATGCCCATCATATAGCAAACATGAACCTGCTGACCTACCTCATCAATCACCAGGACGCGATGAGCCTCAATTTCCTGATGTCCACCGATCCGAAGAACCCCCGGGTCTTCGTCGTCGACAACGGCCTCTCCTTGCGGCCGACCTGGCACAACATATTCACCGAGCAATGGAATCAGATCCGTGTTCCTGCCCTTCCCAAGAAATCCATCGAACGCCTCCGCAAGATAACCCAGGGAGACCTGAACCGCCTGGGCGTATTGGCGCAGATGGATGCCGATGCGAGCGGCGTCCTTCGCACGGCCGAACCACGAGCGAACTTGGGCCCCAAGGTCGGAAGCAGGGTGTCTCGGAACGGCATTCAGATTGGACTGACCACAGCAGAGATCGCCATGATACGAAAGAGGCTTCAGAAGCTGCTGGACAAGGTCGATGAAGGCGCATGGCAACTTTTTTAAAAAAGATATTTCCNNGTTCTTCTTCCTGGTGATCAGCACGTTCTGGATCCTCAAGCCCATGAAGCGGGGGATGATGGTCAACTATTTTGCCCAGTCCCCGCTTCACTTCTGGGGCTTTACGTTTGATGGTGCGCAGACCGAGCAGTTGGGCAAGGCGCTAAACCTGATCGTCGCCTACCTGGCCGTGATTCTCTTCACGCGGTTGGTCAAACGATTTCCCCGGCACTATCTCGTTTTGATCTTCGGCGTTGTGTTCTGCGCCTTATTCTTGTTGTACTCTTTCCTGCTGCACAATCTCAATNNCCTGGGGGACATATTCAATACGGTCATGGTCGTGCTGTTCTGGTCGTTTACCGATGACATCTGCACGCCGGCTGAAGCCAAGCGGAGCTACGGCCTTATCGGCCTGGGCGGCATTTTGGGCGGCTTTATCGGGGCAAGCATCGTTGCGCAAAACGTGGAAGCCCTGGGCAGATCAACCCTCCTGATCGTATGCGTCGCACCGATGCTTCTCGTCATCCTCCTCGCTTTCATCGTTCAGCGCGGCGTAGTGAAAAAGATCGGCAACAAACATCCCGCGGCGACGCCCACAACCACATCCGAAATATGGGAGGGCGCGAAGCTGGTGTTCTCATCGCGCTATCTCATGGCGATCGCGGGCTTGATCCTGGTATACGGAATCGTCTCGAACCTCATAGACTTCCAGTTCNNTGAAGCCAACATTCCCATTGAGCTTCGGAAGGATGCATTCTTCGGCACGGTCGGACAGATCACGGGAGTCGTCTCCATCCTCATACAGGTATTTCTGACATCATGGGTGCTGCAGCGTTTCGGCGTGCGCACGGCCCTGTCCTTCTTGCCCGTCGCAATCCTGGTCACGTCCGTCGGTTTCTTTATCTTCCCGGTCTTAGGCCTCATCGCCGCGATGTCCGTCAGCGATAACTCCATGCACTACTCGATCAACCAGTCGGCAAAAGAGGTCCTCTACACCGCCACGTCCAAGGATGCCATCTACAAGGCGAAGGCCTTCATCGACATGTTCCTCGAACGATTTGCGAAGGTGATTTCGATCTTCTTCGCCATCGGACTCGTACTCGTTACGGGGAACAACGACAGATGGCTCTCACTGCTCATCTTGGCCCTGGCCGTATTCTGGTACGGCCTGATCGTCTATCTGGGTAGGGAATTCAACCGAATGACAGAGATATCAACAGATCAGGTCGGTCTTGATTAGAAATACCCACTGATCCCAGGCCGTTATTCACTAAACCGATCCCCTTCATATTATTTCAGATGCATATTGTTGCTGGTTTATGTAGGTTCCTCCCCCATCGATGGCTGTGCATACATGGACATGGATTATACTTATTATGAAAGGTGCGTATGAAGAAAGTCACATTGATGTGTATGTTCGTGTTGGTGATCGGCCTTATTGGGTGCGGCACTATCGGATCGACCGATCGATGTCCTGATGCTGAAGTGTGCGGCGACGGATGCATGCCCATCGGCGCTGATTGCTGTCCCAACGAAGACGGCTACTGTGATGAGGGAAAGTACTGCAACGAAGACAACATGTGCGTGAGCAGCACTGACGATGGTGGTGGCGGCGGTGATGGCGGCGGCGGTGGCGGTGATGGGGTGACGACCTGCGGCGACTGCCCCGGCGATCTCCAATGCTCGCAACTCGTCGCCTGCGTGCAATCGTGCACATGCTACTATACGATCGACGGCAGCGATGGCATGAGCGCCTGGTATCTGGTGAGGCGGAGTTATTCGGAGACGGGCACCTGTTATATGTGCGATCAGGTGGGTCTCGGCGTGAATTGCGATAGCGCGGCTGCGGCAGCGGCCAACCAGGCTGCGGCTCTGGTTGCAGACGGCCAGTGCGCGTATTGACGAGCGAACAACACGACGCCGCTGAAACCCCCTGCGAAAGCAGGGGGTTTCTTTTGCTGCATGGCTGGGTGGATGCGTTTCGAATCGTCTGTTTGGAATACGCCTGTCACACGGGATAATCGGCCGGTTGAAAACCCAATATCGTTAACCATATAAGCAGATCCCATATAAGGAGAACGCCCACGTACATACCGATTAACGCGATCTTGGACCAACCCCGCCTGCGCAGCAATACGCTGATCCATCCGCCGATAAGAAAACCAAAGGACCACACCGCTCCCACCAGAAAGAATGCCGGCCACATCCAGTCGCCGTGCCATGTGCTCAAGGGTGGATATATGAGGTTCAGGAGAGGCGAGACGGGATAGTAGAGGCCTTGCCCCGGCAAGCCCATGAGGACAAA
>JABAOG010003135.1_pt1 | contig 11033 bp, 9 predicted proteins | sample 7062131 | NCBI WGS metagenome assembly JABAOG01 (sample SAMN14538629, study PRJNA623070) | marine sediment metagenome | biome: marine biome [ENVO:00000428]; feature: marine pelagic biome [ENVO:01000023]; material: deep marine sediment [ENVO:00002113] | place: India: Arabian Sea | collected... | reverse complement strand
CGCTCTCCGGGAGCGACGTTGATCGTGTCCGCCCAGTAGGGGTTGTCGAGCGGGATCCCGTCCTTGGCGAACACCAGCTGGGGGAACTGGTGCTGGTGCATCGGGTGGATCTGCAGGCCCTCGTTGTAGTAGTGATAGACCAGCCAGTCGCCTTCCTGGACCACGTAGGGCTCGGTCGCGGGGAACGACTTCCCGTTCAGGCTCAGGCCGATGACACCGGCGTCGTTCAGAACCATCGGAATCTCGCGCGCCACTTCGAGGTCCGCCGGGACCTCGATACCCGAGACCGTCTCGCCGTAGGGGATCGGGGTGTCCCCGATCGTGAACGGGGCGAACATTCCGTTGGGAACGCTGATCTGGCTGTGGAGATGGGCGTGGTACATCCCGATGGACGGCCGTTCGGCCTCGAATGCATAGGTGAAGGTCTCGCCGGGAGCAATGGGGTCCTGGGTGTATGGGGAGACACCGTCCATATCGTTGGGCGTCGAGACACCGTGCCAGTGGATGTCGGTGGAGAGCTCGGTGTTGTTGGTCAGGTTGATCTCGACGAAGTCTCCGACGTCGAGCTTGATCCATGGGCCCGGAACCATGCCGTTGTAGGCCCAGGCGTCGACGAACTCGCCCGGTGACACCTCCCACTCGACGACCGAGGCCTCGAGGTCGAAGACCTTGGTCCCGTCGGCTCGGACCTCCGTCGGCTCCAGTGGCTGGTTCCCGATCCCCTCCGTCTCGGCCGGGAAGGCGAGCATCGAGTCGATCATGACCTGGTCCATCTCGGCCGGACTCATGCCTTCGTGCCCGTCCTCGGCCTCACCGGCGTCGTCCTCCGAGGGAATCCCCGTGACGACCAACCGGGCCTCCATCCCGGCCGAGCGGTGCCCGGCGATGTCGCAGTAGATGACGTGGGTGCCGGGCTCGAGCTCGCCTACCTCCAGGGTCACCGTCTCGCCCGGGTTGACGTCGACCGACCGCGGCCCGTTCTCGAACACCAGGTTGTGCACCATCGTCCCCGTGTTGCTGAGGGTGATGGTCAGATCTCCCGGAGCCACTTCGAGGTCGCCGGTGATCGACCACTCGGCCAGCTCGATGTTGGCTGTCACGGGACCGCCTTCCTCGGCCGCTTCGGCGGTGGGGGCGTCACCGGCCCTGATCGCGGCTATGCCGGCCAATGCCGCCGTCAGGGCGGCGAACAGGGCCATGGCGGCCAGGGCCCGGTCGAAGGTCTTCGAGTTGGTCTTTTCTACCACTGGTTCTCCTGGGGTCTCAGCGGACGAACGGCAGCGTCGGCTTCCGCCGTCCAGGCAATGATGAATCGTATCGACCAGAGGTTGCTGACTCCGAGAGCGTGCAGGCAGGGTCCATTGGCCCCCAAGACATGGGACTTTCGGCACCTTTGGAAACCTTGCACGTTCTTCACCCACCCCTAACAACTGTGCCTGAGATTGGACATGTAGCTGCCAGGCAAAGGAGAAGCCATGCGCACCAAGATTCTGGCCGCCTTCGTAGCGGGCGGCCTCCTAGTAGGGGCGGGGTTCCTGACAACCGCGATCTCGAGCCCAGGCACTGCCCAGGCTCAGGATGAGTCGGGTGATGTCGACGAGCTCGAGCCCATTCCTGGCATTCTCGGATTCCTGGGTGACGTCCTGGACGATCTGGTTGGAGATGGCACCATCACCCAGNNGCGACAGAGCTGAGGCAGGAGCGTCTTGCTCTTCACGAGCAGATCTCCGACTTCCTGGAGGACGGGGTGATCACCGAAGACGAGGCATCGCAGCTTCCCGACGACCATGTTCTGCTCGATGAAGCCTTCGACGGGGCCTGGGAGGACGGTCAGCTCACCGCGGAGGAGCTTCGCGAGCTCCGCCCGCATCGGGACGGGCACCCCTTCAAGCGGGGATTGCGGTCGGGGGCGTTGCTGGACGACGGCGGGATCGATCAGGACGAGTACGACAGCCTCCCCGACGACCACCCACTGAAGGAAGCTGATCTCGGTGACTACCTGGAAGACGGTCTGATCACACCGGAGGAGATCCACGAGGCCATGCAGGCACGCGCGGGCTCTCGCTTCGGTGACGACGCCTAGGGCTTTCCCTCCTCCAATCGACTTCATCCAAGGCAAAGCCCAGGTGGAGACGACCCCCGGATATCCCCTCCGGGGGTCGTTTCGCGTCAGCCGATGTCGCCGGAGCTTCCGGTGCTGGCGTTCACCCAGAGCCCGTCCCGGCCTGCCCGATAGACCCAGCCCCAGAACTCGTAGTCGAACCCGTAGCCCGCTTCGAAGTACTGGTCGACCCAGTTGACAGCCCCGGGGCAATCACCCGGTGAGATGCATTCGTACTCGAATCTGCCGACGTTGCCGTGATCGTCCCACCAGGGATCGTCCAACGGCGAGCCGGTGATGAAGGCGCGGTAGCCGCCGGCGAAATTGCCGTGCTCGTCGCCGTCGAGGACTGTGTCGCTTCCCTGCCCGGGTGACGTTGCGCCCGCGATGGCCGCAAATGTTCCCGCATAGCGAACCACGGCGCAGTATGACCCGTCGGCGACCTCCCACACCTGGATTCTCCTGGTGTAGGTGTCGACCGCCCAGCCGCCGTTGAACCCGGAGTCGATGTCACCGGTCACCTGCTGACTGACACTCACGATCGGCGGTCCGGTTGCGTCACAAGCTGAACGGTTGGTCTCCTTCGACCAGTCCAGGACCGAGGCCGGGCCCGCAGAAGCGGGAAGTGCCGTGGCCATCAGTGCCGCTACGGCGAGCAATGTGATCATCTGTTTGCGCATGTGCTCCTTTTGATCGCTCTTCGGTTGCTTCGTCGGCCGGGAGGGTCGACTTGANNCATTCATCCGCCGGGTTGGCGAGGATGTCGTCCAGATCTCCCGTTTGCACAATGGTCCCGTCCCTCATTAGCGCGAGGCGGTCGGACATCGCTACGGCCTCCTCTCTGTCGTGGGTGACGACGATCGCGGTGACCTCGCGTTCTTCGAGCACCTCTCGGGTGTCGACCACCAACTTCTGCCGGAGGTTGCGGTCGAGGGCTCCCAGCGGCTCGTCGAGCATCACCAGTTGCGGCCGCGGCGCCAGGGTGCGGGCCAGGGCGACTCGCTGCTGCTCGCCACCCGAAAGGGACTCCACCTGCCTGGGCCCGAAGCCCTCGAGCCCAACCCACGACAGCGCCTCCTCGACTTCCGAGTTGACGTTCTCGTGTCCCGCCATCTTCAATCCGAATCCGACGTTCCCTGCAACCGTCATGTGCGGGAAGAGGGCGTAGCCCTGGAACATGAGTCCGAAGCCTCGCTTGTGACTGGGGATGTTCTCGATCGAGCGGCCATCCCATTCGATATCACCGGTGGCCACGTCCACCAGACCGGCGATGGCCCGGAGCAGAGTCGACTTGCCCGAGCCCGAAGGCCCGAGGACTGCCACGATCTCACTGTCGGCGACCGTGAGTGAGACGTTCTCGAGTATTGGCCTCGAGTCGATCACCACGTCCAACTCCCTCACCTCCAGCATCAGAAGCTCCCCAGATCACCGAAGCGAGCCCGGTCGAAGGCCATGACCACGCCGGCGGTCAGCACGGCCAGGACCACCGACAGGGCCATGGCCATTCCGAACGAGGACTCGCCGGGGCGGGAAAGAAGCCGGAAGATCATCGTCGGAATCGTGGCGGAGGCCGGACGGGCGACGAAGGACGTCGCACCGAACTCACCGAGTGAGATGACGAAGGCAAAGGCAGCACCGACGAGAGCGGCGCGGCTGACTATCGGGAGGTCGATCTCCCGCCAGACCCTGAATGGGGAGGCACCGAGGACGGCGGCGGCATCCCTCGTCTCGGGCGGCACCGAGCGCAGGGTAGGCACCGTCGACCTGACACGAATGGGATGGCGACCAGGGCATGTGCGATCGGGACCAGCCAGATCGACGCTCGCAAATCCACCGGCCAGTCGAGTGCCACGATGAACCCGAACCCGATGGTCACGGCCGAGGTGCCGAGGGGGAGCATCAGCGTGAGGTCGAACCAGCGCGACAGCATCCCCGACCGCCCCGTGATCACGGTCGCGGCCAGGATGCCGATCAACACCGCGAGGATTGTGGCCACGACAGCGAAGAGGAGGCTGTTCCAGACGGAGGAGATCGGCGTCCCCACGACCCGGTTCTCTCGAAAAAGGGCTTCGTAGAACGAGCCCGATAACGAGCGACTGATCAGCACAGTCAAGGGAATGGCGAGAGCGACGAGGGTGCCGATGGTTGCCATGGCCACCCCCGCCCGGGTTCGACCCCGGGGACGCTTCAGATTGGTTCCCCGCTCGAGGGTCCATGAGACGGCGGTGCGCTCCTGATACCGGCTGTACCAGTACAGGGCTCCGGTCACCCCTACCAACTGGACGATCGCGAGAGTCGCCGCGAGCGGGAGGTCGAACAGCGTCACCGCCTGGCGGTAGATCTCCACCTCCAGCGTGGCGAACCGGTAGCCGCCCAGGATCAGCACCACCCCAAAGGACGTGAACGTGAACAGGAACACGATCGACGCCGCCGCAGCCATGGCTGGTCGCAGCAGCGGAAGAGTGATCTTGCGGAAGACCCGCCACTCCGACGCTCCGAGCACACGCGCCGCTTCGTAGAGGCGGGGGTCGATTCTCGACCACAGCGTCGAGACGGTCCTCACCACGACTGCCACGTTGAAGAAGACATGGGCGGCGAGGATGGCCACCAGCGACTCCTGGAAACCGAGAGCGACGAATGCTGTTCCAACGACGACCGTCGGCATCACGAAAGGCACCGTCGCCATCGCCATGGCTGCTCTACGACCGCGGAACTCGTATGACGACACCGCCCAGGTGAGAGGGGCGGCCGCCAGGAAGGTGAGCAGCGTCGACACCGCAGCCTGCCATACGGTGAACCAGCCGACGCGCAGCAGCCGGGCCTCCAGCCCGCTGGCACCGATGCTCAGCTCGGACAGTCCCAGCGTCAGAATGCGGAGCAGGGGGTACGCGAAGAAATATCCGATGAAGAGGATGGGGAGGGCGGCGACGGCCACCCACCCCCAGCGGATCCTCCTTGCCATCAGCCTTCCATTACGGCGATCCACTCGTTGATCCACCGCTCGCGGTTCTCTGCGATCTCATCCGGATCCAGTCTCGTCGGCGAGTCGGGGATCGTCGTGTGTTCCACGAATTCCTCTGGCAGGCTGGCGTCTTCGTTGGCCGGGAAGACGAACCAGGACAGCGGCACCATCTCCTGGAACTCGACAGACAGCATGTAGTCGATCAGGTCGCCGGCGGAGTCGGGATACTCGGTCCCGTCGAGGACTCCGGCGTACTCGACCTGTCGATAACAGCCCGCCTCGATGACACCCGTAGGCGCCACGTCGGGCGGTTCGTCGGCAAAGATGACCTCCGCCGGAGGCGAGGACGCATACGACATCACGATCGAGCTCTCCCCGCCATAGCGGGTGAAGTCGGAGTAGTACGCGGTGTTCCAGTCATTGGCGATGTTGACACCGGCGTCTCGCATTCGCTCCCACCAGTCGAGCCAGCCGTCTTCGCCGAAGGTGTCGACGGTTGCCAGCAAGAAGGCGAGGCCAGGGGAGGAGGTCGCCGGGTGTTCCACCGTGACGTGCTGCGCGTACTCGTCGGCGACCAGGTCGTCGAGGTCGTCGGGAATCGCCAACTGGCTGCTCTCGAACCACGCCTTGTCATAGTTGAAACACACATCGCCGTAGTCGATGGGCGTCACCATGTTGTCCTCGCGGCGAAGGTCAGCAGGGACGGCGTCGAGGTTCTCCGACTCATACTCCCGGAAGATCCCTTCCCCAAGCGCTCGCGAGAGGAAGGTGTCGTCGACTCCGAAGAGGACGTCGGCCAGCGGGTTGTCTGCGCTGAGGAGCGCCTGGTTGACCAGCGTGCCGGCATCGTCGGATGCCAGGACCTCGACGGAGATGCCTGTCTCCTCGGTGAAGGGTGCGAAGGTTTCGTCGTCAACGGCCTCGGCAAACGACTCGTGGGCCATCAGGGTGAGCTCATCCGGAGTTTCGGTCTGCTCTTCACCGCCGCAGCCTGCTGCGACGAGGGCCAAGACGAGGGTGAGGACCGTGACCTTGTGTAAGTGTCTCATCGTCTCCTTTCTCAACGGGAGCGATGAGCGATCCGAGGGTCCCTGCGCCGGTATTACCCGGTTCAGGTTCTTGCGGTCGGAGTCTCTCAGACTCCCTCTCAGCCCGGTGTCACCGAGCTCCCGTTGTCGACGAGTGTAGGAGCACGTGAGCAGAACCCAAGTAGAGGGAGGGGCGAGAGCGGTAGCTGTGGCGGACCGGCGTCTGTTCGGCTGGGGGTCAGAGGTTGGTGTGGTTGGGCGGTGGGTGGATCCCCGGCGACGGCTCGTCTTGTGGTCCAGGAGGCACGCAGCCGAAGTCCGCCAGCATCAAACCGGCCCCAGCACGATCACCGTGTTGTGGCCACCGAAGCCGAAGGAGTTGGAGATCGCGGGACCAGGCTCCCAGGGGCGCAGCTCGCGCACGATGTCGTTGAGGGGGATCTCGGGGTCCTGGTTGGTGAGGCCGATGTTCGCCGGCAGCTCCTTGCGGCGGATCGCCTCGACCACCACGGCGGCTTCGATCGACCCTGAGGCGCCCAGGCCGTGGCCGGTCGAGCCCTTGATCGACGACACTGCAGGCTGGTCGTCCCCGAACACGCGTTGAATGACGGTGCCCTCGGTCTTGTCGTTCAGTTCGGTCCCGGTGCCGTGGGCGTTGATGTAGACGATGTCTCGCGGCTCCAGGTTCGAGTCCTCCAGGGCGAGGCGTATCGCGCGTTCCGCACCGTCGCCCGTGGGGTGGGGAGCCGTCACGTGGTGGGCGTCGGCAGTGGAGGCTCCGCCAAGGAGCTCTGCGATCACCGTGGCTCCCCGCCTCTCGGCCTGATCGGCCGCCTCGAGTATCAGCACCGCAGCTCCCTCACCCATGATGAACCCGTCACGATCGATGTCGAAGGGCCGGGCGTAGCCGGTGGGGGACAGGGCGCGGGCGGCGGCGAAGCCCTCCCGGGCAGCCCTGCGCGCGGCGGCCTCGGTGCCACCTACGACAGCCACATCGGCATAGCCCCACTGGATCTGGCGCAGGCCCTCGACGATCGACTGGCTGCCGGCGGCGCATGCCACCACCGGCGTGGTCACCTGACCTCCGAACCCATACTTGATCGAGATGGCTGCCGCGGCGGCGTTGGCCATCATCATCGGGATCTGGAACGGCGAGACTCTCGGCTCCTCGTTGTCGGCCTCGTGGACGAGGACTTCGAGCGACTCGAGGCCACCAATACCGGTAGCGAGAGAGATGGTCACCCGGTTGGGATCGATATCGAGCTCGCCGGCCTGCTTGAGAGCCTCGTCCGCGGCCACTAGAGCGAACTGGCTGAACTTATCGAGACGTCGGCTCTCCCGTTTGGGGATCCACGGCTCCGGATCCCAACCCTCCACCAGTCGGGGTGCAGGCCCGGGTTGCTCGGTCAGGCCTTTCCAGAGGTCGTCCATCCCGATTCCCGGCGCCGCGACCGCTCCGACGCCGGTGACTACGACTCGTCTCTTGTCCATGGCTTTGATTCTGCCTGATTCATCCGTCTGGGAAAACAGTTCTCTGTAGCTTCCTCATTCCCCCAAGCCAGCGTTCGTAATCGTTCGCCTTGTTCTGGAAGTACTCCTCGACCTCCGGATGGGGGAGGATCAGGAACTTCTCCTCTCTCAGTCCTGACACTACGGTTTCGGCGACGTCATGGGGCTCGAGGGTGTGGTTCGCCCCGAGCGCCTGGAACGCCTCCGAGCCCTCGAGAAGGGGCGTGTTGACGAATTGCGGGCACAGAGCGCTTACCTTGATTCCGGCGTCCCCATAGGTGACGGAGAGCCACTCGGCGAACGCCACGGCAGCATGCTTGGTCACTGAGTACTGGGCGGCTTTGAGATTGGTGAGCAGTCCTGCGGCAGAGGCGGTGGCGAGGAAGTAGCCCTGGCCGCGTGCCAGCCAGCCGGGTAGTAGATGCCGGGCGGCGTGGACGTGGCCCATGACGTTGATCCCCCACATGCGGTCCCAGGTCGACGGGTCCGATTGTTCGTCGCCGACCATTCCGATGCCGGCGTTGGCGCAGAAGAGGTCGATGGGGCCGAAACGATCCTCGGTTCCCTCGATGAGGTCCCGGTTGGCATCGGCGTCCGCGACGTCGGTGAGCACTGCCACTGCCCCGATCTCACCGGCCACTTGGTTGGCGGCCTCCAGGTCGATGTCGGCGACGACGATCCCCTTGGGGTCCTCCTCGGCAAAACGCCTGGCCAGCGCCGCGCCGATGCCGCTACCCGCTCCGGTAACGATGATGACTCTGTCTTCGAGGTCCACGAGACGGAGCCTAGGGCGACGAGCTCACGACCCTTGCGCTGGTCCTCCGATGACCTGAAAGAGCGCCTCGCGCAAGGCCAGCTCGCGAGGATCGACGGGGTTGTGGAAGCCCAGTCTGTTCATCGCATAGGCATATCCGATTCCCGTGTCCGGATCAGCCATTCCGAACGAGCCACCACCGCCCGGGGTGCCGTAGGCGCGGCTTGACGAGCCAAACCGAAACCCGGGGAATGGCTTGACGAATCCGAGCGAGTAGGAGGTGTCCATCTGCAGGATCCTGTCCCGCAATACCCCCGAGGGTGGGTCGACCGGCTGTTCCAGGGCCCGAATGGTCTCAGCCCGCAGGTCCAGCTCCCTGCCGCCCGCGGCCATGGCACCATAGATCCGGGCCATCGCGCGTGGCTCACCCACACCGAGCACAGAAGGCGCTTCCAGGGCCAGCATCTCATGGCTATTCACCTTTTCCTCGTCGATGAGCTCGGGAAGTGTGCCCATCGCCCTCGCCGTCCTCCCGAAAGGGTTGAGGAAACTCAGGAGCATCCGCGTTGGCATCTTGTTGAGATTCATGATCATCTCGTATGCCTTGAAGGCGTGGACCGTTGCGACTCTCTCGTCAGGTATGTCCGGGGGCAGCCCGAAGAAGAAGGCTGCCTTCAAAGGACGGGCAACCTCGTCGGCGAAGAACTTCCCCAGTCGGCGACCCATCGGGTCGACGCGGGATAGCAGCTCGGACTGGTACCACCCGAGGGTCACCGCGTGATATCCGTGCCGTGTGCCAGGAGTCCAGGTCGGTCGCTGGGCCGCGAGGACTTCGCCGAGCCATTCGACGTCGGCCGCCTTCTCCATGTCTAACTTCTCGTCGAGGGCGGCGAGTCCCGCCTGATGTGCCATCAGCTGGCGGACCGTTATGTCTTCCTTGTCGTGCTGGGCGAACTCAGGCCAGTATTCGGCCACGGGCACGTCGAGGTCTAGGAGACGTTTCGAGTGCGCGACGGCCATTGCGGTCGAGGCGATCCCCTTGCTGGCCGAGAAGACGAGGACGATGGTGTCCTTTCCCCAGGGGAGGAGCTGGCGTCCATCTCGATAGCCACCCCACAGGTCGACGACCTTGCGGCCCTCTCGATAGACGGCGCACGCTGCCCCTACTTCCTGCCTCTGGTTGAAGTTCAGTCGGAACGCGTCAGCGACCTTGCCGAATCCCTCGTCGACGTCGCCGAGGATCAGTTCCTCGGGGACTTCGACTCGAAGTACCACGTCGTCCTCCCTCTGTGGCTGAGGGTGCACGACGAAACCCTACGCAGGGCGGTTCTTGGGGTTCTCGGCTATCTCGGTCGACTCTCGGCCCTANNACGTCCTCCCTCTGTGGCTGAGGGCGCACGACGAAACCCTACGCAGGGCGGTTCTTGGGATTCTCGGCTATCCCGGTCGACTCTCGCGACTCTCGGCCCTAGAGATCGGCCTCCGCCAGGAGCGAGTTCCCGGCCTTGATGGTCGGGATGAGTCCATTGGCCCTGCCCAGGAGATGCTCTCCGTAGAACCTGGCGGTGTTCACTTTCTGCTCGAGGAACTCCTCTGAGTAATCGGCAGGCCCCTTCTTGGCGTCGACCGCGGACACCGCCATCAGCCACCCGCCCAAGACCGTGCCGAACTGGGTGAGATAGGGAGTCGCCGCGGCCAGGGCATCGTTAACGTCGCCGTTGGCCAGTCGCTCGCCTAGCCATGCCGATGTGTCGGCGAGCCCCTGGATGGCGGTGGTCAACTCGTCCCGGAAGACACCCAGATCCGCATAGTCGCTCATGTCGCCCAGAACCTTGGTCATGTCAGTGATGAGGTCCTCCACGACCTTGCCGTCTTCGACCGGAACCTTGCGCAGGACCAGGTCGATGGCCTGGATGCCGTTGGTGCCCTCGTAGATCGGGGCGATCCGGGCATCCCGGAGGTACTGGGCGGCGCCTGTCTCCTCGACGTACCCCATCCCGCCGTGCACCTGGATGCCGAGCGAGGTCATCTCCACGCCCAGGTCGGTCATCCATGCCTTGACGATCGGGGTGAGCAGCGCAAGGCGGTTGGATTCAGCCTCACGTTCTGCCTCGTCCTCCGCGTGGAATGCGAAGTCGCCGGATCTGGCGGCGAAGTAGAGAAGGCAACGCATCGCCTCGGTGTTCGCCTTCATGGTGAGCAGCATCCGACGAACGTCAGGATGTTCCACGATGGGCACGCTCTCCTTGGCCGACGCACCGACCGGACGGCCCTGGATGCGGCTGTTCGCGTGGGAGAGGGCGTGCTGATAGGCCCTTTCTGAGAGCGCCAGCCCCTCCATGCCGACACCGATGCGGGCTGCGTTCATCATGGTGAACATGTTCCGCATGCCGGCCATCTCCTCACCGATCAGATATCCGACGGCCCCCGTTCCTTCGTCGCCGAAGGAGATGACACAGGTCGGAGAGGCATGGATCCCGAGCTTGTGCTCGATGGAGACGATTCGGTAGTCGTTGCGCTCGCCGGGCTCGCCGTCTTCGTCGAGGATGAACTTCGGCACGAGGAACATCGAGATGCCGCGCACGCCTTCCGGCGCGCCCTCGATGCGCGCCAGCACGAGGTGAATGATGTTCTCGGAAAACTGGTTGTCACCCCAGGAGATGAAGATCTTGGTGCCGA
>JABAOG010000755.1_pt2 | contig 11033 bp, 14 predicted proteins | sample 7062131 | NCBI WGS metagenome assembly JABAOG01 (sample SAMN14538629, study PRJNA623070) | marine sediment metagenome | biome: marine biome [ENVO:00000428]; feature: marine pelagic biome [ENVO:01000023]; material: deep marine sediment [ENVO:00002113] | place: India: Arabian Sea | collected... | reverse complement strand
AGCAAGGATGGAGCACGAGGCCACCACTTCCAAGATCAGCGAAGACCAGTTGTTCTATTGCCGGCAGCGCGGTCTGTCCGAAGAGGATGCCGTGTCGATGATCGTCAACGGTTTCTGTAAGGAAGTGTTCAACGAATTACCCATGGAGTTCGCGGTTGAAGCGCAGAAACTCCTCAACGTCACCCTGGAAGGCGCGGTCGGTTAAATCTATAGTTTCGGAGGATAACAAAATGTTGTCGATTAAAAACCTGCACGTGAGTGTCGATGGCAAGCCGATACTGAAAGGCCTGAATCTGGAAATCGGTACCGGTGAAGTGCACGCTATTATGGGGCCAAATGGTTCCGGCAAGAGTACCCTGGCTTATGTATTGTCCGGGCGTGACGGTTATGAAGTTACTGAAGGCGAGATCCGGTACAAGGGTGAGAACCTGCTGGAACTGGAAATCGAAGAACGGGCGCAGAGGGGGCTGTTCCTGGCCATGCAGTACCCGGTGGAAATGCCCGGGGTCAACAACATGGTATTCCTCAAGGAATCGCTGAATGCGATTCGACGCGAACGCGGCGAACCGGAACTGGATTCGCTCAAGTTCATGCAACTGATCAAGGACAAGGCCAGGCTGGTCAAGCTGGATGAGAAGCTGCTCAAGCGCAGCGTGAATGTCGGTTTTTCCGGTGGCGAGAAAAAACGCAACGAAATTCTGCAGATGGCCATGCTGGAACCGAAACTGGCAGTGCTGGACGAAACCGACTCCGGTCTCGATATCGATGCCTTGCGGATCGTGGCCGAAGGGGTGAATGCGCTGCGCAGTCCGGAACGCTCCATGATCCTGGTCACTCATTATCAACGCCTGTTGAATTACATCGAACCGGACCGGGTGCATGTGCTGGCCGGTGGCCGCATCGTACGTTCCGGCGGCAAGGAACTGGCGCAAGAACTGGAAGAGAAAGGTTACAGCTGGATTGAACAAGGAGCGGCCGCATGACAGCTGCCAACGAACAGTTCCATCAGTGGTTTGAAAGGTTGGTGCAGTCCGGACAAACGAACCTGCCCGGTAGGCAGATATCCTGGCTGGATGATGCCCGGGAACAGGCACGCAAAGCCATGAATACCTTGCCGGTGCCGTATCGCAAACAGGAAGCCTGGCGTTATACCAGCATCGACAAGCTGTTGAAGCAGGAATTTCAGCCGGCCAACGATACATTTACTGCATTGCAGTCACAGGATGTCGAGGACTGGGTACTGCCGGAGCTCGACAGTTACCGACTGGTGTTTGCCAACGGTCGTTGTGTCCCGCACCTGTCGTTAAACCGGGATCTGCCGGCCGGGGTCCGTATCGGCAGCCTGCGCGCCGCCCTGACTACCGATCCCGAACTGCTGGCAACCTGGTTTGGCCAGACGGCCAACCATCAGCAGCACCTGTTTACCGCCTTGAATACCGCCCTGATCAATGACGGGGTATTTATTCATGTCGAACCCGGCGCCAGGCTGGATAAACCGATCGAGGTGTTATACCTGAGCCTGGCCCTGGAAGATGCCGTAATGAGTCATCCGCGTAACCTGGTGGTGCTCGAGGCCGGCAGTGAGGCGACCCTGATCGAGCGCTTCGTCAGCACCGGCAATTCACTCTATTTCAACAACAACTTGAGCGAGATTATTCTCAACCAGTCGGCCTCGCTGACCCATTACCGGGTCCAGGATGAAAGCAGCCAGGCCTATCATTTGAGCAACCTGTTCCTGTCGCAACAGAAACAGAGCCGTTACCATGGTACCGCTCTGGCCCTGGGTGGTTCCTGGGTACGCACTGACTATCAGGTGAAGTTTCGCGAGCCGGAAGCCGAGTGTAATCTGAACGGCCTGTATACGGTGGGTGATAGTCAGTTGATCGATTTTCATCTGGATATCGACCACGCGGTACCGCATTGCGCCAGTGAAGAGAACTTCAAGGGCATTCTCTACGGCAAGGGTCGTGCTGTGTTTGATGGCCGGATCGTGGTGGACAGGGATGCCCAGAAGAGTGATGCACATCTGCACAACGCAAATCTGCTGCTGACCCGTAATGCCGAAGTGGATACCAAGCCGCAGCTGGAAATCTACGCCGATGATGTCAAATGCAGTCACGGTACCAGTGTCGGTCAGTTGGAACCGGAGCAGATCTACTACCTGCGCACCCGTGGGATCGATACCGTTACGGCACAGAAAATGTTGTGCCTCGGGTTTGCCGATGAAATTATCGATACCATTGACATCAAACCGTTACGCCAGCAGGCCCATACCAGCCTGNNTGCACAATAAGCTGGACAAGGTTGTAATCGAACAACTGCAATCCGAAAGGGTAGCCCAATGAATGCCAGACGTGTCGTGTTTCAAGCAGAGATAGAAAGCCAGGGTGGTCAGGTTGCCGGCAACCGCGATACCTCACTTGAAGAGCGGGTGATTGCGGCATTGAAGACGGTTTACGATCCGGAGATCCCGGTCAATATTTATGAACTGGGCCTGATCTATGACCTGCATATCGACCAGGACAACAAGGTCTTCATTACCATGACCCTGACCACACCCGGTTGTCCGGTCGCCGGTTCCATGCCGGGCATGGTGGAACAGGCGGTACGGAATGTGGAAGGAGTGAGCGATGTCGAGGTGGAACTGGTCTGGGATCCGCCGTGGACCATCGACCGTATGAGTGAAGAGGCGCGTTTGACCCTGGGAATGTTTTAATCAGGAGGTGAGTCGTATGGCAATCGCATTGACAGAAAGTGCCGCTAAACATATCGAAAATATGTTGCAAAAGCGCGGCAGCGGTATCGGACTCCGCCTCGGGACGCGCAGGTCGGGTTGTACCGGTTTTGCCTATGTCGTTGACTATGCCGATGACATCTCTGACGATGATGTGGTATTTGAAAGCCACGGAGTCAAAGTTGTCGTTGACAGGCAGAGTCTTTCCTATATTGACGGTACCGAAGTGGACTATATGAAAACCAATGCCATTAACGAAGGTTTTGAATTCCACAATCCGAATGTCAGGGATATGTGCGGTTGTGGCGAATCATTCAGTGTCTGATAGCAACGGGAGAAACGATGACCAGCCTTGACGACATCGTCAATACATTTGAATTGCTCGGTGATTGGGATCAGCGTTATCAATATCTGGTCGAGCTGGGTGAGAATCTGCCTGCACTGCCGGAAGAGACTCGTACAGAAGACAATAAGGTGAAGGGTTGTATGAGCCAGGTATGGCTGCACGCCTATCCCAACCCGGATGATCCCAAGCTCATTCGTTATCATGGTGACTGTGATACCAGTATTATCAAGGGCGTGCTGGCGCTGCTGATACAGCTTGCAGAAGACCGAACTGCTGATGAAATTCAGCAGCTGGATGTGGACGAATTCTTCGAGCGTCTTAATCTGGATGAGCACCTGTCACCCAACCGGCATGTGGGTGTATATGCCATCGTCGACTTGATGAAACAGCAGGCTCGTGACGTGCAAAAACGCACCCAGCAGGTTGCCTGAAATCTCTGTTCAGGCCGGACGTCCGCGAATGATCTGTGACGCAATTTGCCTTAATTCCTGCAACATTTCCGGCAACAGGTGATATTCAGCATTTTTTGATGCCGTTTCAATCCGGCTTGCGATTTCGCTTATCTGTGGATAGCCATATCCCCCACCGCTGCCTTTCAGATCATGTGCCAGGTTCTGCAGCATTTTCCAGTTACGCTTGTTATAGAATTCATCCAGTTCATCAAGCTGCTTACTGAAGTTGTCGATAAATTCATTGACCAGTGCGGCAAAGCTTTCGCTTTCGTCGAGAAGTATCGAATGAACGGCCGGGCCGTGTTTCTTGTCCGGATTGGCGGGTTTCAGGTGTTTGCTTATTACCTGGTTGAAATGGGAACGATCAACCGGCTTGGCAATAAAATCATCACATCCTGCCTGATAACAACGTTGTACATCCTCCTCTTCAGTATTGGCAGTAAGCGATATTATGGTCGATCGGCAGCCCTTGGCACGCAATTGACGTATTGCCTGCAGACCGTCCATTTCCGGCATCTGCATATCCATCAGGATCATGTCGTAAGATGTCCGCATTGCCATATCAACCGCCTGTTGTCCATTTTCGGCGATATCGACACAACAACCCAGGTGATTAAGATAAAGTGACATCAGGCGCTGGTTGTCATGGTTATCCTCAGCCAACAACAGGTTACAGTTGGCTGTGTTCGCAGCTTCAGCGATTGATTTTTTGATCCGTGCGGCATGTGCCCGTTCTGTTGTCTGATTTGTATTGGTGATTTCGCGAGCGTAGCAATGTACCAGATTCTGATCGCTGGCCGGTGTAAAGGTCCATGCCAGTGTTCTTCCGTGATATTCGACTTCAACAGTGTGCGGGTTTTTTCTCTCTTTCAGTGTGTTCTTGATGATCTCTTTCAGTCCGGACGGTAACAGCATATATAACTGGTTTTCCTTCAGATCCAACTTTTCCAGCATCGATTTTCCCTGAGGATTAATATATGTGATATCGCCGTGCCGGTTGAGTGCGGCAACAATATTCGGATTGTTTTCCGGAATCGAGGTAAGCCGCTTCAGTTCGCTCATTGCATTATTAATAGTTAACGATTGTTCATGCAGGCGTCGTGAGGCCCGATTAAGCGCGGCGCCAAGATTTTCCAACTCCAGTGAACCGTAAGATATTCCAATCTGGCTGCCGTCTGATTTATCCAACTGTTCGGCAAATTCGGCATAGTTGCCGATTGCCAACAAGGGACGGCGGATAACTGCCAATAGAATCAATATCGTAACCAGAATAATGACGGTGCCGAACAGAATATTGCTGAACCAGGTGCGTATTGCGGTATCCCTGATATCCTGCAGGCTGTAGGTGATTTTTATCCACCCGATAAGGTCATCAAGCAGCAAGGGTTCCCAGATGATCATCCGTGAGTCTCCACTGGATATGACTTGCTCCGGTTCTGCCGGTGTCTGCAGTGTCGGTCGTCCGTAACGAGCCCGCGGGATATCAGCGGCATCAAGATAAACATCACCGACAATTTTGCCGCTGGCATCGGTCGCCTGTATCGTCATGATCCCGGGGAATTTAACCGAACGCATCAGCAGTTGCTCGATGGAAGTATAGTCGCGCTCCAGCAACTGGGTGGCACCGGTGGCAGAGAGGTTGTTTGCCAATATGGTCGCCTGGAGTTTCTTGGTAGCGGTGATTTGCCTGACTTCATTACGCACCGAATACCAGGTGAAGATCAACATGGCCGAAACCAGCAGTACGGTAAAAACGAGAATCAGGCGGGTGCTGAGACGGCGCAATGGTGATTCCTGGTAAAAGAGTGATGCACGGCTATTACCGGAGGGAATACTGAACAGCTTTGGGGGAGTGCGCGATATCATAACTACAGAATAGCAAACCCGGATATTTATATTCTACACAAGACGCTGCGGGGCCGGAATTATTCCCGGTTATTATTCAAATGGCTGGAGAGATCGCCGTACGATGTTTTATCCAGCGTCGCTGGTGTTAGTGAATCCGGTGTAAGTCTTGCCCGGGGCGCTATCTCCCGGGTTGTCAATATCCGGCTGCATGAGTACCTGTTGCATTTTCCGCCACAGAGAGTCTCTGACTTTTTGCCAGCGGTGATATTGTAGAGGGGGGGAAGATACACAGGGTGCATATACCTTTACCATGCCATTTGCAGGCTCTGATGTCTTTCAGAATCCCCGCATCAAAATCATGGTGCAGTACTGCGCACAGACGTTATGTTATAGCGCCTGTGAAAGGTACAGCTCCCAGCTTAAATGTCCCGATAGGTATTTGTAAGAGACGATTGTGACTATGGCGAAACAGGATACAATGGCCAGAACCGCTCCAGCCACCGTCTACCCGGGTCAGTCGTGTTGATGACCGCCCGGGCCGTGTACATGGCCGTGATCCAGTTCTTCCTGGGTCGCATCGCGGACGTCGGTAATGGTGACATCAAAATGCAGGGTCTGGCCTGCCAGCGGATGGTTGCCGTCGATAACCACGCCGTCATCCTTGATATCCTTTACTGTAATGGTAACGGGATGACCTTCGGGAGTCATGGCGTGATACTGGGCACCCACCTGGATCTCGGTGCCTTCGAACATGTCACGCGGGACGGTCTGGATCATGCTGTCATCACGTTCACCATATGCTTCGGCTGGGTTAATGCTGACATTCAGCGAATCGCCCTGGGTCTTGCCGGCCAAGGCCTTTTCCAGGCCGGGGATAATGTTGCTGGCGCCATGCAGATAGGCCAGGCCGGGGCCGCCCGCTGAAGAGTCGAGGACAGTGCCGGCGTCGTCTTTCAGGGTGTAATCGATCGTGACGACCTTGTTATCTGAAATTTGCATAGATTTTCCTTGGATGTATCTTTTGGGTTACTGGGGGAACGGACTGTCGATCAAACGAAACAGGAACAGAGAATGAAAGAAGACCGGTACCTGATTGATGCTCGAATCTTAACACAGAAGGCGCAATATATCAGGGTTTGCCGTTGATTTTGGATAGCCGGGGAGCGAGCGTGGGCAGTCAGGAAAATCGTCGGAGCCGGCAGACTTATTGACATATTGGCAGGGAGCCGGGATTTGGGTGACAATCCCCCGCCGAAACAGCGCCGCTTCCGGCTATTGCCACAATAATTGTGTCACTTCAATCTTTTGAAACGCGGACTTCCTGAAGGCGCGCTATTATCATTCACACAAATCAGATTAGAGACCGTCTATGCAAATAACTACCGTCAGTACCAACGCTTACCAGGATCAGAAGCCGGGTACTTCCGGGCTGCGCAAGAAGGTAAGCCATTTCCAGCAACCTCATTATCTGGAGAATTTTATCCAGGCTATCTTCGACAGTATGGAAGCGTCACAGCGCCGGAGTCTGNNCCCGGGACGGCTATCTGTCGACGCCGGCGGCCTCACTGTTGATACGTCAGAAGCGACTGGACGGCGGCATTATTCTCTCCGCCAGTCACAACCCGGCCGGTCCGACAGGGGACTTCGGTGTCAAATTTAACATCTCCAACGGTGGGCCGGCGCCGGAAAAGGTGACCGGCCGGATTCACCGCTTGGCATCGGAAATCCAGCGCTACCGGATTGCTGAACTGGATGAGTTGCCGCTGGAGAAATGTGACAGCTACCAGTTTAATGAAACCCGGGNNGGACTACGCGGATCTGATGGAACAATTGTTCGATTTTGATCGTATTCGGGAACGGATTGCAGCCGATAAACTGCACATAGCCTATGACGCCATGCATGCCATCACCGGACCCTATGCTCGCGAGATACTGGTCAACCGGTTGGCGGCTCCGGCTGATGGCCTGCTCAACGCCGTTCCGCGCGAAGATTTTGGCGGCGGCCATCCCGATCCCAATCTGACACATGCCGCCCAGTTGCTGGAGTTGATGCAACAGCCACAGGTTGCCCCTGATCTGGGGGCGGCCTCCGATGGCGACGGTGATCGCAATATGATTCTGGGGCGGGGATTTTTTGTCACCCCCAGTGACAGCCTGGCCATCATTACCGCCAATGCACATCTGGTGCCCGGCTACCGTGGCGGTATTCGTGGTGTTGCCCGTTCCATGCCGACCAGCATGGCGGTGGATCGGGTTGCTGAACAATTGGGCGTGCCCTGTTATGAAACCCCGACCGNNGCTGGAAATTCTTCGGTAATCTGCTGGACGCGGAACTGATCACTTTCTGTGGCGAAGAGAGTTTCGGCACCGGTTCGGATCATGTTCGGGAAAAAGACGGCCTGTGGGCCGTGCTGTTCTGGCTCAATTTGCTTGCCGTGAAACAACAGTCGGTGGCCGAGATCGTGCTCGCGCACTGGCAACACTTCGGTCGTAACTATTACACCCGCCACGATTATGAAAATATCGACTCGCAGATTGCTGACGAACTGATTGATAAACTCCGCACCAGCCTGCCTGATTTACCGGGTAAGCAGATTAACGGTTTTGTCATTAATGCAGCGGATGATTTCTGTTACCNNTAGACGACAGTCTTAGTGAACATCAGGGTATCCGGATTATTCTTGCCGATCAGAGCCGGATTGTCGTGCGACTGTCCGGCACCGGTACCGAAGGAGCGACGCTGCGTCTCTATTTCGAACAATACCAGCCAGCCACCGGTCGGCTGGATCTGGATGCGCAGAGCTTCCTGTTGCCGCTATTGGAGGCAGGAGAAACACTGATCCCGGTCCGGGAAAAAACCGGAAGGAGCCGAGCTGACGTCATCACCTGATGTTCTATACTTGCCGGGAATCCACGNNACTATGACCGAGACCTTATTTCACCTGGAGGTCAGACCCAATATCCCGGAAAAACTGCAAGGTCTGGAAGAGCTGGCCAATGATCTGCTGTACAGCTGGGATCGCAATGTCCGGGGACTGTTTTACCGGCTGGATGACGATTTATGGGAGAACTGCAACCATAACCCCAAAGTGTTCCTGCGTCGAGTTGCACAGAGCAGACTGGATGAAGCGGTGGAAGATCGTCTGTTCATGGAAGAGTACTCAAAGGTTATGTCGTCCTATCGTACCTACCATGAAAAGGTTGTCAGTCCGCAAATCACCGATTGCCTGAATCCTGACCAGGATTTGATCGCTTACTTTTGTGCCGAGTTCGGGCTGCATGAGAGTTTTCCGATTTATTCCGGCGGTCTGGGGATCCTGGCCGGTGACCACTGCAAGGCGGCCAGTGATCTCGGTGTGCCATTCGTCGGGGTGGGACTGCTGTATCGCCAGGGTTACTTTGTCCAGAGCATCGATGGCAATGGCAACCAGATGGCGCAATATATGCCGACCAATTTCGATGAACTGGTGGTACGGCCGGCCTGTGACAGCGAAGGTAACGACTTTTGTGTCCAGGTGGAGATCGAAAACAGAAAGGTCAAGTTGAAGGTCTGGGTGGCGCAGGCCGGACATATCCGGCTATACCTGCTGGACAGCGATCTGGAAGAGAACGCCACCGAAGATCGTAGTATCACCTTCCAGTTATACGGCGGCGATAATACCACCCGGATCCAGCAGGAGATTGTGCTGGGGATCGGTGGTGTGCGTGCCCTGCGCGCCTTGGGTATTCAGCNNCCGCCTTCCTGATCCCGGAACGTTGTCGTGAACATGTCGAGCAGGGCATGGCATTCAACAGCGCAATGGAACTGGTAGCGTCCAATACGGTGTTTACCACCCATACTCCTGTGCCGGCGGGGCATGATATTTTCGAAGCCGATCTCATGACCCATTATTTCAAACACTATGTCAAGGCGCTGAATATTGATCTGGAGACCTTTCTCGACCTGGGCGACTCGCCCAACAATCACGGCAGCTTTAACATGACGGCTTTGGCATTACGCGGCTCACGCTATCATAACGGTGTCAGCCGCATTCATGGCGGTGTGGCCTCCAGTATGGAAGGCTATGTCTGGCCGCAGATTCCGCCCGAGGAAAATCCCATTTCCTATGTCACCAACGGCGTTCACGTGCCCACATTTCTGGCCCGGGAGTGGGTCAATCTGTTCGACATGCGGTTTCGGGAGTGGCGCAGCGAATTGAACGATCCGGAATACTGGCAGTGCATCGATTCGATTCCGGATCACCGTTACTGGAGCCTGCGCCAGGAACTGAAATCACAAATGCTTATGGATGTGTATAAAAGAACCCGACGCCGTTTCCAGCGTGCCGGATTCAGTGAGGCGCAACTGAAACGCCTTAACATTTACACTGCCGAGCCGGAGCAGAATGTCCTGGTGCTGGGATTTGCCAGACGTTTTGCAACCTATAAACGCGCCACTCTGTTGTTTTCTGATGTGCAGCGTCTGGTGCGCCTGCTGAACAACCCAAAACGTCCGGTCATGATCGTATTTGCCGGCAAGGCTCACCCTCGTGATATACCCGGCCAGGAACTGATCCGCACTATCCATGAATATTCCCTGCGCCCTGAGTTCATCGGCAAGATTATTTTGCTGGAAGGTTATGACATGGCCCTGGCGAGGAAACTGGTGATGGGGGTGGATGTCTGGGATCAATACTCCGGAATATCCGATGGAGGCCAGCGGCACCTCCGGGCAGAAGGCGGCAATTAACGGCGTCATCAATCTCAGCGTCCTGGATGGCTGGTGGGGTGAAGGTTATGATGGCAGGAACGGCTGGGCCATCCATCCGCATGCCAAGCATGTCGATGTCAGCCTGCGTAATCAGGAGGAGGCCGCCGACTTGCTGGATATTCTGGAGAACGAGGTCATACCTTTATATTACGATTACGGCAACCAGGGCTATTCCTCCAGTTGGGTGAGTCTGTCAAAAGCCTCGATGAAAAGCTGCCTGCCGCGCTTCAATTCGCAACGCATGGTGGTCGATTATGTCAAGTATTTCTATAGTCAGGCCCGTGCTCAGTATCTGCGGCTGGCCCGGGACGAATACGCCCCGGCACATCAACTGGCAGCCTGGAAAGCCAAAATCCGGGAATATTGGAGCGGTGTTCGCATACAACGGATCGATGAGGCACACCAGCAGATACAGAACGGTGAGTCCCTGCCAATCGTGATTCGCGCCAATCTCAACGGCCTGGATGCAGAAGACGTGGCCGTCGAGTGCGTCGTCGGACAGCGTGAAGACAACGGCAAGTTTAACCCGACCGAACAATACCGTTTCACACATACCGGCACCCGGAATGATCAGCATATCTTCGAATTGCAACTCAAACCGGAGAATCCCGGGCTTAACTATTACAAACTGCGTATCTATCCCTGGCATGAATTATTGAGCCGGCCGTTTGAAACAGGCTATATGATCTGGATTTGAGCGCTGGTCGAGGCCGGTTGCGACCGTTCAATTCAAAAAACCTTTCCTTGTGATAGTCCCCGGAGACAGGCAAGAGTCCTGGATTACAGTTCCCTGGTGACAAATGTCGGATAACAGGCTAAATTTAATGAATCACAAAATGTGAAAATATTTTTGAATATCTGATTTTATTAAATCGGGAAGGTTACCATAACTCACTGACATCA
>JABAOG010005728.1_pt1 | contig 11035 bp, 9 predicted proteins | sample 7062131 | NCBI WGS metagenome assembly JABAOG01 (sample SAMN14538629, study PRJNA623070) | marine sediment metagenome | biome: marine biome [ENVO:00000428]; feature: marine pelagic biome [ENVO:01000023]; material: deep marine sediment [ENVO:00002113] | place: India: Arabian Sea | collected... | reverse complement strand
CCGAAGATGTGGGAAGCTTCCCCTTTCACGGGCGTATGGGGAACCATGGGATCACTGGATGGGAAGAAGGTCTGCGTCACCGGCAAGCTCTCGGAGAGCCGCAGCGACGTACAGAACAAGCTGAAGGAGCTCGGCGCGAGCATCGCCAAGAGCGTCACCAAGTCGACGGACCTGCTGGTCGCCGGCGCAAAGGCCGGGAGCAAGCTCGCCAAGGCGAAGAAGGAAGGCATCCCCGTGCTCGGCCAGGGCGAGCTCGACGCGCTCCTCGACGGCAAGACCCTGGCGGAGGTCCTCGGTGACGGCGCCCCCACGACGAAGGAGGCGGCGAAGAAGGCCGCCCCGAAGCAGGCGGCGCAGCCGAAGAAGGCCGAGGCGAAGGCCCCGCCGTCCGATCAGCCCCACCAGGGCCAGACCTTCGTCTTGACCGGTGAGCTCGACATCGAGCGGTCCGACGCGAAGAAGCAGCTCGTGGCGCTCGGCGCCCGGGTGACCGGCAGCGTGTCCGGCAAGACCACCGCCCTACTCTGCGGCGACGAGCCGGGGCAGTCGAAGATCGCCAAGGCCGAGTCGAAGGGCATCCCGGTGGTGGACGAGGCCGGCGTCGAGCGGCTGCTCGCCGGCGAGCCGCTCTCCGCGCTCTCGGGGCCGGCGCCGGAGAAGGCCGAGACAGACGACGAGCGGACGCCGCTGCCCGCGATCCCCGAGCGGGCCGAGGGCCCCTACGTGATGACCTACGCGGACAGCGACCAGGTGCAGTTCGAGGGGCAGTTCGACGGCGGCCGCATGGTCGGCACCTGGAAGAGCTACTGGCCGAACGGGCAGCTGAAGTGGCAGGTCGATTGGGAGGCCGGCAAGCGTCAGGGGCCCATCGAGGCCTGGTACGAGAACGGCGAGAAGCACTACACCGGCGAGTACCTGGACGACCAGCAGCACGGCGAGTGGACCTATTGGTATGACGACGGCGCCTACTTCCAGACCTACTTCTTCGAGAACGGGCTGAAGACCGGCGACTACGTCTGCGACGAGCGCGACGGCTCACCGCGGGCCCGCGGCAGCTTCCGCAAGGGCAAGCTCCACGGCGAGTGGGAGTGGCGAAACCAGAAGGCCCACGAGAAGGTGAAGCGGGGCTACCTCGACGGCATGTTCCACGGCATGAACGAGGCCTGGTACTACGGCGGCCAGCTCGCCTACCGGAAGATGTACCACCGCTCCGGGCTCACCGGCGTCTTCGAGGAGTACTACGAGAGCGGCAAGCCGAAGAAGATCGGCGAGTACGACGAGAACCGGCAGCTCGTCCGGATGGAGACCTACACCGAGGACGGCGAGAAGACCGTCCAGGAGGGGGAGGAGAAGAAGCTCCCCGAGAAGCTCCTCGCCAGCGAGTCGCGGCTGGAGAAGCTCGCGGCGCGGCTGAAGAAGGCCAAGGACGAGTACAAGAAGGACGACGTCCTCGAGAAGGCCGCCGGCGAGTGGTCGCTCAAGTACCCCCTGCTGATGCACCTCTTCCGCGAGGGCCTCTACGACCTCGGCGCCGACTGGCAGCTCTGGCGTTTCCTCGCCGAGAACACCCACCTGCTCACCGGCGACGACGTCGCGACGCTCCTGAAGACGGCCAAGCCGAAGAAGGACATGCACAGCCCGCACATCCCGGGCTGGCCGGGCGCCCTCGACGAGATGGTGATGCGGGTCTATCCGCGTGACCCGGAGCCCATCGAGGCGGTGCTGCCGGAGCTGAAGGGCAAGCTCGCCACCGGCGTGAAGTTCTGCCTGGCCCGCTTCGGCAAGGACGGGTCGGTCGGCGACCAGGCGGCAGGGCTCGCGCACAAGATGGTCAACGAGTACGGCGTCGGCGACCGGATCCTCTGGCCGAACGACGAGGGCACCGCGGTGGACTGGGTGCAACTCTTCGAGGGCCCGGGGCGCGACGAGCCGAGCGAGCACTTCGGCCGCTTCCTCGAGCTGCTGACCGACAGCGACTCCTACGAGGAGGCGATGCTCGACGCGATGATGAAGGCCTGCGCGGCGAAGGACTACTCGTCGGACCTGCAGATCCAGCGACTGAAGCCGGGCCTGCGCCGAGCGACGCCGGAGCAGCTGGTGACCATCCTCGACAACGCGACCCTCGGGGACCAGACGATCGACGCCACGCGCAAGCTCTTCTCCGAGTGGCGTGACGACGACGCCGAGACGGTCACCGAGATCGCCCTGGGCATGACCGAGACCGGCCTTCGCCGCTGGCCGGCGGTCGCCTGCGCCATCCTGAAGCGGAAGGAGGAAGGGCTGGACGTCCCGCAGGAGCTCCTCGACGTGCTCGGGCTCGAGGGCGTCAGCATCAGCACGAGCTGGATCGACCAGGCCATCCGCGCGGCTCTCGGCACCGACCAGAACGCTCACTTCGACCTGCATGGATTGGCGGACGCGGTGGTCTTCGCCGACCACGACGCCCCCGGCTGCCCGCGCAGCGCGCTCCTGGTGGAGGCGTTGCGCGCCCTGAGCCAGGACGAGCTGAAGAAGAAGCTCGAGCAGCAGCTCGAGGACAAGTACGGCAAGCAGAACGTCGCGCCCTACCTCTTCCTCGTGGACGACGAGGACTTCTGGAAGACGGCCATCGAGACCATCGCCGAGAGCGAGTACGGCGGCGGTCACACCGTCGCCTTCGGCCTGGGGCTGCTGCCGCTGAAGGCGCTGCCGCTGGTGCTCGCCGGCAAGAAGAAGGCGCAGAAGAAGAACCAGGACGGCTACGACCGGGCCGCGCTGCTGATGGTGACCCGTGCCCTCGAGCGCGGAGAGAGCCTCACGGACGACCAGGTCGACCTCATCCGCTTCGATCTGGGCGGCAAGTACGACTGGAACTACGTGATGCCGATCCTCCGGAAGGCGATCACCGTGCTCCCCCGCGAGCAGGGCGAGAAGGTGCTCCTGAAGGGGCTCGGCTCGGCGAACGTGACCACCTTCGCCCGGGCCTTCCGCTTCATCGGTGCCCACCCGACGAAGAAGGTCCTCGACACCGCCATGCATGGGCTCCTCGACCGCGAGATGAAGCTCAAGAGCGAAGGCGAGCGGGACATCGAAGCCGGGCTGAAGTCGCTGCCGACCATGTACATGAACGAGCGCCGTGAGTACGTGAAGTGGCTGCTGGTGAACGGCGGCGGCAAGAAGCTCAAGCGCGTCTTCCAGCAGGCGGTCGGCCACAAGGACTTCGAGGCCCTCGAGAAGGAGATCGCCGAGGGCGGCAAGGAGGTCGCCAAGGAGCTCGACAAGGTCGACAAGGCGGTGATGCTCGCCGAGCGCGCCCGGAAGGCCAGCAAGGCTCCGACGGAGGTCATCTACGCTTTCCGGACCCTCGAAAAGGCGCCGGCGAAGAAGACGCTCAACCTCACCGGCGGCAAGCCGCCGGGCATCGACGCCGAGGGGTGGCCCGTCAAGGACGACGAGCCGATGGTCCACCTCTTCACCCTCGATCTCGAGACGATGCCGGAGCTGAAGAACCCGAAGACCGACACCCGCAGCGTGTCCTTCTTCTGCTGGTCGCCCGGCTACAACGAAGCCTGGGAAGCGGGCAACGATCAGACCGCGCTGCTGAAGGCCACCGCCGATCGGGTCGGTGAGGACCACGAGCCGCCCGAGGAAGCGGAGATCCGTGAGCAGGGCTACTTCGAGGCGGTGCGCATCGAGGTGCCGAGCGACGTCTGGTACGCCAAGAGCGGCGTGCTCGACGAGCTCCGCGGCGCCATCTACTCGCTGGGTGCTCGCGCGCTCGGTCAGCCGCTCTGGCTGCAGGGGGACGAGGGCGGCGGCGCCGGCTTCGTGATGCAGTTCGACGAGTCCTTCGTCGACATCAACCTCGGCGACATGGGCATCATGTACGTCTACACGGACGGCGGCTTCTGGCAGTGCCACTGAGCTGCTGATTCACCGGCTCCGGATCGGATAGCATCCGCCCGGGATGGGGACCGACGAGGCGAAGCTCGACGACGCGCTCGCGATGGCGGAGCGCTGGCGCGACCGGCGCCCCACTGCCCGGAAGATGTTGCGACGGGCGGACGTGCGCTCGATTCGCGTGCTCGGACCGGTGCAGATTCGGCTCCGCTCCCTGGTCGAGGATCGCTCGCTGGAGCTCCGGACCGGACCGGCTGCGACCGGCGGCCCGATCGAGGAGCCCCCCACCGATCCGTGGGCGGTCGACGCCGAGGAGCTATCCCTGGAGGTCATGGTCCAGGACGCCACCGAGGAGCGGACGCGGCGCGAGACGCTGGACACCATCATCCGGCCCTGCGAGCCCTGCGAGGGCACCGGACGGCTCCGATGTCCTCATTGCCACGGCGAGGGCTTCGTCGGAACCACGACCTGCCCCGAGTGCGACGGCCATGGAGAGATCGGCTGTCGGAACTGTCGGGGCACCACCCGGCGCACCGTGGAGGTCCGGCTGGCCCGCCGCTTCCGTTTCCGGGAGCAGACCCGGATCCACGAAGGCGAGGAGGACGAGGTGGGGCCGCACGTGCTCCTCCACCTGGTCGACCACCCCACCGAGGGAGAAGTGCTCCACGAGCAGGAGGCGCCGCGCATCGAGCGCTACGCGGGGAAGGGCTCGGGCGCCGGCTACCGTACCGCGGCCTCTCCGATGGCGGAGGCGGTCGAGCTGCTGCTGCGCGCGACCGGCCCGGAGCGGGGCGAGGCCGTCGCGCACCAGTGGCTGACGGTGACCCGGATTCCGGTCTACGCCCTCGAGCTATCGCGGAAGCGCACCGCCTACGTCTACGGCGACCCACCGGAGGTCTCGCCGCCGCGGCACTTCCGGCCGGCTTGGCTCGTCGCGGTCCCGGTCCTCGTCGGGATGGCCCTGTTGGTCGCCGTGGTCTTCGCCTTCTTCTCGTCGATGATCGCCGACGTCGGCAGGTAGCGCCTCGCTCAGCCCTCGTGGAGGGACTTCGCCGGATGCACTCTTGGAGTACCATCGCCGCCGATGGTCCGCGTTCCACTGCTGGCTGCGCTCCTCTTCGCCCTCGCCGGCCCCGGGACGGTGCACGCGGACGACGCCGCGATGTCCCGCTTCCACTACGAGGAGGCGAGCACGCACTACGAGCACGGCCGCTACCGGCAGGCGATCGAACAGTTCTTCCTCGCCCAGCGGCTCAGCCCGAGCTCGCGAACGCTCTACAACATCGGCCTCTGCTTCACGCAGCTCGACCAGCCCCGACAGGCACACCAGTTCCTCCGGGAATACTTGAGCGGCGAGGACTCCGGCGAAGGGGCCGCCGAGCGGCGCGCCTTCGCCACCGAGACGATCGAGCGGCTGCGCGGCCAACTGGCACTGCTGCACGTGGAGAGCTCGCCGCCCGGAGCCCGGCTCCATGTGGACCGGGAGGAGCTCGGATCCTACGGCCAGACGCCGCGGACCATCGCCCTCGACCCGGGCGAGCACCGGGTGTGGGTGGAGCTCGAAGGACACCGCCCCGCGGAGGCGACCGTCGAGGTCAGCTCCGGCAACGAGCGCACCGTCGAGCTCACGCCCGAGCCGATCGTGGGCACCCTGACGCTCACCGCGAACGCGGAAGACGCGAGCGCGACCCTCGTGGACGCGGACGGCCACTCGACGGAGGTGGCGTCGCTCCCCGCCCAGCTGAGCCTGCCGCCGGGCCGCTACGACGTGGAGGTGAGGGGCGANNCTGGACCGGCATCGCCGGCGTGGAGGCGGACGGTGTGACGCGTCTCGACGCGACGCTCGAGCCTCCGACGGGAACGCTCACGATCACCGCCAACGTCCTCGAGGCGCAGGTGACGCTGGACGGCCGCTCGGTGGGCTTCACCCCGCTCCCGCTACCCCAGCTGGCCGCCGGTGACCACGAGGTCTCGGTCTCCGCGCCCGGTCTCATGACCTGGGAGGGCGCCGTCGAGGTGAACGCCGGCGAGCAGGCCTGGGCCAGCGTGAGCCTGCTGCGGCCGCCAGAGGGTCGGTCCCCTTGGGCCTATGTCACCGGCGGCGCCGGCGCCGGCGCCGCCCTGACCGCGGTGGGAACCGGCATCGCCGCGGTCGCCAGGCGCTCGAATCTGCACGACCGGCGGGAGGCCGCGACCGGCGTCGACCTGCAGGACGACGCCGATCGCGTGGACCGGCTGGCGCGCACCACCGACTACCTGCTGGGGGTCGCGGCGGTCTTCCTCACGGTCGGCGTGGTGATCTACTTCAGCACGGGGGACGATCCGGATCGGCGTTCGGGGGCCGTCATCAGCGGCAGCGCCCTCGAGCCGTGAGCGCTCGCCCTGCGGGTGGCGCTTCTGATAAACCGTTCATGGGGCGGTGGCCCCACCCACCAAGGTGACCGAGGCTGACCGAGACGCATTCGCGGAGACGCTCGAGAGCCCCACGACCAAAGGGGGCAAGAAGCCACCCACCCTACCCGACGGAACGCTCCTCGGCGGCACCTACCGCATCGAGGGGTTGATCGGCCATGGGGCGATGGGCGCCGTCTATCGAGCGACGCACGAGAAGCTCCGCCGCACCTTCGCCGTGAAGCTGCTGGCCACGGACGCCACGATGGGGGTGGATCACGAGGCGACCTGGCGCTTGGTGCAGGAAGCGCGCACGGCGAGCGCCATCGACCACGAGAACATCGTCGACGTGACCGATCTCGGTCAGACCGACGACGGTCAGATCTACGTGGTCATGGAGCTGCTGAAGGGCGAGGACCTGGACGACCGGATCACCTCCCTGGACGGCGAGCCGATGAGCAACGAGGACGTGCGCGACATCGGCGGGCAGATGCTCGAGGGGCTCGCCGCCGCGCACGAGGCCGGGGTGATCCATCGCGATCTGAAGCCGGCGAACGTCTTCCTCTCGGCCAAGCGGAACAGCACGCGGGTCAAGCTCGTGGACTTCGGCATGGCCAAGGCCCTCGAGAACGAGAGCTCGGTACAGCTCACCCGCAGCGGTCAGCTCCTGGGAACCCCGCTCTACATGAGCCCCGAGCAGAGCCGAGGAATCCAGGTCGACCGCCGCTCGGACGTCTACGCCGTCGGCGTGATGCTCTACGAGATGCTCTCCGGGTCGGTGCCCTTCCCGGCGACCACGCTCTACGAGTGCGTGCTCTCCCACGCGACCAAGGAGCCGCCGCCGCTCGGCGACCGGCGCCCGGACCTGCCCGCGTCGGTGATCGAGGTCGTGCACCGCTGCCTGCTCAAGGAACCGGAGGAGCGCTACCCGGACGCACGCGCCTTGGCGGACGCCTGGACGGAGGCGTGGCAGCAGGCCGACGTGGGCGCGACCGCCGCGAGCAACACGGCGCGGCTCCCGGTGGCCGACCTGCCCGAGAGCTCCCCCAAGGGACCTTTGGTCGCGGTGGCGCTCTTGGGGGTCGCGGCACTCGGCGGCGGCCTCTGGTGGGCGACGCAGAGCGGTGACCAGCCCAACGAGGCCGTGGGAGCAACCGCTCCCGTGGCCAGCGAGCCGGAAATCGCGACCGACTCCGAGTCCGACTCCGACTCCGATTCCGACTCCGAATCCGACTCCGAAGCCGACTCCGAGCCCGACGTCGAGTCCGCGGCGCCACGCATGGTCACCATCGTCAGCGAGCCCCCCAACGCTCGGGTGACCGACCCCGAGGGCGAGGCCCTCGGCCGGACGCCCCTCGAGGTGGAGGCCACCGACGCCGCTCGAGCGCTGCGAGTGACGCTGCGCGGCTACCGCGGAGCGACCGCCGAGGTCGGCCCCGACGCCCCGGACACGATCACCGTCGAGCTGCGCCGCCGCCCCAGCATGCGCAACCGCCGCGTCCCCATGCTCGCCCCACGCTGACTCTCACCACACGACCGCCACGGTCACGCAGAGGACCGCGAAGGCGAGAGCCACCAGGAGCCCGGCCACCGCCACCCAACGCGGAGCGCGCTCTTCGTCGGGCCCGCGCCGGAGCTCGAGCACCGCGGCCACGAGCAGCCAGACCCACGGCGCGCCGTGGAGCACCAAGTCGAACCAATCGACCGCGCCCATCCCCACGGCGCCCCCCGCCACCCAGCGGAGCTTCCCGATCACGTGCGGCTCCGGAAAGAAGGGCGCGAGCCCGAGGGTCAGCGCAGCCGCGAGCGGGTAGGCGATGCGAGTCAGACGGTTCACGGTACCCTCCACGCTACCACTCGGTGGGGAGCTCCCCGCGTTGAATCAGGCTGGCCACGTCCATGCTGACGGCCACGCTCACGTGCACCAGGAAGCCGGCCCAGATCGACCGGTAGCGGAGCGCCAGCGTCCCGAGAGCGAGACCGGCGACGATGGCGCCGACGGTCTCCGGCCAGGGCTTGCCGAAGTGGATCAAGCAGTAGGGGACCATCATCGCCCAGATGGCGTGGCTGCCCATCGTGCGCTCGAGCACGTGCAGCCAGTGGCCGCGGAAGAAGAACTCGAGCGAGAAGAACTGCAGCGCGTAGAGCGCCTCCCACCAGAGCAGGTCGGAGAGGCTCCGGCCGGCGAAGGCGTACATCGGGTACTTGTTCTGGAAGGTCGGCTCGTAGCTCACCAGTGCCACGAGCGGCAGGACGACCAGCAGGCAGACGCCATAGATCGCCAGGTGGCTGCGGAAACCCTCGGTGGTCAGCCCGTGGTCCCGGAGCCGTTCCTTCAGGACGAGCTTGATGAAGATCGCCGGCACGACCAGGTAGCCGCCGATGCGCCAGAGGGTCCACCACAGCTTCTCGTTCGCCTGGTAGACCGGCGAGCGGACGTTCGCCGCCCACTCGGCGTCGACGAAGCGCTCGACGTAGGCATCGAAGCCCTGGCCCTTCCCCGCGTAGTGGAGCGCGGTGAGGATCAGCGCGCCCATGATCAGCGTGACCATCGGTCGCCAGTCCGGACCGAGGCCCGCGTCGGCGCGCTCCTGCCGGTAGGCCAGCGCCCGCTCGTCGGCCGCCTTCCAGGTGCCCAGCGTGACCCACCTCAGGTAGCCGAGGGCGCCCCGCTCGCGTGTCTCCGTGGATGCGACCTCGGGGGCCGCCGCCTTCCGGCGCGCCTTCGCAGCCGTGGAGCGCTTCTGCCTACGCTTCTTCTTGGCCATTCCCGCGAAATGCTGCCAGCAACCTCGCCGCCGCCGCCGCCGCGGTCCGCTCGCCGGCGCGCACTGCCGCCTCCTCGGTGGACCAAGCCTCGGCGACGGCCGAATTCGCGCGCAGCTCGCGCAGCAGCGAGTCCTCGACCAGCTGCCGCATCCAGCGCGCGGCCTGGTCCTCGCGCCGGCGATGGAAGATGCCGCTCGCTTTCTCGCGCTCGGTCAGCGCCTGCAGCGCCTCCCAGAGCTCGCCGAGGCCGGTGCCCTCCTTGGCGCTGATCAGGTGCACGTCGGGAGCGGCCTTGCCGCGCATCAGCCTCAACGCCGAGCGCAGCTCGGCGGCGCGCCGCTCGGCCGCCTTGCGGTTCGGTCCGTCGGCCTTGTTCACCGCGAGGATGTCGGCGAGCTCGAGGATGCCGCGCTTGATGCCCTGCAGCTCGTCGCCGGCGCCGGAGAGCATGAGCACGAGGAAGTGGTCCACCATCTCGCGAACCATCACCTCCGACTGCCCCACGCCGACGGTCTCCACCAGGATCACGTCGTGGCCCGCAGCCTCGCAGAGCAGGGCGCTCTCCCGGGTCTTGCGCGCCACGCCGCCCAGGTTGCCGCTCGTCGGCGAGGGCCGGATGAACGCCCGCTCGTCGCGGCCGAGCTTCTCCATGCGGGTCTTGTCGCCGAGGATGCTGCCGCCGCTGAGCACGCTGGAGGGATCGATGGCCAACACCGCGACGCGATGCCCTTCGTCGACCAGCCGCACCCCGAAGGCGTCGATGAAGGTGCTCTTGCCGACCCCCGGCACGCCGCTGACGCCGAGCCTCACCGCGCCGCCGGTCGCCGGCAGGATCGCCTCGAGGACCCCCTCGGCGTCCGCCCGGTGCGCCGGCAGCTCACTCTCGATGAGGGTGATCGCCCGCGCCAACATCGCGCGGTCGCCGGCCTTCACGCCGGCAGCCAGCTCTTGGGGGGAGGGGCGCGGCACGGCGCTGCGGACCTATCCCGCCTCGAGCGCGGCTTCGAGCTCGTCGAGGAGCTCGACCGCCGCCTCGCCGACCACGGTGCCGGGGCCGAAGATGGCCGCCGCGCCCGCCTCGAGCAGCGCCTCGTGATCCTGCGGGGGAATGACGCCACCGCAGACCACCAGGATGTCGCCGCGGCCTGCCTCTTCGAGCGCCTCGCGCAGCTGCGGCACCAGCGTCAGGTGCCCGGCCGCCAGCGAGCTGACGCCGACCACGTGGACGTCGTTCTCCACCGCCTGCCGCGCGGCCTCCTCCGGCGTCTGGAAGAGCGGGCCCACGTCCACGTCGAAGCCGAGGTCGGCGAAGGCGGTGNNCGGTCGTGGCCGTCCTGGCCCATCTTCGCGACCAGGATCCGGGGCCGCCGGCCCTGGCTCTTCTGGAAGGCTTCGGCGCGCTCGCGCGCCTTCTGGGTGGCTTCGTCGTCGCCCGCTTCGCTCTCGTACACGCCCTGCACGCTCCGGATGGTCGCCTCGTATCGGCCGAAGACCTTCTCGAGGGCCAGCGACATCTCGCCGACCGTGGCCTTCACTCGCGCCGCCGCGATGCCGAGCTCGAGGAGGTTGCCCTCGCCCGTCTCGGCGCACTTGGTCAGCGCGCCCAGCGCCTCGTCGACGGCCTTCTGGTCGCGGCTGCTCTTGAGCTCCTTCAGCCGCGCCAGCTGCGCCTCGCGGACCTCGCGATTGTCCACCTTGAGGATGGGGATCTCGTCCGGCTCCTCGGGGACGAAGCGGTTGATGCCGATGATCGGCTGCTTGCCGCTGTCGATGCGGGCCTGGGTGCGGGCCGCCGCCTCCTCGATGCGCAGCTTNNGCCTTGGTCATGCCACCGAGCTCCTCGACCTCCTGGATGTGGGCCCAGGCGCGCTCGGCGAGCTGTCGGGTGAGCCGCTCGACGTAGTAGCTGCCCGCCCAAGGGTCGATGGTGTCGCGGGTGCCCGCCTCGTGCTGGAGGAAGAGCTGGGTGTTGCGGGCGATGCGCGCCGAGAAGTCG
>JABAOG010016783.1_pt1 | contig 11039 bp, 13 predicted proteins | sample 7062131 | NCBI WGS metagenome assembly JABAOG01 (sample SAMN14538629, study PRJNA623070) | marine sediment metagenome | biome: marine biome [ENVO:00000428]; feature: marine pelagic biome [ENVO:01000023]; material: deep marine sediment [ENVO:00002113] | place: India: Arabian Sea | collected... | reverse complement strand
CGCGGCTCGGGCGCGCCCCGGGCATCCGAGACGGGAAGACGACCTCATGCGCAAGCTGCTCCTGGTGTTCGGCATCCTGACCGGCGTGGTCCTGGCCGTGCTGGCGATGGCGTTCGGCTACGTCCGCTCCGCGGAGCCGGACTACGGCCGCGACGCCGACGTGGACGGCGTGGCCGCCGCCGTCGAGGTCTGGCGCGATTCGCTTGGCGTGCCACACCTTTGGGCGGAGTCCGAGGCGGACCTCTTCTTCGCGCAGGGCTACGTGCACGCCCAGGACCGGCTCTGGCAGATGGAGATGTTCCGCCGGGTCGCGGAGGGTCGGCTCTCGGAGCTGTTCGGCGCGCGCACCGTCGACAGCGACCGGTTCCTGCGTACGCTCGGGCTCTGGCGCGCGGCCGCCGAGGTCGAGCGGCTGCTGGAGCCCGGGGAGCGGCGGCTGTTCGAGGCCTACGCGGCCGGGGTGAACGCGTGGGTCGACGCGCACGACGGCGCGCTGCCGCCGGAGTTCCTGGCCCTGCGCGTCCGGCCCGAGCCGTGGACGGTGCGGCACACGCTCGCGATCGAGAAGATCATGGCGTGGGACCTCTCCGCCTACGGCGTCGGGCTGAACCTCGCCCGNNCTCGGGCCGGAGCAGGCCCGCTTCCTCGTGCCGGACTACCCCGCGTGGGGCGCGCACATCGTCGGCGACGCCGCGGCGCCGCCGGAGGTGCCGGCCGTCGCCGCGGCGTGGCTGGACCGCCTCAGCGTGACGCGCGCGTCGAACGCGTGGGTGATNNGGTGCCCGAGCCGCCCGAGCCGCCGCCCGTCGCCGCCGCGCTGCTGGACCGCGCGAGCATGACGCGCGCGTCGAACGCGTGGGTCATCGGCGGGGACCGGACGCGGTCGGGGAAGCCGATCCTGGCCAACGACATGCACCTCGGCCTGGACGCGCCCGCGATCTGGCACCTGATGGCGCTGCACGCACGCGACGCGGAGGGCGGCCCGCTCGACGTGGTCGGCATGACGTTGCCGGGCACGCCCGGCGTCGTTGCCGGCCACAACCGCGCCGTCGCGTGGGGTTACACCAACGCCTACGTCGACGACGTGGACTTCTTCGTCGAGCGGGTGGACCCGGCGGACCCGGCGCGCTACCTCACGCCGGGCNNGAAGGGCGACGAGCCGGCGCCACTGACCATCCGGCTCACGCGGCACGGCCCGATCGTGACGCCGGTCGATGGGCGGGCAGGGGAGGAGCCGGTCGCCATGCGCTGGGCCGCCCACGACCGCACCGGCAGCTGGCGCGCGCTGCGCGGCTTCAACCGCGCGAAGGGGTGGAAGGACATCGTGCGCGCGGTCGAGCACTTCGACAACCCGCACCAGAACGTGGTCTTCGCCGACACGGCGGGGCACATCGGGTACTGGATGGGCGGCACGGTTCCGCTGAGGGGATCGGACGACGTCGCCCGCGCCGGCCGCGTGGGCGGGCCGAAGCCGCCGCCGCTGGCGCCGGTCCCGGGCTGGACCGGCGAGTGGGACTGGGTCGGCGAGCTGCCGTTCGAGCTGCACCCGCACGTGGTGGATCCGCCGCGGGGGTTCGTGGTCACGGCGAACAACCGCCAGGCGGCGGGCGATGTGAGCGGCCTGGTCAGCACCCGCTGGGCCGACCCGTTCCGTGCCATGCGGATCACCGAGATGGTCCGGGATTCCGGGCCGTTCGACGCGGAGGCCGTGCACCGGCAGCAGCTCGACGTCCGCGACGCGATGGCCGCCCGCTACGTCGACCGCGCCATCGAGGCGGCGGAGCGCGTGGGTCGCGCCGCTGGCGCGGATACGCTGCGGCGTTGGGAGCTGGAGGCCCGGCCGGAATCCCGCGCCGCCGCGCTGTTCTACGTCTGGCGCGACCGGCTCGAGGCGCTGGCCGCGGAGTCGCTCTGGGGCGCGGGCGGCGGCTGGATGACGGACGACGCGCTGCACGGCGTCCTCGAACACCGCACGCTGCCGTGGGTAGACCCGGGCGGCGACAGCGCATACCTTGCGATCGCCGCCCGCGCGCTCGTGGAGGCCGACTCGATCGCCGACGGGCGGAGCTGGGGCGAGCTGCACCACGTGCGCATCGACCACGCACTCGGGTCCGTCGCGCTCCTCGACCGCGCGCTCGGGCTGAACATCGGCCCCGCGCCGGCCGGTGGATCGCACACGACGCCGAACGTGGCGCACCACGGCGGGCGCGGCTACCCCGCCAACGTGACCGCCGGGCCGAGCCAGCGGCACGTGGTGGACCTGGCCGACGTGGATGGCGGCGGCGGGTTCATCATCCCGACCGGCCAATCCGGGATCCCGACCTCGCCGCACTACCGCGACCAGTTCGAGCGGTGGCGCGCCGGCGGGCTGTGGCTCATCCCGCTCGACCGGGCGCGGGCCGAAGCGCGGGCGCTGCACCGGATGACGCTGAGACCAGGGGAGGGAACGTAGTCGTGCAGGATACGATCGAGATCGCGGTGGTCGGCGCCGGGCCGTGCGGCCTCGGCGTGGGCGTGGCGGCGGCCCGCGAGGGCGTGGATTGCGTGATCTTCGAGAAGGGCTGCATCACGCGCTGCATCGCCGGTTACCCGACGTACGGCACGTTCTTCAGCACGGCCGAGAAGCTCGAGCTGGGCGGGCTGCCGTTCACCACGGTGAACGAGAAGCCGACGCGGCGCGAAGCGCTCAAGTACTACCGCCGCGTGGTCGAGCATTTTCGCCTCGACGTGCGCCAGTACGTGGAGGTCGTCGACGTCGCCCGCCGGGTCGACGGCCGCTTCACGCTGCGGACGCGGCGCGGCGACGGCTCGTCCGGCGAGTACCACGCCGCGAACATCGTGGACGCGACCGGCTACTGGGACCATCCGAACCTGTTGAACGCCCCCGGCGAAGAGCTGCCGAAAGTTACGCACTACTACACGGAAGGGTTGCCCTACTTCGGCCAGGACTGCGTCGTGATCGGCGGCGGGAATTCCGCGGTCGAGGCGGCGCTCGACCTCTACCGCTCGGGTGCGCGCGTCACGCTGGTCCATTTCCTCGACCAGCTCGACGAAGGCGTGAAGCCGTGGATCCGGCCCGATCTCATCGGCCGCATCCGGAACGGCGAGGTCCGGGCGCGGTTCGGCCACCGCGTCGCCGAGATCCGGCCGCGGTCGGTGCTGCTCCTCGCCGAGGATGACGGGCGCGTCGAGGAGATCGAGAACGACTTCGTCTTCGCGATGACAGGCTACTCGCCCGACTCCGCGATCCTTGGGGATCTCGGCGCGACCGTCGACCCCGATACCGGGGTCCCGGCCCACGACCCCGAGACCATGGAGACCGACGTGTCGGGCCTCTTCATCGCCGGCGTGGTCGCGGGCGGCAACCGGCCGAACCGGGTCTTCATCGAGACCGGGCGCGAGCATGGACCCCGCATCGTGCGCGCCGTGCTCAGTGCGCGGTCTTCCGCTCCGGGTGTGCGGGTTCGCTGATGCGCTCCAGCGTGTAGGCCACGTCGAGCGGGCTCACGGCGTCCTCCTCGACCGCGTCGACGGCCAGGTCGGCCTGCGCGATCACGCCGACCAGGCGGCCCGTGTCGTTGACGACCGGCAACCGCCGGACCTGGGCGCCCTGCATCAGCTCCATCACCCGCTGGACCGCGTCGCCGGCGCGCGCCGTCGCCAGCGCGCGGGTCATGTGCCGCTCGGCGGTGCAGCCCTTCGGGTCGTGCCCCTCGGCCGTGCACCGGCAGGCGACGTCGCGGTCGGTGATCACGCCGACGAGCCGGTTGCTCCGCTCGCTCTCGACGACCGGCAGGAACCCGATGTCGTGGATGCGGAACTCCCGCGCGACCTCCGCGATGGGCGTCTCCGGCCCCACGGTCACGGGGTCCGGCGTCATCAGTTCACCGGCGCGCATCTCTCTCATGGATCCTCTTCCCGGGTTCGGCGTCCGCTCGGCCTCGCACGGCGGGCCCCGGAGCGGTGCGCCGGGCCGCGCGGGCGAGCGCAGTGCTGCACGCGGTGTGCCGGGTCGCTCGAGCCGGCGGATGGCACCGTCCCCCGCCGACGGTTTCGCGTAGCCGCGGGAACGTGCAGATTACGCGGGTGTGCGCCGCCGCGGAGGCGCCCCGGGTCCGAATCGAACGCGGAAGCAGACCATGCCATCGATCGTCTTTGGAACCGAGCCGAACCCGATCCGACGGGACGAGGGCGAGTTCTTCTGTCCGGAGTGCGCGGAGCTCCGCGCGTACCAGCGGGTCGAGGTCCGGCGGACGCTGGTGCTCTTCGCCCTCCCGCTGCTGCGCTACGGGCCGATCGTGGAGTACGTCGAGTGCGAGGCGTGCCGCGGCACGTACCGTCCGGAGGTGCTGGCCTACGACGCGGGCGGCGCGACCGGGCGCATCATCCCGGAGTACCAGCGGGCGGTCCGGCGGATCCTCGCCCTCATGGTCGCGGTGGACGGCCGCATCCGGGATCCGGAGATCGCGACCGTCCGGCAGATCTACGAGGCGGTGTGCGGGACGCGGCTGGGCCGGGGCGAGATCCTCGACGAGGTGGAGGCGGTCGGTCGCGAGCCGATCACCGTGGCCCGGTACCTCGCCCGGGTCGTGGGCTACCTGAACGACTACGGCAAGGAGCAGGTGCTGCGCGCGATCGCGCTCGTCTCCCGCTGTGACGGCGAGGTCCACGAGCGGGAGGCCGGCATGCTGCGCCAGCTCGCGCGGGTCATGCACGTCCCGGCCGCGACGGTCGAGTCGATCCTCGACGCCGCCCGCGGCGCGGGCGCCGCGGCCGCCGCCGGCGATCCGGACGGCGCGCGAGCCGGTGGCCGCGAGGGTGGCGCTTCCACGGGCGACGGAGGATCGGGGCGACCGAAGGGATGAAGCCGCCGCCGCGGCGCCCGGGCCGGCCCTCGGGGATCCGCCGCCCGGCCTGCGCCTGCCCTGGACGGAGGAGGCGCGCGGCCGGGCGGCGGACGGGCGCGAGCGCGGCGCGCCGAGGGTACGGGTGGCCGAGGGCCGGCAGGCCAACGACCCTTCCTGGCACGCGTGTGACCGCGGCTACTACCGCGTCGACACGTGCGACCGCAACCGTCTGGAGCTACGGTTCCCGATTGCTTCTTTCTGATCGGAGGTCTCATGAAGCGACGCGTAATCGCCGGGATCGTGCTCGTTCCCGCCGCCCTCTCGGCCGCCCTGGTCCGGCCGGACCTTCCGGTCGAGGAGCTGGAGCGCCGTTACGCCGATGGCGCATCCCGCTTCGCGGACGTCGCCGGGATGCGGATCCACTACCGGGACGAGGGCGCGGGCCCGGTCATCGTGCTGCTGCACGGCACCGCATCCTCGCTGCACACCTGGGACGGCTGGACGGAGGCGCTGCGGGACGGGTTCCGGGTCGTCCGGTTCGACCTGCCGGGCTTCGGCCTGACCGGGCCGCACCCCGCGGACGACTACTCGATCGCCGCCTACGTCCAGGTGGTCGACGCCGTCGTCCGTGAGCTGGGCGTGGACCGCTTCCATCTGGCCGGGAACTCGCTGGGCGGCTGGATCGCGTGGCGCTACGCGCTGGAGCGGCCCGAACGCGTCCGGTCGCTGGTCCTGGTCGATCCGGCCGGGTACCCGGGCCGCGGTTCGCCGTCGCTCACGTTCGAGCTCGCGCGGCTGCCCGGCGCGGACCGCGTGCTGGCGTGGGTTTCGCCGCGGTGGCTCGTCGCACGCAACGTTCGCGGCGTCTACGGGGACGACAGCAAGGTCACGGACGAGCTGATCGACCGCTACCACGCGCTGATGCGGCGACCGGGCAACCGTGCGGCGTTCGCCGCGCGGGCGCGCACGGTCGACGAGAACCGCTTCCTCGACATACGGGAGATCGCCGCGCCCACGCTGGTCCTCTGGGGCCAGGAGGACCACTGGATCCCGGCGGACCGGGCCGGGCTCTTCGCCAGGGGCATCCCGGGCGCCATGCTCCTGACCTACGCCGGCGTCGGGCACGTCCCCATGGAGGAGATCCCCGAGCGCACCGCGTCCGACGTGCGCGCGTTCCTCAGGCGAGTGGATGGACGGCGGCAGGCGGGGCGGCGGTGACGCGGCCGGGACCGACGAGCAGGGCGGCCTGCGACTGCGGGCGGCGTCTCCGCCAGGGGCGCCGCCGTCGCCGGCGACCGGGTCCGCGATGCTGACGATCATCGCCGTCGTCGCGGGCGTCCTCGCCGCGACGGGCGTGCACGAGCTGGGGCACCTGCTCGCCGCCGGCGCGCGACGGGTGCGGGTCACGCGCTTCATCATCGGCCGCGGGCCGCGGCTGACGGCGTTCCGGCGCGGCGGCGTCGAGTACGTGCTGGCGGCGCTGCCCGTCGGCGGGCGCGTCGACTACGAGCGGCCGGCTTCGGGCACGGCGAACGCGGTCATCGCCATCGGCGGCCCGGCCGCGAACGTCGCCTTCGGCTTCGCGCTTCTCTGGGGCGCCGCCCTCGCGCTCGGCGTGGAGCGCATGCCGTTCGCCGCGCCGGGCACGTCGCCGCTCGCGTACGCGGCCGCCGGCACCGCCACGTGGCTGCGGGTCCTTCCGGCCGGCGTGCTCGACCTCGTCCTGCACGCCGATCCCGCGAGCTTCGCCGAGGCCACGGCGACGCTCCGCCGCCTGCTGCTCGCGCGCGAGGCGGGGCTCGCGATCCATGCCGTGGCCGCGCTCTCGATCGCCTGGGCCGTGCTCAACATGATCCCGGTGCCCGGGCTCGGCACCGACGGCTGGCATTTCCTCGTCTCGTTGCGCGAGGCGGTCCGCCGTATCGGCGCGCGCGCGTCGGGGTGAGCGGGCTCCCGGTCCTGCGAGCGTCTGCGCGGCCACGGCCCGGCGCCGCCGCGCCTTGCGCCGCCACGCGGCAGCCGCCATGCTTGTGAGCGCCGACCGGCCGAAATCCCCGATCCGAGGACACGCATGGACCCGAACCGTTCGACAGCGACACCGTCCCGGCGCGCGGCGCACACGCGTACGCGCCGCGCTCTCGTCGCCGGCCTTTCGCTCGCTCTCCTCGCCGTCGGCTGCGCACGCGTCGCGACGGTCGAGGCGCCGGCGCGGCCCGCCGCCGCCAAGGCCGCCCCGGCGGCGTACGTCTTCCCGGCCGAACGCTGGGAGCGGATCGCGGCGCCCGAAGCGGTCGGCTTCTCCCGCGAGGGGCTCGACAGCGTCGTCGCCTACGTCCGGACGCTCGAGACGACCGGGCTGATGGCGGTCGTCGGCGGCCGCGTGCTGCTGGAGTACGGCGACGTCGAGGGGCTCAGCTACCTGGCCTCGGTGCGCAAGAGCATCCTGGCGGTGCTCTACGGGAAGTACGTGGCCGACGGCACGATCGGGCTGGGCCGCACGCTCGAGGAGGTCGGGATCGGCGATCACGGCGGGCTGCTGCCGGCCGAGCGGCGCGCGACGGTCGAGCACCTGATCACCGCACGGTCTGGCGTCTACCACGCGGCGTCGAACGGCGGCGACGACTCGGCCGACGCGCCGCCGCGCGGCTCGCGGGAGCCCGGGTCGTACTACCTGTACAACAACTGGGACTTCAACGCGGCGGGCGCGGCGTTCGAGCGGCTGACCGGCCGCGACCTCCACGACGCGCTCGAATCGGACCTCGCCCGGCCGATCGGGATGCAGGACTTCGACCGATCCCGGCAGCGCAAGTCGGGGAACCTCGAGCGGTCCGTGCACCCGGCCTATCACATGTGGCTCTCGACCCGGGACATGGCCCGCGTCGGGTACCTCATGCTGCGGGAAGGCGAGTGGAACGGGCGGCAGCTCGTGCCGCGGGACTGGGCGCGCCGGATCGTCAGCGTGGTCACGCCCGTCGAGGAGATGAACCCCGACGGCTACCGCNNCTCAACGAAGGCATGTGGAACGGTCGGGAGATCATCTCCCCCGACTGGGCCCGCAGGATCGTCAGCGTGGTGACGCCCCTGGAGGAGATGAACCCCGTGGAGCGACGGGACGGGTACTTCGGCTACGGCTACATGTGGTGGGTCTGGGACGGGCCTCGCGCGACGGGCGCGTTCGCGGGCGCCTACACCGGGATCGGCGCCTACGGGCAGTTCATCACCGTGCTCCCGGCGCTCGACATGGTCGTCGCGCACAAGACGGCGGTGCCGCCCGAGCGACGGGTCGGGCGCGACCAGTACCTCGGGATACTGGAACGACTCGTCGCCGCGCGCTGCGCGCAGGAGTGCCGCTAGACCGACCGCCGCGCCGCCTCCGGAGTACGGTCCGGCGATGAGCACGCTGGCCTGGATCCTCGCGAGCGGCCTCGTGATGAGCGTGGTGGCGCTCGTCGGCGCCGACGCGGTGCCGCCGCCGCCCACGAGGTGCCACAGGAGATCGGCGACTTCGGCGTCCTGGTCCACGGCGGTTGGCCACGGCGGAGGGCGCTGTTCTTCAACTTCGTCTCCGCGCTCACGTTTCCGCTGGGCGGCCTGGTCGCGTACGCCGCATCGCTCCGGATCGACGTGTTGTTCCCGTTCGCGGCGGGCAACTTCATCTACATCGCCGCGTCGGACCTTGTGCCGGAGTTCAAGACACACTACGGTATGGGCAGGAACGTGGCGCACCTGCTGCTCTTTTCCGCCGGAATCGCGCTGCTCTACGTGCTCGCTCTGATGCTGGGGTGAGAAGCGCCCCGCCGACCGTTCACCGACGACGACGAACGACCGAACGATGCCGTACGATCCCGCATGGGTCATCATCACCACGTGCACGGCGGTGTACGAGGCGCGGACGGCGTGCGACCTCCTGGCCAGCGCGGGAATCGTCGCCCTCTTCCGCGGTCCGCACGCCGCGTACGACCCGGGCGCCCCCGGGACCGTAGCCCCGGGGGTCGACGTGCTCGTCCCCGCCGCCCGCGAGGCGGAGGCTCGGGATCTGCTCGGCGTCTGATCCACGGAACTCGCCGGATCCCGACCCCGTTCGGTCCCGTAAACGTTTCCCCCGGTGGATGCCGGCCGGCTCGCCGCCGGTATCGGTCGAGGCTACAGGACGTGGAGGCGCGGCCGGCGCTTTCAGCGGCGGTCGCCACCGTGGCGCATCGACGCCGCCGGGATTACGATGGTCCACTCGGGACGCTCGGCGAGCCCTGGCGCGCGGGGAGGCTTCCAGGGTATACCATCGTCGAAGCACCCAGGCGCGGCCGATCGGGGCGCCGGCAGTCAACCCGTTGCGGGGGGCACGATGGAAGCGATGGAGCGGACGCGGCCGGACCGGATGGACTACTACATGGGGATCGCCATGGCCGTGCGCCGGCGAGCGAACTGCCTCGGCAGCCGCGTCGGCGCGATCCTGGTGCGCGACGACCGCATCATCTCCACCGGCTACAACGGCACGCCGCAGGGGATGCCGAACTGCGACGAGGGCGGCTGCGAGCGCTGCGCGAACCGGGAGAAGTTCCGTCCCGCCCAGGGTTACGACCTCTGCATCTGCGTGCACGCGGAGCAGAACGCCCTGCTCAGCGCCGCCCGCTTCGGCATCCCGGTCGAGGGCTCCGTCCTCTACACCACGATGCGGCCCTGTTTCGGCTGTGCGAAGGAGCTGCTCCAGGCGCGCATCCACGCCGTCTACTACCTGCACGACTGGCGGCACCCGGACGAGGAGATGTGGCAGCAGTACGAGACGCTCGAGCGGCGCTTCCCGGGCGGCGCGCACCGGATCCAGGTCCCGGACCCCGACGCGGCGTGGGCGGTCTCCCCGAGCCGTGCCGCCGGCGTGGACTCCGGGCACGGCGTCCACGCGGGTTGATCGAGCGTCGGGACGCGCCGGGCCCGGCCACGCGGCCGGGCGCGACCGTGCCTCCGGAACCGACCCTGCTCCCGGTATCGACCGTGACTCCACGACCGACCCTTTCGTCGGAATCGACCATACCGGCGGACTCGACCGTTTCTCACGCGACCGCGCCGCCGCCCGGGTCGGCAGTCGCCCGGGCGTCGCGGCGTTCGACGGCCGCGTCGTCGGGGTCGTCGGCGCTCGGGCCCGTCGTCACGCTCGCGGCCGCGGCGCTCTCCTGGGCGTGCGGTGCCGCGGACCCCGCGCCGGGTGGGCGCGCCGCGGCGGCCGACCGTGCCGGCATGCGGATCGTGGTGGTCACGCACGGCCAGTCGTCGGACCCGTTCTGGTCGGTGGTCGCGAACGGCGCGCGCGCTGCGGCGGCGGACCTGGGCGTGCGCGTCGAGTACCAGGCGCCGGCGAGCTTCGACATGGTCACGATGAGCGACCTGATCGAGGCGGCGGTCGCGTCGCGGCCGGCGGGTCTGGTGGTCTCGATCCCGGACCCCGTGGCGCTGGGTCGCTCCATCCGCGCGGCGGTGGCCGCGGGGATCCCGGTGGTCTCGATCAACTCCGGCGCGGACGCCTACCGTGGGCTCGGGGTGCTGGTGCACGTGGGGCAGACGGAGTACGAGGCGGGCCGCGGCGCCGGCGAACGGATGGCGGCCGCGGGCGTCCGGCGCGCGCTCTGCGTGAATCACGAGGTCGGCAACGCCGCGCTGGACATGCGTTGTCGCGGGCTCGCCGACGCACTCGAGGCCGCGGGCGGCGCGGTCGACGTGCTGGCGGTCGAGCTCGCGGATCCGGACGACACACAGCAGCGGATCGCCGGCGCCCTCCGGCGCGACGGCGGGATCGACGGCGTCCTGACGCTGGGCCCGGCAGCGGCCGGTCCTGCGCTCGATGCGGTCGGGGTGGCGGGACGGCACGGCGACGTCGCGCTCGCGACCTTCGACCTCACGCCGCGCGTGCTCGACGCGGTGCACGCCGGCCGGCTGCTGTTCGCCATCGACCAGCAGCAGTTCCTCCAGGGGTACCTCCCTGTGGTGATCCTGGTGAAGTACGTGGAGACCGGCGCGGTCCCGGGCGGAGGCGACGTGATCCGCACCGGCCCCGGCTTCGTGGGCGGGGACGATGCGGCCCGCGTCATCGAGCTGGCGGAGAAGGGACTGCGGTGAGCACCGTCGCGGACGTGGGAGGCGGCGCCCCCGACGTGGAACGCGCAGCTCGAGCCGGCGTCGAAGGGCCGGAGCGCGCGCGCG
>JABAOG010007906.1_pt1 | contig 11052 bp, 7 predicted proteins | sample 7062131 | NCBI WGS metagenome assembly JABAOG01 (sample SAMN14538629, study PRJNA623070) | marine sediment metagenome | biome: marine biome [ENVO:00000428]; feature: marine pelagic biome [ENVO:01000023]; material: deep marine sediment [ENVO:00002113] | place: India: Arabian Sea | collected... | reverse complement strand
CGCCGGTCTCGGTCTGCCACCAGTTGTCGTGGAACGGCAGGCCGAACACCTTCTGGCCCCAGACGACGGCCTCGGGGTTGAGCGGCTCGCCGACGCTCGCCATGAAGCGCAGCCTCGAGAAGTCCCGGCCCGCGGCGAGCTCCGCGCCGGCCTTCATCAGCATGCGAATCGCCGTCGGCGCCGTGTACCAGACGTCGACCTTCTGCTCCTCGAGAATGCGGCACCAGCGCGCGGGGTCGAGCTCGGCCTCGTCGACGATCAGCGTCGCGCCGTTCGCCAACGGCGCGACGATCCCGTAGGACGTGCCGGTGACCCAGCCCGGATCGGCCGTGCACCAGAAGACGTCGCCCGCGTGCAGGTCGAGCGCCAGCCGGCCGGTCTCGGCATGCGCGACGACGGCGGCGTGGACGTGCACGGCGCCTTTCGGCTTGCCCGTCGTGCCGGAGGTGAAGTGGATGAGCGCCATGTCCTCGGGCGCCGTGCGCGCCGTCTCGAACGCCTCGGACGCCGCCGCGAGCGCCGGCTCGAGCGCGACGCAGCCCTCCGGCGGATCGCCCTTGCAGCCGACCAGGAGGACAAGCTTCAGGCTCGCCAGCTCGCCGCGCCACGGTGCGACCTTGCGGCGATAGAGCGTCTCGGTCGTCAGCAACGCCGTCGCGGAGCCGATCTCCATGCGCGCCCGGATCGGCTCCGGCCCGAAAGCGGAGAACAAGGGCGAGAACGTGAGCCCCGCCTCGAGCGCGCCGAGCGCGCCCACGTAGAGCTCGGGCAGGCGTCCCATCAAGCTGAAGAGCCGGTCCCCGCGCCCGACGCCGTGCGCGGCGAGGACGTTGGCGAAACGGCCGGTCAGGCGCGCCAGCTCGCCGTAGGTGAAGTCGCGGATCGCGTCGTCCCGCCCGATCCAGCGCAGCGCGAGCCGGTCCTGCGCGCCGTGCGCGACGTGGCGATGGACCGCCTCATAGGCGATGTTGAGCCCGCCCCCCGGCAGCCCGTCGAGACGCGCGCGAGCCTCCTCCCATGTGAAGCTCCGAGCGGCGGCGTCGTAATCGGGCATGTTCGCGCGCGCGCGCTCGGCGTCGGTCTTTCGGATCGTCTCCCATTCCACGAGCGCGTCCTCCCGGCGGACATGCATCGGCCGGACGCCGCAGCCGGGCCTTGATCGAGGTCAAGGTCGCGCCGGCTCCTCGCCTCTTGTGCGGCGGACCGCTCGGCCGCCGCCGTCGAGCACGGGGCCGATCGCGGCGCGCGGCGCGAGAAATGCCCGAAAGGACAGAAAGACGCGGCCCCTCTCGCCACGCCCGTCCGCAAAAAGCTCCCCCCGGGAGGCGCGCCGCCCCCCCGGGGGGAGGCGCGCCGCCCCCCGGGGGGCGAGGGGAGGCTTGTCANNGGCGGAAACGCTCCGGCTCTGCCACGACCTCGGTCAGCATCGCGGTCTGGGCTTCGGTGAGATAATCGCGCCCGCTGGCGACGTCCGGCCGGCTCGACCGCATGTGCTCGAGCGGATCGACGCCCTCGACCCAGCCGACATTCGGGCGATGGATCTGGTAGCCCATGAGCCGCAGCAGCTTCTCGGGGAAGCGCTGCGCCACCTCCCACGGCACGGAGAGGAAGAAATTCTCGGTCTGCTTGAGCCAGCCGAGATTGTAGCTCACCACCGCGCCGGCGCGGGGCGCCGCGGTCGTGTTCGCGCCCCCGCCGTGCAGCACCGAGCCGAGATAAACGAGAGCCTCGCCCAGCTCGACTTCCGCGTATACCGCCGCATCGGCGTCGGGCTCTGCGTCGCGCGGCCAGAGATGGCTGCCCGGGATGATTCGCGTGCCGCCGTTCGCCTTCGAGAAGGGGGTGAGCGGCCACATGACATTGACCATCACCTCGAACTCGTGATGCGAGAACGGAAAGAGCTCGTCGTCGCGGTGCAGGAACTGGATCTTCTCGCCCGCGCCGATCTCGATCGCCTGCGTCAGGTTGAGCTGGATGCGCTCGCACTGCGGCTTGAGGATCGCCTCCATGAGCGCGAGAACGGGATCGCGCACGCACAGCTCGGCCATCGTCGGGGACTTCGCCATCAGAGCGCCGCAGCGCTTCGTGTTGTAGCCGTAGAAGTGGCCGTCGCAGCGGGGCGTCCGGCCCAAGTATGCGGCGATCTCGGCGCCGGCCTCGGCCGCCTCACCCGCCTCGGCGGCGTCGGCGAGGATGACCGCGCCGGCCTGCCGCACCGCCGCGAGCGCGTCGTCAACGCCGTTCAGGACGGACACGCGCGGGATCTCGGAGGCGCTGCTCATCTCAAGCCCTCCCTTCCGCACGCTCGTAGAGGAGATGCCTCGCGTTCGGCCCTTCGGCCGCGCTCACGCGCTCGTGGACGCCGAGCACGCTGATGTGCTCGAGCACGCTCGAGATGGAGGCCCGCTCACGCAGGCTCCAGAGCTCGGAGAGCGCCGAGGCGGCGAGCGGCGTGAGCTCCGCATCGTCGAGCACGCACGGCGCCTCGAACGACACCGCTTGGTCGAACCCGAAGTACTTCCGGGCGAACGCGAGATCCCGGCGCGACAGCCGCCAGCGCACGGCCACGGCGCGCCGGTCCTGCTCGACCTGCTGCGGCTCGCCGAGGATCGAGACCTCCCAGCCCATCTCCGCGAACGTCGAGAGCCGCCGCGTCTCGCACACGGCGACGAAGGACTCGACGTTGCGCGAAAGCGCGAACTCGATGACGGCCGTGAGCAGCCGCGGGCGCGACTCCAGGATCGTCCTGCGCTTGCCGATCGCCCCCGGCATCCAGCGCGAGAACTCCCACGCGAAAGGCGCGACGTAGGAGAGGTCCCCGACGTAGTCGCGCAGGCACGAGGACATCAGATGCGGCGCGCAGGTCGGGATGAGACGGAGCGCCCCGGCGACCTCGCCCACGTCGTCGATCGCGACGAGGTAGACCGCATGGGCGTGGTCGAAGTCGTCGATCTCCAGGCCGTCGGGACTGTGCAAGTTCGACCAGCCCTTGGCCTCCACGAACACCCGATGCCGCAGCCGGTGCATCTCCTCCAGCTGCTTCAAGTAGAGTTGACGGTTTGCGCTCGTCACCACATGAACCAGCATCACCCACCCGCCCTTGAAAAGGTTTTCGAGTGGGTGGGAAGCTATGGCTTGATCAGCGACGGCGCCTTGGTCCCATAGGACCAAGTTTCACCACTCGAGCTCTCCCATCCGCGTGGCCTCGACCGCGAGTTGTGGTAACGTTGCCACGCCCAGTCGGTGTTTCGCATCGGCGATGTGGCGGCGAACCGTGTTGTGGGAGATGCCGAGAATCGTCCCGGTCTCATCGAGCGTCTTGCCGGACGTGACCCAGCGCACGCACTCACGTTGCATGCGTGTGAGCTGCCGCTCGTGCTGGAACACGTCGCCGTCGTTCCAGGCGAGCCGCCGGGCGGCGCCCGCGAAGGCGTACGCGCAGATCTCCACGGCGGTGCGCGCGTCGGGCGAGCGGTCGATGTCGCGCCCGAACAGGGAGATCACGCTCAGCGACCCGTTGAGGTTGTGCACCGGCGCGAAGAAGCCGTCCACGACCCCGAATTCGCCGACCTCGTCGAACACGCGCTGCTCCCGCGGCGTCAGCGGGCGGCGCCTCTTGATGTCGGACCAGAACATGGCGTTGGGACCCCGCACCGTCTCGACGAGCACGGCGTCATGACGATGATACTCCCGCGTGAGGTACCGGCTCTTCCAACCCGGATCGAGGTGGCCGTAGAGCTCCCGCGGCGCGGGCCGCCCCCCAGGCGCCCGGAGCTCCATGCAGGCGTAGTGTGTGTAGCCGAGAGGGCTTATGAAGTCTGAGAATTTCCGCGAGAGTCCGGACACAGACGTGATCCGGCTCACGAGCGCGACGAGGTCGAATGTCGTCCGCGCCAGGTCGCCCGCCTCCATCGGACGCGCCTCCACATTTCTCCGCCAGCGAGAATTGTAAAGATTTGGCAATGCTCGGGAAAGGTGAAAACTCGCCTGCGACGCCGAATGCGGTCGACATCCACGTCGGCGGACGCGTGCGCTTGCGCCGGCTGCTCCTCGGCATGAGCCAGGAGGAGCTCGGCGACGCTCTCGGCGTGACGTTTCAGCAGGTCCAGAAGTACGAGCGCGGCGCCAACCGGATCGGCGCCGGCCGCCTCTACGACGTCGCCCGCGCGCTCAACGTGCCGATTGAATATTTCTTTGAAGGCCTTGAGGGTGAGCCCGCTCCCTCCTCGAAGGGCGCCCGCAGCGAGGGTCACGACGCCCGGGCGGCGATCGACGCGTTCATCGCGTCGCCCATCGGCCTGCGCATCGCGCGCGGTTTCGCTCGGATCGAGGACCCCGCCGTGCGCGAGAAGATCGCGGCCCTCGTCGCCCTCTTCGCTGAGAAAGAGCAGGACCGGTAGCGCCGCCCTGCGTCGATATGCCGTCGGCGCGGACGATCGCCGCGCCCCGAGCGCTTTCCTCCGCACGCCAGGCGCCCTCCCCGACCACCGGCCCAGAGCCGGGCGGCTCCGGAGCGCCGCTCGGCCGGCATGCTCTCGAAACGGGAAAGAGAGACGAACACTCGTTGGCAGCGAGGCGTCGAGCCTGTACGGTCCCGGCGGGGCTTCGGGACGGCGCCGCCGAGAGCGGGCGCTCGGCGGTCATCGCGCCGGACGGCGCGGGCGCGCGAGCGCCATCCCAGCACGCCAAGCCAGGGGGGAAACGTCGAACATGGGCGCAAGCATCAACGGGCGCTCCGCCGCCCTCGCCGTCGCCTGCCTCGCGGCCGCGTCCTGCGCAGACGGCGGGCCGAGCATGACGTTGCGCGCCGTCGTCATCGAGGAGCCCGCGCCCCCGGCGGCGGCTCCTCCAAACCGCCCGGCCGTGACCATGGACAGGATCCTGCTTCGCGATCGCGCGAGCGTCAGCGGGCTGCGCTGGCGCGACGACGGCCATCTGGCCGCCGAGATCCGGCTGGCGGGCGAGGATGGACCCGCGACGCGTCTCATCGGCCTCGACGGCGCGCTCTCCGAGCCCGTCGCGTCGAGCGGCGGAACTCCGTCGCCGGACGGCGGCGCGCGCCTCGTGCGAGGCGCGGCGGGATGGGAGCTCGTCGATGCCGCCACGGGCGCGGCGATCCCCGTTCCGGAGCCGGACGACCCGCGCGCGTTTTACAGTCTGAGCCCTCCAGTCTGGTCTCCGGACGGCCGCTACGTCGCGCTCCCGGAGATCCATGACGGCGGCGCCCCCAGGGAGCCCGAGGCGATCGCGATCGACGGCGTGCCCGTGATCGACGTCGGAGCGGCCGCCGAAGCGCGCGAGCCCAGACTCAGCCGCATCACGATCATCGAGCGCGGACGGCCCGACGCCCCTCGACGAATCCTGTTCGACGACGGCAAGAGCGTCTATTCCGTCGCGTGGGACGCAGAGGACGCGCTCTACGCCGCGCCTGTGGCGTTCTTCGCCAAAGATCCTTATACAGAGATCGTCGCCATCCCTCCGGACGGCGAGGAGCCGCGCGAGATCTACCGCACGCCCGGGCGCTTCGAGGCGATCGCGCCCAAGGTCGCGCCGGACGGCTCGAAGATCGCCTTCGCCGTCGACGTCGACAATCGCGCCTGGGTCGACTTCACGAGCCTCGTTCTCATCGATCCGGCCACGGGCGTCGAGACGCGCGTCACCGACGACCTCGCCGTTCTCGGCCCGTCGCTCGTCTGGTCGCGCGACGGCGGCGAGATCTACGCCACGGCGCGCTCGGGGGGGCTCGACCAGATCTGGGCCATCCCGCTCGACGGCGAGCCGCGCCAGCTCACGTCCGGGCCGAGACGCTGCTTCGGTCTGACGCTATCTCCCGACGGCCGCCGCCTCGCCTTCGAGACCGAGGACGGGTACGGGCGTCGCGACGTGCGGGTTCTGGACGTGCAGGCGGGCGAGGAGCGCGTGCTCTTCGTCGCCGACGAGCCCGCCCGCGAGCTCGCTCTCGGCGCCTGGCGCCACATCCGGTGGGACAGCACGGACGGCGTGCGCCCCTACGGCTTCGTGTTCCTTCCGCCCGATTTCGATCCGAGCCGCAAGTACCCGATGCTCGTCGACGTTCACGGCGGCGGCGGAGGCAGCAGGCTCTATCTTGGAGCCCCCCTCACGCTCGCCGTCGCGCCCGGACCTCTGGAATGGCACGCGTGGGCGGCGTCGGGCTATGTCGTGTTCGTTCCCGACTACCGGTCGACGGGCGACTACGGGCCCGACGTGATCGCCGCGCGCCGTCGGGACGGCGTGTTCCCGGCGCTCGTCGACATGACCGACGTCGTGACCGGCGTGCGCCACATGATCGCTCAGGGCTATGTCGATCCAACGCGCGTCGCCGTGTTCGGCCACAGCGCGGGAGGGCCCGTCGCCTACAACGCGGTCGCGTCCAGCCCCTCTCTCTTCGCCGCAGCCGTCATTCACGAGGGCACACCGCCTGACGCGGCGTCCACGAGCATCTGGAGCCTCGCCACCTACGGCGAGGACGGCATGGGCGCCCTGGAGGTCGAGCTCGGCGCGCCGATGGCCAAGGCGCCCGAGCGCTACGCGGCCGACACGATGTTCGACGCCGCGCGCGTCGACACGCCCACGCTCATCCTCATGGGCGGCGGCCCCCCCGGCGGCATGGATCATTGGCCGTGGGAAGTCGTGTTCGCCATCCTGCGCGACCGCGGCACGCCGGCGCGCATGCTGGTCTTCCCCGAGGAGGGCCACGTCTACGCCAGCCCCGACTCGGCGCGTCTGGCGTTCGAGGAGATGCGGGCCTGGCTGGAAGCGCACATGCCGGACGGCCGATGACGCGGCGGTAGACGACGCCCGACGTGGCGCGCCGGGGCTCGGCGGCGTCCGAGATCCGGATCGGAGAGGCGCGGCCGGCGGTGGACGGATTCAACTTGCAGCTGAAAATCAGGTTGCGCAACAGGTCCTTACCCCAAAAAAGCGAGCCTTCTCTGATCCTCCGGTTGCATGATCACCGTAAAATGNNAGTCGCCCTGACCGCGATGAAAACCCAGAATAAAGGAGCCATGCATGACTGTTCTCGACGTCAGGACGGAAGATCTTCCTCTGATAGATCTGGGAGACGTAACGGTGGAAACCGAGGGGCTCGTGGTCGGACCTTCCGAGTGGACTGGAGCTCCGTGGCTTTGGATGTAGTTATAAAGACCACTTCAATGCTGTGAGATAGCACAGTCTATCTATACGGACCTACTTCAATTTCAAGGCGCGCGGCGCGTGACGCGCGCCACTTCCTCCGACATAACCTGCGCGGCGAGGCGTCGTGATGACTGAGGCATGTTCGGCTCTCTTCCTTTCGAACGATGTCTTCTTTTGCTATTATGAGAACGATATTGTCTTGTTGCGCCTCAAGGCCAACAAGTACTCTCGACTCCATACAAAGCAGGCCGCGTTCCTTCATCGGCTTTCCAAAGCGTCCGCGGCGGCGGGGACTGCGCCGCCGGCTCCCCGCGACGTCATCGACATCGACCCCGCCCAGACGGGCGTCGCGAAGGGTCTTCTCGACCAGGGCGTGCTGACGCGCGCGCGAGAGGCGGGACGGTCCGTCGCGCCGACCGTCGCCTCCATGCCGGTCGAGCACCTGGCGGCCGTCATTCCCGAGACCAAGCCGCCCATCCGGGGGCCGCACGTCGCGGCGTTCCTGTGGGCGACGCTCGCGGCGACCGTCGATCTGGCGCGCATCGCGCTCCTGCGAAAAGGCTTCGACGGTCCGATTCGCCGCGTCCGAAGGCGGAACGCGCGCATGCGCGGCGGGGCCCCCGACGGGAGCGACGCACGCGACCTCGTCACGATCTTCAACGAGCTGCGCATTTACTGGCCGCGCAAGACCCTGTGTCGGTTCGACTCGCTCGCCCTGCTTCATTTCCTCTCCTGCTTCGGCCTTTGCGCCCAATGGGTGTTCGGGGTGCGGCTCGATCCGTTCGGCGCCCACTGTTGGGTTCAAGACGAGCGGCGTCTGTACAACGACGACATCGAGAACATCGCCCAGTACCAGCCGATCTTGGTCGTGGAGTGAGGCCCCCCATGCCGCGCTTCATCGCCGCCCTCCACGATCCCGACGATCCGAGCGCGACGCGCCGTGTGGCCGCAGGCCTGTCGTCGCTTCGAGGCGACGACGCCCGCTGGCGCTCCACGCTAAGGGACGAGGGCGCGGCGCTGCTGACGCTCGACCGCACGGACGCCTTCCGGACCCACGTGCTCCCCCACGGCGCCGGCGCGGTCTTCGGGGCCGTCTTTCGACGCGAAGGCTTTCCGTCCACGGTCGTGCGCGCCTTCGATCCCGGGGAAGTCCGTCGGATCCAGGAGACGGAAGGCGTCTCCCTGCTGACCTCCGTTTGGGGGGGATACGTCGCGATCGTGAGGGGGCGGGCCCCGGGGAGCTGGAGCGTCCTCCTCGACCCTTCCGGCGCCATTCCGGTCCACCACGTCCATCATGCCGGCGTGCATCTGCTGTTCTCCGACCTCGGCGACGCGCTGGCGTTCGATGCGCCGCCGCTCGAGGTCAACTGGCCGGTCGTCGCATCGACGACGTTGGACATCATCTATCGCGGCCGCGACACCGCGATCGAGGGCCTGACCAGGATGTCGCCCGGCGACCGCCTCATGCTGGACGTGCGGCGCGCCGCCACGTCGATCGCCCGGTCCTGGAGCCCCTCCGACATCGTGAGCGCGCGACGGCTCGATGATCCCGACCGCGCCTCGGAGGAGCTCCGTGCGGCGGTCCTCGACAGCGTGCGATCGTGGTCGTCGCTGTTCGACAACATCCTGCTCACGCTGTCCGGCGGGCTCGATTCGTCCATCGTCGCGGGCTCGTTGCACGAGACGGGCGCGACGTCGGCCGTCACCTGCCTCAACCTCTGCTTGGAGGAGCAATCGTCGCTGGCGGCGCGGCTGGACGGGCTCGGCGCGCTCCGCGGCGACCTCGCCTATCTCGGAGACGAGCGGACGTACGCGCGCTCCATGGCCCGGAAATGCGGATACCGGCTCATCGAGAAGCCCCGAAGCGTCGCAGCCCAAGATCTCCGACTTCTGGCCACGGCCCCCCTCGCGGCGAAGCCGTCGCCGCTCGTCTTCGGCCTCGACACCAATCAGATTTTCGGCGACGTGGCCGAAGAGGTCGGCGCCGAGGCGATGTTCGGTGGAGACGGCGGCGACGCGGTGTTCGGCGCGACGGCCGACGTGCTCCCGGCTTTGGACGCGGTCGCGCACTGCGGCCTCTCGCGCCGCAGCCTCGCCGCCATGCGCGACGCGGCGAAGCTGAGCGGGAAGTCGTTCTGGCACGTCCTCGCGGCGGTCACGCGACGCGGACTGACAGGGCGCTCGAACGCCAAGAGCGAGCCCGAGGACGCGCCGCGCGCGATATTGACGGATCCCGACGCCGTGCCGAGCCGGGAAGAGCGTCTGCGCGGCCCAGGCGTGCCCGGGGGCGTTCTGCCGCCGGGCAAGGACAGGCACGCATGGAGCATGCAGGCGCAGATCGGCACCTGGCGCGACTATCCCCTCGCCCAGCGTGTGGACCCCATCGAGCCGCTCCTGGCGCAGCCGGTGGTGGAGACGTGCCTTCAGATCCCCACCTATACGCTTTCCCGACACGGGGTCAGCCGGGGCTTGGCGCGCCAGGCGTTCGCCGATCTGCTGTCGCCGGAGGTGAACGCCCGACGGCAAAAGGCGTCGGGCACGCCCATTCAGCAGCGCCTCGTGCTGTCGAACCTCGCGTTCATCAAGGAGGCCCTGCTCGAGGGCGCGCTCGTTCGCTGCAACGTGCTCGACCGGGTGAAGCTGGAGGCGGCGCTGGCGTCGGAGACCCGGTTGCGAAAAGACAGCTCGAGGTACCTGTTGAGCTTCCTCGCCGCCGAGTTCTGGCTGAGACGCTTCGAGCAGGAGCGAAGACTGATCGAGACGCGTCGCGTCGCGTGAGCGGCGGCCGTCGCGAGCCCTCCGCCTGACGCGGGAATCTCAGGTCGCAGCGCCCTCACGCGCTGGATAAACTCTGGGTTGCATCAAACAACTTGGCGAGCTGCCGGGCGACGCCGAGAGGACGTGGCGCGACCGCCGGAAGCCCGCTCCCGCGGCCCGATCCGTAGGGCGGCCGCCCCTTTGAGCAACGTACTGATCACAATGCGTTGCTCACCGCCGCGAGAAACGGGCGCGGCGTCCAATCCAACCGGGCTTGCAGGCCTCCGTCCGGCGGGCGGCGATGTGTCGAGCGGGACACGCTATGAGGGCACCGCGACTCCGAAGGCGAGATTCGAGCACAACCGAGTCGACAGTCCGCAGCGCGAGCGCTATACCACCAGTTGTGGGTGACAGGGTGGCGCGTGAGCCTGCCGATCGAGCTCGGTAGGCTTCGAGGGGAAGCCCTTCGCAGTAATGTGGTCAGTCTATGCGGCTGCACGCGACGAATGTCGCGTGGGCGCACGCCTCCGCGGCCAAATGACGGCCAAGTGTTCGCTGATCTCACGCCGAAGGAGGCGGCGCCGCCTTCGCGCGAGGTCTCACCAATTACTTCGACGACCGGAAGGGGGTCGCTCAGTGACGCAGGTTCTCACGGGGAGCGGCGGGTCTCGCGACGAAGGTCGGCGGGCCCGGGGGAGCTCCCTCGCAATCGCGTGTGGCCGTTCGGCGTTCTGGCCGGGAAAGGGATGACGATGACTTCGACGTTGAGGCAATGGGCGCTGGCCGGAGCGGCCGCGGCGGCGATGGGCCCGGCCGCGATCGCGCAAGACGAGGAGCGGGCGCCGGACCGGACGCCGACGCCCGAGGAGCGGACGATATTCGGCGAGGGCGAGGACGTGGGGACCGTCTCCAGAATCGTCGTGACCGGCACCAACATCAGCGGCCTGCTCCCCGAGAGCACGCCGCTCGAGACCTNNGCGACCACCGAGACCTACACCGCCGAGGATATTCGCGATCTCGGCGCGGTCGATATCCAGCAGTTCATCCGATATGTCCCGCAGAACCTGGCGTCGCGAACCTCGCAAGGCATCGGGCTCGGCGCCGATTCGAACGACGGGGGCCTCACCGCCTTCGACC
>JABAOG010001903.1_pt1 | contig 11059 bp, 13 predicted proteins | sample 7062131 | NCBI WGS metagenome assembly JABAOG01 (sample SAMN14538629, study PRJNA623070) | marine sediment metagenome | biome: marine biome [ENVO:00000428]; feature: marine pelagic biome [ENVO:01000023]; material: deep marine sediment [ENVO:00002113] | place: India: Arabian Sea | collected... | reverse complement strand
ATCGAGGGCTCGAGAAGTGCACAAGTGGTCTGCGGGATCGGTGCTCGTCGTCGGTGGATCCGAGGGGATGATCGGCGCGGCGGTGATGGCGGCGCGAGCCGCCCTCCACTTCGGCGCCGGATCGGTGGGTGTCGCAACTCCGACCCCGTCGATCGCCCAGACTCTGGTGCCCGAGGTACTGAGCTACTCGATCGACGACCTGCCGGACCGCTTCGACGTCTGGGTCCTCGGACCGGGACTCGGAGCGGCNNNNCGCCGTGGGGCGGGTCGGGTCCTGACGCCGCACGCGGGTGAGTTCGCCCGCCTCAGTGGCGGCGCCGACGGAACCGATCCGGATCAGCTCGCGCGGGTGGCCGCCGCCACCCACTCCTGCATTATCCACAAAGGCAATCCCACGGTGGTCACCGACGGGTCGACCCCTTGGGTCGTCCGCAGCAACGGTCCGGAGCTCGCCACCATCGGCACCGGAGACGTCCTCGCCGGGATGGTGGCGGCCTTGTGGGCGCGGGGCCTCGACCCGTCGACTGCTGCGCGATCGGCGGCGTACTGGCATGGAGTGGCCGGAGCAGACCTTGCGCGAACCACAACCGTGACGGCCGATGTCCTCGCCCGCCACGTGGGACGCTTCGCCTGGGAGAACCCATGAGACCGTCGTGGGTCGACGTCGATCTCTCGGCGATCGAGCACAACGTCCGGGCATTTCGGGCGTTGGTCAGTCCGGCGAAGCTGTGTGCCGTCGTCAAAGCCGACGCCTACGGCCACGGGGATGTGCCGGTGGCGACCGCGGCCTTGGATGCCGGCGCCGATTGGTTGGCCGTAGCACTCGTCGAGGAAGGAGTCCGGCTGCGAGAAGGCGGGATCGATGCGCCGATCCTGCTGCTGTCGGAGCCGCCCGTGGCCGACGTTGCCCAGGTGGTCGAATGGCAGCTCACTCCGACGATCTACCGGCACGTGTCTCTCGAGGCCTTCGCCGAGGAGGCATCTGAAGGAGCGGCAATCCATCTCAAGGTCGACACCGGGATGCACCGCGTGGGGGCGCCCCCCGGTCGNNCCCGGTCGGATTCCCCATCTGGCACGCCAGGCGCATTCGCTCGGTCTGACCGTCCAGGGAGTATGGACCCACTTCGCGGTCGCCGAGGATGATGCGGAGTTCACTGCAGGGCAGGTGGAGACCTTCGACGATGTCGTCGCCGGATTCGACGCCGGCATCAGGCATCTGGCGAACACCGCCGGCGCGATGGCCGTCGAAGCCGGACGGGGCGACATGGTCCGGGTCGGTCTGGGTTTGTACGGTTTGTATCCGGCGCCTGAACTGCGTCAACGGGTCGACCTGCGGCCGGCGATGCAGATCCGATCCCGGGTATCCGCGGTGCGCCGTTTGCCGGCCGGCACTCGACCGTCGTACGGACGTATCCGCCCGCTCGAACGCGACTCGAACGTGGCGACCGTGCCGGTGGGCTACGCCGATGGTGTCCCCCGCCTGCTCTCCACCAACGGTGGTGAGGTCCTGATCGGGGGGGTCCGGCGTCCGCTGGCGGGAATGGTGACCATGGATCAGCTCGTCGTCGACTGCGGGGATGATCCGGTGATGGTGGGCGACGNNGGGCAGAGAAGACGGGCACGATCAACTACGAGATCGTCTGCCGGATCGGTCCCAGACTTCCCCGCCACCACGTCGGGCGATGATGTCCGAGCGATAGGATCGCTCCGGTGAACGGGACCATCACGGATGTAACGGGTATCGAGGTCGGCCACTGGTCCGATCTCGAGGCGCGTACCGGATGCACCGTCGTCGTTCTCCCCGAACCCAACGTGGCGGCGGTCGAGGTGAGAGGTGGAGCGCCGGGATCTCGAGAGACGGCTCTGCTGCAGCCCGGCATGCGGGTCGAGCAGATCCAGGCGATTCTGCTCACCGGGGGAAGCGCCTTCGGTCTGGCGGCCGCCGACGGTGTGGTGGCCGAGCTCGAGGCACTCGGAAGGGGTCATGTCACGCCGGCCGGTCCGGTCCCCATCGTGCCCGCTGCCGTCATCTTCGATCTGCTGGAGGGCGACCCATCGGTTCGGCCCGGTCCGGACGAGGGCCGTCTGGCGTTTCGATCGGCATCTCCTGCAGCCGTTGCCCAGGGTCGGGTGGGGGCCGGATCGGGAGCTTCGGTGGCGGGATGGCGCGGCTTCGACCAACGACGGCCGGGCGGACTGGGTTCGGCATCGGCCGCGCATGGTGACCTCGTCGTCGGCGCCCTCGCCGTCGTCAACTCGGTTGGCGATCTGTTCACCCTCGAGGGTGAGGCGCTCACCGGGGGATCGCTCATTCCAGAGGCTCCGGCGGCGATGCCCGGGTCGGTCGAGCACACCACCCTGGCCGTGGTCGCGACCAATGGTTCGTTTGGTCGCGCCGAGCTCACGCGGCTGGCGGTGCGGGGCCAGGACGCCTATTCGGTCTGCATCCGGCCGACCCATACGCGCTTCGATGGGGATGCCTGTTTTGCGGTGTCCTGTGGACCAGTCGAGGCGGAGGTCGAACTGGCGGCCGAGCTGGCGTTCGTCGCCGTCGGACGGGCCATCGAGGCCGCTGTCCGGGCGACGGCATAATGGACCTCTCATCCCATGATGGAACTCGAAGAACTCCGCATCGTTGCCGAGGCGTGCACCGCATGTCGCCTCGCCGACACGCGCACCAACGTCGTCTTCGGTGTCGGGGCGCCCGACGCGGATCTGATGTTCGTGGGTGAAGCGCCGGGCAAGAACGAGGATCTCCAGGGCGAACCCTTCGTCGGTGCGGCGGGACGGCTGCTCGACCGACTCATGGCCGAGGTTGGGATCGACCGCAACCGCAGCTACATCGCCAATGTGCTCAAGTGCCGTCCTCCGGGCAATCGCGACCCCCAGCAGGACGAGATCGACTCCTGCAAGGGGTATCTCCGCCGCCAGATCGAGCTGATCGACCCGACGGTTGTCGTAACGCTGGGCAACTTCGCCACCAAGCTGTTGTTGCGCACCGAGACCGGCATCACGAGGCTCCGGGGTCATTCGTACCCCTGGTGGCGCTCGAAGACGCTCGTTCCCACCTACCATCCTGCTGCCGCCCTGAGGGGCGGAGACAGGATCACCGACCTCATGAGAACCGACTTCGAACTCATGCGCTCTGCACTCGATGCGGCAGAGGGCGAGGCAGCGGCGAGCGCGACTGTGGACGAACCGATCCACCAGGTCGTGGCCGGTTCGGATGTCGAGGCGCGGCAACTGGGGTTGTTCGAATGATCGAGATCGCCTGTCCCACGGCGACCGATACCCGGGCGGCGGCCGGCCGCCTCGCAGCGCTCTGCCGGCCTGGGGACGTCATTGTCTTGGTAGGGAGGCTTGGTGCCGGCAAGACGGCATTCGTGGGTGGACTGGCCGATGGCCTCGGCGTCGACGAGACCGTGGTGAGTCCCAGCTACATCCTCATGCGCCGCTACGACTCCGGATTCCTGCCCCTCATCCACGTGGACATCTATCGGGTCGGCAGTGTGCTCGAATTCGAAGACCTCGAGGTGCTCGAAGCGGCTCGCGACGGAGTGCTCGCCATCGAATGGGGTGGCGCGGTGTCGTCGGAGTTGCCCCAGGACCGGCTTCGGGTCGAGATGGACGTCAACGCGGACGAGTCGAGGACGATCCGACTGATCCCGATGGGCGAGTGGATGAAGCGTCCGCTCGACGAGGTGCGAGGATGAGGGCATGAAGGTTCTGGCCATCGAGACGTCGACGCCGGCATCGTCGGTTGCGCTTGCAGAGAGTCGCACTGTGGTCGCGACGGCGTCGCGGGTCGACCGCACCGGGCACTCGTCGTTTCTGGTGCCGGCGATCGATTTCTGTTTCGACCAGGCCGGTTGGACCCCGTCCGATCTCGACGCAGTCGTGGTCGACGTCGGGCCCGGCCTCTACACCGGGATCCGGGTCGGTCTGGCGACTGCCCAGGCGCTCGCCGCGGCCGTCGGCGTGCCGATCGTGCCGGGCTCGTCGCTCGATGCGATCGCGGTCCGGGCCGCTACCGGTCGGCGTCACATCTGGTCGGTGGTGGACGTACGGCGAGGGGAGTTCGCCGTGGCGTCCTACCGGCCGGTGCCCCGTGGTGTCGTCAAAGACGGTTCACCGGAGCTGGTCTCTCCAGACGAGTTCAAGGCGATGCTCGACTCGGATCCAGAGGAGGGGCTTCTCGTCGGGGATGTTCCCGCTCTGCCCGAATCGACGTTTCGCGGGCTGCATCGGGTGAAGGTGGGTCGGCCCCAGTACCCATCGGCTGAAGCCCTCGTCGAAGTGACGGCGTCGGTGGTCGACCGCGGAGAGGCGCCGCATCCGGACGAGATCCGCCCGCTGTATCTGCGGGAAGCCGACGTCCAGATCAATCCTGCGGTGCTCGAGCCGGGACCATGGGCGGGGGAGTCGTGATCATCGTGGCCTCCGTCATCCGCACCCTCACCACGGACGATGTTCCGGCGGCCGCCAAGCTCGAGGCGCTCGTGTACAGCCAGCCGTGGAGCGAGGCGATGTTCCGGGAGGAGATCTCCCAGCCATACCGCACGTATCTCGCTGCCGAGGTCGATGGGACGCTGGCCGGGTATGGCGGCGTGATGGTGGTCGGAGACGAAGCACACATCACCACGGTCGTCGTCGATCCCGATCGGCGTGGTCACCGTCTGGGAACCCGGCTGATGCTCGGTCTGGTCGATGCTGCCCTGGAGTCGGATGCTCGCTCGCTCACCCTCGAAGTCCGCGTCTCGAACCAGGCCGCTCAGGCGCTGTACCGGCGTTTCGGAATGGCTCCGGTCGGCGTGCGCAAGCAGTACTACCGAGATGAGGACGCTTTGATCATGTGGGTTCACGACATCGACGGCGAGGAGTTCCAGGATCGCCTCACCGACATCAGGAGCTCCCTGTGAGTGCCGAGTATCTCATTCGAGGCTGCAGTCGGGTTCTGGCTGATCGCCGATCGCTGATCGCTGATCGCTCATTGGTGACCGGAGGTCGCCAATGACTTGGAACATCGACTACCTGGCGCTGGCGCCGGAGATCATCCTCGTCGTGACCATGCTCGGCGTGGTCGCTCTCGACCTGGTGCTGCCCCGTCGCCAGAAGTACTGGACCGCCACCTTCGGAGTGATCGGACTCTCGGCAGCGGCCATCGCCCTGCTGGTGGGCGTGGTCTCCGGAGACGCGATCTCTTCGATGTTCGACGGTTCGTACGTCGTCGACGACTTCGCTCTGGTTCTCAAGGGCCTCTTCATCGGTGCCGGCTACCTGGTCTTGCTGATGTCGGTCGCCTACGTCGAGGGCGATCGCTACTACCAGGGCGAGTACTACTTCCTGGTGCTGATCTCGATCNNAGCTGACCACCGCGCCGCTGTTCCTCCTCGCCGGCTGGCGCAAGGGGGACATCAAGTCGAACGAGGCGTCGCTGAAGTACTTCATCCTCGGTGTGCTGTCGACCGCCATCCTGCTGTGGGGGATGTCGATGCTCTACGGGGTGACAGGAGCGGTCGACTTCGCCTCGATCCGGGAGGCGGTGGCGGCCATTCCGGCCGAGTCCAGCGTTGCTCCCGTGCTCGGGCTCGCCATCCTGTTCATGCTCGTGGGATTCGGCTTCAAGGTGTCGGCGGTGCCGTTCCATTTCTGGGCCCCTGATACCTATGAGGGTGCGCCGACTCCGGTGACGGCCTACCTGTCGGTCAGCTCGAAGGCCGCCGGGTTCGTGGGGCTCTTTGTGGTGGTGTACGTCGCGCTGCCCGATGCGGTGGATGTGTGGGGTCCGGGCCTGTGGGCGCTGGCTGCGTTGTCGATGACAGTCGCCAACCTGTCGGCGCTCCGGCAGACCAACATCGTTCGCCTGCTCGCCTACTCGTCGATCGCCCAGGCCGGGTTCATGCTGGTGCCGTTCGCCGCTGCTGCAGTTGCAGGTGACGAGCACCTCGCCACCGGTTTGTCGGCGACGGTCGTCTACCTGGTCATCTACGCAATCATGAACCTCGGCGCCTTTGCCGGCATCATCCTGGCGGCCCGTCGCACCGGCACCGCCGAGCTCGATCGCTGGGCGGGCCTCGGACGCCTCGATCCTCGTCTGGGTGTGATGCTCGGCGTCTTCATCTTCTCGCTGGCCGGCGTTCCCCCGTTCGCCGGTTGGTACGCCAAGTTCGCCATGTTCAGCGCCGCCATCACATCGGGTGGGACGGCGGCTGTTGTGCTGGCGGTGATCGCCGCCGTGAATGCCGTGATCGCGTTCTACTACTACGCCCGGGTCGTGAAGGCGCTCTGGTTCGATGTTCCGGCGGCCGATGCCGAACCCATCACCGAAGCTCCGGCCGGCTCACTGGGACTGGCGATGGGAATCGCGGCTGCGCTCACCATCGTGATCGGTTTCTATCCGACGATTGCCACCTTCTTCGGTGACGCAACCGACGTCCTGGTGACGGCCATCGGTCGCTGAGCACCACTCGCATCACTCACGAAACCCCGGGCAGGCGCCCGGGGTTTCGCTTTGCCCCACTCGTCCGAGCCGCCCCCTGCCCGTTCGAGTCTCGATTGTCTGGCCACGCCCCCCTTGCGTGTCCCTTCAATCACCAGCCGATCCAGCCCTGTCGTCCTTCATGGGAGGAGGAGGAAATTCGGATACTCGGGACCACAGGGCGCTCTGTCGCCGAGCACAGCGGTGTCGGAATGGGGATGAAACTGCCGCTCACGGCGATGAGCCCGACGCCGGCTTCGGCGGTGGGTACCGTCGCTGCGTTGCTCATCCTTCCTCCTTCACTGTCGTCTCGGTACTGATCCACTGTGCCGACACGACCTTGCACTTCGCTTACACGAGGGCAGGCTCGGTAGCCTCGGCCGCCATGCTCGACGGACGAAGGAAAGTGCGGCTGCTCGGACCGATCGGTCTCGAGTCGGTCGATGGTGATGCGAACGCCGTTCCTCGCGGACGCGGACGATCGCTCTTGGGGGTGCTCGCGCTCGAGTCGCCAAAGGCCGTTGCCATCGAACGGATCGTCGATGCGGTGTGGAACCACGAGCCACCGGCATCGATCGACTCGTCTGTGCATGTGGCGATCTCTCGTTTGCGGCGCGCGCTGGGACCCGAGACGATCATCACCACCTCCGGTGGGTACCGGCTGGGAGATCTGGATGTCGACGTCGCTGTCTTTCGCAGCTCTGCTGCCGGCGGCCATCGATCGGTGCGGGGTGGCGATCACGAACTCGGGGCGGACCGGTTTCGGGAGGCGCTCGCCGTCTGGAGAGGTGAGCCGCTCGACGGGTGTGACGACCTTCCCTTCGTGCAGGGAGCGCGCCGGGCGCTCGAGGAAGAACGCATGAGCGCCGTGATCGCCTTGGTGGACTGCGAGCTGGCGTCGGGCCGGCACGACACGGTCGTAGGAGAACTGACCGGTCTGGTGGACCGGTTCCCCTATCGGGAGGGGCTGTGGTCGCGGCTGATGCTCTCTCTGTACCGCGCCGGTCGTCAGGCCGATGCGCTGCGGGCCTTTGTCGCCTTCCGCCGCAGACTCGGGCAGGACCTCGGGTTGGAGCCATCCGCCGACCTTCGCGAGCTGGAGGCTCGGATCCTCACATCGGATCCGTCACTCGATGCCCCACCGGAGGCGGCGGCCATGCGCCGACCCGGGCGCCGCATCGTCCTGGAGCCGGGTGATCCCGTCTTCGTTCAGGGTGACCCGTCTGGTTCGATCTNNGATCTATTGGATCGTCGACGGCACCGTGGAGGTGCTGCGGCAACCCGACATGGTGATCACCGAGCTCGGACCAGGTCGCTATGTGGGCGAACTCGGGCCGTTGCTGGGTCTACCTCGGAGCGCATCGGTCCGTGCGGTCACCCGGGCCGAACTCGAGGAACTGTCGGTCGATGCGTTCCGCTCCCGGGTCGGTGGAACCTGAGTGGACGGCTTCCGCTCAGACCGGTTCTCCCTCTGCCACGACTCCCGCCTTGACGAGTGATTCGAGCCCTGCCCGGGACTCGACGATCGCGCGGCGGGCCGACTGCTCCAGTTCCTCGCGCGTCCTGGCGAGTGCGGCAACACCGATGTCCTGAGCGGTCATCCCCGTGGCGACGGCCACCCGGACCGCGGCATCGACATCGTCCATGGGTGGCAGAAGTCGCTGCTCGGAGATGCCGGTCTCTCTGGCGTAGGCGGCGANNGGCCCTGACGTCGAGCGCACCGCGGAAGATTCCCGGGAAGGTGAGCGAGTTGTTCACCTGATTGGGGAGATCCGACGATCCGGTGGCGACGACGGCGGCGCCGGCCGAGATGGCGTCCTTGGGCCAGATCTCCGGAACCGGATTGGCGCAGGCGAACACGATGGGGTCCTTCGCCATCGTCTCGACCCAGTCAGGGAGGATGACGCCTGGCCCCGACTGCGAGAACGAGATGGCGACGTCTGCCCTGAGCATCGCCTCGGGAATGCCGCCGGTGATCTGGTCCGGGTTGGTGCTGGTGCAGATCCGCCATTTGTCGGCGAATCGCTCGCGGTCGCCGGCGATGTCCTCGCGCCCCTCGTAGAGGATGCCCTTCGAATCACACGCAACGATCTGCGATCGGTCGACTCCCATGGCCCGCAGCATGCGGAAGGTGGCAACGTTGGCCGCCCCCATGCCGATCATGGCGAAACGCACTTCGTTCATCTGCTTGCCGACGAGTCGGAGCGCGTTGATGAGGCCGGCGAGCGCCACGGTGGCGGTGCCCTGCTGGTCGTCGTGCCACACCGGGATCTCCATCGCGGCCCGCAGCGTGTCGAGCACCCGGAAGCACTTCGGCTGGGCGATGTCCTCGAGGTTGACGCCGCCGAAACCGGGGGAGAGAATCTCGACGGTGCGAATGATCTCAGCGGGATCCTGAGTGTCGAGGCAGATCGGAACTGCGTCCACGCCGCCGAGATACTTGAACAAGAGGGCCTTGCCCTCCATCACCGGGAGTCCGGCCCTCGGCCCGATGTTGCCGAGGCCAAGGATGCGAGAGCCGTCGGTGACGATCGCCACCGTGTTGCCCTTGTTGGTGTACTCGTAGACGAGTTCGGGGTCGCCTTGAATCGCCCGGCAGGGGGCGGCGACGCCGGGCGTGTACCAGATGCCGAGGTCGCCCGGCCCGATCGGCACCTTCGGCATCGTCTGGATCTTGCCGTGGTAGCGGCGGTGCATGCGGCAGGCCTGCTCGGCTCGCTTCGCCCTGGACTCGGGCGTGGGCGTGGAAGACACGCGGTTCCTCCTCGAGGTGTCACCGATCAGCGTGGGTTGCCCGCATGTGCGATGTCGAGAGGCTTTCGTCTTCTTGTGAAGGACGTCACGACTCTTCAGGCCGTGAGCCGGAACACCGGTCGTGCTCGCATCTCCAGACGTTCCGAGAGGGTGAGGGATCGCTCATCGCCGGTTCCGAAGAGCCTCCCGAGTGACTCGACGCCCAATTGGACGAGATGGAGCGCATCGACAGCCGATGCCGACTCGATGGCTGACTCGAGCAAGGCGCGACGTTCCTCGGGGGCCGCACACAATGCGGACAACATGTGCCATCGAGCCCTCTGGATCGGTGACAACTGTTCCGGGTCGATCGATTGGAGCGCCGTGCCAGGATCGGTGGACCCGACGAGCAGCGCCAGCTCGCAGCGTCCAAAGGCAACGTCTACCAGTTGCTCGTCGGCAGAGGCCGATTGGGCGATGGTCTCGGCGCGGTCGAACTGACGGTTGGCTTCCTCTGCTTGGCCCAACCGTGCCGTGAGCCGACCGAGGGTCAACCGGCTGGCGGCCTCTCCGACGAGATGGCCGGCTCCTCGGAAGTCGGCCAGAGCGGATCGCAGGAAGGTCTCGGACTCCTCAACACGCCCCTGCTCGAGCAACAACTCGCCCAGGTTGTAGGAGGCGAGAGCTCGCCCGAGCACGTCACCGATCTCGTTGCGGGCGGCCATCGCCGAACGATGGCATCGCTCGCACTCTCCCCAATCGCCGGTGTAGAAGGCGTGATAGCCGAGGTTGTTGAGGGCATTGGCGGCTCCGGTGACATCGCCGATGGATTCGTAGATCTCAAGTGCCCTCTTGGCGTGATCGGCCGCGTCTGGCCACCCGGACTGCGTGCTCGCAAGGGCCCGGATGTAGTGGGCCCGTGCAACCGCCGCCGACTCTTCGTGGATCTCACGGATCACCTGGTCAGACCATCGGGCTGCCTCCTCGAAGTGCNNGCGCGACCCGCGAGTGCCTCGAGGCGACCTGCTCGTTCGGGATCGGAGGCAAGCTGCCTCGCCTGGTCGTACGACGTCACCGCTCGGTCGAACATGCCGGCCCGTTCGTGGGCATCGCCCAGACGCTCGTGGGTGTCGACGAGGTCATCCGAGTCGACTTCGAGGCGCTCGGCTGCCGCCATGGCCCGTTCCAGGCTACGAATCGCAAGCAGCGGCGCTTGCCCTCGCAATGCTTTGTCGGCGGCCATCCGGCTGTACTCCCACGACCTGGTCCAGGCCTCGGCCTGGTGGAAGTGGAAAGCGAGGTCCTCGACGAAGCGCTCGGGTCGCCGGCGTGCTCGACGTTCGATCGCCTCACCGGCGAGAGCGTGCAGCTTCATCCTGCGCTCGTGGGGGAGAATCCGATAGGCGACGTCTCGATGGACTGCATCCCTGAAACGGATGCGTCCGACGATCTCGGTGTCGACGAATGATTGGAGTCGTCCCCATGACTCGGGGTCCTCCAAGGCCGTCGACATCTCCGGTAGCAGCGCTGCGAGCAGGTCGATNNNCGGTCGTCGAGGCGGTCGAGGCGCGCGAGGGCTGCCGCCTCGATCGATTCCGGGACGGAGTCACCTTCGAGAGCAACCGACGTCATCTCCCTCAGAGCAGCGGGCTTTCCGGCCGCGCGTTCGATGATCTCGTCGATGATCGGGGCCGGAAGGGTGTCGTCGGCCAACGCCTCGAGCACGAACTGTCGTGCTCGCTCGTCATCGAGACGGTCGACTCGAACGGTGCTCGTGCCCACTGGGACCCACGCCGGTGAATCGACTGCAGTGACGATCATGACCCAGGGGTGGTGGGTGACGGTCGT
>JABAOG010011163.1_pt2 | contig 11063 bp, 8 predicted proteins | sample 7062131 | NCBI WGS metagenome assembly JABAOG01 (sample SAMN14538629, study PRJNA623070) | marine sediment metagenome | biome: marine biome [ENVO:00000428]; feature: marine pelagic biome [ENVO:01000023]; material: deep marine sediment [ENVO:00002113] | place: India: Arabian Sea | collected... | reverse complement strand
GGCCCGTCACCCGGACGCCCGGGCCCTGGCGCGCCACCATGAGGGCGAGGTCGGCGGTGCCGGTGGCCAGATCGAGGACCCGGGCCCTGCCGTTCAGCTCCAGCGCCCGCACGGCCCGCCTGCGCCACCGCTGATCGATCCCCAGCGAGAGGACGCGGTTCAGCAGGTCGTAGCGGTGTGCGATGCGGTCGAACATCGCGCCGGAGCCCTCCCGGACCGCCGGCTCCCCGGGAGTCACGGTGATCCCTCGGCGAGCACGGCACGGGCGAGCTCGGCGAAGGCCTCCAGGGGCAGGGCCTGGGATCCGTCGCTGAGGGCGCTGCCCGGGTCCGGGTGCGTCTCCACCATGACGCCCGCGGCACCGGCCGCCACCGCGGCCCGGCTCAGCGGCAGGAGCAGGTCCCGTCGCCCCGTCGCGTGGGAGGGATCGACGATCACGGGCAGCCCGTGGACCCTCGCCAGGAGGGCCACCGCCCCCAGATCCAGGAGGTTCCGCGTGCTGGAATCGAAGCTGCGGATCCCCCGCTCGCAGAAGACCACGGCCGGGGCGCCGTGCACCAGACAGTGCTCGCCCGCCAGCAGCCATTCCTCGATGGTCGCGGCCATCCCCCGCTTGAGGAGGATCGGCTTCTCCTCCGCGGCGGCCGCTTCCAGGAGCGCCGAGTTCTGCATGTTGCGGGAGCCGATCTGGATCAGGTCGGTCATGGGCGCCAGCAGGGGCACCCGCTCCGGGCTCAACACCTCGGTCACCACGTTCAGGCCGCTGGCATCCGCGGCCTCGCGCAGCCAGGTGAGGGCGGGTTCACCATGACCCTGGAAGGAGTACGGCGAGGTGCGGGTCTTGAACGCACCGCCACGCAGGAACGTCACCCCCAGGGCGGCCAGGTGCCCCGCCACCTCGTGGATCTGGGCCTCCGACTCGACGCTGCACGGACCGGCCATGAGCACCGGCGCTCCGCTCCCGACGGACACCCCGCCAACCTCCACGACCCCCGGCTGCGCGTCCACCCGCGGATGCCGCGTTGGCTCCTCCGCCACCGCGGCGACCCCGGCGATGCCGCGGAGCGACTCGGCGTCGACCCGGGCAGATCCCGGCTCCACGTAGAACTGGACCCGCCCGCCCGCCTCCAGCCGGCGCACCCAGAGCCCCCTGCCCGCCAGCGCCCTGCGGACCGCCGCGGGCTCGGCCTCCGCTGTCAGTGTGACGATCAACTTCGGTTTCGCCCTTGTCGTATTGCCGTCGCGTCCGAATCCGGATTCGGACGTGCGCGTGGCGAAACGTACCGGAGCCCGTGGACGCGTCAACCCCGGGGGGACCCCCCGGGGCCGCGGGATCGTCAGCCGCCGCCGGCCTCCACCCTCGGGGGCGCAGTGGCCGGAACGCCGTCCAGGTGCACGTCCATCTGGGGGAACGGGATGCCGATCTCGGCGTCGTCGAGGGCGTCCTTGATCCGCTGGGTGAGGTGCTCGCGCACCGCCCAGAAGTCGGGCGTGAGGGTCCAGACCCGGACCGCCCAGTCGATGGACGAGCCGCCGAGCTGCTTGAGATAGACCTGGGGCTCGGGCTCCGGGAGCACTCCCTCGATGGCCCGCGCGACCTCCTCCAGCACCGCCCGGGTCCGCGCCAGGTCGGCGTCGTAGTCGGTCCCCACGTCCACGTCGACCCGGCGCGTGGGGTGGAAGGTGATGTTCTCGATGGTCGACCCGAAGATGGAGCCGTTGGGGACCACGATGCGGCGGTTGTCCGGCGTGTCGAACTGGGTCGTGAACAGGTCGATCTCCACCACCTTCCCGGTCACGCCGGCGACCGAGACGACGTCGCCGACCTTGAAGGGTCGGAAGATCAGCAGCATCGCCCCGGCGGAGAAGTTGCCGAGGGTGCCCTGCAGCGCCAGGCCGATGGCGAAGCCGGCGGCCGCGAGGATCGCGGCGAAGCTGGCCACGGAGATCCCGAAGACGCTGAGCACGGCGAGTCCGCCGAGGACCAGCACACCGTAGCGGGCCATGTTGGACGCGAAGCGCGTGAGCGTCGGGTCCATGTCGCCGCGCTCCATCCCGCGGCTGGTGACGCGCCGGGCCCACCGGGCGGCCCACACGGTCAGGGCGAGCAGGAGGAGCGCGCCGAGGAGGTTCAGCGCGAGGGGGACCAGGGCCGAGACGTCGAAGCTCTCGAGGGCGTTCATGGGGGTCTCCGGGGTGCCGATGGTCGTGGAGCCGACGACGGGACGGGCGCCTGGGGGCCGCCGTCGGGGACACAGGCGGAGGATACGCCGGGGCCCCCTTGGGCGGCAATAGGGACCGGGCCGGTCCGGCGGAGGCCCGCCGGATTGGCGACCGGCCGGCCCTCCGCCTATGATCGAGAGACCGAATTGAGAGCTATCCACCTCCGAGTGTGGAGTATCGATCATGAGTTTCGTGAAGGACCTGGAGCCCCGTGCGTTGTGGGGCCATTTCGACCGGATCCTGGAGATCCCCCGGGGCTCGAAGGAGGAGGACGAGATCCGGGCGTACGTGCTGGAGGTCGCCGGGCGGAACGGGCTGGACCACGCGGTGGATGACGCCGGCAACGTGGTCGTCCGCAAGCCGGCGGCTCCCGGCCACGAGGACGCCCCCGTCACCGTACTCCAGAGCCATCTGGACATGGTGAACGAGAAGAACTCCGACGTGGAGCACGATTTCACCCGGGACCCCATCCGTCCGGACAGGGACGGCGAATGGCTGACGGCGCAGGGCACGACGCTGGGTGCGGACAACGGCATCGGCGTGGCGGCCATGCTGGCGCTCATGGAATCGGACGAGGTGGCGCATGGCCCCCTGGAGCTGCTCTTCACCATCGACGAGGAGAGCGGGCTCACGGGGGCGGGTCGGCTGGACGGGTCGCTGCTGGAGGGGCGGCGGCTGCTCAACCTGGACACCGAGGAGGAGGACGCCGTCACGGTGGGGTGCGCCGGGGGCGGCGACAGCCACCTGGCGCTCCCCCTCGACCGCGTCGCGCCGCCGGCCGACGCCACGGCGGTCCGCCTCGCTCTGCGGGGCCTGAAGGGTGGGCATTCCGGGATCGACATCGCGCTCCAGCGGGGCAACGCCGTCCGGCTGCTCGCCCGGATCATCGACGCCGGGGCGCGGGGCGCGACGCCGCACCTGGCCGCGCTCGACGGCGGGGACAAGCACAACGCGATCCCACGGGAGGCCGTCGCCACGGTCGTGGTGCCGGGCGCTGAGGCGGAGGGGTTCCGGCGGCGCTGCGAAGCCGAGTTCGCGGCCGTACGCGACGCCTTCCGATCCGTGGACCCGGACATGACGCTGACCGTCGAGACGACCGACGTCCCCGAGCAGGTCGTCGACGTCGCCGGCTCCTGGAAGGCGCTGCACCTGGTCCACGGTCTTCCCCACGGCGTGGCCGCCATGAGCCAGGAGATCCCCGACCTGGTGGAGACGAGCACGAACCTGGCCCGGGCGGTCCTGGACGGTTCGGGGCTGACGGTCCTGATGAGCACCCGCTCGTCGGTAGCCACCGAGCTGGAGGCGCTCCGGGCCCGGATCCGGGCCATCGCGCACCTGGCCGGCGCCGCGGTCGAAGAGGAGTCGGCCTACCCCGGCTGGAAGCCGGACCTGGACTCCGAGGTCCTGGGCGTTGTCCAGGAGACCTTCCGGGAGGTCAAGGGGAAGGAGCCCGTGGTGGAGGCCGTGCACGCGGGGCTGGAGACCGGGATCATCGGCGAGAAGGTGCCCGGCATGGACATGGTCTCGTTCGGGCCCCAGATCGAGTTTCCCCACTCGCCCGACGAGCGGGTCCGCGTCCCGTCCGTGTCCGAGTTCTACACGCTGCTGGCCCGGACGCTGGAGCGCCTGGCCTGACGGGGAGGAGACGGCGGCCGGGCGTGAGCAGCCGGTCGCCGTCCCCCGCCGCGGGGCTCATCCCGCCGGGCGACCGGCTCCGCTCCCGGCTACGCCCGGCGTGCGGCGGCCCTCCGGAGGCTATCCCCGGCGGGTCGTGACGAGGATGGCCCCGTTGGTGTGGTTCAGCCCGTAGCGCGCCTGTGCATCCACGGGGCTCAGATGGCGCATCTCCTGGATGCTGATCTTCGGGATGGTCGAAAGCGTCTCGGGACCTCCGAGCCGGTTCCCATCGACGTAGACCATGATCGGATCCTCGCTGTAGATGCTCGAGGGTCCCCGGGTCTGCAGCCACCGGGGCCGGAGCACCCGGATGATGTCGAAGGCGGTGGTCTGGTCCGCGGCCTCGATCTCCTCCAGGGTGATCCGGTCCCGGTCGCGGCGGGAGCGTTCGCCCGTGCTGGCGCACGCGGTCATGGCCAAGAGGAGCAGGAGCGGGACGATGGTGCGCATGGGTCCGTTGCCGTGAGGGTCGCCGGCCCCGGGCGGGCCGGCGCTTCTGAATACTAACGCGCCACTGGGCAAGATCCCAACGCCCTCCGGATCACCGGATGGCCCCGCTCAGGAGGTATCCGACGCTCAGACTCGGTCCCGCCGGCAGGTTCCGCCCTGAAAGCGGAATCAGAGCTCCGGCGCTCAGCCGGCCGGGGCCCAGCGGATAGAAGACGGTGGGACCCACCTGCCAGAGCTCCCGGTCGGCGCTCGTCAGCTCGACCCCCTGCTGGACCGGAGGACTTCCCTGGACCGTCTCCAGGGCCAGCTGCCAGGAGAACGGGTCGAGCAGGCCGCCGAACGCCAGATGGGCGAATAGCTCGTCACCGGGCCGACGGGCGGCTTCCTCGTTGGTCTCGCGCCAGCGATACCCGAGCCACCCGACCGCGTAAAGCGTGGGCGGAGCGAGCGGTGACGGCTGAACGAGGGCGTGTCCGTACTCCGCGCTCAGCTCCCAGTCACGCTGGCCCTCCGTGAGGGGGATCACCGTGGCGTCCACCGGGAACGAGGAGCCTGGCAGCTTGACGCCGGCCCGGAGGACGACCGGAAAGCCGGGGAGCCGGACAGCGGCCCCGCTCACCCTTACGGCCGCCCGGATGTCACCGATGCCGGTTCGGGTCCTCCGTCCCGTCTGGTCCTCGAACTCCAGTGAATGGAGCGGCGCCTGGAGCCACACCTCGATGCCGGACACCAACCCCAGGGACGCCGTGAAATAGAGGGAGTGGGTGGTGGAGACGCCCTCGGCCAGCAGGGGACGGAGCTCGCCGTCCGACCCGTAGAACTCGTCCGAGACCCAGCGCAGGGCCGCGACCTGCATCCAGCCGTCCCCGGCCGGCAGCGTGCCCACCGTGCTGCTCCCGGTCATCCCGCCGGTGGAGTGCGGGGCGGCGCACACGCCCTGGGCCGCGCCCGGAGCGGGGAGAAGGACTGCGACCGACAGCATCACGAGAACCGCCGCCTCTCTTTCGGGGCGCGTGGCCCGGAGCCGGCGCGCCCTCACGGGGCCTCCCAGAGGGCGGCATCGGGCTGGAACTCGGCCCAGGCGAACCAGTAGGCGACGTAGGCCTCGGGGACAGGCTCGAGGCGGTCTCCGGCCCGGGGACCCGAGACGGCGCGCCCGTCGACCCGCCAGAGGCTGCCCGTCTGCCGGTCCCGGAACCCGTGGTCGACCGCGTCGAAGGTCAGCGACTCGCCCTCGATGGTGGATTCGAAGGCCATGGCGGCCTGGCCGCGGCCGTCCCAGAGCACCACGACGGGCCGACCCCCGACCGTCACGTGCTCCGCGACCCGAATGCCGGCATCCGCCAGCGCGCCGAACGGGAACCCGATTCCGCCCTCGTCGACGGCGATGCCCAGGACCCGTTCCTTCGGGGGGCGCCGGGTGTCCAGGGGAGGCATCGGGAACAGGGTCTGGCTGTTGTTCGGCTCTGCGTAGTCACCGTACGGATAGCGGGTGTAGTCCCGGCCGTATCCGGTGCGGGAGGAGACGACCCGGGTCTCCGGGTGCAGGACCTGCCACCAGGCCCAGGTGGTCTCGATCACGGGATACATGTCCAGGTCCGTCCCATCCCGGGACCCGCAGCGCGCGCCCCTCAGCATCTGCGGCCAGAGCGATTCGTCGCCGGTCCGGTCGTACATGACCAGGTTGTTCTTGAAGAGGAGCCCCGAGACCCCGAGCTCGGCGTTCCCGACGGCCGCGCGGTCGAAGGCCAGCGTCGACCCCGTGAGGGGGCAGTGCGTGACCGCCAGGAAAACGTCCGGGGCGGTGATGTTCACCACCTCGTGCCACCACATGATGTTCAGAGGGATCGCGAATGCTCGACCGCCGACCCGGACTCCGATGACGCGGTCGTCGTTGGCGAGGTAGTCGGCGTCCGGCGACGCCGGTGTGACCAGCTCCGGATCCGTGAGAGCGGGAATGCCGTCCTTCCCCGGACCCCCGGGGAGCAGGCCGCTGAGTGGTATGCTGCACTGGAGGCTGGCCGAGCGGTCGTCCGTCTCCGGCGCGGCCGTGCCGCGGTCGGCGCATGCGGCCGCGACCAGCGCCACGGCTGTCGCCAGGACCGGTCCCGCTGGCCACCGCACTCGTCGTATCGACATCTGGTCTCCCGAAGAGCTGCGCGCCTTCCCCTCATCTCCTCAACCGAACCCGGCCCCGGACCGTTCCGCCGGGGCGGCGGAAGCCGCTGCGAGGCCGCGTCCCGGCGGTGGCCCGGACCAACCGGTTGCCTGACGCGGCCTCCGCGCCCAGACTACGGGCGCCCCTGCGCTACCCTACCCGGAGAATCCCATGAGCCGATTCCGTCGACGCGCGGCCGTATCGATCCTGTTCGCCGCGCTCCTGCCCCTGCCAGGAACCTCCGCCACCGCCCAGATCGGCCAGGCCGTCGCGCTGGCCCCGGTCGCCGGCCGCGACGCCCCGGACCTCGTCGTCCTGCGACCCACGGCCCAGCGCGGGAACGCGGCCCTCCTCGTCTACCGCAGGGGACCCGACGGCTGGCGGCGGGCGACGACCCTCGCCCCGGCCTCGGCCGTCGCGCCCTACGAAGGGTTCAGCGCCTCTCTGGCAGTGGCCGAAGACGTGATCGTGGCGGGAGCGGCCGACGCCGAGGGCCGGGGCGCGGCCAGCCGATACGTCCGTGGCGACGACGGGTGGCGCGTGGACGCCCGCGTCCCCCTGATCGAGGATGCCGGGACGGGCGCGGCCGGCGGCGGAATGACGATGGCCCGGCTCGTGGGGATCATGCGCCCGCCCCAGCGGCTCGTGGCCCTCGACGCGGGCGGCGCCCGGCTCGCCGTCTGGGCCGAGCGGGGCGATGGGATCCGCGTGCTGCGGGCCACCGGGGGCGGGTGGGAGACGGAGGCCGTGCTCGAGCCGGGGGAGGGAGGGGGCTTCGGCCGTCGACCTGCCCTGGCGATCCGGGACGACCTCCTGGTGGTGGGGGTCCCCGACCAGGGCCCCGGCGGCCGGTTGCTCTTCTTCCAGAACAGCCCCGCCGGGTGGCGGGAGGTCGCGGTGCTGGAGCCCGACGAGCCGGGGGCTGCCCTCGGCGCGGCGCTGGCCCTCGGCGAGGAGGGGATCGTGGCGGGCGCCCCGGGGATCGGGGCCGTCTACCCGCTGGTGACCGATCAGACCGGCGCCTGGAGGCTGGCCGACCCGGTCCGGCCGGCTCCGGACGCCGCCGGCGGGGACGGGTTCGGCTCCGCGCTGGCCGTGGACGGCGATGCGCTCTGGGTCGGTGCGCCGGGCGCCCAGGACAGGCGCGGCGAGGTGCACCGCTTCCGACGGGAGGGGACGGAGGGCCCGTGGCGGCATACGGGAATCCTCACCGGGGACACGACCCGGGCCGCGTTCGGCGCCGCCATCGCGCTCCGGGACGCCACCGCGGCCGTGGGCGCCCCGCTGGGCGACGCCGGGGCCGGCCGCGTGGCCGTCTTCGAACGGTCCGCCGCCGGCTGGGGCCTCACGAGCTGGATCCGGGGCGGAGAGCCCCTCGAGAGCGTCGCCAGGGGCGAGCGCGCCTGCGTCGACGGCCACGCCGCAGGCTTCGAGTGCCACGACGTGGATCTCCTCGCCTTCCTCTCCATTCCCTCCCTGGGCGGCGAGGACCGGCACCGCGTCAGCGACGCGTGGGGCTGGACCGACCCCGACACGGGCCGCGAGTACGCCCTGATCGGCATCACCGACGGCATGGCGATCCTCGACGTCACCCACCCATCGGACCCGGTGCACCTGGGGATCGTGCCCGCCAACCCCAGTGGCGCCAGGGACATCAAGACGTTCCGCGACCACGCCTTCTTCACCGGCGACGGCGCGGGAAGCCACGGCCTCGTCGTGTTCGACCTCACCCGCCTCCGCGACGTCGCCGGAACGCCCACCCGGTTCGAGCCCGACACCATCTACACGGGTATCGCCAGCGCTCACAACCTCATCATGGAGGCCGAGCGAGGCGTCGCCATCGCCGTCGGCGCCAGCGGCGGCGGACAGAGCTGCGGCGGAGGGTTCCACATGGTCGACGTCTCCGCGCCCCTCCAGCCCACGTTCCGTGGCTGCTATACCGACGACGTGGGTCTCATCGCCCCCGGCCGCACCCACGACGGGCAGTGCGTCGTGTACCACGGGCCCGACGCCCGCTACCACGACCGCCAGATCTGCATCGCCTCCAACGAGACCGCCCTCCGGTTCCTCGATATCACCCGCCCGGACTCGGTCATCGAGATCGCCAAGGCCACCTACCCCGCCGCCGCCTACACCCACCAGGGGTGGCTCACCGAGGACCACCGCTACTTCTTCATGAACGACGAGCTCGACGAGCTCGCCGGACTCGCGACCCGCACCCGCACCCTCATCTGGGACGTCTCCGTACTCGACGACCCCGTCCTCGTCGGCGAGCACCTCGGACCCGACGGCGCCACCGACCACAACCTCTTCATCCGCGACGACCTCCTCTTCGAGGCCAACTACCAGGCCGGCGTCCACATCCTCGACATCGCCGACCCCGAGAACCCCGTCCCCATCGGCTCCTTCGACACCACCCCCTACGAGGGCAACCCCCCGGGCTTCGCCACCGGCGCCTGGACCGCGTTCCCGTTCCTCGACAGCGGCACCCTCGTCGTCACCAGCATGTACGAAGGCGTCTTCCTGCTCCGGCCCCGCCGCCTCGTACCCTGACGGAGACCGGGGACCACCGGGCCACACCGACGACGCCCTGGTCCGCCCGAACCCCGGGACCGGGCGGCCCCCCCGCCCGGGCGCCCTGACCCGGGCTCCCTCGGCCCGCAGCCGCGCACCCGGCGGCCGTCCCGCTTCCCACGGGGCGGCAACCCCCTTGACGGTGGGCGGCGCGGGCTTCATCGTTCGATCCGGATATATGAATGAAGCCACGGTGTTCGAGCGCCTGAGCTCGTTGTCGGAGGAGACCCGGGGCCGGCTGCTGCACGTACTGGAGCGGCGGGAGCTGACGGTGTCCGAGTTGACGGCGGTGATGCAGCTGCCGCAGTCGACGGTGAGCCGTCATCTGCGGATCCTGTCGGACGAGGGGTGGGTGACGTCGCGGGCGGAGGGGACGAGCCGGTACTACCGGATGTCGAGTCGGCTGCCGCTGGAGTCGCGACGCCTGTGGGAGCTGGTGCGGGAGTCGCTGTCGGGGAGCCGGCGGGCCGCGCAGGACGAGAAGCGAGCGCGGGAGATGATGGTGCGGCGGCGGACGCGGTCGCAGGAGTTCTTCTCGACGTCCGCGGGTCGCTGGGACAGCGTGCGAGCGGAGCTGTTCGGGGAGACGCCGGAGCTTCCGGCGCTGCTGGCGCTGCTGGACCCGTCGTGGGTGGTCGGTGACCTGGGGTGCGGGACGGGCCAGCTGGCGGTGCGGGTGGCGCCGTTCGTGTCGCAGGTGATCGCGGTGGACGAGTCGGTGGACATGCTGTCGGCGGCGCGCCGTCGGCTCGCGGCGCTGCCGGGCGGGCAGGTGGAGCTGCGGGAGGGCCGGCTGGAGTCGCTGCCGCTGCGCGCCGGGATGCTGGACGTGGCGCTGCTGTCGCTGGTGCTGCACTACGTTCCGGCGCCGGACCGGGCGCTGGCGGAAGCGGCGCGGGTGCTGCGGTCGGGGGGGCGTGTGTGGATCGTGGACATGGCGGCGCACGACCGGCGGGAGTACCGGGAGGCGATGGGTCATTTGTGGCAGGGTTTCACGGAGTCGCAGCTCGGGGGCTGGCTGTTGGGTGCGGGCTTCCGGGGCGTGCGTCAGACGAACCTGCCGATGGACGAGGATGCGAAGGGGCCGCCGCTGTTCGTGGCGACGGCCGTGAAGGCGTAGAGGAAGGCGTGGAGGCGAGGTGCGCGGCCCGGCGGGAGTCCCCGGGGGCGCGGACGAGGTGAACACGAGGGTCAGGACTGGACGAATGGAACGGGAGAGCGGGATGAGCACGATGACGGCGCCGGACGGGTCGAGGACGGAAGTGGAGCGGCCGGCGTACCGGGTGGCGGACCTGGGGCTGGCGGAGTTCGGCCGCAAGGAGATCGAGCTGGCCGAGCACGAGATGCCCGGGCTGATGGCGCTGCGGCGGCGGTACAGCGCGGCGAAGCCGCTGGCGGGCGCGAAGATCATGGGCTCGCTGCACATGACGGTGCAGACGGCGGTGCTGATCGAGACGCTGCGGGAGCTGGGCGCCGACGTGCGCTGGGTGTCGTGCAACATCTTCTCCACGCAGGACCACGCGGCGGCGGCGGTCGTGGTGGGGAAGGACGGCACGCCGGAGGCGCCGGCGGGGTGTCCGGTGTTCGCCTGGAAGGGCGAGACGCTCGAGGAGTACTGGTGGTGCACGGCGCAGGCGCTGATCTGGCCGGACGGCAGCGGCCCGGACCTGATCGTGGACGACGGCGGCGACGCGACGCTGCTGGTCCACAAGGGCGTGGAGTTCGAGCGGGCGGGCGCGGTGCCGGCGTTCGACCCCGACAGCGAGCCGGAGGAGTGGGGCGTGATCCTGGACCTGCTCCGGGAGCAGCTGGAGAAGGACCCGCAGCGGTGGACGCGGGTCGCCGAGGGCATCCGGGGCGTGAGCGAGGAGACCACCACCGGCGTGCACCGGCTCTACGAGATGGAGCAGGAGGGCACGCTGCTGTTCCCGGCGATCAACGTCAACGACTCCGTGACCAAGTCGAAGTTCGACAACATCTA
>JABAOG010021120.1_pt2 | contig 11066 bp, 13 predicted proteins | sample 7062131 | NCBI WGS metagenome assembly JABAOG01 (sample SAMN14538629, study PRJNA623070) | marine sediment metagenome | biome: marine biome [ENVO:00000428]; feature: marine pelagic biome [ENVO:01000023]; material: deep marine sediment [ENVO:00002113] | place: India: Arabian Sea | collected... | reverse complement strand
GGGTCGCAGAGGTAGGCGAGGTTGGTGTCGTCGAGCTGCAGGTAGGTGCAGCCGAGATCGGCCATCAGCCGCAACTGCTTGCTGTACGCCGCGGTCAGATCGGCCCAGAACTCCTCGTCCTCCGGATACACGTCACGGTCGATGGCCGCCGGTCCGCCGCGGTAGTGCACCATGCTCGGCGACGGGATCGTCAGCTTCGGGGTCAACCCGGTGCCGGCGGCGGCGGACTTCAGGAAGGTGAAGGCGGCACCGAAGATCGGCTCATCGATGTCGATCTTGTCGTTGATCTCCATCGCCGCGCTCGTGAACGAGACCTCGCCCGACTCGTTGCGCATCGGGACCTTGATCTCGCCCTCGGCCCGCCGAACGCCCTTGAGCCGGTAGATGAAGTCCATGTGCCACGACGCCCGGCGGAACTCGCCGTCGGTCGCGGTACGCAGCCCGGCGTCGGCCTGCATCGCGACAACGTCCCGGATCGCGTCGTCCTCGATCGCGCGGAGCTCCCCGGCGCCGATCTGCCCTGAGGCGTGCCGCTCGCGCGCCTCGAGCAGCCGCTCTGGCCGGAGCAAACTGCCCACATGGTCAGCGCGGAACGGGGGTAGTCCGTTGTCGGTCACAGTTCCTCCAGCACATCGGCGACGATTGCAAGGGCGTCAAGAGTAGTCGCCCAAGTGATCAAAGTGGACCGGAACTTCCGCACGACGGAAGCCCCGCCTGCGTGTCCCGCAGCGCGGTGTCTATGCTTCTTGGCCATGGCCTCTCCGGCGAGCATCGATGCGCGCCAAGTAGTACGTTCCGGTCCGGCCCAGGCCTCCGCGGCCGGCAAGGTTCTCAACATCCTCGGTACCTTCACGCCGCAACGCCGGACGCTCACCCTGTCCGAGATCGCCCGCCACGCGGGTCTGGCGCTGAGCACCGCGCACCGGATCGTGGCCGAACTCTCCGACTGGGGAGCCCTGGAACGTGACGCCGAAGGCCGGTACAGCGTCGGCCTGCGACTGTATGCGCTCGGTGCGCTCGCCCCACGCGGCACCGGTCTACGGGATGCCGCGATGCCGTTCATGGAGGACCTCTACGAGCTGACCCACGAGGTCGTCCAGTTGGCGGTACGCGACGGAACCGAGTTGGTGTTCACCGAACGGCTCGCCGGACGTTCGTCGGTCGGCGTGCACACCAAGGTCGGTCTCCATTTCCCGCTGCCGGCCAGCGGCGCCGGCCTGGTACTTCTCGCGTTCGCGCCTCCGGACGTCCAGGAGGCCGTGCTCACCAACACCCTGCGACGCTTCACGCCGAAGACGATCACTGACCCCGAGAAGCTCCGCTCCATCCTCAGCGACGTACGGGCAACGGGCATCGCCACCAGCGACCGGCAGGTGACGATGGACAGCCTTTCGGTCGGCGCACCGATCCGCGACCCGGACGGCACCGTGGTCGCCGCGGTGTCACTGGTCGTCCACGTCGGCGTCCACGACCCGGCCTCACTGGGCAAGCTCGTGGCGACGGCGGCGCGTGGGATCTCCCGCTCGCTGGCCGGCCCCCCGGCGTTGCAGCCGGCCACCTAGCGCTCGGCCCACTCAGCTCCGGCCCAGGGGTCGTAGTCGAGCTCGAGCTTCTCCTGCTTCGGTCGCAGCGTCTCGGGCACGTGCTCGAGATTGATCCGGATGCGGTACCACAGCGAGCTGCGTCCACGCATGCCGTCCACGAGCACGTCGGCCGGTTCGAGATGGGCTGCGGCGGCTTTGTGCCTGGCCTTCCACTTCTCCAGCGCTTCGATCGCCTCGGGCTTGGTCTTGGCCCGGGCTATCTCGATCAGCGGTTTGGTCGGCTGCCGCCGCCCCTCCCCTTTGGGCGGTCTCTCGGGCGGCCCCAGATCGTCCGCCAGCCGCAGCAGGCCGTCCAACTCGCCGGGCGAGTCGGCCATCCCGGCCCACGGGTCGCCGGACGCGGCGAACCGCTCGGTGGCCGTGGCCACGGTGAATTCCTCGGGACGCGCGGCCCGAACCTCGTCCCAGGCCAGCGGCATCGAGACCCGCGCATCGGGCTTGGGCCGCACCGAGTAGGCCGACGCCANNCTTGGCGTTCTGGTTGAAGTCGACGAACACGCCCTGCCGTTCTTCCTTCCACCACTGGGCGGTCGCGATATCCGGCGCACGCCTTTCGACCTCGCGAGCGACCGTCTGGGCGGCGAGCCGCACGTCACTGAACGTCCAGCGTCGATGTATCCGGGCATAGACGTGGAACCCGCGCGAACCCGACGTCTTCGGCCAGGCAGTCAGCCCGTGATCTTCGAGCACTTCCTTGGCGACCAGCGCGGTGTCGACGATCTGCTGCCACTCGACGCCGGGGACCGGGTCGAGATCGATGCGCAGTTCGTCGGGATGGTCGAGATCCTCGGCGAGCACCGGATGCGGATTCAGGTCGATACAGCCGAGGTTGACCACCCACGCCAGCCCGGCAGGGTCGCGTACGACGACCTCGTCGGCGGTGTTGCCGGACGCGTATCGCAGGGTCGCCGTCTCGATCCACTCGGGACGTTTGTCCGGCGCGCGCTTCTGGAAGAACGCCTCCTGGTCGATGCCCTTGACGAAGCGTTTGAGCACCATGGGACGGCCCGCGACACCGCGCAGGGCACCGTCCCCCACCGCGAGGTAGTACTGCACCAGGTCGAGCTTGCGGAGGCCGGCCTCAGGGAACACCACCTTGTCCGGGTTGGTGATGGCCACCTCACGTCCGGCGATCTCCAGCACCTGCGGCTTGGGCACGATCTCACGATACCGGCCGCGACCGACAGCCACGGCCTATGGAAGGGATCGCTCCGGCACCGGCGGCGGGACGACGACGCCCACCAGTTCGCGCATCCGCCGGCGCCGGTGAACCAGGGTTTCAGCGGTCAGAACCATCAACGCCGCCCATACGAGCGCGAACCCGGCGAGCCGCACCGGGGGGACGTCCTCCCGGAAGACCAGCACTCCGATGGCGAACTGCAGGATCGGCGCGATGTACTGCAGGAGCCCGATCGTGGTCAGCGGGACGCGGATCGCCGCGGCGCCGAAGAACAGCAGCGGGACGGCGGTCACCAGCCCCGCTGCGACGAACAACAGATCCGTGCCCAGCCCGGTGTGCGCGAACGTACCGGTGCCGTTGAGTTCGAGCACGAACAGGAACGCGGCCGCGGGCACCAGTAGCAGCGCGGTCTCCACACCGAAGCCTTCGACCGCGCCGACATTGACCTTCTTCTTGATCAGCCCATAGGTACCGAACGAGAAGGCGACCGCGAGGGCGACCCACGGCGGACGGCCGTAGTCGATCGTCAGGACGGCGACTGCCACGAACGCGATCCCGACGGCGAACCACTGGACGGGACGGAGCCGTTCGCGCAGAACGACCACGCCCAGCAACACGGTGACGAGCGGATTGATGAAATATCCGAGCGACACCTCGACGACGTGGCCGTTGACCACGCTCCAGATGTAGGTACCCCAGTTGACGGTGATGACCGCCGCCGCGGCGCCGAGCAGCAGCACCGAGCGGCGGTCCAGCGCGCGGACCCGCCCGAAGCCGCGGGTCAGCGCGAGCAGTGCCACGACGACGAGGACGGACCAGACGATGCGGTGCGCCAGCGCCTCGATCTCCCCCGCACCGTCCAGCAGCGGCCAGTACAACGGCGTCAATCCCCACAGCCCGTAGGCGGCGATTCCATACGCCACACCGGGCCGGGATCTGCTCACCGGCTGAGCGTACCAATCGACAGCAGCATCTAAAACAGTTGCTCATTACGTGAGATGATCAGGGGTGTCAGCGGCGAAACTCGGCACGCACTCCGAGCAGCCGGACCGCCCGATTCGGCTTGACGCGGTCGAGCAGGCCGACGGCGGCGGCTACGATGGCATCGCCATCCCGCGTCGGCTCGGGCAACGTCCGGCCGTACTCCTTGGTTGTGAACGGCACGTACCGCACCTTGATCACAACTCGCCGTACCGTCCGGTTCTCGGCGGCGACATCGTCGGCCACCAAGCCGGCGATGCGGGCCAGTTCGCGGGCGATGTCCTCGGATTCGGCCAGATCCTCCTGGAACGTGCGCTCCCGGCTCCGCGAGCGTGCCACGTGCGGTGCACCGTCCACCACCGCGCTGGCCCGCCCGCGGCCCATCTGAACCAGCCACGGACCGATCCGCGGACCGAAACGAGCGGCCATCTCGTCCAGATCGGCCGCTCCGAGTTCGGCCACCGTCCGGATCCCTGCGTCGGCGAGCTTAGCGGCCGTCTTCGCGCCGATCCCCCACAGCGCATCGGTCGGCAGATCGCCGAGTAACTCGTCCCACGTGGCACTGGTCAGCCGGAACACGCCGGCCGGTTTGGCGTAGCCGGTGGCGAGCTTGGCCTGTAACTTGTTCTCCCCAATGCCGACGCTGCACTCCAGGGACGTCGCCTGCCGTACCCTTTCCTGCACGCGGCGGGCGAACGCCTCGGGATCATCGGTACGTATCCCGAGAAACGCCTCGTCCCAGCCCATCACCTCGACGACGGCGTCGGTCTGCCGCAGCGTCGCCATGACCTCCGCCGACGCCGCCTCGTACACCGGGAAATCAACCGGCAGGAACACCGCATCCGGACACCGCCGGGCCGCGATACGCAGCGGCTGACCGGAGTGGACGCCGAACCTGCGCGCCTCGTACGACGCGGTGCTCACCACGGCCCGCTTCGTGGGATCGCCGTCGCCGCCGATCACGATCGGGCGGCCGCGTAACTCGGGACGGCGCAGCAGTTCCACCGCAGCGAGGAACTGGTCGAGATCGACGTGGAGGACCCACGCCCCCGCCCCGCGTCCGGCAGTCATGGCGCCATTGTCCACCTCGACGGCAGGCGGTCAGGTCAGGTCAGGTTGAAGCCCATGAGGACGAGGCCGTCGTCGGCCGCGCTCAGTTCGGTCACCGAGCCGGTAGCCGGCCGGAGCCGGTGGATCGACTCCAGCGGCGCACTGAGCGCGGCCACGATCAGCGACCTGATCGGCATCGAGTGTGTCACGACAACAATCGACTGGTCTCGGTACACGTCGAACAATCGGTCCAGCGCGCCGGCGACCCGGTTCGCCATTTCCGCGATCGACTCACCGCCCGGCGCTCGCACCGACGCCGAGCCGCGCCATGCCGCCGCCTCGTCCGGCGACGTGGCGATGACGTCCTCGATCGCCCGGCCCTCCCACTGGCCGAACTCCACCTCGCGCCAATCCGAATCGGTGACGACCTCGACTCCGAGACCGCCCGCAATCGGTTCCGCGGTCTGCTGGGTGCGCAGCATCGGTGAGGCGACCACAGCGGTGGCGCCGGAGCCGGCGAGAAGGTCTGCGGCCGCCTGCGCCTCCTTCTGGCCGACCTCGTCGAGCGGCGCACCCGGGTGTGACCCGCCGGCGAACAGCCGGGCCGCCGTGTGCGCCGTCCGTCCGTGCCGCACAAGGTAGAGCCGCGGCACGTCGACGCTCGCCGGTGCCGACGATGCCCGTCGTGGCACGCCCTCCGGAGCCCGGCCGGTGCGGTTCGGTTCGTCGTGCGACGACTCCGGTCGTGACGGCTCACCGTCCAGCGCTTCGTTGACGAGCCGGTCGGCATGGGTGTTCTTCTCGCGCGGCACCCAGGTATAAGTGACGCGGCCCGCCGGAAAGAAGCGCCGCGCCTCGAGAGCCAGCGGCTTGAGATCGGCGTTCTTGATCTTCCAGCGGCCGGCCATCTGCTCGACGATGAGCTTGGAATCCAGCCGTGCCTCCACGGTCGCGTTCGCATCGATCTTGTGCGCCGCGGCGAGACCTGCGATGACGCCGCGGTACTCCGCGACGTTGTTCGTCGCCACGCCGATGGCTTCGGACACCACGGTGAGCACCTCGCCGGAGTCCGCGTCCCGGACGATCGCACCGTACGCCGCCGGGCCAGGATTACCCCGCGACCCGCCGTCCGCCTCAACGATCAATCGGCGCACCCTACAACCCCGACTCGTCGGTGCGGACGAGAATGCGGCGGCACTCCTCGCAGCGGACGATCGCGTCCGGTGCCGCCGACCGGATCGTATTGAGCGTGACGGGGTCGAGCTCGAGCCGGCAGCCCTCACACCGGCGCTGCCGGATCGCCGCCGCGCCGATGCCGTGCCCGGCCGCCCGCGTTTTCTCGTACAGGCCGAGCAGGTCGTCCGGGATCTCGCCGGCCACCGCGTCCCGCTGCGCCTTCCGCTCGGTCAACTCGGCGTCGATCTCCTGCCACGCGGCGTCCCGGTTCGCCTGCACATCACGCGCGCGCCGGCCGACGTCCTCGCGCTCGACGGCCAGCCGGCTCGCCTCCTCCTCCGCCGCCTCGAGCTTCTCCATGATCTCGAGTTCGATCTCCTCGAGCTCGCTCTGCCGACGATCCAGCGATGCGATCTCGCTCTGCAGGCTCTCGAGTTCGCGCGCCGCGGAGACCTGGCCGGTGTCGAGCCGCCTCTGGTCCCGGTCCTTGCGGGCGCGGACGAGTTCGACGTCTTTGTCGGCGCGTTCTCGTTGCCGCTCGAGATCGCTGACTTGGGTGTTCGCCGATACTTCGGCATCGCGCAACCGGCTGTGCTCGCCGGCGAGCTTCTCGAGCTCCGCGATCTCGGGCAGCGACTTGCGCCGATGCGTCAGCTGATCGAGTTTGGTGTCCAGCGCCTGCAGATCGAGCAGGCGCCGCTGGTGGGCGGGATCGGCTTTCAGCGGGAATCCCCTCCTCGCGCGGTGGTGTGGAGCGTCCACGGGTCCGTCGGCGTGGTCGACAAGCGAGTCTCAACGGTAGTAGCCGATTCGGCGAGCGCTGCGACCAGCCTGGTCGATGCATCTTCGAGCCACGGCCACTCACTCGCCCAGTGCGGCACGTCGACGAGCGCGATCGGCGCGGCTTCGACGGCCTCGGACGCGGGGTGGTGCCGAAGATCGGCGGTGACGTACGCATCCACGCCGGACGCGCGGACGGCACCGAACAGCGCGTCGCCGGCACCGCCGCACACCGCCACCCGACGGATCGGCGCCGCCGGATCACCGGCCGCCCGGACGCCGGCCGCCGTCCTCGGAAGCGCGGCGGCGACCCGCTCCACGAACACCTCCAGCGGCTCCGGCTCGATGAGCCAGCCGACCCGCCNNTATGTCGTACGCCGGTTCCTCGTACGGATGTGCGTCGGTCAACGCTCGAATGACCGTGCCGCGCAACGCTCGCGGCATGACCATCTCGACCCGCGCCTCGGCGACCTCCTCGATCGCTCCCCTGGATCCGATCGTCGGCGAGGCCGAATCGCCGGGCAGGAACGTGCCGACACCGGACGCACGCCACGCGCACCGTTCGTAGTTGCCGATCCGGCCGGCGCCGGCCGCGGACAGGGCGTCGATCACCATGTCGGCATCTGGCTCGGGCACGAAGACGACCAGTTTGTCCGTGCTTTCCGGTCTCGGTGCCAGCGGCCGCACGTCCGTCAATCCGATCGCGCTAGCCAGTGCGTCGGAGACGCCCGGCGCCGCGCCGTCCGCGTTCGTGTGCGCGACGTACAGCGCGCTACCGCTGGTCAGCAGCGTGTGGACGAGACGTCCCTTCGGCGTGCTCGCCGGCACGCCATGCACCGGCCGCAGGAACAGCGGGTGGTGCGTGACGACGAGGTCCGCTCCCCATTCGACGGCCTCGCGAGCGACCGCCTGCACCGGATCGACCGCGAACAGCACCTTGTTCACATCGGCGTCCGGATCGCCGCAGACCAACCCGACCGCGTCCCACGATTCGGCGGTACCAGGGTCGTACAGTGCGTCGAACGCCGCGATCACATCCGCGAGCTTGGGCACACCAAGGACCCTACCGCCCCGACCCCGCCCGACGGGACCGTGTCGCGATCGCCGCGTACCGCTCGTTGTCGGAGCTCGCCACTACGATCGCGACCATGGTCGAGTTCAGCCAGTTCCAGTCCGAGGCGCCGCACATCGCCGAGATCTTCGTCCGCCGGCATGCCGCCACCGGCAACCTGTGCCTGCTCGGCACACTGCGGTCGGACGGGTATCCGCGGATCAGCCCGCTCGAGCCACGGATCGTGGCCGGCCGGCTCGTGCTCGTCGGCATGCCCGGCACGATGAAGTTTCGCGACCTCGGCCGCGACCCGCGGTTCACGCTGCACACCGCGACGGTCGACACCCAGGTCAGCGAGGGGGACGCCAAGTTGTGGGGTAAGGCCGTCAACGTCCAAGAGCCGGAGCTGCACGAGCGGTTCGCCACCGAACTGTTCGAGGAGTCCGGGTTCGACGTGCGCGGCGAGCCCTTCGACCCGTTCTATGTCGCCGACCTCACCGGCGCGTCGTCCCTCGAGGTCGCGGACAACCAGTTGCGCATCACCATCTGGAAGCCCGGCGAAGGTGAGCGCGAGGTCCGCAAGTCATAGCGCCGGACCGAGCCGGTCAGGCATTGGACTGACCTGCGTGCACGTGGTGGGCGCAGCTGGGTTCGAACCAGCGACCCCTCGCTTGTAAGGCGAGTGCTCTTCCACTGAGCTATGCACCCTGGAACGCCGTGACCCGGCCGAACAAGGGTAGCAAGGCCGGGTCACCACCTGGTACTCAGCGACAGAAGGCACGCCTGGCGACCCGTCAACGAGTCGTCAGGCAGGTCAGCGGGTCGGTTACGTGATCATTCTGGTTAGGCGCGGCCGAGCACGCGCTCGATCGCTTCGGCGACGTCGCGGGAAAGCACGTCGTCGGCGGGTGGCGCGTCGTCCGACCTGGGCAGGCCGGCGGGTACCAGGGTCAGGCAGATGGTGCAGACGGTCTGGCCGAGCCTGCGCGTGAGATCGAGCGAACCGCACTTCGGGCAGGCGTCGACGGCATCGCGCCAGTCCCTGCCGGCCTGACACTCGGGGCACACGAGGACCTGCCGCCCGGCGCTGACCGCCCGGCGCCACGGGCTCGGCCCGTTCTCCGGGTCACTCTGGCGCGTACCGCAGCGGAAACACGGCACCGCTTCGCTCCTCTACTCGCCGCCAGCGGTCACGGGTCCGGTGAGCGGGTCATCGCCCGCTGCGCGGTGCGACCAACCTGGTCGCGATCCAATCCTCGGAGATCGACAGCGTCGTGGTGGTGGACATTCCGGCGGTCGGCGCGGCGTCGGCCACGTCGGCAGGGTCGACGTGCCCTTCCCGGCCGACTTTCGGGGTGAGCAGCCATACCGAGCCGCCGTCCACCAGGTCCGCTGTTGCATCCACGAGCGCGTCCACGAGGTCGCCGTCGCCGTCCCGCCACCACNNGTCGGCAACCTCACTGGCTTCCTCGTCGACCAGCTCGTTACCGGTCAGATCCTCGATGGCAGCGCGCAGCTCGTCGTCACAATCCTCGTCCCAGCCGAGCTCTTGCACCAGATTGCCCGGCTCGAGCCGGAGCCGCGCGGCAGGTCCGCCCGTCGCTGGTTGCTGGTCGGATTGGCCCGCGGTGCCCACCGATCGTCCTCCTTGTTCGACGTGCTAACCGCTCATCCTTGTTCGACGTGCTAACCGCTCGTCCACCCAAGGTACACGCAGAATGCAAGTGATCCGCCGCATCTTCATGGTTACGACTCGGTCGAGGCCTCATCGTCGACGGTCGCGTCCGGACCTGGGAAGACCAGACTCTCGTGTCCGTCGTCGAAGCGGACCAGATACGGCGGAGAACCTCCAGAACCACGTACCTCCACGATCTCACCGACGCGGTCGGGAAGACCCACCGTCCGGCCGTGTACGTGCAGCCGGTCGCCTACTTCAGCTCGCATAGCACCTCACCTCCCGTCGAGTCGTAGCTGCGGGGCCAATGTGTAGGCCCTCAGGCTCACAGCATGGCCGAAGCCGGCCGGGTAAGAAAAGTCGTCGCGCCCTTTGCCCGGAAGTTACCGCCGAGATCCGGCCCCGACGTGACGCGGGCACCCGAACGGGGGGAGGATGGAAACGGCGGACCCAGACCGAGGCGCCCCCGCCAGCGCCGCGCGAAAAGAGGATGGTTGTGGCCGAAGATCGCACCCCGATTATCAGCAACGGCCTACCGAGCCAGCTTCCGGATGTCGACAGCGACGAGACCCGTGAGTGGCTCGAGTCGCTGGATGCTGTCGTCGAGAACGCCGGGCGGCATCGCGCCCGCTATCTCATGCTCGCCCTCCTGCAACGCGCCCGTGAACGGCAGGTCGGCGTGCCCAGCCTGCGTAGCACGGACTACATCAATACGATCCCGCCTGAGAGTGAACCCGAGTTCCCCGGCGACGAGGACATCGAGCGGCATATCCGTCGGTACGTACGGTGGAATGCGGCAATCATGGTGCATCGCGCCCAACGTCCGGGTATCGGTGTCGGCGGGCACATCTCGACCTACGCCTCGTCGGCCACGCTCTACGAGGTCGGCTTCAACCACTTCTTCCGCGGCAAGGACCATCCCGGCGGCGGCGACCAGATCTACTTCCAGGGCCACGCCTCGCCGGGCATCTACGCCCGGGCCTACCTGGAGGGACGGCTCTCCGAGGCGCAGCTCGACGGCTTCCGGCAGGAGCTGACCAACGGCGGGCCCGGCGGCGGGCTGCCGTCCTACCCGCACCCGCGGCTGATGCCGGACTTCTGGGAGTTCCCGACCGTGTCGATGGGCCTCGGCCCGATCAACGCGATCTACCAGGCCCGGTTCAACCGCTACCTGCACAACCGCGGCCTCAAGGACACCGGCGAGCAGCGAGTATGGGCCTTCCTCGGCGACGGCGAGATGGACGAGCCCGAGGCCCTCGGCGCGATCGCGCTCGCCGCCCGCGAGGAGCTCGACAACCTGATCTTCGTCGTCAACTGCAACCTGCAGCGGCTCGACGGGCNNAATGTCATCAAGGTCGTATGGGGACGCGAGTGGGATCCGCTGCTGGCCGCGGACACCGATGGCGCGCTCGTCAATCTGATGAATGTGACGCCGGACGGCGACTACCAGACCTACAAGGCGGAGAACGGCGCCTACGTCCGGGAGCATTTCTTCGGCCGCGACGAGCGTACCCGCGCGATGGTCGAGCACATGAGCGACGACGAGATCTGGGGGCTCAAGCGGGGCGG
>JABAOG010009046.1_pt1 | contig 11068 bp, 11 predicted proteins | sample 7062131 | NCBI WGS metagenome assembly JABAOG01 (sample SAMN14538629, study PRJNA623070) | marine sediment metagenome | biome: marine biome [ENVO:00000428]; feature: marine pelagic biome [ENVO:01000023]; material: deep marine sediment [ENVO:00002113] | place: India: Arabian Sea | collected... | reverse complement strand
CGCCGTCGAAAGATGTGCGCGCGTGAGCGCCGGCTGGTACACGAACGACATGTCGCTCTTCGTGCGTATGATGAGGGGGCCGCTCCTCGTCGATCTCGTGCGCGTGGATCCGGATGTTGCATACTGGCTGCATCCGCGACGAGCCGACCTCACGGCGCTGTGGCTGGCGTGGAAGGATGTCGGCGGCNNCAGCAGGTGTATGAACGTATAGCGGCGCACAAGGATGTCGTGACCAGCGAGACGGACGACGTTCAGTTGCCGAGCCGTCATTGGCTCTTGAAAGGCGAGGACTCCATAGATCCGCGCGAGCTGAACGATTGGACCGATGAAGAGCGCTGCATCGACACGGGTCTGAGGATCTATCGCGATCTGAACGTCATCTTCGGACCGCATGCGATAGGAACCGGCGGCCTGCGGGATCTTGCGCATATCTGGAACGTTCCGCTGGAGGAGATCGAGGAGCGCTTGAGCGGCGAGTCATCTCCGATCGATATGCGGCGCGCAAGCCAGATATACGCCAGCCTCTACGAGGATCGCATGCTCTGGTATGAGGAATGTGCCGACTTGGGGAGGCGGCTCGGCGCGGAATACTACAACGTGTTGTGCGAGGCGTTGTATGAGGCCGCGGTCGGCCTCGTGGCGCACGGCGAGTCCGACGCGGAACGCGATCGGGCGATCGTGAAGCGGGAAGTCGTACGATATCTGCGCGCCCAGTGGCAGCGATGGCAGGTCGAGATGCCGTCCAGGGGCAATGACTTCCCCTTGCGCGATTCATCCCCCTTGTCGGAGCCGGTGCCCACGCCGTACGAAATCCTCGAGAAGGCGGAGCACAGCGAGGATGCGCCGAATGCGGATTCACTGTTCAACCTGCTGCGGACGATCAGATGAGGATCTCTATGGTTGTGCGGGAGCCGGTGCCTGGTCGCTGCGATCGGCGATATAGCGAAATGCCTGAAGGCCTTCCGCACCCCTGAACGCGGGGTGTTCCAGCGAAATGCCGTTCATCCACAGCGTGTATGCGGTCGTGCGCATGACCTCTTCGTAGCTCGTCGTTTCCCCCAGCGCCAATCTCAATCGTATGCCGCGCGTGGGATGCATCAGGATCGCTCCAATCTCTCGATTGAATGAATGATCGCTCCTGTTGTCGGACTGCGCGAACGAGATGCCTTTCATCGTCACGCCGTTCGGGTGATCGGCTGTGCCGGGCATCTTGAGCTTGGCGCCGAGCAGGAGCGACGTGTCCTGAAACCATTCCGGGTGTGCCGTGAAGAGTTCGACCGTGAGACGGTACACGTGCTCGGAATGCTCCGGCAAGAAGTAGATCAGCATCGGATCGCCCGTCCGGTACCGCTCGAGGTCGGTGTCGACCTTCCAGGTCAGGGGCGTGGATCGATATGTGCCCCCCGCCAGCCCCGCCAGTTGTGCCCAGAGCTGTTCGACGCATCCGACTCTGACCGGCAGATAGATTCTTCCCTCGGGAGGGCGCACGAATGCTCCCGCCTTGTTCCTGCCGAAGATGAATCCGCCTTTCTCCCACGACAGCTTTGAGGGGACGTTGGCGTGTTTGAGCAGGTGATCCCGAAACGCCTCTTCCGTACCCTGTTCCCACATCATGTCGTCGTCCGCGCCGTCGCGGTAGCCTATGAGGTCATCGTAGATCGCCATGAGCGTGCGCTCGACCGTCGTGTCATTGCTGGACATGCCGCCATGCCGATCGGTCAGGTAGAGCAGCTTCATGAGGCCGTTTTCATAGAGGTTCTTGAACGCGCTTTTGAACGATTCCGGCAAGGTAAACGAGCGGGGCGCCAATGCGCCGAAGCGGGGATCGAACGCCGTTCGCCCCAGCTGCATATCCTCGTTCACCCTTTCGCGGAGGGAGAACACGGCCCGGCGAAATTCCCGATCGTCGATAATCCTCTTGTGCAAACTGCCGGTGAGGTTGTCGGCTATCGCGGTGAGCAGTTTCTCCCGTCCCTGCGCGGTGTCCTTGCTGGTCGCGAACATCTCGGCGAAGGCATGCAGGAAGTCACTGTCGGGTTCGAACTCGATGCCGATTATTTCGTTGATCGTCTGGATGTCGAGGTCGGCCCGCGCCACCTCGAGCAGGGTCGAGCCGACGCGTACGATGTCGCCGGGCTCGATGGGAACCATGGATCCCCTGGGTGCCGCCTTCCATCGGCCCCCCTCCCAGTAGAAGGTTTTCTTGGCCTTCGCGGCGTTCTGCAGGTACCAGGTGTCGTGCAGCATGAACACGGAGGCCTGGTGTCCCGCCACCGAGTCGTCGCCGATGTAGACATCGGCCGTCGAGGCATCGCTTCCTATCCTCCGCTCTGACATCTCGTTCCAGACCATGAGCCGCCGCGGCGCAACGCTCGTTTCCTTGTGTTTGAGGGCTTTCGCCACCGCCTTCTCCACCTTCGTTTTGCGGGCGATGGCGGAAAGTTCGCGCCGCGCCTGGACGAATGCATCGCTCTCGAACCACTGGAGGAATATCTCCCTCTGGATCCTGCTGATATTCCCCACCAGCTGAAAGTCGATCGGTGTGTCGGCGCCCCGGTATTTCACCGCGTGCAGGATGACCTTGGCGTTGCCGCGGACGTCGCCATCGATCACCCGTTTACCCTTCAGATAGTTGGAGAGGACGACGCCGTCGAATCCTCCCTTGTCGCCCAGCGTCAGCTCTATGACCTCGGCCTCCACGAGGTGCGAGAAGAGCAGATCGATCGGCGCATTGCCGTGGACGCCCCGGCGATGGCGCGGAGCGCTCCTATCGTGGACCGACATGAGCGCATCGAAGGTGGAGCCGACGAATGAGGCCGATTCCTTCAGCCGGGTTCGGCAGTAACGGAACACGCCGGACATCACCCGCCCGTTGTGCTGCGGGATCGACATGTGCGAGTCTCGCCAGTCGCGAGCGCTCACCTGTCTCCCAAGGAGGTCATGGGTGAATACATTGTTCAGTATCATCCGCTGAGCGAGCGGCTGGTCGGGCGACGGCGCGTCCAGACGAGGTCCCCACGCGCTCATCGTCGTGAGCATCGGCGGGAGGTACGGCCGGCGCATCGGCGGCTTCGATCCTATTATGGTTCCTGCTGAAATCATGGTCGGTCTCGATTATCGGCGGCGTGCAGAATAGGTTGCGCGATTTGTGAGGTTAAGTTTACCTTTCAGATCGGCACGTTGGCGAGGCATACTACGTATGCCTACGTTTGCGGTCAAGTGGAATTGCCCGCTAGTGCGGGCCCATGATCCGCTCCGCCATCACGGCATAGAGGTGGCTGAACGATTGCCGCATCGTCTCGCTGGCGAGGATAGCCCCGATGGCGATCGCGAGGACCGCCACCACGAGCATGTAGCTCACGGATGCCTGACCGCGTTCGCTGCTCATGAGAGAACTCCTTGGCCGATGACGACCGCATCGCCTTCGTCGATGCCGTGCGCGCGGCAAAAGCCGGATGCTGTCTCGAGCACATGGCTTACGCGTTCGCCGCAGGTGTAGCGGGGGAGGAAGTAGGGCATCAGCGCGCTCATGATCCAGTGGCGCGGCGGCGGCACCTCATGGTCGATCTTGACGATCCGTCCATCAGCGATCCAGATGATGTCGAGCGGGAAGCGCATGCCCATCATCCATATGCTCAACCGACGATCGTTCGTCGGGAAGAGCATGCCGCCCGCGACGGCCGATCTTCGGAAGGAAAGCCCAAAGGCCTTTGCCAGCGGCGACCGCCCGACCGCTACATCGATCCCGATGTTCTGCTGCGGAAAGGAAATTCTATCCATAGCTTTGCGACTCGAGCTTCCAGATGAGCTTCCTGAGTTGTTGCGTCTTGGGATCGCCCGGCGGCGCGTAACGCAGGTACTGGCGGAAGCTTCCCAGCGCCGCAGTCACATCGCGTTTTTCCAGCAGGTAGACCTTACCCTTGAGGTAGTAGGCCCTCGGCGTATTCTTCTTCAGGGCGATCACTCGATCGTAGTATTCGATTTTTTTGTCGGGATCGTACGCGATGTCCGCCCATTCGAAGTAGAGCTTGATCCGCGTTTCCGTGCTCAAGTCGGAACGCGCGAGCAATTCTTCATAGATCTCGTTTGCCTTCTTGAAATTTGCCTCGCGATCGTCGGTTGCCTTGCTGTGGAGCCGGGCCTTTGCGATGAGCATGTTGACGTCGTCGGAATCGCGGGACTCTCCGCGCCTGATATACTTCTGTGCATCCGCTACGCGGTCCTGTTCGAGCGCGTTGAGTGCGAGCAGGGACATCGCATTCGCATTCTTCGAGGCGGCTCGCGCCAGGGGCTGCTCCACGTCGTCCATGTGCCCCGCCTGTTTCAGGAGCGACGCCCGCGTGAACTCCGATATCGCGGAGGGATAGGCGATGACGGCGCGCTCGGCGAAGCTCAAGGCCGCGCCCCTGTCGCGCTTCTGGATCCATCTGCTCATCAGCCAGTAGGGCGCCCGAGGCTGCATCTGCACCAATTGTTTCATCTCCTTTTCCGCCAGCGTGTCGTTGCCCTGGAGGTAGTTTGCATGGATATCGAGGACGAGGGCGAGGATGCGATCGCCGCTGCCGCGCACCCGCTGGCGGAGCACGGCGATATCGTCGAGCAACGATGACCGTGAGCGCGGCGCGGGGGAATAGAGGCTCTCAGTGATGACGAGGCCGATATAATCCTCGATCAGCGATGATTTGATCCTCCCGTGCTGTGCACGCTTGAGGATTGCGTCGTATTCCTTCTGGAGGCCGACGGCGTCGAACTCCATCTTGCTCCACCGCTTGAAGTAATCGCCGCCGTCCTGTTTGATGGGCCGCTCATAGGCCCACGTGATATCCTGGAAATAGTCGCCGCACCACGTGACGAGCGGCTCGCGCGATCGGTCGTTGATCGACTGTCGCTGGCAGTCGACCACGTACACGAAGCTGCCCACGTCCCGCGCGACGGCCATGCCCTCGACGGGGAGGAAGTGATCCGAGAACGTGTAACGAACGGCGCGCGATGCGCCGGGCATGCCCGACATCGGGGCGGCGCTCGCGTACTTCGCGCGCACGTACTTGTCGAAACCGCGTTCCCAGCGTCGCTTGGGAAAGCGACTCCGCGGCACGCGCGAGATGAAGACGCGCTGACGGAAGTACTCGCCCTTTTCACCGCGCGTGGCTTTCATCGAGACGATGCGCTCACCGCTTCGCGCGGTGTCGACATCCCAACTCGAGTGGGGAACCGGCGCGCACAGAAAATCCGGAACGGTACAGACCGTCCTGGGCGATGCGGCCCCCTCGGCTGCGACGGCCAGGAGGAGGGCGGTTGCGAGGGCGATGGTCGTTTTCTTCATGGCGGTTACCTCCTGCATGGGCATCGATTCATGGCTGCGACCGATGCCTCGTAGTGGTGGACTTCCGGAAATTGCGCCAAGCGCTTGATCTCCATGAGCTTGGCGTTGGCAAAGCAGCATCCCTCCAGTTCCTGAAGGGTTATCGCTTCGACGTAGAGGGGTTCGAGCGCATCTTCAAATCCCGTCAGGATGCCCTCCCGCAACTCCTTGGCGTCGACTTCCTCGTACATGGCCTCCGCTTCGTGCAGTGCCCGCAAGGCCTTGCGGTATTGCTGTGCGCGGGCGGCGGAACTGCTGTTCTTGTTGCCGTTGCGGTAGCTCTGCCGCGCGCTCGCTATGAGGGCCTCAGCCTGGCGAGCGACGCCATCGCGCGTCTCCTCGTAATTTTCGCGCAGGAGCACTTCGTAATCGGGATGGATATCATGTGTTCTGAGCGCGTCGGCTGCTTTCTTGAAGGCATGATAGGCTTCGATCGTCTTTCCCGCCTCCTTGAAAGCGCGTCCTTTCTCGAAGGAGGCGCGCGCGTCGGCGCTCGCCGCGGCTCTCATCTGCACGGCCGATGCGCGGTCGGCCGTCAGCGCCTTGAGGCGTTCGTCGATCTTGCGCATCATCTCGATGGCGCGGGCATTGGCAGCATCGGCGTCTAGTATCTGCCTCAGGGTGAACCGCGCGCCCACGTAATCGCCTTCGGCCATCATCCTGCTTGCCTCGGAGATCATCTGCTGCGCCCATAAATCCCTGCTGATCTTCAAGTCGTTTTTGTGCTTCGCCGTCTTAACCTGGTCGCGCGCCCGATCGTGCAATTCCCTTGCCTGGGCGTTGGCCGGGTCCGCTGCGAGGATCTTGTCGATGATTTCAATAGCCTTGTGCGGCTGCTGCTCGTCCAGCGCGCGCTTCGCAAGCTTGAATCGCAACGCCGTTATCTCGTTTCCCTGCGTGTCCGTGCGGCGTTCCGCGTCGGCGCTTACCGTTTCCATAGCCGCCGAGGTGATCTGCTCGTCGCCTCCGACGCGCAGGTGGATGATGAATGCGACGACGACGATCAGGAGAGCGGCGCCTGCGCTTGCCATCGCGAGAAAGCGCCGACGATGAACAAGCGCCCTCGCCAGGTGCGCCAGCTGCGGGTGCATGGAAGAATCATGCGTGAGAGCAAGGGTCAGCTCGCCGAACGTCTGCGGCTGTCCGAAGTCAACCGCGCGGGCTTCGCCGCCAAACACCGCGAATGCGGATCCGCGGTCGATGATGAGTACGACGTGCTCTGCTCGTGTCGGATTCTGAAAGACGTGTACGCCCTCGGCGCCGAAGGCGATGTAATAAATGCCGTCCTGGTTGATCTGTGCGGACGGGCGTTCATTCCGATGCTGAAATTCGAGTGTGTATTTCATTTGCGCAGTTTCTTTCTCGCCATCTCTATTTTCTTCGAGGTCTTTTTGTAGACGGGCGAATTCTTGTCGTGAACGAGGTTGAGTACTTTCTCCCAATGGTAAATAGCTCGCTTGAACCTCAAGAATTTGTAGTCGTAGTTGCCCAGCGCGACGATCTCCTCCACGAGTTCGTCGAGCTGATGTTTGACGTCCCGCAGGCGCCGTTGGCTGAGCACGTTGCTCTCGTTCAGGTAGACGGAGAGCTCCCAGAGATCGATCGCCTCGCTCAGCCGATTCGAGATATACTTGTTTGAGGCGATTTCCTGCAGGCGCCGCGACAAGCTTATCGAGGGCAGCGGGCGATGGTACCCCTCGTCCGGAGCGTCANNTGCGATGATGAGAAGGCGTTTTCCTTGTTTACTCATACGTGTTCACCGTAAATGCTATATAGCGTTCACCCTCGGAGACGACGCTCGTGCCGCTGAAGGCGAGAGATCCGTCGGCGCTTCTGCGGGAACAATCCTTGTTGCCCTCCTCGACGTCGACGACGAGTTGCATGACGTCGCCGAAGTACGGGCTTTCCGAAAGGGCCTCCAGGAGATGTTCGCCCTCCGCGAGCGTGCATCCGAGGAGCTTCTGCATCGCCGCCTGCGTCATGGCGATTTCCTTTTTTCCGTTGAGGATGATCATCGGCTCCTGCACCAAACTGCTCAGACGCTCCCGCAGGCCGGCAGCGGCCGTGGCGGGCTGCTTCATCGTCTTCCTCCGCGCCTTCGGCGCATCCCTTCCCTTGGATTCGAGAAGGGGCTTGAGTTCCGAAAACGTTATGTGGCCGCCTGCCGCGATGCCGTCCTCGTGCTCGGGAACGCCCTCGGCGGCATAGCGGATCGGCGTGAGGGTCCACCGCTTCAGGAGCGCGAACGCGCCCCACGCGACGAGCACGAGGAGCAGCGAAAACTTGATCGCCTCGAGAAACTGGTAGCCCATCCGGTTGAGGCCGCTGCGGGCGTCGAAGAGTACAAATGCCCGTCCCTTCGTCACCGCCTTCAAGCCTTTGTAGGTCTCCGTCATCACGCGTATGGGGTATTCCAGGATGTAGCTGCCTCCTCCCCGATTGCGCACCGCGATGTCGGCTCCCAGGGTCGTGCCGGATGCTCCTGAGAGCTCCTCGATATCGCTCGCGCGTTTCCCGAAATATTCCGCGGGGGAAACGATGGCGCCATCCGCATCCGTCACATAGGCATCCAGGACGCCGACTTCGCCGCGAACCGCGTCGGTCGAATACAGTACCTCCTGGTTTTGGCTGAAGGCTTCCTGGTTCGAGGCGGCCAGCAGGCGAACGAGGGCTCGGCCGCGATCGAGCGATTCCGCCTGCAGCTGGACGGTGTCGCGGAAGAGAAACTGTACCGGTCCCACGATGAACATGAGGGCGGCGAACGCTACGATGAGCGCGAGTACCTTCGTTTTCCACTCGAGGCGTTCGATGCGCACGATGCTCCGCGTGACGGCGTTCTTGATGATATCCCAGCCTATGTGTTCTGCTATCTTCATACCATGAGCCCCTGAAAACCTTCAGTTACGAGTTTGACGATAAGCGGTCCGAATATGATGATGAAGACCGCGGGCATGATGAAAAAGATCAGCGGGAACAGCAGCTTCTGCGAGGCGAGCGCGCCCTTGCGCTCCGCGGCTTCGAAGCGCTCACGGCGGAGCCGCTCCGCCTGCACGCGCAGCGCCTTGCCGATCGATGTGCCGAGGCGATCCGCCTGGATCAGGACGAGCGTGAACGTCGATATCTCGGTCGCGCCGACGCGGGCGCTGAAATTGCGCAGCGCCTGCGCACGCGTTCCGCCCAGCTGGATTTCGGAGAGCACGCGGCCGAGTTCCTCGCGCAAGGGCGAGGGGTCCATCTTGCGAACGATCCGCGTCATTGCGGCGATGAAGTCGAGCCCTGCTTCCACGGTGAGCGTGAGGTTCGCGACGAACTGCGGGAATGCGAGGATGATCTCCTCGCGTCGCTTCTTGATCAGCGAGTTGATCCAGAGATACGGGAAGAAGAAGCCAAAGCCTGCTGCGATGGGATAGCCCCACCAGGGAATGCTGTACTCCAGATCCATAAGGTTGAGTTCGAGAACCAGGATGTAGCCGAAGAGCATGAACAGCAGCGCGCTCAGGATCTGGAATGCCCAGAAATCCTCGTGCGTGTAGTGTTCGATCGCCGCGTGCGCGAATTTCCTGTCGAGGCGCTCGCGCGTGCGCGTGAAGCGAAAGCGCGTGAGCAGCGGGGCGTAGAACGAAAAGACCGGCTTGAGGACGGTGTCGATGAGCGACGAGCGGCCCGCCGCGACCGCGCCGCCCTGCTGGAAGCGTTTGCGGGCGGATCGAGCCTCGGCGTACTCATAGGCGAACGCGCCGAAGATCGCGCAGCAGACGCCGGCCAGGATCATGGCCATGTACGTGTTGAGCATCATTGTATGAGCATCGCCTCCGCCTTGTGCATTTCACGAATGCGCTGAGTGACTTCGCTCTGTTGTTGCGTCAGCGAGCGCCGCGTTGTCTCCAGCGTGAGATCGACCACGTTGATCACCGGCGCGCCCTTCGCCATGTTGAACGTCATCGTGCCGGTCCCCGAGAGCTCTATGCGCTCGAGCCCGCGCGACCGCAGCTCGTCGATCGTCTTGAGCAACGCCGGGTTGTCCGTGACCTCCGTGCTCTTGAGCGCGCCCTGGATCTCGTAACGTATCTCGGCGACTTCCTCGCCTGCGAGCTTGAGCATCTTCGTGAAACGATAGTCCGTTCGCACCGTCATGGGCAGCGTGCCCTCGACAAGGATTTCCTGCGTATCCGACCAGATGTGCCCGATCTCGATGGGCGCGTTCGGCAGGATCACCGGAAGCGAGATGTAGGGCAGCTTGTCGAGCGCCATTTCATCCTGGCGCCGCCCCGTCGAGTCGAATTTGAACGTCGTGACCTGGGGTTTGAGCTTGATGGCCGAGCGGCGGCTGTCCTCCTCCCAGACGACCTCGGCATCCTCCTTGCCGAGCAGGTAGCGGACGGTGCTGTTCGCCGGCTGGGTGAGCTGGGCGACGCGCACCTTCTTGCGCACCTCCATCGCTCGGAACGATTCAGAGCGCTCGACCCGGTTTCCGTTGTCACCGTGCTGGTTGGCTACGCTCACGACCGTATCGTTTTCGAGAAAATGGGCGATGCCCTTCAGCGGGACCTCGGTCTCGCTGTAGGCGAGCACGATGGCTGCGTGAGCCTCCGCGGACATCATGGATAACAGCGCTATGATACACAGCAGTTTCTTCATGCGTCACACCTTGATGGTTACGATCTTCTTCATCATCCACATGCCAAAGCCCTGCATGAGGAGCATCAGCCCGATCATCGCCCATCCGAGGGGGTGGGAGAAGAGGGGGCGGATATAGCCGGGCGAGATGAGGTAGAGCGCCGCGGCCAGAAAGAAGGGCAGGGCGCTGATGACGACCGCCTGTGCGATGCCCTGCGTGGTCAGGGTCTTGATCTTGCTCTTCACGCGCTGCTCCTCGCGNNCCTCGCGGATCGTGTGCGTGATGACCTCGAGCGTTTCGATGATGTTGCCGCCGGTCTCCCTGAGGACGACCAGCGATGATATCAGCAGCTCGATTTCCTCGAGCGGCACGCGCTCCTTGAACTCGTGTAGCGCCTCGTCGAAGGTCTTGCCCAGGCGCTGTTCCGACATGATCACGCTGAATTCCTGCGAGATGGGCGCGGGCATCTCTTCAGCCGCGAGCCCGAACCCCTGCTGGAGGGAAAGGCCCGATCGGAGTGCGTTCGAGATGAGGCCGAGCGCATCGACGAGCTGTGCCTTGATGCGCGCTATGCGGCGTTTGCGCAGCGACATCGCGATGCGCAGCGACAGGTTGCGCGTGAGGATCGACAGGAGGACGGCCGAGGAGGCCGCCAGCCACCAGGGTTTGAGCAGCGCGAGGCAGACGACCGTTGAGGCGAGAGGGCCGGCGACAAGGAAGAGCGAGCGGCGCCACCCTTCGAGGCTGATGCGGGCGGCGTCGAGGAGGGGCCCGCATTTCCGTTCCAGCCGCTCGAGGTGATCCGTGAGCATGCGATGGAACGACGGAAGCGACAGGTACGCTGCCGTTCCGAGGAGTCCCCCCGCGAGCGCTGCTATGATCACCGTCATGCCGTGCCACCTCCGATGAATATGTCGCGCGAGAGATTCGTGCCCTTCTGCTGCAGCTCGTCGAAGAACTTGGGCACGACGCCCGTCGGCTCGAAGCGACCGCGCACGCGCCGGTTCTCGTCAATGCCGCTCTGGCGGTAGTGATAGATGCTCTGCAGCGTCACGACGGAGCCTTCCATGCCCGTAATCTCGGCGATG
>JABAOG010019796.1_pt2 | contig 11072 bp, 7 predicted proteins | sample 7062131 | NCBI WGS metagenome assembly JABAOG01 (sample SAMN14538629, study PRJNA623070) | marine sediment metagenome | biome: marine biome [ENVO:00000428]; feature: marine pelagic biome [ENVO:01000023]; material: deep marine sediment [ENVO:00002113] | place: India: Arabian Sea | collected... | reverse complement strand
TGGGCCGGGTCTCCGGCAGCAGCTTCACCGCCCAGAGTCCCGAGTTCGTGTCGCTGAAGAAGACGTGGCCTTTGTGGGGCTGGGCGCCCCAGACCATGGTGGCGTTGGGCGTGTAGCCCGCCGGCGAGGCCGACTTGAAGACCGCGATCTCCCGGCCCTGGGTGTAGAGGTTGCCCATGAGCTCGCCGCTCACGTCGACGACCCGGAGGCCGCCCTCGTAGTACGCCTGGTACAGCTTGTCGTCCTCGACCCACATGTTGTGCGTCCCGAACTCGGGCACCTCGTAGCGGGCGACCATCTCCGGGTTCTCGGGGTCGGTGAAGTCGATGACCTGGATGTAGCCCCGGGTCACCAGGGGGATGCCGCCGGTGCCCGTCTCGGGGTCGTACTGGTCGGCGTAGGAGCCCATGGAGCGGGGGTAGCCGGCCCAGGCGAGACCCCGGCGGTTCATGATCTCGTCGCCCAGGAAGAGGTACGTCTTGCCCGTGGATTCCTGGTGGTAGGGGAAGGCGGCGTGCGTCCGGCCCGACGGCGTCGGGTAGGAGGTGACGAACACCGGGTTCTCCGGCGATCCGCCCCAGCGGCCGTCGCCCACGTCCACGACCACGACGCCCGTGCCCCACTCCGACGAGAACGCCAGGCCGTTTGCGACCCAGACGTCGTGCACCCGGCTGTCCGGGTGGTTGTACTCCGACACGTAGCGGGGGGCGTAGATGTCGCTCATGTCGATGATGACGTACTTGTCGCCGTCGGAGAGGGCGTACAGGTAGTCGTCGGTGGCGAACATGTTGTGGACGCCGCCGGTGATGCCCTCCTCGTAGATCGGAGGCGATGCGCGGCTCGCTGGGCGTGGACATGTCGAGGATCACCAGGCCGTTCCGCCGGTTCGTGGCCCCCTCCCGGGACAGGGCGGCGTAGCGGCCGTCCGGGGAGACCTTCACGTCGTTGACGGTCCGGGCGTCGACCTGGATGGAGTCGATCTTGGTGATGGCCGCGGGGTCGGTGACGTCGTAGAAGAACGCGTAGCCCCCGGAGACCTTGGAGCCGGTGATGACGTAGTCGCGGCCGTCCGTGCCCTCGAAGGCCCACAGGTCCGTCGTGCGGTACCAGTCCTCGGCGCCGTGGCCCACCACCTCCAGCTCCTGGACCACGTCGCGGGGCTCGGCGCGGAAGGTGTGGCGGGCCGTGAGGTCTCCCGCGGTGGCCACGACGGTGTGGATGCCGGGGACGTCGGCGACGTACGAGCCGTCCCGGGCGATCTGGCCGGTGGCCGGAACGCCCAGCATGCCTTCGGTGGCCGCATAGCCGTGAGACCATACCACCGGGACGTCGTCCAGCCGGTTGCCCGAGGCGTCACGGAGGACGGCCTCGAAGCGGACCACGTCGCCCGTGCGCGCCTCCTCGGGCCCGTCTTCGACCGTGAGGCTCGCGGCCGGGAACGGCTGGACGGCGTATCCCGCGGACGCGCGGGCGCCCTCGAAGGAGGCCGAGATGGTCGCCTCGCCCACGGCGTGGGCCGTCACGCTCCCGAACGGGTCCACGGAGGCCACCGCCGGATCGGACGATGACCACACCACGGCCGGGTCCGGGCGTCGGGAGCCGTCGGCGTGGAGGGCCGCGACTTCGTGGCCCAGCGTCGTGCCAACGTACAGCGAGCCTCGCGCAGGCTCGATCTCGAGTCGCTCGACCGCGGGCCACGTGACCACCACGGGGACGGAGACCGTGAGCGGCGCCGCCCCGGCGCCGACGACCAGCGTCGCCACGACCTCGTACCGACCCTGCGCGAGCCCCTCCAGATAGCCGTCCTCCACCGCGATCGCCTCCCGCGGCCCCGTCACGCGCAGCGCCGCGTCCACTTCCGCCCCCGAGGCATCGAGCGCCCGGACCGAGAAGGGGACGCGCTCGCCCACCGCCACCGTAACCCGCTCGCTGCTCGGCACGAGCCGGGCCACCCTCGCCGCCTCGGCCTGCGCGGCGACGCTCGAGGGAGAAGCCAGGGCGGAGAGGAGGGACAGGAGGAGCACGGGGCGGGAGAGCGGAGAGGGTTCGAGGCGGCGTCGTGTGCTTCGGATCATGTCGGTACTCCGGGGCGTTGCGTCTGGACCGCGCGCCCACACGCGGCCCGGTGGGACATGCGTCCTGCGCATGGTCGATCCGTGCGCGAGGTCGTCCGTGGGCTCGGCGGCGGGCCGACAGGTGGCGGGTCGATCAGCTGGGGCGAGGTCGGTCAATTGGTTGGAAGGTCCAGCGCGGCCGGCTCGGCCACCAGGGCAATCTGACTCGCGTCGGGGCTCACGGCGAGCCGGGAGATGGAGATGCCCAGCCGGGAGAAGTCGGCGACGGGCGTCCACGTCCGGGTCTCGGCGGGGGACGCGGCGTGCACGACGGCGCCTGCGGCCATGAGAATCGTGCCGTCCGGCGCCCAGGCGTGGAAATCGCCACCCGCCACCGCCTCGACGATGGGCACCGGATCGCCGCCGTCGCCGGGCAGCCGCATGATCGTCGCGGTCCCGTCGGGGTGGCGCTGGACGAAGCTGACGTCGCGCGTACCGGGAATCGGCTGCAGGGAGCGGCCGATGTCCTCGGCGACAACCCGGGCGCCTCCGGTCCCCAGGTCGGCGACGCGGAGCGTGGGCGGGTCGCCCAGGACGAAGAGGGCGACGGTGCTGTCGTCGATCCAGGCGTGGTAGCCGACGGGCGCGACGTCCTCCAGGAGCACCGCCGCGTCGGAGCCGTCGGCGTCGAAGCGCCACAGCCGTTGGGTGGAGTCCGCCTCCACGCGGATGGTCGAGATCCCGCTGCCGTCGGGGAGCGGCGTGGCCGAGTACTCGCTTTCGGGGCTGCTCATGGTCACGCGGGTCACCTCTTCCACCGCCAGGTCGTAGCGGTAGATGTCGGCCTGTCCGGTGTGGGCGTCGACCGCGGTGTACCAGATGCCGCTGCCGTCGGGGAGGAACCAGGGCTGATTGTCGTAGCCGGGGCGGCGGCTCACGTTGACCGGATCGCCGATGCCGGGCGGCCCCGAGCCCTCCCAGCGCAGGTCGGCGAGGAAGACGTCGGCGTCCCGGGGCGGAACGAATGCGTCCGCGGCGGAGGCGTCCCGGTCGGCGGGGGCGCCATCGGGGTCCGGCGCGTCGCCCGGTCCGCAGGCGGCGACGAGGAGCGCCCCCGCGAGCAGGAGCACGAACGGGGTCGATCGCGCTGCCCCGGGCGGCGCGGCTCTCCGGAAGGGGCCCACGGATCTGGCATGCCGGGCCCTCGTCGGCTTCATCATTGTCGGCATCGCATGGGTCGGCTTCATCATCGTCGGCCTCGTCATGGTGGGCTGGGTGGTCGGCATGGTTACGGTTGGAGCGACGCGATGAGCGACGCGCAGCTTCCCGGCGCGCCCTCGCTTCCAAGCACGAGGCGGAGAAAGCGGGGAAGGAAGCCTCGGAGGCTCTGGCCTCCCGACCCCACCACGCCGCTCCCGGCGAGGTCGAACAGCTCCTGCTCGCCAGGCGAGCGCACGATGCTCCGCTCGGCCCTGCGCCGCCACTCCGCGTAGCTCTCGTCGGGCCCGAAGACCATCTTGTGCAGGTTGATGCATGGCGCCAGCACGTTGAAGGTGGCGAAGTACTCCCAGCGCAGCCCGCGGAGGGCGTCCTCGTTCTGGACGAGCGTCGGGACGCCCTGCAGCAGCAGGNNGTGGAACGTCGCGAAGTACTCCCATCGGAGCCCTCGAAGGGCGTCCTCGTCCTGGACCAGGGTCGGCACGGCTCGCAGGAGGAGTCGGGCGCTCTCCGGCGCCAGACCAGCGCGGGCCTTCGCGGCTGCGGCGTGGGCGCCCTCCCGCGCCCACCGCAGCGCCTCGGCGGCGGCAGGATCGCCGGAGCGTCGGTGGAGACCCTCCAGGGCGTTGCCCCCCATCCGTGTGAGCTCGACCCCGATGAGGTTGTCGAGGAGGGTGGGACCGTGGTCGATGAGGAGAAAGCCGGTGGCGACCAGCTCCCGCAAGGTATGGTCGGCCTCCTCGAGCTCACCGGCGTCGGCCTCCACCGCCGCCCTTGCCACCTGAGCCAGACCCGCGGTCCGGAACGCCTGGAAGCGTGGCCAGGGGAGCTCCTGGAAGGTCAACGAGTCGGGGAAGGGGAGCGACCAGCGACCGCTGACCACGTCGGCCGTCTCGGCCCGCGCCAGCAGGTGGAGCTCGTAATGTGCCGGGTGCTCGGCCGCGTGAACCAGCGCCGCTCGCTCGCGCTCGGGAAGCTCGGACAAGGGTCGCCCCATGAGCTCCGCGGTCACCGACTCGGAAAACGGATCGGGGAAGCTCGCGTCGGGGAACCACGGCGTCCGGTACCAGGTCTGGGGCGGCTCCTCCACGGCCTGCGGCTCCCCGCGGAAGCCCACGAACGCGAGATTCTGGAGGGCCGCGCCCGCCTGGGCAGGGGAGACGGAAGGATCCTTCACCACGGAGAAGCGACGCAGCGCCTCGGCTCCTCCGGCCATCTCCTGGACCGATAGGAACGTGGGTACGGCGATCTCGGCGAGAATCGGGCCGATGGCCGCGGTCACGGCGACGGTCGCCGTGGGTCCGAAGCCGACGACGAAGAGAACGACGAGGAAGGCGGCCACGGCCCGGAATCGGGACCCGGCTCCGCGGCTTCCCGGGCCGAGGGCGACGCGCTCGTCGGCCTCGTCCAGGGCCCGGTTCCAGGCGGCGGACTCGGCATGGATGCGGTCGATCCCTTCCTGGGCGTTCCACTCGGCCTGGAGCTCGCGAACGACGGTGTTCTGCGAGACGACGAAGAACGCGCCGACCGCGGCCATCAGGCCGGTGGGCCCGAGCGTGAGCAGCCACACGCCCGACGGGGTCACGAAGCCGCGGGCCCCCAGGAGAATGGCCATGCCGAAGCCGCAGAGCAGCCAGACGGCCGCCGCCAGGAGAAGGAAAGCGCCGCCCATGCGGGCGCGCGCCACCCGGGCCCGCCTCGTCTCGTCCAGCACGCCGAAGTGTCGCTTTCCCTGGATGAGGAAACCCGTGTCCCGCCCCGAATCGCAGGCCACCTCCAGGATGGTGAGGGCACCGTAGCCGAGCTCCGCGGCCCTGGCGGCGTCACGGGCCACCATCCAGAGCTGGGCGAAGGCGAAGGCCACGAGCACGGCGCCCACCCCCGCGATGGCCAGCCCCAACTCCCAGTCGTCCCCGAACGGACCCAGGCTGTAGAAGGGCTGCTCGACGGCCAGGCCCCAGAGGAGAGGAAGGACGAGGATGAGGCTTCCCGTCCAGCTCAGGACGATGGCCCTCCACAGGCCTCCCTGCAGGCGCTCCATCCCCGGCGGGGGCCAGGAGAGCGGGGGAACCGGAGACGGGCTCGGCCGAGAAACGTCCTCTGTGCTCATCACCCTTCCCGGGAGCGGTGCGGGATACGTCGGTCGGTGGCTGGCAAAATAGCATTCGATGCCGGCTTCGCACGGACCCGGGAAGCCGCCCGTCACGATCTCCGTCCTCCACACGTTCCTGACGGTGGAGCGCATGAGAGTCCGGGGGCGACCAGGAAGAGGCATGAGATGACCGGAGGTGGAGGGGTGCACGGAGCGGTCGAGGTACGATCCGAGAAGGGGTCGCGGCCTCCGGCCGCCCCGGGCCGACGGTCGAGCTCGTCGTCGGCATTTGCGTGGTTGGCCCTACTGGCATGCCTCGCGCCCCTTGCCTGTGACATCCAGGGCCCGGGCGGGAGCGTGCTGCAGGAGATCGCCCGCAACCGGGAGCGCTGGAGTCTCGTGGGGCCCGACTCGTATACGTACGGGCTGGAGCGGCACTGCTTCTGCGGTGCGCTGGCCCGGGGCCCCGTGCGGGTGACGGTGGTGGACGGCGAAGTCACGGCCCGGGTCTACGTCGAGACGGGGGAGCCCGTGCCCGAGTTCCTGGCGGAGTCGTTTCCCGCGGTCGAGGGGCTCTTCGAGATGCTCTTCGACGCGGTCCGGAGGAACGCGTTCCTCATCGAGGCGACCTACGATCCGGATACGGGGCTTCCGCTGGATGTCTTCATCGATTATGCGGAGAACGTGTCCGACGAAGAGCAGGGCTTTCGGATCACGGAGCAGCCCGTACCCTAGCGCCGCTCGCCGCCCGCTCCGGCTCCAGGCCAGCCTCGTCGGAGCCGATCGGGCCCCCGTTCGGGCCGCCCTCGATCCCGGCCCGCCCCCTATGTCCGCNNGAGCGTCACGTTGGCCTCTTCGACCCCCCGCCTTCGTCTCGCCACCGTCACCATCCCGGCGCCGGACCTCCGCCCGGATACCTTCCTCCGACACGCGGAGGGCGAGGAGAGGGGATTCTGGGCGCGGGACGACCGATGGGTAGCCCATCGGGGGGTGGCCGCCGAGCTGCGTGCCGGGAGCTCCACCGACCCCGATCGGTACGACCACGTGGAACGGGCCGCGCGGGCCGTGGCCCGTGATCCCCTGGTGCCCGCGGGCAAGACCCGCGCACCCCGCGCCCGGTTCTACGGGGGGCTGTCCTTTCGGGACGATCATGAGCCCCGGGGCGTCTGGAGCGAGTTCCCGGCCTGGCTCTTCCACCTGCNNAGCCCGACGTCTTCGCCCGCCTGCGCCACCTCGCCGAGAGCCTGCGAGCCGAGCTCGCCGCCCGCTCCGAGCTCACCACCCCCGCCGCCACGACCCGGGGCCGGGCCACGCCCACGGAGCGGGGAAGTTGGGAATCGGCGGTCGAGGCCTCCCTGTCGGCGATCCGCGAGGCCGCGGTCTCCAAGGCCGTTCTGGCGCGGACGCTGGACGTGAAGACCGACGCGCCCGTCGATCCGGTGGACGTGGTGACGAAGCTCTGGGAGGCGAACCGGGGCAGCCACGTCTTCCTCTTCGAGCCGTCGCCGGGCTCGGCGCTGGTGGGCGCGGCGCCCGAGACCGTGGCGACGCTGCGCGACGGCGTCTTCCACGCCACGGCGGTGGCGGGGTCCATCCGACGGGGCGACACCGCCCGGGAGCAGGCCGAGCTCGCCGCGCGGCTCCTGGCCAGCGAGAAGGACCGCGTCGAGCAGCGGATCGCCCTCGACGACATGGTCGCTCGGCTCGAGACCGTGGCAACCCAGATCCGTACCGACCCCCAACCCCACGTACTCACCCTCGCCCGCATCCAGCACCTGGAGACGGAGATCCGGGCCAGCGTGCCGGCCGATGTGGGAGTTCTGGACCTGCTGCGCCTTCTGCATCCGACTCCGGCGGTATGCGGCCTCCCCAGGGATGCCGCGCTGGCATTCCTGGCCGAGGAGGAGCCCTTCGAGCGCGGGTGGTATGCCGGTCCCGTCGGCTGGTTCGACGGTGACGGCAATGGCGTCTTCGCGCCCGCCCTGCGGAGCGCGGTGTCCACCGGCTCGGGATGGCGTCTCTTCGCGGGAGCGGGGATCGTCGACGGGTCGGTTCCGGCCCTGGAGTGGGAGGAGACGGCCATCAAGTTCGAGCCGGTGCTGGACGCCCTGCGGGGAGCGGGCGCCGAGCTCGAGGCGCCCTCGGACCTCACGGGGCTCGAACGCCCGTCCATCCGGGCGAACCGTCCGTCCACCCGGGAGACATGAGCGGGTCCGCCGCCAACACCCTCTGGGCCCGGAGCTTCGTCGACGAGCTCGCCCGGGCGGGGCTCCGGGAGGCCGTCGTGGCCCCCGGCTCGCGCTCGACGCCGCTGGTCCTGGCGATGGCCGCCGACGAGCGGCTCCGTGTGCGGGTCCATCTGGACGAGCGCTCGGCCGGCTTCTTCGCTCTGGGCGTCGGGAAGGTCACGGGACGCCCCGCCGCCGTGCTCACGACCTCGGGCACGGCCGTGGCGAACCTCCTTCCGGCGGTGGTCGAGGCGTCCCAGGCCGGCGTTCCGCTCCTGGTCCTCTCAGCCGACCGCCCCCACCGCCTGCGTGGCGCCGACGCCAATCAGGCCATCGATCAGGTGGGCATCTTCGGGCGCTTCGTGCGGGCGTTCCACGATCTGGCGCTCCCGACCGTCGAGGGGCNNTGCGCGCCGTGGCCGCACGGGCCCACCGGGCGACCCTGGACCCCGATGCCGGCCCGGTGCACCTGAACTTCCCCTTCGACAAGCCGCTGGAGCCGGCGGACGCGCCCGGTGACTTCGAGGCCGAACATACCCTGGCCGCACGGGGACGGGAGGGCGGCTTCCCCTTCACCGTGACCGCCGGCGGCCGCAGGATCCTCTCCGACGAGGAGCTGGACGAGCTCCTCGAGGGCGTGGACCCCGGACGTGGGGTCATCGTCGCGGGGCCGATGGAAGGGGCCGACCGCGTGGCACCCGAGGTGGTGCGCTTCGCCGCCGTCACGGGTTTTCCCCTCCTGGCCGATCCCCTCTCGGGCGCCCGCTACCTCGCGCCGGACGGCGCCCATCGCGTCATAGGGGAAGGCGCTCATCACCTCGTGGCCGAGCGCGCCCACGTCGTGGCGGCCTACGACCTCTTCCTCCGGGACGGGGAGGTGCGGGAGCGCCTGAGGCCCTCCGTCGTGGTGCGAGTCGGGGCGTCGCCCACCTCGGCGGCCGTCCAGCAGTGGATGCTCCATCACAACGGCGTCGAGCAGATCGTGGTGGACCGGGGTGGACGGTGGAAGGATCACGCCGCGATCGCGACCCGATACGCGTTGGCCGACGAGGCCGACACGCTGAGCCGCTGGTCGGCCCGCTGGTCCGCCGGGGCCGATCCGTCGCCGGGCATCGATCGGGCCGAGCTCTCGTGGTCGGACCTGTGGCACCGGGCCGAGGACGCGACACTCGCGGCCCTGGGGCGGGAGAGGGCGGGCGGGTACCACGAGGGGCGGATCGTGGCCGACGTCCTGGACGCCCTTCCGCCGGGAGGGGCCCTATTCGCATCCAGCTCCATGCCCGTCCGCGACCTCGATGCCTTCGGACAGCCCGGCGCGCGGGACGTGGCCGTCTTCGCGAATCGCGGAGCCAGCGGCATCGACGGCATCGTCTCGTCGGCCTTCGGCGTGGCGTCGCAACGCGCCGGCCCGACCGTGTGCGTCATCGGGGACATCGCCTTCTTCCACGACACCACCGGGCTGCTCTGGAGCCGTGAGCCCGACGCCGCGGTCGTGTTCGTCGTCATCGACAACGACGGCGGGGGGATCTTCCACATGCTCCCCATCGCCGAGCACGAGCCGGACTTCACCCGCTACTTCGCCACCCCCCACGGACGGCATCGACCCCAGCCATGCCGCCGCGGCGCACGGAGTCGCCTTCGAGGAGGTCGACGCGGCCGGGGCCGGGGCTGCCGTCGAGCGCGCGCTGGATGCCGGAGGCACGATCGTGCTCAGGGTCCGCACCGACCGCGCCGAGAACCGTGCCCGCCACGCGGAGGTCGAGGCGGCGGTGGGTCGGAGCGTCCGGGATGCGCTGGGGTAAGCGGCCCCGACGCGACGCCCGGTAGCGGGAGGACTCCATCCGAACCCGCGCATCACCCCGAAGCCGGCCAGAACCCTGAAGCCAGCCATCACCTCGAAGCGAGCCTTCACCCGAACCCCATCGCCATGAGCAAGCCCGACTGGAAGGAAGTCAAAGCGTACGAGGACATCACCTACCACAAGTGCGAGGGCGTGGCGCGCATCGCCTTCAACCGGCCCGAGGTCCGCAACGCCTTCCGGCCCGACACCCTCCTGGAGATGCAGGAGGCCTTCCGGGACGCCGGCGAGGACCCCGACATCGGCGTCGTCCTCCTCACCGGCAACGGGCCGGCGAAGGACGGCAAGTGGGCCTTCTGCTCCGGGGGCGACCAGAAGGTCCGGGGCGAGGCCGGCTACGTCGGCAAGAGCGGCGTGCCTCGGCTGAACGTGCTGGAGCTCCAGCGCTACATGCGGTCGATGCCCAAGCCGGTGATCGCCCTGGTGGCCGGCTACGCCATCGGCGGCGGCCACGTGCTCCACGTCGTCTGCGACCTGACGATCGCGGCGGACAACGCCGTCTTCGGCCAGACGGGGCCCATCGTCGGGTCCTTCGACGGCGGATTCGGCTCCTCGTACCTGGCGCGCCACGTGGGCCAGAAGCGGGCCCGCGAGATCTGGTACCTCTGCCGGCAGTACTCGGCGCAGGAGGCCTACGAGATGGGGATGGTGAACAAGGTCGTCCCCCTGGAGCGGCTCGAGCAGGAGGGGTGGGAGTGGGCCCAGGAGATCCTCGACAAGAGCCCCCTGGCCATCCGGCTCCTCAAGAGCGCCTTCAACGCCGACGTCGACGGCCAGGCCGGGCTCCAGGAGCTGGCCGGCAACGCGACGCTGCTGTTCTACATGACCGAGCAGGGACAGGAGGGCAAGAAGGCGTACCTGGAGAAGCGGAAGCCCAACTTCCGCCAGTATCCGTGGCTGCCGTGGTAGGTGCCCTCGGGCACGCAGGAGCTCGAGGCCCGCAACCTCGAAGTGGTCGTCGAAGGCGAAGGCGGCGGTGATCTTCTCCCGGCGCATCACCTCGAGGCTCACGGCGTCGACCAGGGTGCGAGGAGCCCTCCGGTATCCACCANNACCCCTTGCCGTAGAGGTAGTCGTCGCGGCGCTCGGACAGATCGGGGCAAGCCGGTCTCCTCGGCCAGTCGCTCGAGCAACTTGGACGGCGATTCGCGGTCACGTCACGAGGCCCTGGCCACGCCCGCCGCTGCCCGGAAACGGTTACGGAACGGCATTCCGAGACGGACCCCATCACCACACCTGGCCCCTCCCGGCCCCGCGCTTAGCTTTCCGTCGTGCACCTTCCAGCCCCCACCCCCGCCACCTCCCGGTCCTGCGGCCCGACATTCGCGGGTCGGTTCACGAGATCGGCCGCTCCCCTGGTCGCCGTGGTAGCGAGCCTGGCCGTGGTCGCGTGCGGCCGCAACGCCGCCCTCTACGATCCCTCGCCGGAGGCGCTCGCCGTGCAGGCGCCCGACTCGTTCCTGGTGGAGATCGAGACGAGCGAGGGCGCCCTCGTGGTGAAGATGCGCCGGCACTGGTCTCCGCGGGGAGTCGACCGGGTCCACCACCTGATGGCCCACGACTTCTACGCCGGGGCGCGGATCTACCGGGTCGTGGACGGCTTCGTGGCCCAATGGGGCTAC
>JABAOG010019587.1_pt3 | contig 11076 bp, 13 predicted proteins | sample 7062131 | NCBI WGS metagenome assembly JABAOG01 (sample SAMN14538629, study PRJNA623070) | marine sediment metagenome | biome: marine biome [ENVO:00000428]; feature: marine pelagic biome [ENVO:01000023]; material: deep marine sediment [ENVO:00002113] | place: India: Arabian Sea | collected... | reverse complement strand
CCGTCGCCCTCGTTGCTGGCCAGCACTCCCTGTGCCACCGCCGCTGGGGCGCTCAGCAGCAGGATGTCGGCGTAGATGTTCTCCCGGAGCATCGTGTAGGTAAGCCCGGACTCGACGAGCGCCCGCTCGGTCGCCCCATGGTCACGAGCGACGAAGGCGGGGTTGTCCGGCTCTGTGGTACGGACGAACGAGGTGTAGATGACGTGACCCACCCCCGCCTTCGCGGCAGCCTGGACCGCGTTGGTGTGCTGGCGGATCCGGGTGCCGCTCGGATCAACGACGTCCGTACTGATCAGCAGGAGCCGCTCCGCGCCGTCGAATGCGGCCGGCAGGCCGTCCGGGTCATCGAAGTCGGCCCGCCGGGTAGCGACGCCGAGGTCGGAAGCACGGTCGGGAGTACGGGTGGCGGCAACCACCCGGCCCGCGTCAACGTGCTGTCGCAGATACTCCACGGTCCGGCGGCCGAGGTGGCCGGACGCTCCGGTGACGACGAACATGTAGCCCCTTCCCGAAGAATCGGTGTGCGGGCAACCATCTTTCCAGCACCTGCCGTGTGCCAGTCCACAGCGTCGGACGGTGTGGACTGGCACGTTCAGCGGCTCATCCGCCGTCGGNNTCGTACTGCCCGCAGAAGACCTCGGCAACGCCAATCAGATCATCTGGGGTTCCGGGCCGGAGCAGGTCGCTCACTGCCGGGGTGCATCCGGGGTCTCCCTGACCCCACGAGATCTCGTTGAAGGCCGATCCCAGCGCGTACGAGGTGACGGTGCGCAGCAGGGCGTAGGCCATGTCCTCCCGGATGCCGCTACGAACCAGCGCGGCGACGTGGGTCTGGACGACTCGCAGCGCGGGCTGCGGCATGATCGACTGGCTGGTGATCAACGGTGCCGCATTGCGGTGGCGGTGCACCATGTCGCGCATCCCATGGGCCAGCGCCCGGACACCGGCCCGCCAGTCGCCGTCGAGCGGTGCGGTCTGCTCCACCTCGGCCCAGAGCAACACGACCACGCCGTCGAGCACGTCGTCCTTGTTGGCGACGTGGTTGTACAGCGACATGCCCTTGACGCCGAGTTCGGCGCCGAGCTTGTGCATGCTCAGCGCGTCCAGACCGTGCTCGTCGATGTAGTGGAGGGCCGCTTGCAGGATCCGGTCTCGGGGGTCAGGCGAGTGCGCTGGGCGCTCTCCGGTGGTGCAGTGGTCACGCTTGACAACTTACACCATAAGTTCTACGGTCGGCGATGAAACTTATGCCATAAGCTCGGAGTAGACGGATGCCATGCACAGGACGGCCGCCGGCCATCGAGGTGCGCGGCCTCACCAAGAGGTTCGGAACGGCGACGGCGGTCGACGATGTCTCGCTCGAGGTGCCGCATGGGCAGGTGCTGGGCCTGCTCGGGCCGAACGCGGCCGGGAAGACGACCACGATAAAGATGATCGCGGGACTGGTCACCCCGACCGCGGGGACCGCCCGGCTGGGCGGCTTCGACATCAGGCGGCAGCGCAGCCAGGCGGTCCGGCAGCTCGGGGCCGTCCTCGAAGGGTCGCGCAACGTGTACTGGTCACTCACGGCGTGGCAGAACCTGCTGTACTTCGGCCGGCTCAAGGGCCTGCGCGCGGCGCAGGTCAAGCCGCATGCGGCGCGGCTGTTGCGCGACCTCGGCTTGTGGGACCGCCGCAACGAGCAGGTTGGCAAGTTCTCCCGGGGTATGCAGCAGAAGGTCGCCGTCGCGGCGGCCTTGGTCACCGACCCGCCGATCGTGCTGCTGGACGAGCCGACCATCGGCCTGGACGTGGAGGCCGCCCGGACCGTCCGGCAGTGGGTGGTGCGGCTGGCCCGCGACGAGGGCAAGACCGTCGTGCTCACCACGCACCAGCTGGCGATGGCCGAGGAGCTCGCCGGCCGCGTGGCGGTGATCCACGACGGGCGCGTCGTCACCGACCTGCCGATCGGCCAGCTGCTGGACCGGTACGTCGAGGACCGCTTCGAGGTGGAGGTGGCCGGCTCTGGTGCCGCGGTCGCTGAGGCGCTCCCGGTGGACGCCGCGGTGGAGTCGGCGGACGGTGCCACGACCATCACGTTGCCGACCGCCGAACAGGATGCGCTGCACGCCGTGCTGGCCGGGTTGCGGGATGGGGCCGTTCCCGTCGTCGGGGTGAGCCGGGTGCGGCCCAGCCTGGAGGACGTGTTCGTCAAGCTCGTCCGCGGGGAACGCTGATGGCCGCCAGCGTGACGGCGCCGGCCGGCCACGGGCACCTCACCGCCGGCCTGCGGATGCTCGGCAACGAGACTGCCAAGGGCATGCGTGTGATGTGGGCCCACAAGGCGCCGCTGGTGATGCAGCTCGCGCTCATGTCGGTCTTGTACTGGATGATCCAGCTGTTCATCGGCGGCGGCCGCTTCGTCAACGAGCTGCTGGCCCTGACGTTCGCCGGCTACCTGGCCTACGTCGTCAGCTACATCGCCCTGCAGCGGATGGCCTCCGGCCTGCTGGAGGAGATGTTCACCGGAACGTTGGAGCAGAGCCTGCTCAGCCCGCTGCGGCCGTGGGTCCAGTCGATCGGCGGGCGGCTCGCAGCAGCGCTGGTGGAAAGCCTGGCCACCGCGGCCGTCGTCGGCACGGCATATCTGATCATCTTTGCGGCCATGGGCGTGGAGCTTTCGGCCTCATGGTCCGTTCTCGTACCCGCGGCCGTGACCGTCGCGGACGTCGCCGGCTTCGCCATGCTCATCGGCGGCGTCGCCCTGGTGGTCAACTCGATCGGCGCGATAGTCCACGTGATCCAAAGCTTCATCATGTTCCTCAACGGTGCGCTCGTCCCGATCTTCGCGTTCCCTGCCGGCCTCGAGCTAGCCGCCAAGTTCGTCCCCACCACACTCGGCGTCGAGGCGATCCGCCGACTCGGTACGACGAACGAGACCCTGGGCGAGGTCTGGGCCGGCGGGACCTTGCCGCAGGCCATGCTGCACGCCGCTGTGCTCTTGATCCTCGGCTGGACGGTCTACCAGGCCGCCGTCCGCCGCGGCCTGCGGGAAGGGAGGCTCGGAGCCTGATGGGTCAGCACACCATGGCGCCCGACCAGGTACTGACCGCCATCGGCAACGAAACCGTCAAGGGGCTGCGCCACGGCTGGAGCGAGCGGCTGCAGATCCTCATCGAGATGCCGCTGTTCATTGCCTTCGTGCTGCTGCTCGGCTTCACCGTCGGCCGGGGCGACGCCGTCGTGGCCGGTGAGCTCGACTGGTCGCTCGGATCGGGGCGGGCGTCCTGGCTGCTCATCGGCGTGGTCGTGTTCATCTACAGCTACCTGCATGTGCAGAAGATGTTCTGGCGGCTGCTGGCCGAGATCCAGACCGGCACCCTTGAGCAGACCTACCTGAGTCCGCTGCCGTCGTGGGTCCACGTCGTCGCCGGACGGATCGTCGCGGCCGTCGCCGAGACAGCCGTGGTCGTCGGCGCCGNNACCTCCGTTGGCGGCTCGCGGCACTGGCGCCCTTGCTGTTCCTGATCACCGGGGCGGCCGGCCTGGCGCTGGTGATCGCGGGCGTCACGCTGGTGTGGAAGCGGATCCAGATCCTCAACGACCTCGTCCTGGTGCTCGCCTTCTTCCTCAGCGGCGCGGTGCTCCCGCTCTCGCAGATGCCGGGATGGGTCGAGGCGGCCAGTAGGCCCCTGTTCATGACGCACGTCACCGAGGCGCTGCGGGTCACCATGCTGGACGGCGCACCCCTGCCGTGGGCCGGCGTCGGCGGCTGGGCCTGGACCCTCGGCACCGCCGCGGGTTGGTTCGNNGCCGTCTTCCGGGCCTGCGAGCGTGTTGCCCACCGCAAGGGCAGCCTGTCCCACTACTGATCCGAGCCGTGCCCGCGGACCCCGTGGGCACGGAGTAGCTGAGCGACCTCTGGGCTCGGGGCCTTGACACCGTCGAGCCAGGCGTCGGCGAGGGACGCGCCGGCGTCGGCGAGCAGTTGGATGGTGGTCACCCAGTCCGGGTCCGGAGCGCGTCCGAGACGCATGCCGCTGCCGACCGATGCCCAGACTGCCGGTGTGGAGTCGAAGGTCGCGTCGCGTGACTCGACGTCGGCGCCGCGGTCGAGCAGCAGCCGCACCACCTCGACACTGCCGGCTGCAGCGGCCAGGTGCAGCGGCGTGGCGCCGTCCTCGCCGCCCCGGGCGTCGAGGGGGAATCCGAGGTCCAGCATCAGCCGGACGGCCGGCGCGTCCCCGTGGTCGGCGGCCTGCAGGATGGCGGCGTGGTCGGCGTCGGTGAGGCGGTCGAGAAGCGTCGGGTCGGCGGTGAGGCGACGGTTCGCCTCGGTTCGGTCGGCGCGCAGGCAGGCGTCGAGGAAGCGGTCGATCCCGGTGCTGTCATCGACCGCCCCGGCGCGGACGAGCAGGTCGGCCACATCGGTCCGGCCGTTCCGGACCGCGAGCCGCAACGGTGAGGCGCCGTCGCGGCCGGCCCGGTTCGGGTCGCCGCCGTGCTGGAGCAGCAACTCGACCAGTTCCGCGGAATGCGCGCGGCGGACCGCCGCGCACACCGGCAGGTCGCCCGGATCACCCCGGCCGAGCGCCTCGGGCGGGATCATGCGCCCGGCGTCGGCGCCGACCGCCAGCAGCATCCGTGCCACTTCGGCGTCGCCCGTGGTCAGCGGCGCCGCGAGGGCGGTGTCGTCGATGGGCGCACCGCGGTCGAGCAGCAGCCGCAGTGGTCGGTGATCGTCATGGAAGGCCGCCAGGTACACCGTGTGCTCGTCCGGCCGGGCGCCGCGGTCCAGTAGCAGCTCTGTCAACTCGGCGTTCGCCCGGACACCGGCCGCAGCGAACAGCGTTGAGCAGTAGTCGGGACGTCCGGGCCGGCTGCCCACGGTCGTGTTCGGGTCGGCGCCGGCGTCCAGGAGCAGGTGCCCGACTTCTCGCAGGCCGGGGGCGCGGCCAGGGTCGAGGAGGTGCCAGCGTGACATGCACACCCCGAGCAGCGGCGGCCACCCGGTTCTGCGGTCGCGTCGCACCGCCAGCCCGGGATCTTCCGCCAGCATCCGGCGCACCATGGCGGCGTTGCCGACCACCACCGCGGTGCGGAAGTCGTACCCCGCGATCGACGGGTACTCGCCGAGCAGCCGGGCCGCGTGGTCGCGGTGTCCGGCGACGCTGTCGTACAGGAACGCGTCGATGCGCTCAGCCGGCGTCGCCGCCCGGGCGGCGACCTGGCCGCGCAGCTTCGGCCAGGACGGAAACCCGTGCTCCCGGGCGATCACCAGCTGGGCAGTCGCGAGCCGCGTCGGGTTACCGCCGGGAGCGTGGCGGGCGAGGCGGTCCAACGCGACCGGGTCGCCGGCCCGGGCGGCGTCGCGCAGCTCCTTGGCCCGGCGCCGCAACTGGTCGATATGGGGGTGCTCGGGTAGCGCGCTGAAGGACATGTCATCTCCTCACCTGCCCGCCCGGCCCGCGGCTGGAGGCGTGATGAAGATGACGCCAGGCGACACCGTGTCGAGGAGGTGGACTCGGTCCTTCCCGCGGGCCCGGGCGCGCCCTCCACGCGNNCGCCGCACGATCAGGCACAGCAGGACAACGTGCTGACGTCCCGGGTGAACGTCTGGGCGGCCAGCCGGAGGCCCTCGGCCATGGTCAGGTACGGCGACCAGGTGTCGGCGAGATCGGTGACGGTGAGCCCGAACTTGATCGCGTAGACGGCGGCCTGGATGACGTCGCCGGCGCCGTCGGCGAGGACGTGCACGCCGAGGATCTTGTCGGTGGCCTCGTCGGCGACGATCTTGACCAGGCCGCGCGTGTCGTGGTTGACCAGCGCCCGGGGGACCGCGGTCAGCGGCAGCACGGACGTCTTGACCGCGTGCCCCGCGTCCCGCGCCTGGGCCTCGGTGAGCCCGGCGGCGGCGATCTGCGGCGCGGTGAACGTCACCCGGGGGAGCGCGGCCAGGTCGACCCGGCGGGTGCGGCCCGGCAGCGCGTTCTCTGCGGCGAGCGCGCCGTGGTGGGCGGCCACGTAGACGAACTGCGGCGCGCTGGTGACGTCTCCGGCGGCGAACACGACCGGGTTGGACGTGCGCAGCGTCTCGGTGGTGACGATGGCTCCCGCGTCGTCCACGGTGATCCCGGCGACGTCGAGGCCGAGGTCCGCGGTGTTGGGCCGGCGGCCGGTGGCGACCAGGATCTGGTCCACGGCGAACCGCCGCTGTTCCCCGCCGATGTCGGCCACGAGCACGCGGCGGTCGCCGTCCCGCTCGACCTGCGTGACGCGGGCCGGGGTGTGGACTTGGGCACCCTGTTCGCGCAGCACGTCGGCCAGCGCCGCGGAGATCTCCGGCTCCTCGAACGGGGCGANNTACGTGACTTGAGAGCCGAGGTGGCTGTACAGCTGGCCGAGTTCCAGGCCGACCGCGCTCGCCCCGACGACCGCCAGCGACTCAGGGACGGTCTCCGGGTTGAGCGCGCCGGTCGACGTCAGGTAGCCGGCGTTGGCGAGCCCGGTGATCGGTGGGATGGCCGGTGCGGCGCCGGTTGCGATGAGGTAGGCCGCCGCCCGCAGCGGCCGACCGTCCACCTCCAGCGTGCGCTCGTCGGCGAACCGGGCCGTGCCCCGGATCAGGTCGATGCCGTATGCGGCGAGCAGGTCCTCGTACTTCTCCTTGCGCATGCCGGCGACCAACTCGTCTTTCTGGGCCACGAGCGTCCGTAGATCGACCGAGTTGGCCGCGGTCTCGATGCCGGCGAACGGGTGGTGGCCGGCGGTGTAGAACGTCTCGGCGGCGCGCAGCAGCGCCTTGGACGGCACGCATCCCACGTTCACGCACGTCCCGCCCACGGTGCCGTGTTCGACCATGGCGACCCGAGCGCCCAGGTCACGCGCCCGGATCGCCCCGGAGAAGGCGGCCGAACCCGCGCCGACGATGGCCAGGTCGTACGCACCGTCTGCGGCGGGCGCCGGGGTCATGCCGGGGATGACGGGGGCTGGGGAGGGTTGCTCGTTCATCACATCAGCCAATCGCGTAGGCGCGGGCGATCTTGCGTGCCTCGTCCAGGCTGCCGGCCGCGGCGACGCCGGGGTGCGCGACGAGCCACCGCTCGGCCGCGCGACGCGAGGCGAAGAAGGGCATCTGGGTGCAGATCGCCGAGTCCGGCCCGGTGGTCGTACAGCACGACGTGACCTGCTCGCCGACGATGCCGACCACGACGCCGGCAGGGGCCACGTCGGGCACCGTTCCGTCGGGCTCGACGGTGAGCCGGATGTCCGTGCCTGTCACGGCGCAGGTCGAGGCGACCTCCGCGCGCTCCCCGAGAATGATCGGCAGGAACAGCGCGTCGAACCCGCACCAGGTGTACAGGTCGTTGGCGCGCACCCGGAACCGGTGCTGGGTCGGACGCAGGCTCAGTGCCAGGCCGACGAGGGCGCCGTCTTCGACTTCGGCGCCGTNNGGGTGGGACGCAGGCTCAGTGCCAGGCCGACGAGGGCGCCGTCCTCGACTTCGGCGCCGTGGCGGCGCGCGGTCTCGATGTCGGCGCGAGCGTCCTCCGCGCTCGTGCCGGTCGCCGCGGCCAGCGCGTCCGGTGTGACAGGGTGACCGTCTGCCAGCAGCCTGATCACGGCCCGGCTCGGACTGTCGTTCGCGTAGGCGGCCCGGCTGCTCCACAGCGTCTGGAGGTCACCGATCGGTGGGGTCGTCACGTCCATCACCGTAGAGCTTTCACCTCACTGGAAGGTCAAGCCAGCAAGACCGGTGCCAAATCCACAATGTCGGAGGTTGTGGATGGGCACCAGGGGTCCTATCCGTCGTCGGGGGTCTGTCCGAGTACCGCTCGGATGCGGTCTGCGGCATGGGCGGGCACATGGGTGAACGTGATGCGGATGCCGGCTTCTCGGGCGTGGGCGACGGCGTCGCGGAGGACGTAGGTGCCGGTGAGGTCGACGCGGCCGAGGCGGTGCAGGTCGATCTCGATGGACTCGGCGTCGGGGTTCTCGGCGAGCAGGCGGCGGATCTCGTTGTCGAGGGTGGGCGCGGAGCCGAAGTAGAGCACTCCGTGGGGCAGGACGTAGAGCTTTCCGTCGGTTCGCCAGGTGTCGATGTCGAGCCGTGCTTCGCGCCACAGGTGGACGGCGAGGGCGAGGCCGATGCCGAGCAGCAGGCCGNNAGCGCGAGGCCGATGCCGAGCAGCAGACCGCGTTCGACGCGTGGGGCGAGCAGCAGCGTGGCGATGAGTGTCGGCACGGCGACGAGGAACTGCGGCCGGGAGTGGCGCCAGTACTCGAGGAACGTTCCCAGGTCGATCAGCGAGATGACGGCGACGATGACCACGGCCGCCAGGACGGCGGTGGGCAGGTCGGAGAGCACGCCGGCGAACGGCAGGAACGCGAGGACGGCCAGTCCGGTGAACGCGCCGCTCCACCGGGTCTTGGCGCCGGAGGCGCGGTTGAGCGCGGAGCGGGAGAACGAGCCGCCGGCCGGGTAGCCACCGGCCACGGCGGCGCCGAGGTTGGCCAGCCCCTGCCCTGCCCGACGAACTCGCGGTCGGGGTCCCACGGGTGCCGGTCGGCGGCGGCGTAGCGGCGGGCGATCGAGGCGGGTTCGGCGAACCCGACCACGGCGATCACCAGGGCGGGGACGGCCAGGTCGGGCACGGCGGACCAGGGCAGCGCCAGGCTCAGCGGGGGCAGCCCGCTGGGCAGCCCGCCGACGACGGGCGCCTGCACGATCTCGAGGGTGCTGGCGAGCAGTGCGGCCACCGTGACCGCGAGCACCCACGGGAACACGGTGCTGATCCGCCGTCCGGCCAGCAACACCAGAATGGTCGCCAACCCGATTCCGACCGCGGCAAGGCTCCACGCCGCTGGCTCGGCGAGCACCTCCGCGGCCCGGGTGAGCGGGCTCTCCCCACGGCCACCCTCGACACCGACCAGGGCGGGCAGTTGCGACGCGATGATCAAAACCGCCGCCCCCACCGTGAACCCGGTCACCACCGGCACCGACATCAGGTACGACAGCGCCCCCCAGCGCAACAGGCCCAGCGCCACCCGGGCCACCCCGACCAGCAGTGCCAGCAGGGCGGCCAGCGCGGCGAACTCCGCGGTCCCGGTGCCGGCGAGGGGCGCGAGTGCACCGATGGTCAGCAGGCTGGTCAGCGCGACCGGCCCGGTCTGCAGGTACGGGGACGAGCCGACCACCGACGCCGCCACCGGCGCCGCGGCCGCGGCGTACAGCCCGTGCACCGCAGGCAGGCCAGCCAACTCCGCATACGCCAACGACTGCGGCACCAGCACCAGCGCCACGCTCACGCCCGCCAGCAGGTCGCCGCGGGCAGGCCGCACAAGAACGGAGCGGGCTCCTCGCCGCCGCCCGAACGCCATGAGAACTGTTACCCGGTCGCGGCGGCCACCGACCGGCATTGCACGCGCCACTCGCCGACTCCGCCGATGCCGATCAGCTTGGGCGTGATGCCTTCCCGGTCCAGCAGGCTGGCGGCGATCGCCGCGCGGTGCCCGTTGGAGCAGATCACCCAGACCGGCTCGTCGCGGGGGAGGGTCGCCAGCTCCCGCGGCAGGTCGGCGACGAAGACCAGGTGGCTGTCCGGGACGGTGCCCCAGCCCCACTCCAGCTCCTGGCGAACGTCGAGTACGTACGGACGCTCACCGCGCTGGTGCAGCTCGCACAGGTCGTCCGCGGTCACCACGTCGTAGGACGAGACCCCTCCGCCATGCTTCCGCCAGGCCTCGAAGCCGCCGTCGAGGTAGCCCTCCACCGCCGTCCAGCCGATGCGGACCAGCTGGGTCAGCGCCTCGGCCAGCGACTCGTCGACCGGGTCGGGCAGTACCAGTACCACGGGCGCGTCGAACGGCAGCACCCAGCCCACGTACCCGGCGAAGCCGGAGTTGAGCTCGATGTTGACCGACCCAGGCACGTGCCCGGCGGCGAAGGACTCCCGGTCGCGGCCGTCCACCACCCACGCGCCGCGCCGTGCCGCCGCCTCGACCGTTGCGACGTCCACGGCCGGCACCTCGGGCAGCCGTCCGAGGACGTGTGCACCGGCCCGGTTGGTCGGCGCCATGTGCGCGTAGTAGCTCGGATAGGCCATCAGCTCGCCGCGCAACTCCGTCACGAACTCCTGGTAGTCGGCCGCCCGCACCAGCAGGTTGCGGCGGCGCTCCTCGGCGACCGTGCTGGTCGACCGGGTGGTCGGCATCGCCGCCACGCAGAAGCTGCCCGCGCCGTGCGTCGGCAGCACCGCGACGTCGTCGCCGAGGGCGGCGAGCTTCGCCAGCGACTCGTACTGCGCCCTGGTGAGCTCCTCGGTGAACTCCGGGCCGAGCAGGTCCGTCCGCCCGGCGCTGCCCACGAGGAGGCTTCCGCCGGTGAACACGGCGTCCGGCGCGTCCGACCCGGCCCGGTAGGCGAGCCACGACAGGTGCTCGGGCGTGTGCCCGGGCGTGGCCAGCGCCACGAGCCTCAGGTCGCCGATGGTGAGCTCGTGGCCGTCCTCCGCCGCTTCGAACGGGAACTCGTACCCGCCCCGGGCGGGCATGACCAGGCTGGCGCCGGTCGCGGCCCGGATCTCGTGAGCGCCCGAGACGTAGTCGTTGTGCACGTGCGTCTCGNNCGACCGCACCAGGTAGCTGTTGTCGCCGAGCCCCGGCGTAGCGAAGACCTCGAGATCCATGGTGCTCCCTTCACCTTGTATTCCAAATGTAATTGACTGATTGAACGATGAACCTTAGGTTCTTGTCTATGCCTCTCGGTTCCCGGTCGGTGATCGAGGAGACTGCGGCCAGGTTCGCGCTCCTCGGTGACCCGACGCGGTTGGAGTTGCTGAGCGCTCTTCTCGACAGGGGCGAGTGCTCCGTCGGGGAGCTCGCGGCGACGGTCGGGATCTCGCCGGCCAACGCCTCGCAGCACCTGCGCAAGCTCACGCTGGGCGGCATCGTCGGCCGCCGCCGTGCCGGTCACCAGGTGCACTACCGGGTTGTCGAGGACACGATCGCCGAGCTTTGCGAGATGGTCTGTGCCAGCGTGCAGGAGCGGGCCAGCGTCCTCACAAGGTCGGACGTCGGGTAGCGGAGGTCACGATG
>JABAOG010000578.1_pt3 | contig 11079 bp, 10 predicted proteins | sample 7062131 | NCBI WGS metagenome assembly JABAOG01 (sample SAMN14538629, study PRJNA623070) | marine sediment metagenome | biome: marine biome [ENVO:00000428]; feature: marine pelagic biome [ENVO:01000023]; material: deep marine sediment [ENVO:00002113] | place: India: Arabian Sea | collected... | reverse complement strand
ACGGCGAGCTCGAGGTGGACGCTCCGGCCCGGCGAGAAGGTCACCTGCTGCGACGGCGGGCTCACGCCCAGCGTCTGGAGCCGGTCGTGGTAGAAGGAGACCCAGTACGATCCCGCGGGGATGCCCTCGAGGCGGAAGCGCCCCTCCTCGTCGGTGCGTCCCGTGACGGAGGTACCCATCACGGCCACCCGCGCGCCCGACAGCACGCTCATGGTGGTGGAATCGAAGACCAGGCCCTGCATGGACGCCGTGGCCTCCTCCTGGGGCGCCTCCTGCTCCTGCGCCATCGCGGGAGGCGGGGTCGTGCCCAGGAGAGCGACGGCCAAAGCCGCCGCTGCGAAAATATGGATCTGTCGTGCCAGCTCGCTCATCGATCTCTCATCGGGCCGGGAACCCGAGCTTCGTTGCCACTCTCGCTTCCGCGATCATCCATACGCCGGGAACCGCGAGGGATGTCCGGGCCGGTTCGTACACCGTCGGCGCGGGAAGTGCCGCCCGCGCGGCCGGTCTCCTCCCCAACCCGACAGCCCCCCGACCCGAGGCTCACAGCCCGAGCTGCGCGTCCAGCTTCGACCGTACCGCCTTCTTCAGGCCCCAGCGCGCCACGGGTCCGATGGCCCAGCGCAGGCCGGCCGGTCCAATGTCGAGGTCCCTCGTCAGCTCGACGACCTTCTCGACGGTCGCGTCGCGGAATCGCTCGCGCGGCTCGCGGGGGGCGTCTCTCATGTTGATCTCGCCGAGGGGCGGCGGGTCGTATTCGACGTCCGGCTCGCGCTCGTACGGGTCGGCCCCGCCCTCGAGGATCCACCTCAGCTCCTCATTCGCGTCGCGACGGCCCACCCGGTAGTCGTGCAGACGCCAGTCCCGATTGAAGAACCCGGCGAAGCTGCGGATCTCGTCGCCCGCCGTCTTCTCCGGGGTCGTGTAGAGGACGTGCAGGTTGAGCTGCGACTTCTTGTCGAGGCCGGCGACGCTGTTCAGGAGGAAGGCGAGCGTCCCGAAGATCCGTCGCCGCGTGCCGTCCAGCTCGCCGGCGAGCCCCGCGTGGGCCTCGATGGTCCGATCGACCGCGCGCTCCCGGTAGTCCGGCCCGTATCGGTCGGGGAAGATGGCGCGCTTCTGGTCCACGATCTCGTCGGCGGCCCCCTCCAGCGCGCCCAGAAAACCCCGGGGGTCGTCGACCGTGGTCGTGGCCACCAGCTCGGACAGAACCCGGAGGAGCGCGTCTCGCCAGGCGATCTCGTTGTTGAACCGGCGTGCCTTCAGCCAGTCCAGCGCCGACGACTCGGCCAGCAGCACCGACAGCGTGCGGAGCACGGTAGCCGGAAGGGTCGACGCGTCGCTGAAGACGCCGTCGTGCTGGGAGCGGTTCAGGTTGGCGTCGACGAGGAGGAAGATGCGCGTCGGATCGAGCCCGGCATGGCCGGCGGCGGTGTCGAGCTCCCGGGCCAGGCCGACGGCCTCGCCGAGTGGCTCGTTGTTGAACAGGCCTCCGTCGATGTACGTGAAGTCCGCGGGAAAGGACGGCATGGCGTGGCCCGACCACGCCGACTCGACTGCCTTCAGGCGCTGCGGCACGAAGGCGAACGGAAAGTTGCCCGAGGCGATGGCGGCGCTGCGGATGTCGTCCCAGAGCGTTGCGTCCGTCAAGTTGGAGCCGCTGAGCTCGAAGCGTCGGCGCTCGGCGTGGAAGGTGCTCACGAAGCTGTCGGACGGAGCCCCCGGCCGGCGCGCGCTGGGCAGGGCGAAGTCGACGCCCGACATGTTCGTCACGGTGAAGCGCATGAGGAGCCTGGGCGGCGCCAGGGACGGCGGGTCCACGTGCAGCGGCGCAGACAGGTAGGCGCGCGCGATCCGCTCGATGGGGTCCTTGGAGAGGAGCGAGTTTCGGGGGATGCCCTCGATGAGCCGGGTGATGTCGATGTCGTCGACCCAGGCCTGGCGCAGGAGCCGCCGCTCCGTGAGATCGAGCATGATGGCCCGGCTCACCAGGGCGCCCGTCATCGCCCCGGCCGAGGCGCCGGTGATGACGTCGATGTGGAAGCGCTCGCCCGGCTCGCGCTCGCCGTTGAGACGATCGACCTGATAGAGGAGCTCGTCGAGCACGCCGGCCTCCCAGCTCCCGAGGGAGACGGCTCCGGAGAGAACGAGAGCGATGTTGGGCATGCGACCCCCTTTGTTGGGCTCGGATCGGGGGGGCGCCGTCCCTCTGGCGCACCCGCGCGGCATCGCGAAACGCGCGGGCACGGTTCGTGGTCATCGATGTCGCCCGTAAGATGCACGGGCCCGTTCGGCCTCGCTACCGCGCCACCCAGGTCGTGTCCCTCAATGTCCAGGTGTCGTTGCGGTCCTCGAGCCCTCGTGCCGTGTCCAATCGTCCGCCGAAGAGCACGACGTGAGCGCCGTCGAATGCGAGGCGCGCCATACCGCGGGGGGCAGGCCCCTTCCCGGTGATCCGCGTCCAGGCGACGCCATCCCACGCCCAGGTGTCACCGAGGCCGCCGTCCGTGCCGGTGCCACCGAAGATGACGACACGCCGGGCCGCCTCGTCGACGGCGGCGCCGAAGAACCCACGAGGCGACGGCGCCGCGACGTCGTGTCGCCTCCACTCGATACCGTCCCAGGTCCAGGTATCGGCGAGGTATCCGCGGTCGTCCCGGCCGCCGAACATGAGGCAGCGCCCGCCCGCGGGGTCGTAGATGAAGGCGTGCCCTGCGCGCGCGGGGGGACCCGCGACGTCCATCATCACCATGTCGCTTCCGGTCCACTCCATGGTGTGGCCGACGAGGTCGTTCTGCGCGTCCCAGCCACCGAAGACCACGAGGCGCTGGCGCGATCGGTCATAACACAGCCCCGGTTCGGCGCGGCCGGCGTTGGCCTCACCCCGTACCCGCCAGCTACCGCCGCGCCATTCCCAGACTCGCGGGTCGTCGGCGAAGGACCCGCGAAGGCCCCCTCCGAAGAGCACGATCGACCGCCGGACGGGGTCGTATGCGACTCCGTGGCTGCTGCGGGCGAACGGCAGGGAGCCCTGAAGGGTCCAGCGCTCGCCGTCCCAGGTCCACACATCGTCGAAGAAATGATATTGGTCGCCGCGCGGTGTGCTGCCGCCGATCAGGTAGACACGCCCTTCGCCGGCATGGTAGACCAGCTGATGATGCGCCCGGGCCTCGGGGGCCTGGGCACGTGCNNGTCGTGAGGAGTAGTGAGACCGCGAGTGCGATCCGAGCCGGATGGTTCACCTGTGCCTCCACAGACGTGGATACGGCGCGAGCCACAGGGCGTTTCCCCATCCGGGTCGACTGGAACGCGAGGGGCGGCACCGGCCGGCCCGCGCGTGTTCATGCCCGCGGCTTCCCCCCTACCCCTCGCGCAGCGCCCGGGCGGGGTCGTCCGCCAGCATCCTGCGCAGCGGCGCGAGCACCGCGGTGACGCTGGCCGCCACGAGAAGGAGGGCGCAGGCCACGTACGTTCCCGGATCGGTCGGGGAGACGCCGTACGTGAGGGTGCCGAGGGCGGGGGCGAGGAGGAGGGCGGCGGCCGCCCCCACGGCCAGTCCCATACCCGCCTGCTTGAGCCCTCCGGCGCCAAACGTCGCGGTGAGCCGTCCCGCGGTCGCGCCGAGCGCCATGCGCACGCCGACCTCCCTCCGGGCCGCGCTCACCCCGTAGCTCACCAGGCCGTGGACTCCGATCACCGCGAGCGCCGCCGCCAGGAGCGCGAAGGCCGCGACGACGGACAGGAGGAATCGGGCGGTGGCCAGCGACCCGTCGACCACCTCCGACATCGGCCGCACGCCGAACACCGCCAGCTCCGGATCGAGTGCGCGCACCGCGCCGCGCAGGTCGGCGAGGGCGGCCTCGGCGCGGCCGGGCCGAACCCTCATCGAGAGGATCATGCTGCGGTGCGGGGTCTGGCGGTGGTCGAGCCAGACCTGCATCGGGTCCTGGGCGCCCAGCGGGGTCAGCTTCACCGTCCGCGCGACCCCGACGACCGTCGCCCAGGCCGGCTCGGTGGCGGCGCGCAGGAAGAGGTTGACGCGCACCCGCTGGCCGACGGGATCGCTGTCCGGCCAGGCCCGCGCGGCCAGCCGTTCGTCCACCACCGCGACCAGGGGCGCGTCGAGCCGGTCCCGCTCGTCGAACGCACGGCCCCGAACCACCTCCGCCCCGACGGTTTCGAACCAGTCGTCGGTCACGGCCACGGTGTGGGCGCTCACCGAGCCCCACTCGACCTCCTCGCCCGAGGGTCCGATCCAGGCGACGGGCTCGGTGTCGTCGCCACCCTGCTCCAGGGGCGTCATCAGCGTCGCCCCCGCGGACGCCACCTCCGGCGAGGCCTCGAGTCGGGCCACGAGCTCGTCGTAGAACGTCGAGATCGGCTCCGGCTCAGCGTACGGGTAGCGCGAGGAGGGGAGCGACACACGCGCCGTCACCACGTCCGTCTCCTCGAAGCCGCGATCGACGCCGCGCAGCTCACCGAAGCGCCGCAGCAGGAGGCCCGCACCGACGACGAGCACGAAGCACATCGCGAACTGGCCGCTCACCAGCCAGCCCCTGAGCCGCGCCACCGAGCGGTCGCCGGTGGACCCGCGCGCACCGGGTGGGCCAAGGGCGTCGGCCCCCAGGAGCGGGACGAGCACGAAGGGGACGCCCGCGAGGAGCACCACGGCGGTCGTCAGCACCGCGACGCCCGGGCCGAGGGAGGGCTCGGTGAGGAGTCGGAGATCGGCCGGTCGAAGCGACTCGAAGGCCCGCAGCGAGAGCGCCGCCAGGCCGAGGCCCGCGGCCGCGCCGACTCCGTAGAGCGCCAGGCACTCCACGAAGATCTGGCGGAGCGAGGCGAGGCGGCCCGCTCCGAGCGCCCGCCGCAGGCGCAGCTCCGAGCGGCGTTCGGTCGCCCGCACCAGCAGGAGGGCGGCGGCGTTCACGCACGCCACCAACAGCGCGAGGAAGGCGGCGACGAGCACGCCCACCAACGGCGCGCGCACGGGCGCGGCGAGGCCCTCGCCCAGGGGCTCGACGAGAAGCGAAAGCGTGGCCCCAGCGTACTCGCCGTGCCGGGCCTCGAGGTCCGCGGCGACCGTCCGGAGCTCTTCGCGGGCGCTCGCGACGGTCGCGCCCGGAGCGAGGCGCCCCACGAGCGCGAAGAAGCGCCACGCCTGGGGTATCTCGGCGTACGGCCACTGCCTGGGCGCCCACGCGTCGGTCTGGTCGGACTGCAGCGCGTCCGGCGGGAGCTGCACCCGAAAGCCCTCCGGCATGACCCCGACGATCGTCCGCGATTCGCCATCGAAGGTGACCGTGCGGCCCACCACCTCGGGATCGGACCCGAAGCGGCCCANNCCGGCGGTCCAGCCGATGTCCACATGCTCGGGTCCGTCCTCGCCGCTCAGGATGCCGAAGCGGCTCCAGATCCCTCCGGCGGACTCGATCGTGCCCGCACCGTCGCGGACGGCGGTCAACTCCGTGCCCGTCACCAGCCCGCGCATCATCTCGCGTTCGGGCAGGGAAGGCCAGATCATGACCAGCCGGTCCGGCTCCGGATACGGCAGGGGCTCGAGGAGCGCCGCGTCGACCACGGAGTACGCGGCGGTATTCGCCGCCGCCGGGAAGGCGACCGTCCCCACCAGGACCAGCGCCCAGACCGGCCGCTCCCGAATGGCGCGCAGGGCGCCGCGGGCGTCCAGGGTCCACCCGCGGCTGCCCCGGCGCCAGCGCCGGATCCGCTCCGCCGAGCCCGTGCGAAGCGCGTCGAGGAGCACGCGGCCGAAGTACCCGAGCAGGGCGACCCGGCCCCCTTCGGCGCGCCGCCGCTCCGCCGCGCGCAACAGGCTCGCCCGCATCTCCTCGCCGTGCCGGGCGCGCAGCTCCGCCGGATGGAGGAGGAGCGCCAGCCGGTACAGCGCCGCGACCAGCCTCACGCGGGCGGCTCCCCCAGCGCCCGCCCCGAGATCAGCCCGTCGTCGACCGCGAGGCGCACGACCGCGCCCAGACGCTCGGACTCCGCGCCGGCCACCGCTCTGCCCAGCGCCGTGCGCTCGTAGTACCGACGTGGGCCTCCCTGGCGGTCGTACTCCGGCGCCGGCACCTCGCGCACCAGCCCCCTCGGACATCGGCAGGCTGCACGTGTCGCCGCACCGTCCGGCCGGGCGCGCGCGGGTCGCCCTCCCACGAGGGTCCGCGCACTCGTCTTACATGTCGGCCGGGCGGCCGGCGCCCGCCCTCGACACAGCGCTCTCGATGCGGCAGGGTACCGCCACCTTCACGTTTCACGTACGGCGAACGCGACCCAACCGGAGACGATGCGATGGAGCCGTTCAAGCACTGGCGCGACCACCTGGTGACCCGGGAAGACGGCGTGGGCAAAGCGACGCTCTTCGACAGCCCCCGCCTGCTGCTGGGTCTGAACGCCCTGGAGCCGGGGAGCGCGCAGCCGATCCACACCCACGAGGGGCAGGACAAGTTCTACCAGGTCGTCGAGGGCACAGGGTTCTTCACGGTGGGCGACGCGGCCCACGAGCTGGGTCCGGGTCATTCCGTCTGGGCCCCCGCGGGGGTGGAGCACGGCGTCGAGAACAGGGGCCGCCACCGCCTCGTGCTCCTGGTGGGGATCGCGCCGGCGCCCTGAGACGCGCCGGCGCCCGTCAGTCGATCGGCTACCGCCCTCGCGATCCCCTCACCGACNNCCTTCGTACGAGATGACGACCTTCTGGGGCTCCTGGATCCGCATCCGCTTGCTGCCCCCCCGCTTGCCGATGGTGATCTCCCGCCCGTCGGCGAGGGTCAGCGTTCCGCCCCGCGGACCGGGATCCACCTCGAACACGTATGTGCCCGGCTCGAGCTCGTGCACGTGCCTGATCCGTCCCTGTTCGCTCATCTTCGCGTCCTTCGGCCGCGCGCCTCGGAGGCATGCGCCCACGTTCGGGCATCTCAAGCAGGTACACACCGCGCGCGGAGATCGGTCCGGAGCGGGCCGGTAGTCACCACCCACTACCGGGGGGCGAACGCTCCGAACGGACCTCGACGATGGCCCGCGCACGGCGGGAACGCGCCCGGGTATGTGGGGAGGCGCCCGATCATCCGGTGGGGCGCCCGGGTATCCGGACCGGTGGGTCGCGCACGACCTCACGCACATCCGCCAGACCGCACGCACCATGGCCAAGGAATACCGCGACGCCGGTCGCGCCTCGTTCTGGGCCGAGTCGGCGCGCGAGATCGACGGCGTCATCCACTTCGAGTTCACCAACGGAGTCCGCTACGCCGCCCGGATCCTGGAGCGGGACGAGCCGTCGGTCTTCGCCGTCGAGTACTTCGGTGGTGAAGCGCGCTTCGAGCTCTGGGACGACGGCTACGTGGACCAGTGAGCGCTCACTCCACGACGAGCTCCCCGGCGGCTCCGCTCACCTCGTCGACGAAGAGCCACGTCCCCACGACCCGAGGCACGAACGTGAAGCGTCCGTCCGTGGTCAGCTCGCCGCTGTCGAACGCCTCGCCGCCGGGTGGCGTCGACGTGGACACGATCCGGGCGAACTTCAGCCGGCTCGAGCCCACGTCGTTCCTGAACTCGACGGTCGTGCCCAGCGGGACGGTGAAGGTCGAGGAGAGGAGAGGTCCGCGGAAGTAGACGCTGCCGGCCCACCCGTGGAACAGGGGGATGACCATCGTCGTGGTCTCCACCGCGAACGTGGCCGTCAACCCATCCGCCCCCGGCACCGCGGCGGTGACCGTGGTGGCCCCGAGCGCGAAGTCGCCGGGCCGGAAGGTCATGAGCGCGTGCCTACCGGGCTGTCCGTACAGCCAGGCAGTCGGATCATCGGGCAACGTGCGCAGAGTCGTGCTCGCGCCGTGCCAGCTCGTCGTCCAGGGGCAGCCGCCGAGCAGGGTCCCCCGTTCCGCGGGCGTGGTCCAGCTTAGCGACACGTTCGGGACCGGGGCTCCGTTCCCGTCCGTCACGACCACCCACATGGGGAGCGGGAGCGGCTCGCCGGTCTTTCCCTGCTGGTTGTCGCCGTCCAGGACCGTCAGCCCCGCGCCCGGGNNCCCGGCACCTCGACCCGGCCGTCGAATGCCCCCTCCCCCGCCTCGACCGTCCAGGTGACCGTCACCCCCGGCACGCCCCGGCCCCACACGTTCGTCGCGCGGACGACCAAGGCCTCGGGAAGATCGTGACCGGCTCGGCCGGGCTGATCGTCGCCCGACACCACGGCCAGCGATGCCACGAAGGCGGCCGATACTCCGAGGGGTCCATCACCGCAGCCCGTCAGCGCCAATCCCAGGCACGCGACGCCCCACCCGCGCCGCCCGCGCGTGCTCTTCACGTCAGCCCCCGCTCGGCCGGCCCGGATCGGGCACGGCATCGGCACCGAAGAGGCGCTCGCGGTTGGCACGCATCCGGTCGCACTGCTCCGGCGTCAGGTGTGCTCCATTCGTCATGAGATTCTCCAGGCCTCCCGTGTGGGCGCCGGTGTCGAGGAGCATGTGTCCGAGCTCGTGGGCGACCACCCGGCCGTCGGCCAGCGGGAGCCGGTTCGAGTCGCGCATCGTCAGCCGCGCCAGCACGGAGTTGCGAAGCGGGTAGTCGTCGGCGTGATGATGGGACACGGGCGGAAAGGACAGTCCCGCCGCGGGGGTCCTCTGCTCGCCGATGTAGTACTCGATGTCCTCGACGACGAAGACCGCGATCGCATTCCGCGACGTATGGCGTTTGCCGTAGGCGAACAGCTCCCGCGTCTCGGCCGTGAGCCGCTCGTTCTGGTCGTACGTGAAGGTGTCCGGATCGCCCACGTCCGGGGGAGGGTGACCGCCCCACGAGCCGAGCTCGTTGCCCTGCACTTCGATCAGGTGCTCGGGCACCGTGACGACCTGTACGGCTTCGGGGGCAAGGTGCAGCCCGCATTGCGCCAGGATCTCGTTCGCATCGGCGAGGAGACGACGCGCCCGATCGGATACGACCGCGGGCGCGATCAGCGGGGAACGGCTCGGCGGAACGGTCAGGAACAGGCCAGCCGCAACGGGGAGGCTGCCCCAGGGAGCGTCGGACAGCGCGAGAGACTCGTCGATGGCGACCAGGAGCTCGGTTTCCGTGATCTCCCTGAACACCGTGGGGGCCGTCGCGTCGGCGCATGCCGCCAGCCACGTAGCGCATACGACGGCGACCACGCGGATCGCGATCATCGGCGCCTCCGTGCGAACGTGCCCGGCCCTGCCACGTTGGTGTGGCGCGGTCCGGCGCATAGCCACCTCCTCGTGCGTGCCCACCCTCCATTACGTGTCCACCTTCCATTACACGATTCGATGGGACGGGGGGGCCAGCCCGGTCATCCCCGCGGGCCGACCAACTCCTGGAAGGGCCGGTAGTCGCGGAGCGAGTCGAAGCAGGGATAACGGTGCCAGCGGGGTGCGGGCGGGTTCCGGTACAGGCCCTCGACGAACGCCTGACGCAGCAGCTCGACGGCACGTCCGCTCCGCTCGAGCCGCGCCGCGATGCAGGCCCGGAAGAAGCTCCCCCAACCCCATGGACGGCGGTCGGCGGCGAGCCAGTCGTCGATGCGATCGACTTCGTCGAGATCCCCGCGCTGGGCCGCGACGTCGCCGAGCCACGCGTTGGCCCAGATCGCCAGGCCGGGCACGGAATCGGCGGGGGCCGCGGCCGCGGCCGTCCGGAATGCGGCTTCGGCTTCCTCGAGCCGTCCGAGATGGTCGAGGGCGATCCCGTACGACATGAGCGGGTCGAAGGCGCCCCTCTCGGTTGCCGGACGGCCGGCGTACCACTCGAGGAGGCGCTCGAACATGGCTCGCCCCTCCTCGGGCCGGCCGTGGGCCTCGAGCTCCCTTCCCACGAGGGCCAGCATCATGGCCGTCTGAGGGGGACCGGCGGGAGGCAGCGCCAGGCGTGCGTCGACGGCCGCCATCGCTTCCTCGACGCGTCCGCCGGCCGCGAGCGCGACGCCCCCCCACGCCAGGACGAACGGATCATCGGGTTGAAGGGCGATCGCCCGGCGCGCCACCCTGACCTCCTCGCGGTGGTCACCGACGAGATGCAGCGCGTCCATGAGGGTGGTCCAGTAGTCCGAGGCCGTGAACTGTCCCCGCGCATACCTTGCCGGGTCGATGTCCATGAGGATCCGGATGGCCTCGTAGGGTCGGTTGAACCGGATCGCCTCCAATCCCCAGTTCCACGACGCGAGCGTCGCGCCCGGGCTGAGGGCGGCCCATCGCTTCGCGGCCTCGTACACGCGAACCCGATCACGGCCCCGTGTCGCGAGCACGAAATCCAGCCACGCCTGGTCCGCCGGGACCAGCTCCCGTCGCGAGCGGTCGAGCGACGCCAGGATGGAGTCGACCTCGGCGCTCCCCCGCATATCGAGATCCGCCCCTGTCGCGATTCTGAGCGAGGCGACCCGTAGCGACGTTCCGAGGTCCGTGGGATCGAGCCCCACCGCCCGCTCGTAATGCACGAGCGCTTCGTCCCGGTCGAACCGTGCCTCGGCCTCCCAGGCGGCGACCCGCGCCAGATGCGCTTCGAAGCTCAGGGCCGGACGCTGGCGGAACCGCATGTCGGGTGGCACCAGCGGCTCCAGGACCTGGGCCAGCGCCGCCAGGGCCCGCTGTCCGAGGGGCTCTACGGCGCTCGCCATCTCGTGCGCCGGCACCGTGACCGGCTCGAGCGCCAACGTCGTCCGCTGGAGGGCGTCGGTGATCGTCATCCGGACGTGCAGGGAGTCGGTGCGCAGATACGACGCGCCCGCGAGCACGAGGCCGGCACCCGTCGCCTCGGCGAGCGCCCGGATCGGATCCCCGGCCGCCTCCNNGCGTGCGCCAGGTCGGCGGGGATCACCCCCGCGATGCCCGCGCGCTGGAGGCTCGACGTGATCCACTCGGCCGCGATGCCGCCGAACGCGTCGTAGGCCGGATCGCCGGTGCGGTTCTCGAAGGGGGCGACGACCACCCGGTTCGCGTGCAGAGCGGGCGCGCGCGCCCGCACAAGCCACAAGGCAGCCAGGGCCGTCGCCAGCGCGGCGACCCCCGACACCACCAGCGCGGTCTTCCCGCGGAGGCGCGCCGGCCGCACGCCGGC
>JABAOG010015994.1_pt1 | contig 11088 bp, 9 predicted proteins | sample 7062131 | NCBI WGS metagenome assembly JABAOG01 (sample SAMN14538629, study PRJNA623070) | marine sediment metagenome | biome: marine biome [ENVO:00000428]; feature: marine pelagic biome [ENVO:01000023]; material: deep marine sediment [ENVO:00002113] | place: India: Arabian Sea | collected... | reverse complement strand
ATCGTCGAGAAGGAGATGTACACCTTCGACGATCGCAGCGGCGAGAGCCTGACCCTGCGTCCCGAGTGCACGGCGAGCTGCGTGCGTGCGGCCGTCGAGCACGGATGGCTGCGCGGCCGCGGCCAGCGTCTCTGGCACATCGGACCCATGTTTCGCTACGAGCGGCCGCAGAAGGGCCGCTACCGGCAGTTTCACCAGCTCGATGTGGAGGCCCTGGGCTTTCCGGGACCCGACGTGGACGCCGAGCTGATCCTGATCGGCGAGCGCCTGTGGCGGCGCCTGCGCCTCGGCGCCCTGCGCCTGGAGCTCAACTCACTGGGCTCGCGCGCGATCCAGGACGCCTTCCGGGCGCGGCTGGTCGAGTACCTCACCCGGCACGCGAGCAGCCTCGACGAGGACAGCCGGCGGCGGCTCGACAGCAACCCGCTGCGCATTCTCGACAGCAAGAACCCGGACATGCAGGACCTGCTCGGGGCCGCCCCGCGCATCGTCGACTGTCTCGACGACGAATCCCGCGAGCACTTCGAGGGTCTTCAGGCCATGCTCGAGGCAAGCGGCGTCGCTTTCTCGGTCAATCCGCGTCTGGTGCGCGGCCTGGACTATTACACGCGCACGGTGTTCGAATGGGTAACCGACGAGCTCGGAGCCCAGGGCGCCGTTTGCGGCGGTGGACGCTACGATGGCCTGGTAGCCGATATCGGCGGGCCGCCGACACCTGCCACCGGCTTCGCCGTCGGTCTCGAGCGAGTGGTTGCGCTGATGCAGGCGAGGCAGGGTGCCGCGAGCGACGAGCGTCCGCACGCCTATCTTCTCGCCGTGGGCGAAGAGGCCCAGCGAACCGCGCACTCGCTCGCCGAGCAGCTGCGCGACGCGCTGCCGCGGGTGCGCCTGGTGGTGGATGCCGGTCCGGGCAATTTCAAGCGTAAAATGAAGAACGCCGATCGCAGCGAAGCGCCCCTGGCGCTGATACTCGGAGAGGACGAGGCACGCGAGAATCGAATCACGTTGAAGGAAATGCACGGTGACGGCGGGCAGCAGAGTGTCGAGCGCTCGCAGATGGTCGAAATCCTCAGAGGTCATATCGGATCCGACGACTGAGAAAGCGAGAGACGAGGCGTGGAAACAGAACAGGAAGAACTGGAAGCACTGCAGAAGTGGTGGAAGGAGAACGGTCGCGCCGTCGTGATCGGACTGGTGCTCGGACTCGGCGGCGTGTTCGGCTGGACGACGTGGCAAAACCACGTGGAGACCTCCGCCGAGCAGCTGTCCGTGGCCTATCAGAACATGGTCGACACGGCGGCACGCAATCAGCACGCGGAAGCCGTGCAGAAAGCCGAGGTCATCATCATCGAGCACCCCGGCAGCGAGTACGCCGCACTCGCGGGTCTGCTGGGCGCAAAGAGCGCGCTCGCCGCCGGCCAGCCGGGTGAAGCCAAGCGAATGCTCGATACGGTCATCGAGGACAGCGACCGCACGGAGCTTCGCGACATCGCCCGCATGCGCAAGGCGCGAGTGCTTCTCGACGAGGGCGCGGGAGATGCCGGACTCGCCATCCTCGAGCAGGTCCGCACCACGGCCTTCGCGGCCAGCGTCGACGAGCTGCGCGGCGACATCCTGATGGGCGGTGGGAACGCCGAGGCGGCCGCAAAAGCCTACGACGCGGCGCTCGCCAGCCTCTCCCTGGCGCCCGCCATGCGCGCGCGCCTGCAGATGAAGCGCGACGATCTCGGTTACCAAGAGGGCGACGGTGTAACGCAATGAGCCGCGCCACGCGTTTCGTCGAGGCCCTGATGCTGCTCGGCGTTCTCACCCTGACCGGCGCCTGCACGGCCATCGGCAACCTGTTCGACAACCCGGATAACACCGCGAAGCCGGCGGAGCTCGTCGACTTCGAGCCCACCGTCCAGATCCGCACCGTGTGGCAGCGCAGTGTCGGTACCGGCGCCGGCAAGCTGTTTCTCAAGCTGCGCCCCGCCATCGGCGCAGATCGGATCTATGCGGCGACCCGTGACGGGCGCGTGCGCGCATTCGATGCGAGAACGGGTGAGAGCCTGTGGGACACCGACACCGACAGTCCGCTCTCCGGAGGCCCGGGAGTCGGTGACGGCCTGGTGCTGCTCGGCACCAGCGATGGCGAGGTCCTCGCGCTCGCCGAGGACGACGGCGCGGTCAAATGGCGCGCACGCGTGTCGAGCGAGGTGCTGTCCGCCCCGCAGGCGATAGGCGGCGTGGCCGTTGCTCGCACCATCGACGGCAAGCTCTTCGGCCTCGCCAGCGACGACGGCACGCGGCTGTGGGTATACGACCGCACGACGCCGGTGCTGACGCTTCGCGGGACGAGCTCGCCGGCGCTCGCCGAGGGCGCCGCGGTTGCCGGCTTCGACGGCGGACAAATGGTGGCGGTCGCCATGAGCAATGGACAGCCGCTCTGGGAGACGCGCGTTGCGGTGCCACGCGGCCGCACCGAGCTCGAGCGCATGGTCGACATCGACGCCGATCCCCTCATCGACGGCAAGACCGTGTATGCGGTTACCTATCAGGGTCAGCTGGCCGCGCTGGATCTCATGAGCGGGCAGGTCGTCTGGCGTCGTGACATGTCGTCTCATGCCGGCCTGGGGATCGGCCGCGATAACGTCTACGTCACCGATGACGCCGGCCACGTCTGGGCGTTGAACCGTTCGAACAGCGCCTCCATGTGGAGGCAGGCGAAGCTCGAAGCGCGTCGCCTCTCGCCGCCGGCGGTTTTCGGGCCGTATGTCATCGTGGGCGATCTGGAAGGTTACGTGCACTGGCTGCGCCAGGAGGATGGCCAGTTCGCCGCACGTGTGCGAGTCGATGCGGGCCGCATCGTCGCCGCGCCGGTGGCAACACCCTTCGCGGTCTACGTCTACGGCAGCGGCGGCGAGCTGACCGCGTTGCAGGTCGTTCAGTAATCGCCGCCGGCGCGTGGCCGCGAAACGCGTGTGACACGAACGCGCCAACCGGTGTCATCATGGACCAGGCCCGCGAACGTTTTGCCCTGCTGCCGGTCGTCGCCATCGTCGGACGGCCTAACGTCGGCAAATCGACCCTCTTCAACTGCCTGACGCGCTCCCGGGACGCCCTCGTCGCCGACGAGCCCGGCATCACCCGGGATCGCAATTACGGGCTCGCGAAGACCGAATCCGGCGCCTACGTGGCGATCGACACCGGCGGACTCACCGACGAGGCGGACGCCATGGCGAAAGCGATCTCCAGCCAGGCGCTTCGCGCGGTCGAGGAGGCGGACGCGGTCATATTCGTGGTCGACGCCCGCGAGGGGCCGAACGCGGCCGACCAGGACATCGCCACGAGGCTGCGACTCTCGGGCAAGCCCGTGACGGTGGCGGCCAACAAGAGCGAGGGCCTGGACGCGGAGCTCGCGGTCGCGGAGTTCCACGCCNNCCCAACGTCGGCAAGTCGACGCTCATCAACCGGCTGCTCGGGGAGGAGCGGCTGGTTGCCCACGACGCGCCCGGCACCACGCGTGACAGCGTTCGCGTGCCGTTCCAACGCGCCGGCCGGCACTACACGCTCATCGACACGGCCGGCATCCGCCGCCGCAGCCGCGTCTCCGAGGCGGTCGAAAAGTTCAGCGTGGTCAAGTCGCTGCAGTCGATCGCGGCGGCCGATGTCGTCATTGTCGTTGTCGACGCGAGCGAGGGCATCACCGACCAGGATACCGGGCTGCTCGGCATGGTCCTCGACGCCGGCCGCGCGCTCACCATCGCAGTCAACAAATGGGACCGCGCCGACGCCGCGCAAAAGCGGCTGGTCAAAGGCGAGGTGGAGCGCAGGCTGGCATTCCTCGACTGGGCCTCGGTGCACTACACATCAGCGCTCGAAGGCACGGGGCTGCGCCGCCTGCTCGCCTCGGTCGACGAAGCGTGGCGCTCGGCGTCACGGCGCCTGCCGACGCCCGAGCTCAACCATGTGCTGGCGAAAGCGCTCGCACGCAATCCGCCGCCGGTCGTGCGCGGGCGCCGGATCAAGCTGCGCTACGCGCACCAGGGGGGCTCGCGCCCTCCCCTCATCGTGATACACGGCAATCAGGCGGCCCAGGTGCCGAGCAACTACCGCCGCTACCTGACGCGCGTGTTCCGCGAGAGCCTGCAGCTGCGCGGCACGCCCATCCGGTTGGAGTTCAGGAGCGGGGAGAATCCTTTCAAGGGGCGGCGCAACGTCATCACCCCCCGCCAGCAGCGCAGGCGCAAGCGCCTCATGAGGCACGCGAAACGCAAGTGAGACGTAAGCCGTAATCGGCTATTTCAGCTGCTCGTGCAGCAGGCTCAGAATCCGATCGGCCGTCTCGCTGGTCTCGCGTTTGCCGTCGACGTCCAGAATGACGATCTGCGTTGTTGCCTGCTTTCCGATGAGACTGACGAGATACTCACCGGCAGCGGCCTTTTCGTCGTCGCCCCAGAACTTGAGCGCCGAGAAAAAGCCCTTTTCTGCGCCTGCATCGGCCCTGTCGGTGTCCAGGTAGCGCACGTAGAACAGCCCCCGCGAGCGATCCCGATCCTCGACGGTGAAGCCGACGCGATCCAGCGCGAGGCCGGTGCGTCGCCAGGCGCGCGAGAAATTGTCCTGCACATCGAGGACCTTGGCGCCCTCACCGTCACTCACGAGCCGGGCGCGCGCGGGACGCTCGGGGGCCTGCGCCACCAGCTTCGTCGCGGTTTCCTGCTGAACGCCCAACGCGATGACGAGGCGGTTCAGCATCTCCGCCTCGAGCTCGGGGTCCGACGGCCTCATCTGCCACACGTAGACCTCTTCGCTACCGGTGTCGTCGAGCGCGCGGGATACCTTGCCGGTGGAGACCTCTTCGGCGCCACGGTGCGAAACGTACACTTCAGTCGTCTCGGGGACCGTGCCGCGCTCCAGGCGCGTGCGGAACTTGTCGCGGGTGTTCACGCCGTAGAGCTGACTCGAAAGCTTGTTGAAGAAATTGGTGATCGCGCCGCCGTCGAAGGTGACCTGCTTCTGCGCCCAATCGGTTTCCATCATGCCGATGCTCGGATCCTCCATCTCGACGAGGAAGCCCTGGGACAGCCAGAAGTCCCGCACCTTGGGCCAGATGACGCCAGGCGGCAGGTCGACCACCAGCCAACGCTGGCTGCCGGCGCGCTGCACCTGGATACCCTGGGTCTGCGGCAGCACGCCGTTGATTCCCGCCGAAGCCGTCTGGGTTCCGCTGGCGTAGGCGGAGTACGTGGCCACTCCCTGGGAAAGGGACGGCACCACCATGCTGTCGTTGAGCGTTGAGCTACTGAGATCCGGTGGCACTTCGAGAGGCGGAGCGCTCTTGCTGGACTTATAGGGAGCATCCCCCTCCGGCAGGATGGGATCGAGGATATCGTCGTGCGTGCCGCTGCAGCCTGCAAAAAAAGCCGCCAATAAAGGACCCGCGATGAACGCAGGCAGCCGCGTTCTGTGATCGTTCATGGTTCTTGTCTTAGTGGACTCTACGCCTCCACGCGCTCCGCGGCTTCTCGCGCTGCGCGCACGCGAGCGTGATAAATCTCCGAGAGCGGCGTCAGCGGCAGGCGAATACCCTCCTCGATGAGCCCCATGTCCTGCAAAGCCCACTTTGCCGGAATCGGATTGGACTCCAAAAACATCGCCGCGTGCAGATCGCGCAGCCGTGAATCCACCCGACGTGCGCCTTCAATGTCGCCGTCGAGTGCCAGGCTGCACATCTCGTGCATGGCCGCCGGGGCGACGTTCGCGGTGACCGAGATCACGCCCCGCCCGCCCGCGATTATCGACTCGAGCGCAAGGTGATCCTCGCCGCTGAGGACATCGAAATCAGCCCCGCAGCGGGACACGATCTCGGCGAATCGCTCGACCTGACCGCTCGCTTCCTTGATGCCGACAATATTGTCGATGCGCGACAGCTTCTCGACGACGTCGGGCAGCATGTCGCATGCGGTGCGGCCGGGCACGTTGTAGAGGATCTGCGCAATGTCGACCGCCTTGGCGATTGCCTCGAAATGCAGGTAAAGGCCGTGCTGCGTGGGCTTGTTGTAGTAAGGTGTGACCAGCAGGCAGGCATCGACGCCGGCATCCTTGGCCATGGCCGTGAGGTGAATCGCCTCGCGCGTGGAGTTCGCGCCGGTTCCTCCGATAACCGGAAGGCGGCCGGCGGCCAGCTCGACCACGCGGCCGATGACGTGACAGTGCTCGTCGGGGTCGAGGGTTGCCGATTCGCCGGTGGTCCCGACGGCGACGATGGCATCGGTGCCGTTCTCGACGTGAAATTCGACCAGCCGTGCGAGCGCCTCCTCGTCCACCAGGCCGTCGCGGTTCATGGGTGTTACCATGGCGACGATGCTGCCTTGAAACATGCCCTTCTCCGCGTTGTCAAATCAATGCATTATGCTACTTCGCCGGGCCCGGCATAGCAATATTGGCCGCCTGTCCCGGGCGACATGCGCGCGCGCGCAGCCGATGCCCGCGCGGCGGTGCGGTATACTTTCGAGCGTCGCCAGAAGCGGGCCCGGCCCAGGCGCGAGCCGGACGGCCGCGGGCGCGACTTCGAGCAATGCGACCGGAGCGACATGGATACGCATCTCGTCATCTCGGCCGTCGGACGCGATCGGCCGGGCCTGATCGACGAACTCTCCCGCGCCATCCTGGACTGCGGCTGCAACATCGGCGACAGCCGCATGGCGGTGCTCGGCAGCGAGCTCGCCATCATGATGGCGCTCTCGGGCCACTGGAACGCGATCGCCAAGCTCGAGAACCAGCTGCCGAAGCTCGAGGAAAGCCTCGGCATCAAGATCATCAGCAAACGATCGGAACCCAGGACCGGCACCGAGAATCTCATCCCGTACGGCGTGGAGGTCGTCTCGATAGACCATCCCGGCATCGTCTACGAGGTCACCAACTTCTTCTCGCGCCGCGGCATCAACGTGGAAGACCTTTACACGAGCAGCTACTCCGCGCCTCACACGGGGGCCGCGATGTTTGCACTGCACATGACCGTCGGTATTCCGTCAGACACGGCAATCGCATCGGTGCGCGGTGACTTCATGGATTTCTGCGATGACTTGAACCTCGACGCGATGATGGCACCGGTCAAGTAGCCGAGACATCCACGCTATCGAATCCTCAGAGCACGCCTCCCAAGCCCGAATCCAGTCCACGATCATGCGACAACGCAAGCTATCCGGCCGCCACCTGTTCGTTCTCGACACGAATGTCCTCATGCACGATCCATCGGCGCTGTTTCGTTTCCAGGAGCACGACATATTCCTGCCCATGGTTGTTCTCGAGGAGCTCGATGCCGCCAAGAAAGGCATGTCCGAAGTCGCGCAAAACGCCCGCCACGTGAGTCGCCTGCTCGACGATCTCATCGGCGAGGCCGGGCCCGAGAGCATACACGCCGGTCTTCCGCTGCCGAGCGGCGGTGGAAACGGCAATCCCGGTCGCGTGTTCTTTCAGACAGCGGACATCTGTCACACGCCGCTCCCGTCGTTGCCCGGAGCAACCCCCGACAACAGCATTCTCGGCACGGCCATCGCGCTTCGCGACGAGCACCCCGAGGTGAGCACCGTCGTCGTCTCGAAAGACATCAATCTGCGCATCAAGGCGCGCGTGCTCGGCATTCGCGCCGAGGATTATCTCGACGACATGGTGCTCGACGACGCCAATCTGCTCTACAGCGGGCTGTCGCCGCTGCCGCGACCGCTCTCGCAGCTCGGGGTGCGCGAAACGGATCGCCGACAGATCGAGGGGCGCGCGCTGCTGGCCGTCGGGAAAGCCGACGCGCGCGCCTGGTACCCCAATCAATGCCTTTACGATCCCGTCTCGGAGAACCTCGACGTCATCTTTCGCGATTTGGAAGACACCGGACCGGTGCTCGAGACCGCACGCGACTTCAGGCTCCCGGGAAACACCGTCTGGGGGATACATGCGCGTAACCGCGAGCAGAATTTCGCCCTCAATCTACTCATGGATCCGGATCTGGATTTCGTCTCCATGCTCGGCACCGCCGGCACCGGCAAGACCCTGCTCGCGCTCGCCGCCGGCCTTACGCAAACCCTCGAGGACAAGCGCTACCGGGAGATCGTGATGACCCGGGCTACGGTTCCCGTCGGCGCNNGACAAGCGCTACCGGGAGATCGTCATGACCCGGGTCACCGTCCCCGTGGGCGAGGACATCGGCTTCCTGCCGGGCACCGAGGAGGAGAAGATGGCGCCCTGGATGGGCGCGCTGATGGACAACCTCGAGGTATTGACCGATTCCGATGTCGGCGGCGAGTGGGGACGAGCGGTCACCAACGACTTTCTCCACAGCCGGATCAAGATACGCTCTCTCAACTACATGCGCGGCCGCACCTTTCTCAATCGCTACGTGATCATCGACGAGGCGCAGAACCTGACGCCCAAGCAGATGAAGACCCTGATCACGCGCGCCGGTCCCGGCACCAAGATCGTCTGCCTCGGCAACATCGCGCAGATCGACACGCCTTATCTCTCCGAGACGACGTCAGGACTCACCTACGTGGTGGACGGATTCAAGACGTGGCGTCACAGCGGGCACATCACCCTCAGGCGCGGTGAGCGATCGCGGCTGGCCGACTTTGCCGCCGAGGAGCTCGCCTAGCGGCGCGACCTCCGCGCTTACGCGGCCTTACCCTTCGACTTGCGCTTCGACTTGCCCTTCGACTTGCGCTTCGACTCGATGGTCTTCTGCTCGCGCGCAGCCTTGGCCGGCTGCTGTTGCGCCTCCTCGCCCTCCTGCAGACCACGAATCTCGCGCATGGCCACCGACAGCATGGCGAAGTCCGTCTTGCTGCCGCTCTTCAGATCCGTCAGCACCTGACGGCAGCGCTTCACCGACGCCGCATTGTTGGTCACCCACGCAGCGATCCGCGAGTCTGCATCCGAGAGCTCAGACTCCTGGCGCAGCACGTCACGGGTGAGAAAGCGTTCCTGCGTCTGCAGATCGTCACGCAAGGCGGCCCTCGCCAGTGCCTGCCAGCGATTCTCCCTCGGCAGTGCGATGATCTCGTCGCGCAGCCAGTGCAGATCGAGCTGCTCGTCGAGCCTGAAGTAAACGGCCGACACGTCCTCCACCGACATTCCCTCGGACTTGGCCACCTCGACGACATCGAGAGCGGACAGTAGCTCGTCGTACAGGGCGACCCGCTGCGCCAGCGCCTCCGGCACCCGGGCCGTGCCGAGACGTGCGACACGCGCTTGCACCTTGTCGCGGGCGGCTTGCGGCAGGCGCGTCGGCATCACGCCTGCCACCGAGCGGGCACCTTCGATGAAGTAAGCGATATTGGCGTCTACCTCTAGCGGCTGGGGCCGGTTACGGAGCAGCCAGCGCGAGGCGCGTTCGACCAGCTTGCGCCCTTCGAGCAGCATCTCGGTTTGCAGCTCCGCCGCGACGGCGTTGTCGAGCGACTCTATCTCCGCCCACACGTTCGGCATGTCGAAGATCTGCCGGGCGATCATGAAGGCACGGGCGATATCGGCGGGACCCGCGCCGGTCTCCTCGCGCAGCCGGTAGACAAAGGTGATGCCGGCACGATTGACGATCTCGTTGGCGAGCACGGTGCTGATGATGTCGGGCGCCAGGCGGTGCGCGGGCATGACCTTGTGGAATCGCTCGCGGAGCGGCGTCGGAAAATAGTTGGCGAGCTCTTCACCGCGCAGACAATCGCCCGGCAGATCCGACGCCAGCAGCTGCTTGAACAGACGGATCTTCACGTAGGCGAGAAGCACCGAGAGCTCGGGGGCGGTCAAGCCCTGCCTGGCGAGGAGCCGCTCGTCGATCTCCTCCTTGCCGGGCAGGAACTCGACCGCGGGATCCAGGTCGCCCTCGCGCTCCAGCTGGCGCATGAGCCGCGCGTGCACCTCGAGCAGCTGGGGTGCCTGCGCGAGCGCCAGGCTCAGGGCCTGTGTCTGAACATAGTTGTTGCGCAGCACCAGCCGGCCGACCTCGTCGGTCATCTCCGCGAGCAGCTTGTTGCGCTGCTTCTCGGTCATGTCGCCGTTCGCGACGACCTCGTCGAGCAGGATCTTGATGTTGACCTCGTGGTCGGAGCTGTCCACCCCGGCGGAGTTGTCGATGGCATCGGTGTTGATATGACCGCCTCGCGCGGCGAACTCGATTCTGCCGAGCTGGGTGAATCCAAGATTACCGCCCTCGCCTACGACTCTGCAGGCGAGCTCGCCGGCATTGATGCGAACGCCGTCGTTGGCCCGATCGCCGACGGCGTCGTTGTGCTCGTTGCGGGACTTCACGTAGGTGCCGATGCCGCCGTTCCACAGCAGATCGACCGGGGCGCGCAGAATCGCCTTGATGAGCTCGTTGGGCGGCATGCTGGTGTTGTCGACGCCGAGCAGCGCGCGCACCTCGCCGGAGATCGGAATCGACTTGGCTGCACGCGAGTAGACGCCGCCGCCTCTGGAGATGAGCGACGCGTCGTAGTCTTCCCAGGTCGTTCGCGGCAGGGCGAAAAGCCGTTCCCGCTCCCGGAAGCTGCTCTCGGGATCCGGATCGGGATCGAGGAAGATGTGCAGATGGTTGAACGCCGCGACCAGCTTGATGTGCCGCGACAGCAGCATGCCGTTGCCGAAGACGTCGCCGGACATGTCGCCGATGCCGACGACGGTGAAGTCGCTGCTCTGGGTGTCGACGCCGAGCTCGCGGAAGTGCCGCTTCACCGACTCCCAGGCGCCGCGCGCGGTGATGCCCATCGCCTTGTGGTCGTAGCCCTGGGAGCCGCCGGAGGCGAAGGCGTCGCCCAGCCAGAAGCCGTGCCGCTCGGCGACGGCGTTGGCGATGTCGGAGAAGGTCGCGGTGCCCTTGTCCGCCGCCACGACGAGGTAGGGGTCGTCGCCGTCCTTGCGCAGCACGCGCGGCGGCGCCACCACCTCGTCGCCGACCCGGTTGTCGGTGACGTCGAGCAGGCCCGAGATGAAGATGCGGTAGCAGGCGACGCCCTCGGCCTGCAGCGCCTCGCGGTCGCCCGGCGGCGGCGGCTGCTTGAGCACGAAGCCGCCCTTCGAGCCGACCGGCACGATGACCGCGTTCTTGACCATCTGCGCCTT
>JABAOG010010542.1_pt2 | contig 11090 bp, 8 predicted proteins | sample 7062131 | NCBI WGS metagenome assembly JABAOG01 (sample SAMN14538629, study PRJNA623070) | marine sediment metagenome | biome: marine biome [ENVO:00000428]; feature: marine pelagic biome [ENVO:01000023]; material: deep marine sediment [ENVO:00002113] | place: India: Arabian Sea | collected... | reverse complement strand
GATCACATTCCCACCTTCATCGTAAATCGGGTTGATGTCCTGGTTTGTCTCCAACGTGCTTACACCATTCCGGATAGCATCCCAATTGAGTCCGTTGGTTGATGGAAATAGGAATGTCAATCCCGTTGTAGAAATGGTTGTTGCAGAACTATCACTTCTAGGTACAAACACACCGTCGACTAACGGGTTGGGAGGAACCACATCATATTCTGATGTCCCCGTGTCACCACTGCCGGCCCAAGTTATACCTGCGATATTCCCGGTTCGCGCATCAATTCCAGTGTTGTAAACACCGGTTCCCGAACCATCTCCTCCGCCTACGATATCGCCGAGGTCTATGGCAACACCAGTTGCGCCTACCGTACCTGAGTTTAAACTTGTGATGCCGAATAATATTGCCACAAAGACGAATAATGCAAAATTGCGAATCTTGTTCATGTCTTTCTCCTTTTCAAGATAAAAATAAATAAAATGAGTGAAGGTTAAATTCTAAATTTTACGCTTATATGACCGGCCTCCTTGTTAGCTTTCGTGTGTGTCATCTATTCGCGTACTGCTGTCAGAAACGGCCGTTAATCTGGCCGCCATAAAAGTTTTTAACTGCTCCAGGTCGCTGAAGCGGTGCTTTTGGGATCCGGCCGAAACCTCCTGCAACTCAAACCGCCAGATCGATGGTTCATCTGCTGCTAAAGACGGTGTTAGCCAGCATCGAACCAGAAATGATTGATAATGTGGCGGTATTTGTTTCGACATTTATTCTTCCCATTAGCCTTGTTATATTCATGATTGTCACCATCTTAGAGATCAAACGCTTCCATAACGCTTCCACATCACGAATGTGATATAATTAAGTTCATAAGTGTGCTTCAACTTCGCCATTTTGGGGCTTTTGCGTCTTTGCGTTAAATCTCTTCCGTGGAGAATAAATGCTCGAAATATCCTTGTTGGGCGAAACCACCATCCAATCGGACGGTAAGCCCATCACCCAATATCGCAGCCAAAAGGAATTGGCTCTGTTGGTATATCTGGCCCACACCGGCCAGACTGTTAACAGGGAGATATTGGCCGACTTGCTCTGGGAAGCCCGCTCCACCAGCCAGTCCCTTTCCAACTTGCGGACTGCTCTGACCCGCCTCCGAAAAAAGGTCGGCGACGACCTCATTGTCACCCGCAAAACGGTAGCGGTTACGCCTGCCGTCCACGAACAAACAGATTCCGTCCGCTTTGAAGCATTGGTGGCCGCCGGGGGAGGGGAACGTTCCGTCACGGCCGTCAACCGCCTCAAACAAGGTCTGGACCTCTACCAGGCCGAATTGCTGGCCGGTTTCTACCTCCAAGACGCCCCCCGTTTCAATGAATGGCTGGTCGTTGAACAAGAACGCCTGCACCGGACCGCCATGCGCGGCTACCGCCAGTTAGCGGATTGGCAGGAAGAACAGGGTGACTTCAGAGCCGGGGTCGCTACCGCCCAACGGTGGGTCGCCTGGGACCCCCTGGACGAGACAGCCCAGCAGCAGCTGATGCGCTTATTAGCTTATGACGGCCGAACCTCAGAAGCGCTCGCCGTTTACGAAAAATGCCGACAGCTCTTAGAGTCAGAACTGGGAATGCCCCCGGCTCCTGCCACGACCGCCCTGTTCGAGACCATTCAGGGCGGCTCTCTGGCCCCACCCGATATCACGCCGCCGCCCCTCCATAATCTACCCCGGCCGTTGACCTCCCTTTTCGGCCGAGAAAAAGAAATCGAAGTTCTCAACAGCCATCTCCTAGACCCTGACTACCCCTTAATTTCCATCACCGGCCCTGGCGGCATCGGCAAAACCAGTCTTGCGCTGGCTGCCGCCAGGGTTTTGGCTGCAGGCCAGCACCCTTTCAAAGACGGTATCTGGTTTGTCTCCCTCGAAGAGATAGAAGAGGGCGAGCCGGAAGAAGTCAGGAAACATGTTGCAGTTTTAGTTGGCCAGTCATTGGGCCTGTATTTTCATGGCGAAAGCGACCTGTGGACCCAACTAACAGATCATTTGACCGCTAAAAATCTCCTCCTCATCTTAGACAATGTCGAGCAGTTCTTGTCCACTGCCGCTGACCTGGCCCTGGATTTATTGGCTGCCAGCCGCGACCTGCACCTGCTTGTCACATCCCGGGTTACACTCCCTCTGGCTGCGAGTTTTGCCTTTCCCCTGTCCGGCTTTGAGATCCCGGGCCAGGTTTCGGCCGAAGCCCTCCAAAATGAAAGCGTCCGCCTCTTTGCTGAACGGGCCGCTCGATTGCCAACTACATTCCGGGTCGAGAAGCATCTGGCCCAAGTGGTCGAGATATGCCAATTTGTAGAAGGCATGCCCCTGGCTATCGAACTGGCTGCCGCTTCTCTGGACCGCTTGATGATAGATGAAATCATACCTGCCCTGACCAGCAATCTTCAACTTCTGGCAACCACCCGGCGCGATCTGCCTGCCCGCCATCGCACCCTCCATGCTGTTTTCGACTATACCTGGCAACTGCTCGACCGCCGCGAACAAGCCCTCCTGGCTCAAATTGCCATTTTTCGGGGCGGCTTCACCCGTCAGGCGGCCGAAAGTGTGATCATTGACAGCACGGCCGCTCTTTACAAATTACAAGAACATGCCCTCCTGAATAGGGACGAAACCGGCCGTTTCCGAATCCATCCCCTCCTGCGACGATTAGCCAGGGAAAAACTTAGCGGCGATATGGAGCAACAGATTTTAGATCGCCATGCCCAATATTATGCTGCTCTGGTCCAATCACTTGAAAAGGCGTTGCAATACGGCGAAAGGCAGGATGCGGACCAAACCATGATGGTCGAACAGGCCAACCTCCGCGTCGCCTGGCGCCATGCTGTCAGCACCGGGCAGTGGCAAATCATTGCCAACTGTTTAGACGGGGTACATTATTTCTATCAACGCAAAGGCATATTCCGGGAGGAAGCGCCGCTGGTGGACAGCGCTGTTGCTGCTCTTCAAGCTGAATTGGCGGAGGATGACCGCCAACTGAATAGTCTGCTCAGCCGATTATTGGCGGTCCGGGCCTGGGATTATCAATGGGCGGCCGAATATGAAGAAGGGTTGAAAACGGCCGAACAGGCTTGCCAACTGGCCCAAAAAGTGGGCGACCCCGGCCTTGAAGCCGTCGCCAGAGATGCCCTGGCTAAACTCCACTACCGGGATCATGAACAAGCCATAGCCCAATACGAACAAGTCGTTACCCTGGCAAAAATCGCCCAAAACCCAATCCTTGAAGCAGAAGCTTTGAGCGAGATCGGCGGCCACAAAATATGGCAGGGTGAAATTAACCGGGCGGAAGAACCTTTACGCCAGGCGCTGACTATTTGCCAGAAATTGCAATACAAAACGGGCGAGATGACGGTTTTAATCAGGCTGGGCAGGTTGATGAGCAGTAAAGAAGCCTACGCCGAAACGATACCGTTGGTAGAAAAAGCCCTCCAATTAAGCCGCCAGTTAGGTGATGTTGTCGCCGAAGCCTTGATTCTTGGCAATACTGGTGTGAACATGCTGCTTCTGGGCGATCTTGTTGCATCGCAGCACTACCAGGAACAGGCTTTAGCCATCTATCGACGCCTGAATATGCCAGGCGAAGAACAAATACATCTCGGCGGTTTAGGAGAGTTAGCCGTCAAGCTAGGCGACTATGCCACCGCTGAACGGCATTTGAACGAGGCGATGGCTCTAGCCATGCAAGTTAATGACAATTTTTGGCAAGCCTGGGTCAAGCTCCGAATAGGGGAAATGTGGAATGAACGAGGAGAATATGATAAGGCGCTGGTCTTGATAATGGAGGCCTTCCAAACGGCCGAACAGCTCCAGTATCTTAATTTTGAGGCCGGGGTGCTGTACGCCTGGGGAAATGTCCTCCTCAACCAAGAAGATTTGGCTGGGGCGGAAGAAAAATTTCAAAAGGCGTATGATTTGCGCCAGGGTTCGGGACGGACGGAACAGGCGTTACCTTCTCTGGCAGGAATGGCTTATGCCGCCTATAAACAAGATAAGGCTGAAAGGGCTTCAGTTCTGGCCGAACAATTATGGGCAAGCCTACAGGCTTCCCCGGCAGTGGCCGAGAGAGCGGTTATGAAAGTGTATTGGTTGTTAATCCTGGTTTGGGACGGATTAGGCGACGGCCGTGCCAATGATTTACAGATCAAAGCCCGTAATCTGCTCCAAACCCGGAGTGAAAAAATTGATGACGAGCAGGGGCGCAAGCAATTTTTAGAACAAGTAATGGTCAATCGGGCCATCATGGCGTATTGAAATTATGAATCAGATTGACGAAATCCTGTCTAAATGCGCCAATATTCTTCCTCCATATCGCGGCAAAAGGAGCCTGAAGCAAATTTTTCAAGAACTGGCTGACAACCTGCCGGAAGATGAGTACCCGGATATGTATGGAGGAGGGGAGTCGTTGGCTCGTTTTGAGTCGGAGTTGGCAGAGTTATTGGGGAAGGAAGCGGCCGTTTTTATGCCCAGTGGCACCATGGCCCAGCAAATTGCCCTGCGTATCTGGTGTGAACGGCATAATAATTTTACCGTTGCCATGCACCCGACGGCTCACCCGGAGTTTGCCGAACATCAAGGATATCAATACCTGCACAATATCCGCCGGCTCCAGTTTGAGGCCCCCGAATTTCTAGGAGATCGGCTCCTGACGGTAAAGGACTTTGAGAATCTGGGCCAGAAACCGGGTGCTGTTCTGGTGGAACTTCCTTACCGGGAATTAGGCGGCCAGCTTCATCCCTGGGAAGATCTGGCGGCCATCCGGGAATGGGCTAAATCAAACAATGTCCCCTTCCACATGGACGGCGCGAGGTTGTGGCAGTGCCGGCCGTTTTATCAAAAATCATATCAAGAGATTGCCGCCCTCTTTGACAGCGTTTATGTTTCCTTCTACAAAGATTTAGGCGGGTTGGCCGGCTCTGCTTTATTAGGGCCGGAAGACNNGCCGGCTCGGCTTTGTCAGGGCCGGAAGATTTTATCAAGGAGGCCCGTGTCTGGCTGCGGCGGCATGGGGGTAATCTGAAGACACAGGGGCCGTTTTGGGCTTCGGCCCGGTTGGGATTGAGGCGGGTGGAGCCACAAATTGACCGGTGGGTGGAGAAGGCGCGGGAAACGGCCGAAATCCTTTCCCAATTCGGCCGGATTAGTATCCTGCCTAATCCACCCCATGCCAACTTCTTTCGACTCTACATTCGGGGCGACGCANNTCACAGAGCGACATCTGGAATTAGCCAAAGAGACTGGAACGTTCGTCTTTTACCGTTTTCAGCCGACAATGATTCCGGGGACGGCCGTGACGGAAATGTGGTTTCAGGAGAATTCTCTCTCGTTTGATATGGAACAACTTGCCCCCTTTGTCGAAAAATTATTGGCGTAGCCACCAGCGTTTTCCCTCAATTGAACGAATAACAAAATATTGACTTTCCAAAACGTTTTGGATATACTTTTTTTAGTTTCCAAAACGTTTTGGAAAAGATTTCTTCCTCTAACTGTTTGTGCCTGACAGTTGGATCGACATTTAGAAAATCTAAGATCATGGCTGCAACCCTTAAGGATATTGCTCAGGAGGTTGGCGTTTCTGTGACCACAGTTTCGCGGGCCTTAACCGGTTACGATGATGTAGCTGCTGAAACTCGGCAGCGCATCCAAGAAGCGGCCGTTCGCCTCGGTTACTCTCCCAACATCACTGCCCAACGACTCCAAAAGCAGCGGACCGACATGATCGGCTTCATCATGCCGACATTTGGCCCCCGTTTTTCCGATCCCTTTTTCAGCGAGTTTATTGCCGGAATTGGTAATGAAGCTGCTATACACAATTACGACCTTCTCGTTTCTACGCATACCCCAAATACTGAGGACGAACAAAACGCTTATCGTAAAGCTGTTAAGAGAGGATGGGTCGATGGCCTTATCGTTGTTAGAACCAGGGAAAATGATGACCGGGTCCGGCTGCTTTCCAATCATAATTTTCCCTTTGTTGCTTTTGGCCGTACTAACGACGAATTAGATTTCCCATTTGTTGATGAGGATAGCGCTACTGGAATGAAGATGCTGGTTCAGCATTTTATAGACCTGGGCCATAAACGGATCGGTTTAATCGCGCCTCCCAAAGGACTCATGTTTGGTCATTTTCGCCGCCAAAGTTTTTACGAGACAATGGGCGAGAACGGACTACCTGTTCTTCCCGAATGGGTTATCGAAGGGGATATGACCCAAAGGGGAGGCGCTTCGGCCGTCAAATCCCTGCTTGAAGCGACTCCCCGGCCAACTGCCATCATTGGCGGTAATGATCTGATGGCGATTGGGGCCATTAAGCAGATTCAGGAATCTGGTCTGCAAGTCGGCCGAGATATTGCAGTTGGCGGCTTCGATGATATTGCTATGTCTGCTTTCATCAATCCCTCGCTAACGACCGTTCACCAGCCCATCTATGAAATAGGACAACAAATTTGTGCGATGTTAATTGACACAATTAACGGCCGTCCGCTTTCCAACCCACACATATTGCTAACCCCGACTTTAATCGTTCGAGAATCGAGTGGACAGAAAATGGAGGATTCCAAAGGAGGTGCTAATACATCTTAATAAAAAGCGAAATTGGAGAAAAAAATTAGAAGCCATTACTAAAAACTCTACTAGGAGGTTTGAAGAAAATGAAGAAATTTCCAACTAAATTACTTGTTTTAGCTGTACTTGCCTTACTATTTTTGGTTGCCTGCCAGCCGGAAACGGTTGAAGTCACCAGGGTTGTAACCGAAACCATCACCGAAACTGAACAGGTAGAAGTGACCCGGATGGTCGAGGGTGAAAGTGTTACCGAAATGGTTGAGGTTGAAGTGACTCGAGTCGTAGAAGTTCCATCTGAGGAAATGGACACCACCGTTATTGAGTTCTGGACAACCGACAACGAAGAGGAACGCGTTGATGTCTATGAAGCGGTTGCCGCCCGGTATATGGAAATGCACCCTGAGGTTGAAATCCGCATTGTTCCCATCGAAGAAGCCGGCGTTACCCAGCGTATTGCCACCGCCCAAGCCGCCAACCGGCTGCCGGACATCGTCCGCATGGGCGTCGAACGAGTTGCTTCCTTCGCTGCCGANNTTGGCAATGGTCACCAATCCAACTACAGGCAACTATGCGGCTATTCCATTCGATGGCTGGATTCAGGCCATCTGGTACCGGACGGATGTATTCGAGGCTGCCGGGTTGAACCCGCCCATTTCCTGGGATGATATTACCAATGCCTGCGAAGCCTTACCGGGACAGGGAAATCTACTCTATGGGATTACGCTCGGAACGGACCCCGGCCAAAACTACGGCCATCAGATCTTTGAGCAAGTTGCTATCTCCAACAATGCCTGGCCGTTCGACGCCGAAGGCAACGTAACCATGAACACGCCCGAAATGATTGAGGCCCTGGATTTCTACACCAGCCTCCAATCTTGCGCGGCGCCTGGCCCACAATATTGGCGCGGCGCTCGTGAAAATTATGAGCTGGACCAATCCGGTATGCTCTTCTACAGNNGAAGATCTACCCGGCAACACCGGCTTTGCTTCCGAGATGGTCGGCCCCAATGGCTCGGCATCCTATGGCCAGTTGGTCACCCTTGGCATCATGCAAGGCGCGGACCCGGTTGCCCAGGATGTGGTTGAGTTCTTTATGACCGAAGGCTATCAGGAAATATTGGCTCTGGCCCCTTTTGGCAAGGTCCCGGTGCTGGCCAGCGCGGTTGATGAGTGGCGAACCAGCAGTGAATACTTCAATTTCTACTCTGAGGAGACCATGAACCAGATCGCGAACGGTTTTGAAACCATGCAGCGTTGGCTCTTCCGTCCCGATTATAATGCGACTCAACGGGCCGTCATCGGTGACATCGAAGGTCGTTTACTGATTCCGACAGTTGTCAGTAATATCGCCTTGGAAGGAACCATGACGCCGGAAACGGCCGCAGAATTCTTGCAAACAGAGGTAGAAGCTTTGCTAGCGGAACGTAGTGAAGAGTAGTTTGTAGTTTAACAATCTAGATGCCAGGCACTTTATTGGCAATGCGTGAAAACCGAATACCGTCGCCAGTGCCTGGCATTTTCCCTTCGGAGATACCATGACATCTCTAACAAGTAGGTTTACCGACTTTTCCCGCCGTCGTCGCTGGCATTCCAAAGGCGCGAGAGAAGCCCGGATGGCCTGGGCTTTCATCTCCCCTACGGCGCTCATCGTCTTTGGTCTGGTATTATTCCCTGCCTTTTTCAGTATTTGGATTAGTTTTCATGATGTAACCTTAGGCAACCTGAACGATGTATTCAACGCTCCCTTTGTTGGCCTGGACAATTACCGGGATGTGTTTGATGATTTTGCGTTCAAATGGCAGGGCCTTCAAAGCTGGGGTGCGGCCGTTACCAGCATTGTCTACTCCTTCAGCGCCACATTTCTAACGGTTGTTACCGGATTAGCGGCCTCATTGTTGTTGAATCGGCCGTTTCGCGGCCGTGGCCTGACCAGAGCCGTTTTCCTTTTCCCCTATGTAGCCCCCATTGTTAGCGTCGCCTTTGTCTGGCGTTGGCTGTTGGACCCCCGCCCCTCCGGCGTCTTAAATGATGTTCTGATGGGATTGGGACTCATTGATTTGCCCCAGGCCTATCTGGCAACCCGGGGTTTGGCGCTCGCTATCGTTATTATCTTTGAAGCCTGGCGTTATTTTCCTTTTGCCATGCTCATGATCCTGGCCCGCCTTCAGGCTGTTGACAATACGTTATATGAGGCGGCCGAAGTAGACGGCGCCAATACCTGGCAGAAATTTTGGAATGTGACCCTGCCCGAACTGAGATATGTCATCGGCGCTATTTTCCTGCTGCGCCTCATGTGGACCTTTAACAAGTTCGATGACATCTTCCTCTTAACCGGCGGCGGTTTCGGAACAAACGTTTTGCCGGTGCTGACCTACCAATTCAGCTTCACCCAGTTCAATTTCGGCCGAGGCGCTGCGACAGCCATGATATTGCTCGCGATTTTGGTGACATTCATGATTTTCTATGTCGGCATCGTCATGCGCCGAATCGATGAGGATTAAGGGGGCAAAAATGCAAAGTCAAAGCAGAGAAAAGAACTTTATCGATCAGGTGGCAGAACGATTTAGTCTGCATGGTCTGGTTTTTGCCATTGTTCTTACCTTTTTCCTGGTGAGTATCCTGTTCCCGTTTTATTGGATGGTGTCTTCCTCCTTCAAAACCAGGGCGGAGATCGGTGGTAGAGAACCGGTTTATATTCCCAGCGAGTTTCGCTTAGAGGCCTACCAGGAATTGTTTGATCCGAATGATGAAAGATTTCAGGATTTCGGCGTCAATATTGTGAACACAGTCAAAGTAGCCGTGCCAACCGCCCTAATCGCCGTAGTATTATCCGTGCTTGGCTCCTATGCCATTGCCCGCTTAAAATTTCGCGGGAAAAACTTCATGATCAATGCCATCCTGATTGTCTACTTGTTCCCTGGAATCCTGCTCATCATTCCGCTTTTTGCAATGCTGGCTCGGATTGGAGACCAGGTTGGTTTTGATGTCCAGGACAACCTGGGCGTGCTTGTCTTTACTTACCTGGCACAGACCTTGCCGGTGGCCCTATACATGCTGACCAACTATTTTCGCACCATTCCCGACGAAATTGAGCAGGCTGCCTTGATCGATGGTTGCAGCCGGATGGAAGTCATCTGGCACATCACCCTGCCACTGGCCATTCCCGCCCTTGTATCGGTGGCTATCTATACCCTGATGATTGCCTGGAATGAGTTTCTGTATGCCTTCGTCTTCCTGAATAGTAACGATTTGTTCACCATGCCGATTAAGATCAATACCATTTGGAACGATCCCTCACCCCGTCCACATGTTGTCATGGCCGCCTCAACCATTATGACCATTCCAATCATCTTGCTGTTCCTGTCTCTGGAACGATACTTAGCAGAAGGTTTGTCTGCCGGTGGGGTAAAAGGTTAATAAGCCAAATAAGCCAAATAATAGTAAATGATGTATGATGAACTTTTAGGGCATCTTGCGTTTTTGTATGGTTCAGAACGTGCGCCATCATTGCTCAACCAGCTTGAAAAAATAATCAGCGATTTTCAACACCGCTACCCGGATTTAGCTGCCCATACCGGTCCCCGGGTAACGGAAAAGGATGCGATATTAATTACCTATGGGGATATGGTTCGTGGAGAAGGTTCCCCGCTGCGGGTATTGGCCTCTTTTCTGGAGAGATACTTGGCTGGTTTGGTGAATGGGGTTCATTTCTTACCATTTTTCCCATATTCGTCTGACGATGGCTTTTCGGTCATTGATTATTGGAAAGTAGACCCTGCTTTAGGAAGCTGGGATGATGTTGCCCTAACGGGTCGTCATTTTCGGCTGATGTTTGATGCGGTTATCAATCATATTTCGGCCGAAAGTGAATGGTTTCAGCGTTTCCTGCAGGGGGATCCGGCCTATCAAGATTTTTTCATTACGGCCGAGCCAACCGCCGCCCTCTCCCAGGTTTTCCGCCCCCGCACCCTGCCCTTGCTAACTGAAGTCAATACCCCCGATGGGTCAAAGCATGTCTGGACAACCTTTAGCCCGGATCAAATTGATTTGAATTTCGCGAATCCAGAGGTCCTGCTAAAGATTATGGAACTGCTTTTGTTTTACGTTGGGCAGGGGGCGGAGTTTATCCGGCTGGATGCCATCGGCTTTATGTGGAAAGAGGTGGGGACAACCTGCATTCATCTGCCCCAAACCCACCGCGCCATTCAGCTAATGCGCTCCGTGTTAGACATCGTTTCGCCCCAAGTCTCTCTGATTACAGAAACGAATGTGCCCCATTCAGATAACATTTCCTATTTTGGCGATGGCACGAATGAGGCGCAGATGGTCTACAATTTTTCCTTACCGCCCCTGACCCTCCACGCTTTTCATATAGGCGACGCGACAACACTTTCCCGGTGGGCTTCGACGCTGGCCCTTCCCTCGGATAAGGTTACATTTTTCAATTTCCTGGCCTCGCACGACGGCATTGGCCTGACCCCGGTAAAAGCCCTGTTG
>JABAOG010007740.1_pt1 | contig 11090 bp, 8 predicted proteins | sample 7062131 | NCBI WGS metagenome assembly JABAOG01 (sample SAMN14538629, study PRJNA623070) | marine sediment metagenome | biome: marine biome [ENVO:00000428]; feature: marine pelagic biome [ENVO:01000023]; material: deep marine sediment [ENVO:00002113] | place: India: Arabian Sea | collected... | reverse complement strand
CGGGGCTGGCGTTTTCCCGGGACCGGCCCCGTATTAGGGGCATGTCGGATCCGCGCTCGCGGCTGAACGAGGCCCTCGCCGGGCGATACGTCATCGAGCGGGAGATCGGTGCCGGCGGGATGGCCACCGTCTTCCTCGCGCGCGACGTGCGGCACGAGCGGGACGTGGCGCTCAAGGTGCTCGATCCGGAGCTGGCGGCCTTTCTCGGCGCGGAGCGGTTCCTCGCCGAGATCGAGACGACGGCCAACCTCCAGCACCCGCACATCCTGCCGCTCTTCGACTCGGGCGAGGCGGACGGCTTCCTGTTCTACGTCATGCCCTACGTGGAGGGGGAGACGCTCCGTGACCGGCTGGCGCGTGAGGGACAGCTTCCCATCGATGACGCGCTGGCCATCGTCCGGGAGGTGGCCGACGGGCTGGCCTGGGCGCACCGCGCGGGGGTGGTCCATCGTGACATCAAGCCCGGGAACATCCTCCTGGCCGGCGGGCACGCGACCCTCGCCGATTTCGGCATCGCCCGCGGCGTGCAGCAGGCCGGAGGAGAGCGCCTCACTCAGACCGGCACCATCGTCGGGACCCCGACGTACATGAGCCCGGAGCAGGCGGCGGGCGACGCCGAGGTCGACGGGCGGAGCGACCTCTACTCGCTGGCGTGCGTGCTGTACGAGATGCTGGCCGGCGAGCCGCCCTTCTCCGGACCCTCGCCGGCCTCGATCCTGACGAAGAAGGTCACGCAGCCCCCGCCGACGGTGCGCGTCCTCCGGGACACCGCTCCCGCCTGGCTGGACGCCGCGCTGACCCGCGCCCTGGCCCGGTCGCCCGCGGATCGGTTCGCCACCGCCGAGGAGTTCGCGGCCGCGCTCACCGGGTCGGAGGGGACCGCCACGGAGCCGGCGCCAACGTCGGCATCCGCGTCCGCCGCCCGGTCGCGGACGAGAAGCATCCGGATCGTGGCCGCGGTGGCCGCCGCGGCCCTGCTCGGGGTGGCCGGCCGCGCGATCGTCCGGCAGGGTGGCGCCACGGCCGGCGTCGCCGGAGGTGACGCCGATGCCCTTGCCGTGCTCCCCTTCGCGGTGCGGGGCGGACCCGACCTGGCGTACCTGGGCGAGGGGTTGGTCGACCTGCTCAGCACGAAGCTCGACGGGGTCGGCGGGATTCGCACCACCGACCCGCAGGCGGTGCTCGCGGCGGTCTCCGGCCAGGATGCCGACGCGCTTTCGACCGCCGACATCTCCCGGGCGTCCGGGCGGTTGGACGCCGGGCGCGTCATCACGGGAACGGTCCTCGGGGCCGGGACGCAGCTCCACATCCAGGCGTCGGTCCTGAGCGCGACCGGTGCCCCCACCAGGGTCACCGCGAGCGCCGAGGGTCCCGCCGACGACCTCTTCTCCCTCGTGGATCGTCTCGTGAGCGGGCTGGTGGCCTCGGGGATCACGGGTGAACGGGCCCGCCTCTCCGACCTCGGCGAGCTCACCACGCACTCGAACCCGGCGCTCCGGCTCTACCTCGACGGCGTCCACAACTTCCGGCAGGGCCGTGGCATGCAGGAGACCACGGAGCTCATGCGTCGGGCCGTCGCCCTCGACTCCACGTTCGCCCTGGCCGCGTACTGGGCCGGGTACATGGCCCTGTACCAGGGTCTTCCGGCGGCGGCGGACTTCGAGCTCGCGACCCGGCACCGGGAGCGCCTCAGCGCCCGGGCCCAGATGCGCCTCGCGGCGGCGCTGGCGGGCGCCGAGGGCCGGTACGCCGAGGCCATCGCGGTCGGGCGGCGGTTCGTGGACCGGTACCCCGATGACGTGGCGGGGTGGTTCCAGCTCGCCGAGCAGATCTCCCACACCGGTTCCTTCGTGGGAGACTCGGCCGGGGCCGCCCGCCCGGCGTACGACCGCGCGGTCGGTCTCGACCCGGCCCTGGCGCCGGCATACTTCCACCTGGCAGTGATCGGCGGGATGCAGGCCGACACCACCGCCCTGGACCGGTGGGCCGCGGGGCTCGACTCGGCGGGGGTCGATCCGATCTGGCCGGCCATCCTGCGCATGACCCGGGCGGGCGTGAGCGGCGACACGGCCCTGCTGGACCGGTCGGTGGACACGTTCCTGTCCGAGGAGACGCTCTACCCGCCGGCGACTCTCGCGGGCTCCATCGCGGAGCTCGCGGCGTCGGTCGTGGTCAGCAACCCCTCGGCCGCCCGGCGGATGATGGACCGCTACGCCCTGCGCACCGTGTCCGATACGGGGCGGGCGGTGGTGAGCCGGCGTCGGGCCCGGCTCGAGAGCGCCCTGGGCCACCTGGACCGGGCACAGGACGTCCTCCGCTCCATCGGCGGTGACCACCGGGCGCTCCTCCCCTACGATCTCGCCTGGATCGCGCTGGGTCCCGCCGCCGGTGACGCCCGGCCGCTGGAAGCCGAGCGGCTGCTCGCGGAGACGACGCCCGTCCGCGGGTCACCGGAAGCGGCCGTTCGACGCTATCTCGCCGCCCGGCTCTCGTTGAAGCGCGGCCGCACGGAACGCTTCCGGGCCGAGACCGACTCCCTGCGGCGGGAGCTCGCGTCGGATGGACGGGACGAGGAGGGACTGGGGCGCAGCCTGGTCCTGGAGCTGGCGGCCCTGGACGCCCGGCTCCGTGGAGAGCCGGGCCGTGCCCTCGACTCGCTGCTCGCGGCCGGATACTGGACGCGCGAGGAGACGTGGCCACGGGACGGCACGGACACGTACTTCGGGGGCTTTCTGGCGGACCGGTGGCCCCAGTTCCTGCGGGCCGAGCTGCTACGGGAGGCGGGCCGGGACGCCGACGCCGCCCTCTGGTACCGGATCGCCGCGGACGGGATCTGGCATCGCGTCATCGGGATGGAGCGCCTGGCCGAGCTGGCCGAGGCGACGGGGGACTCGACACGGGCGCGCTCGCTCTTCGCCCGGGTCGAGCGTCTGTGGACCGATGCGGACCCCGACGTCCAGCCCCTGGTGACCCGGATCCGGCGGAAGCTCGGACGCTGAGCGCCGGCCGACCAGGCGGTCAGTCCCGCGCCTCCGGGTCCGGCTGCGGGGCACGGAACCCCTGGCTCGACGAGCCCCCGAGGGCCACGGCGGTCACTTCGGTCTCCAGCAGCCGTGCGACGGCGTCCTCCAGGCCGAGCTGCTCGCGGAGCCGCTCGAGGATGGCGCGCTCCGTGGACGTGACCCCCCCGTCCTCCGCGGCACCTTCCAGGGCTGCGCGGTAGATCTCCGCCCGGCGCGTGGCGATGTAGGCGCTGGACCACTCCACGCCCGGCATCAGCCGCTCGACGCCTCCCCGGACCAGCCGGTAGGCCGGTCGGAGACCGAGCACCACGAGCCCTGCCGCGATGAGCCCCGGGACCAGGCCCTCCACGGCCAGCAACGCCTCGATCGCTTCGCTCAACACGAAGAACGACCCGGCCAGCAGCGCTCCGGCCGCGCTCTGCGTGAGGGCGAACTTGACCTTGAGCTCGATATCGAAGATCTGCGAGCGCAGGATTCCGTACGCCAGGAGACAGACGTAGAGCAGGTAGATCGCTCCCTGGGCCGGGTTGTAGATGAAGTCGCCCCAGAACGTGATCGGCCGCACCACCGGATACAGGAAGAGGATGGTCGCCACGAACGCATCCCGGACGCCGAACGCGCTCGCCACCAGCAGCGCCCGACCTCGCGCGACCGTGCCCGGCTGCGTCCGCACCGAGGCCCATACCGCCGCCACCAGGCCGTAGAGGGCCGCCAGGACCTGCAGGCGGGTGAGGAACAGCCCTCCGCTCCGGTACTGGAAATTCCACGTACCCCACTCGACACGGTACAGCTCCGTGACGAACCATTGCGGGCGGGCCAGGACGACCGCCGCGCCTCCGACGCTCAGGATCCCGAGGACGATCCGCGCACCGGTCCTCCGGAAGGGGCGCACGAGAGGGACATCGAAAGCCGACGCCAGAAACGTGAGGTACTGGTACGGCACCGCCGCGACGGCCATCGTGCCGATGACGACGATGGCGTGAGACAATCCCGGGCTCTCCACGAGCTGATTCCATCCGGCGGAGAAGCCAATGGCCATCCCGTCCAGCACCAGCACCACCGCGAGCGAGCGGTTCACCTCGCGGTGCGGCGCCGTACGGAAGACCACGACCGCGGCCGACCAGGCGAACAGCAGCAGGAGAGCCGCGGGCGCCGGCCACAGCATCAGATCGATCCCTGGGATGTCCACGGGCAGGGTCGCTCCGTCGGGCTACGGGGGCNNNNGGACCATCGCCGCGATCCGTCCGTCGACGACGGTGAATGGGTCAGCGAGCCCGACCTTCCCGGCTGACGAGGACTCCGGGCGAGCCCCCTGACCGGCGGTGGCCTCCGCGAACGCCGTCCGCACTCCGTCGGGCAGGGGCCGGCCTCCGTCACGGCTCCGGGGGGGATGGGACGGTCTCCCTGTCCCGCAGGTGCTCCTCGACCTCGGCCCGTGTGCGCCACACGGGTCGCAGCTGCTTGGCGGCGTAGAGCTGGAGCTGGTCGGTGCGGTGGGGCGAGCCGGGCTGGGAGGCGTTGCCGTATCCGATGAGCGCCCGGGCCCGTACCGGGTCCGAGAACTCGATGGCGGCGACGTAGCTGTCGCCGGCGACGGCGACGCCGGTCCCGTCGTCCGTGGCCCGGAAGTTGGTGACGCGGAAGGTGCCGAAGTCGCTCGGGGCCCCGTTGCCCGGGAGGTCGAGGCCGTCCCGGCGCAGGCGGTTCGCCGTGCCCCAGGGGACGTCGACGGCGCCCCACCGCTCGCGGACCGACCGGGCGGCGGCTTCCAGCGCAGCGACGGCGGCGTCGGGATCGGCGAGGCCGTCGGGGGTGGACAGCGGATCCGTCCCGCTCCACGGCTCCGCGAAGACGCGGCTGAAGCCGCCGGCTCGCCGCGCCGCATCCCGGAGCCAGGCAGTGAAGAGCACGCCGCCCCGGCTGTCCGCGTCGGCGGTCCGATCCCACGCGTCCAGGACGTCGGCGGCGGCGCGGGCGTCGCCCGACCCGCTGGCGCGTGCGGCCGCGACCAGCTCCGGGACAAGGCGAACCGCCACCTCCATCTCGGTGGAGTGCTTGAGGCGGATCATCTCGTCGAACGAGATGCGGCCGCTCTCGGTCAGGAGCTGGATCGACTGCTGCGGCCGGAACGGCAGCCCCCGGGGCGCGAAGTAGGCGGGGAACGAGTCGGGGTCGAGCACGGCTGGGTAGGTGGAGAACCAGGGCGCGTCGTTGGCGTTCTGGACCCATCCCGACGGCGGGTTCAGGACCCGGGGCATGTCGCTGTACGGGTGCAGACCGTGCCAGAGGAGGGAAGAGCTGTCACCGGGAACGATGCCGCGCCACGTCGCCCAGTCCCCCCGTGGTCGACGCGGTGTGGCGGCGCCGTAGGAGTAGAGGACGTTCCCGTCGGCGTCGGCGTAGGTGACGTTCTGGCCTATGATCCGGTTCCGGGCGAGGGCGCGCTCGAATTCCGCGCGGTCCGAGGCCCGCAGCATCTCCCACGACTGGAGGAAGGCCTCGGCATCCATGCCGAACGCGCTCCGGACGGCCAGGGCGCTGACGTCCCGCTCCGCGATGACCGGCCCGTGCGCGGACCGGCGGCGAACCAGCGGCTCCTCGCGCAGCGTGCCGTCGGCCTCCCGGACGCGGAGGAGCACGGTGTCCACCTCGAAGGCCCGGACCCCGCCGTCCCAGCGGTAGCCGCCGTCCACGAGCGTCAACTCGTACACGTCCTCGGCGTCCTGGGTGTTCACGGTGTGCGTCCAGCCCAGACGGTCGTTGAACGCCACGGTGGGGAGCGGGATCCCGATCAGGCTGGCGCCGTAGGCATCGACGCCGGGGGCGACGAGCTGGGCTTCCATCCACGTGAACCGAGCGGACCAGGGCAGGTGCGGGTTGGTCAGGAGCAGCGCGTTCCCGCTGGCCGACTTCTCCGGGGCGATGGCCCACGCGTTCGAGCCCGGCCGCTCGATCCAGGCCGCGCCGACCCGCCGGGCGGGCGAGAAGAGGAGCCCCGCCGCCATGGCGTTGCCCACGATGTCCGCGCCCGTCACCGGAAGCACGACCTCGACCTCGTCGGCGAGGGCGTCGGGGTGGGCCCGGGCGTAGTCGTTGATCCCCTCGGCGAAGGCCGCCACGTAGCCGCGCATCGGTTCGGGCAGCTGGCGGAATCCGGCCTCGGCCCGGGAGGGCAGGTCCATGGTCTGGTACCACCGGTCGCCCTCCAGTGACTCCTCTCCCCAGTACTCGGCGGCCCGCGCCCGCGCCTCACCCACCAGCCGCAGAAGCCGGTCGCCGTGGTTCCGCGCCTGGGCCCAGCCGAACGCATGGAACAGCGATTCGTGGTCGGGCGCGTAGATGTGCGGGACCCCGTAACGGTCCCACAGGATCTCGGCCTCGTCGCCCCGCTGCACCGACGCGGCGTCCCCGGTCCCCGGCGGGGAGCCGGCCCCGGGGGCGGTGGAGGGCGGCGCGCAAGCCATGAGGACGGCGGCGAGCAGAGTACAGGCCAGCACGGACGGGGTAGCAGCCGGCGCGTTCGGGGGGGTAGGCAAGGTGGATCCTCCGGAAAATGCGAGTCGACCGAGCCCCGGGCCTCGATGTCGAACGAGCCAGGGGCAGGGGAGGGCGAAGTCTATCGAATGGCTGGATGTGGCACAAATTGGTGTACATCAGCACGATTCCGTGTCTCACCTTCCCTCGGGCGGCGAGTCGATCCCGACCCGGGACCAGATCGCTTCACGGCGCGCCACAGAGGGTCGCGCTTCCTCGGCGAGATCCGCACGGCCGCGTGCGGCGGGTCAGACCGCCAGCCGCTCCAGCCGGTCCGGATCCGCGAGGATGTCCATCGCCACGATCCGGCCGTCGACGACGGTGAACGCGGTCAGCGAGCGCACCCGACCTCCCTGGCTGACGAGGACTCCGGCCGCGCCGTTGACGAGCACGTGCTCTTCCTCCTGGGCGGGGGAGGAGAACCGGATCGCCTGGCCCGCCACGTCCTCGCCGCCCCGGACGGTCCGGGAGAGGGGACCGGCGTCGGCGCGCAGCACGCACTCCGGATCCAGGACCGCGAGAAGTCCCTGGAAGTCGCCCCCCTTCGCCGCTGCGAGAAAGGCGTCCACCACGTCGCGCTGTCGCGGCAGGTCGGGATCCGGCGCGACGTTGGCGTCCCGCACGCGACGGCGGGCGCGGCTGGCGAGCTGCCGCGCGGCGGGGTTCGACGTGCCCACGATGGAAGCGATCTGGTCGAAGGGGACGTCGAACATGTCGTGGAGGACGAAGGCCAGCCGCTCGGGAGGCCGGAGCTCCCGGAGGACCACCTGGAGCGCGAGCCCGACGGCGTCCGCGAGGAGGGCCTGGTGCTCCGGGTCCAGGTCCACGCGAGTCACGATCGGGTCCGGGAGCCGCACGCCGACCGGTTCTTCGGGGCGGGCATCGCGGGAGCGGATCATGTCCAGACAGATCCGCGAGACCACGACGGTCAGCCACCCGGCGAGATTGTCGATCTCCCCGGAATCGGTGCGGCTGAGTCGGAGCCAGGCCTCCTGAACCGCGTCGTCAGCGCCGCTCAACGCCCCCAGCATGCGATACGCCAGCGCCCGCAGGCGGGGCCGCTCCGTTTCGAATCGCTCTGCCAGGCCATGGCCGTCGCTCACGCATCACACTCCGGTGGAATTCCCGAGCGGCTTCGTCACACTTCCTCGGCCCGCTCCGTCAAGAGATTGAGCAGGGGCCGGAGCCGTGCGTCCGGTCCCTCCGGATCCTCGACGTGGCATCCTAAAGGAGATTCAATTGAAACGGAACCGATGGGTTCGACAGACCCACCGCTGGCTCTCCATCGTCTTCGCGATGGCCGTCATCGTAAACGTCCTGCTCAACGTCCTGCCCCTGGCGGATGACGACCTCGCCATGCGGGTGGGGTTCCTGACGCTGCTCCCCCTCGCCTTGCTTCTCATCACCGGTCTCTATCTGTTCGTGTTGCCCTACCTGACCAGGAACGACAGCCGACCGCGGAGCGACTCGTGACCGTCAGACACCCCGGGATCGACGCCTTCATCGATCGAGCCACCCGGTGGCGGGAGGAGATGAAGGCGCTGAGAGGGATCCTCCTCGACTGCGACCTCACCGAGGAGCTGAAGTGGGGCAAGCCCTGCTACACGGCGCACGGCGGCAACATCGTGATCATGCAGCCGTTCAAGGCGCACCTGTCCCTGATGTTCTTCAAGGGCGCTCTCCTGGAGGACCCCGAGGGCATCCTGAGGTCACAGGGCGAGAACACCCAGGCCGCCCGGCGGATCGAGTTCACCAGGCCGGAGCAGGTGACCGGGCGGAGCTCCATCGTACAGTCGTACATCCGGGAGGCCATCGCCGTCGAAGAGGCCGGCCTCGAGGTCCCGAAAAAACCGGTCGCGGAATACGAGGTTCCGGCCGAGCTCGAGAAGCGCCTCCAGGAAGACGAGGCCTATCGAGAGGCGTTCGAGGCGCTGACGCCGGGCAGGAAGAAGAGCTACCTCCTCCACTTCTCCGGCGCGAAGCGGGCGGACACGCGGGAACGGAGGATCGAGAAGTGCCGGGCCAGGGTCCTGCAAGGGAAAGGCTTCAATGAGCGGTGACGCCCGGCCCAGCGCCGACGGCGACGAGCTCTCCGGCCATCCTCCGGACCAGCTCTTCCACCAGCTCTACGCCGTCGGTGAGGAGATCCAGGTCGATGAGATCCACGTCGTCGCCGGGAGTGTGGTACTCGGGGAAGGTGCCGCCTCCGATGATGACGAACGGAATCCGGTGCTGCAGGAAGCTGTAGCTGTCGCTGCCCATGATCACCCGGGGCGTTTCGAGAGGCTGGGCCCTGAGGCGGCCCTGGCCCCTGCCGCTGGCCACCGCCTCCACCAGGGGAAGGAGCGTTCCATCGGCGGTGGCCAGGAGCGTGCCGTCCCCGGACCGGCCCATGTGCTCCAGGTTGACGCTTCCCACCACCTCCACCCCCGGCACCGGAAACTCCTCCAGGAGATGTATGGACCCCAGGTGGTCCCACTCCTCGGCGGTGAAGAGGGTGAAGAGGACGGACCTGGGGGCGGGATTCCTGGCGAACCTCCGGGCCAGCTCCAGGACCTGCACCGATCCGCTGGCATCGTCATTGGCGCCGTTGAAGATCTCCCCGGCCACCATCCCGAGGTGGTCGATGTGGGCGCTCACCACGATCACTTCCCCGGCCAGCCCGGGATCCGTACCCGGAACCATGCCCACGGCGTTGTGGCTCGTGTGCGGGCTCCGCGTCACGTCCAGCTCCAACGCCACCTCCACCCCCTCCAGTGAGAACCGGCGGTAGTCCGTCTCGGGAGTGAGCGGGTCGAATCCGCTGTCGGCGAAGAGAGCCTCCAGGGCCGTCCGGCTCAGAGCCACGACGGGGAAGGGCGAGTCCATGGGAGCCTGGACGGCGTAGTCCCGGGCCGCGACGAAGGTCCCCTCCCGCCTGGAGCCCACGATCAGGTCCCATTGCCGGAACACCGCCGGGTGGGGGATCACGATGATCCCCGCCGCACCGTGGGCCTCGGCGGCCCGGGCCCTCCGGACTCCACCCACGGCCGGATCGGCGTACTCGGCCTGGAGCTCGGCCGGCAGGGTGGGATACCAGCTCTCGTACATGATCAGCAGGCGACCGCGGACATCCAGCCCCTCGTAGTCGTCCCATCCCCGCTCCGGCTCGCTGACGCCGTACCCCACGAACACTGGCGGGGCCGGGGGCACGTCCCGGACCCGGCTGCCGGGCGCGAGGAGGACCAGGTCGTCGCCGTGACCCGCCTCCCACCGCCTCCCCCGCTGCCGGATCACGGCTCTGATGCCGCCCCCGTACTCGTATCGCACCAGGGGGACCGGGTGGAGGAACGTGGGGCTTCCCTCCCGGGGCCGATATCCCGGCTCCGTCCGGGCCCGTTGAAGGGCCCCGGCGGCGTAGTCCAGGGCCCGCTCCAGGCCCGGCTGCCCCAGCCCCCTCCCCTCCATCTCGTCGCCGGCGAGCGCCTGGAGGTCCCGGAGAAGGCTCGCCCGGGTGTCCTGGTCCGAGCCCGCGGCCTGGGCCTCACACCCGCCGCCGATCCCCGCCAGCGCCAGGCTCACGAACACCGCCCACCTGATACCTCGACGATTCCTCATCTCGGCCGTCCCTCTCCCGTTCCGCCATCCACGAACGGGCATTCGCCCGCTCGGGCTGGCCCGCTTCGGAAGATAGGGGGCGTGATCCATCGGCAATACCACGTCGGGGCTGCTACCTCTCGTCCGGCCCGCCGGGCTGGAAGAGGTTGCGCGACCGCTTCGGCCGCCCGGTATTTCGTGAAGCCATCCCTTCGAACCCGCCTGCGACGGAGGAGCCATGCCCGCTCCGAGTACGTCTGTAGCGCTCTCGTGCCTTCTGCTGATCACGCTGCCGGCCTGCTCACGGCAGCCGAGCCCCGGGGAGACACCGGCTCCGGACGGCTTTGCGACAGGGTGGATCGAGGCATGGGATTCCCGCGACGTCGATCGGATCCTGACCTATTACGCCGACGACGCCTTCTACGAGGACGTACCCACCGTCGAGAACGGATGGGGCGAGGCCACGCGCGGTCATGCCATGATCCGGGAGGCCCTGGTCCAGATGTTCGAGGAGATGCCCGACCTCGGATTCGAGCTCGTGTCCGCCTCCGGCGCGGGCGACCGGATGGTGGTGGAGTGGATCATGACGGGCACCCGCTACCTCGACTACACGGGCGGTTTCTCGATCCGCGGGGTCTCGGTCGTCACCCTCGAGGAGGGCAGGATCGCCGCGGTGAGCGACTACTACGACGCGCACCTGCTCCTGGTGCAGCTCGGATTCGTGCCCGCCCTGGACGCGGCACAGCCCTGAGCGAAGCGTCGGCCGGCGCGCGCGGGGTTCAGCCCCCGCCCCCTCGTTCCTGCTCGCGCTCCCCCACGTCCAGCTCGCCCGCGTCCGACCCGGCGTCCAGCAGCGCCCCCTCGTCCGCCCGCCGGGCCAAAGCCAGTGCGCCACCGGCGGACGCCGCGCCGGCACCCGCGAACAGGGGGGCGAGGAACACCAGGTCGTCCAGCAGC
>JABAOG010001023.1_pt7 | contig 11094 bp, 8 predicted proteins | sample 7062131 | NCBI WGS metagenome assembly JABAOG01 (sample SAMN14538629, study PRJNA623070) | marine sediment metagenome | biome: marine biome [ENVO:00000428]; feature: marine pelagic biome [ENVO:01000023]; material: deep marine sediment [ENVO:00002113] | place: India: Arabian Sea | collected... | reverse complement strand
AAGCAACGGAAGATAACGGAAAGGCGAAACCGGCGGAAACCACAGGGGAGAGGGCCCCGGGAGAGGCCGGGACGCGCCGCCCCGGACGGGGTCGGGCGCGTCCCGGGCGGTCTCAGTTCACCCGGAGGGTGTAGCTCCCGAGCTGGGCGATGGAGAACGTGGTCGCTTCGATGCGGTAGCAGCCCGGATCCAGTGTCAGGATGAGCGCCGCATTGAAGCCCTCGCCGGAGTCGTCGTCCTCGGCGATCAGCGTCCCGTCTTCGGCGTACACGTACAGGTACGGGTCGAAGCCGCCGGAGTCGAGCTCGATCCAGACCTCGCCGCCCACCGCCAGCTCGAGGCCATACAGGTCGTAGCGCCGCCCATCCGGCCCGACCGCGTCCGTCGTCGTGATCGCGCCGGTCACCATCTGGCCGGGAATGACCGGGGGCAGCGCCCCGCAGTCGAGGGACGGGTCCCCACCACCCCCGCCCTCGGGACAGAGGTCGAGCATCGCCAGGTCCTGCTCCGTCGCCCGGTAGAGGCGCCCCGGGTCGCCGGGCAGCCCCGGGTCCAGGACCCGGACCCCGTCGCCTTCCCTGAGGAAGACCACGTCGAAGGTGAAGTCCTGGCCCGACTGCCGCAGCGTATAGGTGTCGCCGCTCCGGCTCACGATCTGGAAGGTCTCCCGGGTGAAGCAACGATCCGTCAGCCCCTCGTAGGACGTCACGGCGTCGCTCCCGATGTCCAGATAGACCGTGTAGCCGGACTCCGAGGCCATCCAGGTGCCCAGAACGCCGCCTCCACCGCCGCCGCCGGTGATGAAGTCGCACCCGGACACGGCGGCCCCGAGGAGCAGGAGCCCCGCGAGGGTCCGAGGGATCCGGTGGCGACCCGGATGTGATTTCGAACGGATGATCATCAAGCCTCACAGCGCATGGTTCCTGCCGGCCCACGGCAACCGGCGTTCGTCACGGATCCGGGCGTCGTCCGCGCGCGGCGAGGGGGTTCCCCGGATCGGAGCGTCTAGATCTCGACGTCCTCTCCGCGGCCCTGGGCGTAGCCACGAATCCGCCGGGCGGTCACCCAGCCGAGGGCCAGCCCGCCGGCGACGAGGCCGGCGGCGGTGATCCAGGCCCAGCCGGCGTGGTCACTGGACAGTGCGTGCCCCACCAGGTACGCCGAGAAAACGACGGCCGCGGCCGTCAGGAGCGCCAGGATCGAGTCGAGAAAGTGGATGCCCATGGTGCGTGTCCCTTCGTCGGGTTCAGTTGCGGCCGGTCAGCTCCCGGACCTTCGCCAGCCCCTCCCGGTCCCAGCGGGGCGCCCGGGCGTCGTCGGCGACCTCGTGGGCCAGCAGGAAGACGAGCCGTCCCACCCGCGCGGTCTTGTCCGCGTCGATGCGATCGACCTCGTCGCCGGGCCGGTGGTAGTCTTCGTGGGTGCCGGCGAAGAAGAACAGGGCCGGGATCTCCTGGCGCGCGAAGTTGAAGTGATCGCTCCGGAAGAAGAACCGCTCCTCGGGCCACGGGTCCTCGGCCACGGTGAGACCGAGAGCGTCGCGGTGTCGCCCGGCCACCTCCAGGACGACCTCCCCCAGCGTCGAGTATTCCTGACCGATGACCACGATGGTGTCCGGCGCGTTCCGGCCCACCATGTCGAGGTTGATGTTCGCCACGATGGACTCGATCGGGATCGTCGGATTCTCGACGAACCATCGGGATCCCAGCAGGCCTTTCTCCTCGCCGCTCACGGCCAGCACGAGCAGCGACCGCCGGGGTGGGTCCTCGAGCGAGGCCATGGCCTCGGCCACCTCCAACATCACGGCCGTGCCCGAGGCATCGTCATCGGCTCCGTTGTAGATGGAGTCCCCGGTTTCGTCCGGCCGTCCCACGCCCACGTGGTCCATGTGTGCGCTCAGCACCACGTAGGTGTCCCGCAGCTCCGGATCCGAGCCCGGGAGCACCCCCACCACGTTCGGGGCCCGCGCCTCGTCGACGCCACGAGTCGGGGCGGCGAGACGGAGCGTCACTCCCGGGAGGACGACCGGCGCCCCGTCCCCGGCCAGGCCGTCGACCTCCAGCCCGGCCATCCGGAGGACACGGCCGGCGGCCACCCGCGTCAGATAGAACCGCGCCAGCCCCACATCCGGCCCCGCGGTGCCTCCCAGTGCGCGCCGCGGCGCTTCCGCGGCCTCCGCCAGCGCCCCGACCTCGCCCACGGTGAGGCGGGCGTCCATGACGAAGAGGACGGCCGCGGCGCCCGCCGCCACGGCCCGGTCCACCAGCTCCCGGGCCGCGCGCTCGGTCACGCGAGAGAACCGCAGGCCCCGGCTCCCGGCCTCGGGGAGCCCGTCCAGTCGGGCGATGACCGCCCGGTCGCGGACCGCTCCGGCGTCCGGAACGCCGTCGCCGATCCAGACCGCCTCGACCGGCCGCTCGGGCGAGGTGCCCGCGCTGGCGAAGAAGTCGCGGCCGTACTCGAACGCGTGGGTGGCGCCCGCGCTCACCTCCAGCCTCATCTCGCCCTCGTCCAGAGCCCGTGCCGGATACGGGTACCACTGGAACCACCCGTCCTCTCCGGCGGGCCGGAGCCCGGCCCCGGCCAGCTGGGTCGCCACCCAGTGGGCGGCCGAATCCAGCCCCGGGCTCGGCGTATCCCGGCCGCGCAGCTCGTCGGAGGCGAGGAACGCGATGCGGTCGCGGAGCTCGGCGGCCGTGATGGTCGAGGCCGCCGCCATCAGCGCGCCGGCGTCGGGACCGCCGGCGCCCGGGGTGGACGGCGAGCACGCGACCGCCAGGATCGCGAGGAACGGCAGGGTGCGCTTCATCCGATTGATCTGCTCCGATGGGACCGAGGCCCTAAGGTAATCAAGAACCGGCCGGAGACAACCGCGGCCCGGGGTCCCGCGATTCCTCTCCGGTCGGGCTTCATCTAGCTTCCGGCATGGACGAGAACACGTATGCCCCGGCGCGCCGGCGAGGGCGCCCGGACCTGCTCACGCCGCACGAGCTCGCCTCGCTGGGCGGTCTCGAGCTCGTGGCCAGTCGCATCGTCGAGGGCTTGCTGTCCGGGCTCCACCGCTCGCCCCACCGTGGCTTCAGCGTGGAGTTCGCCGAGCACCGGGCCTACCAGCCCGGGGACGACCTGCGGTTCGTCGACTGGCGCATGTTCGGCCGCTCCGACCGTTACTACGTCAAGCAATTCGAGCAGGAGACGAACCTCCGGTGCACCCTGCTCCTCGACCTTAGCGCCTCCATGGACTGGAGCTCGGACGAGCGGGGCGGTCTCCCCTCCAAGCTGTGGTACGCGAAACAGCTGACGGCGTCGCTGGCGCTCCTGCTGGTGCGCCAGGGCGACGCGGTCGGCCTCACCGCGTTCGACGAGGAGGTCCGGCTGCGGATCCCGGCGGGGGGCGGTCGCGCCCACTGGCATCAGCTCGTCCAGGCCGTCGAGGCGCTGCCCGCCGGCGGCCGCACCGAAACCATCGGTCCGCTGCGGGACGCGGCGTCCCGCATGCGGCGACGCGGATTGGTGATCCTGATCTCCGACCTGCTGGTGGACGGCGAGGAGACCCGCCTGGCGCTGCGCATGCTGCGCCATCGGGGCCACGAGGTCATCGTCTTCCACCTCATGGACCCCGGCGAGCTGGAGCTCCCGAGTGTGCGGGCCGCCCGCTTCGTCGATCCGGAGACCGGGGAGGAGCTGCCCGCAAGCGCCGCGGAGCTGCGGGAGGAGTACCGGCGCGCCGTGGACCGGGCCCTGGCCGAGTGGCGGGACGGCCTGGCCGCCGAGGGGATGGACCATTACCTGGTGGAGACGGACCGCCCCATGGCCCTCGTCCTCCGGCACTACCTGACGCGGCGCGCGTCCCTGGGCTGACGTCATCCGACCGGAGGCGCCGGCCGCAGGGTCCAGATCACCACCACGCCGCACAGGGCGCCGCTGCCGCCGAACCGTGGCGGCAGCCCGGCCGCGCCGGAATGGACCTCCATGGCCTCGATCTGCTCCGGCTCGATGAGGCTGCTGAGCACGCGTCGCATCGCGTCGTCCTGGACGGGTCCGCCCGCGCGCGCCAGCACGCCATCGATCCAGACCGCGGGCTGGCAGGCGTCCGGCCCGTGCCGGGGGGCGCCCTGCCCGACCAGTCGGAGATCGGCGCCGTGGATCCCGGCATCCACGACCCGGAGTCCGGCCCGCCCCCGCAGGAGGTCCGTGATCCGCGTCGGTCGCCGGGCTTCGATCTCGGCCCGGTCGACGAACACGCCCCGCCCCGCCTCGCGGCGGTCGTAGAACCCGACGTCCACCAGCCGGCCCCGCCGCCGCTCCCGCACGACAACGGGGTCCAGCACGAGGGCGCGCGCGGCCACCAGCACGTCGACCCGCACCCGCTCGCCCGCCGGGAAGCGGAGGCCGCCGTCCGTCGGGGCGTAGGCCACGTGCCGCACCCGCAGCTCGAACCGCTCGCCGACACCGGGATGCGGGATCCGGCCGGAAGCCGCCGTCGTCGCCGGTGACCTGCGCGGCCACCGGCTCCCCGCTGCCGGTCCGGAGCTCGACCAGGGCGCCCGCCACGGGGGTCTCCTCGCCCTCCTCCAGGACCCGTCCCACCAGCACATCGGCCGCGGCCCCCGCGCCGCCGGACCCGGGGTCCCCGGCCCCGGGCGCGGGCAGCACCAGGTCGACGCGCACGAACCCGGGCTCCGGAATGGCGACCGTGGCCCGGGAGCGATCGCCCGGTGGGCGGGGCGCGGCCCCGGATGGCTGCGCCGTGACCTCGACCGGCGCATCCGATGGATCGAGGCAGACCCGGTACACGCCCGTGCTGTCGGCGAGCAGCCGCCGCTCCCGTCCCTCGACGATCAACCGGACCGGAACGCCGGGCAGACCCGCCCCCGTCGGGGTCTCGACTCGGCCGTACAGCAAGACCGGCCCCCGGGCGCCCACGTCCCAACCGGCGGCGGCGCAGGCCCGCGCCGCCGATTCCGGCGAGAGCGAGAGCGCCAGCCCCAGCCGCGTCGCGCGGCCCGCCCGGAGTCGCACCGATTCCTCGGCGGGCGGTGCGCCGGCTCGCTCGATCCGTGGATGGGTCGCCCGTACCGCCCACTGGCCTTCCGGCAGCCCGGACAGCCGGAACGCGCCGTCGTCCCCCGTCCGGGTCTCGCGGCCGGACGCCACGAGCTGCACCGTGGCGCCCGCCAGCGGCTGGCCATCGGGCCCCGTGACGGTGCCGAAGAGGGTGGCGCCGGACGCCTCCGCCAGCAGCGTCCCGTCCACGGTCCGGACGCTTAGGACCTCGGCGCCCTGCTGGTGCAGCCGGACCAGCTCGAGGGTGGGGGGGCCCGGGCCCAGGCGCCGGGTCGCTTCGATCGGCATGCGCACGTGCCAGCGTCGGACGATCCACATCCCCGTGGCCAGCCGCTCGAACTCCACGCGCCCGCCCACCTGGCGCCAGTCGCCGTGGGGGAAGGGCAGGTTGGTGTACGTGAAGTCCAGGCGCCGCAGCTCCGCGGACCCCTGGTCCAGCCAGAGCACCCCCTCGAGGTCGGGCAGCTCCCGCTCCGGGACCGGCTCGAAGCCGAGCCCCACGAGGCCGGGCTCGTCCCCCGCCGTACCGACCACCCGGAAGCAGTGGGCGTCCAGGAACGATTCCGAGAGCAGCACTTCGGCGTCCGGCGCGAAATAGTCCCAGGATCCGTCCTCGTCCCGCTGGACGTATCCGTGGCGCAGCAGCTGCGCGGCCGGCACGCTCCGGTACGGGCTGTGACCCCAGTACCCCGACCGTCCGGTCCGCTCCTGGGCCAGCACCTCCAGGGACGAGGCGTCCAGCTCGCGCCGGTGCTCCACGATGCGGAAGCGCAGGATCTCCTGCGACTCCGCCCACCGGGTCACCTCGAGCGCCTTCCGGGCCTCCTGCCAGAGCTTCGCCGTGGCGGGGCCGCTCCCGGGGCGGCGACGACAGCGCTCCTCGACGCCGGCCGTGATCCCGCCCAGGCTCACGGCCCGCACCGGGACCTCGAGGTCGCGCCGGACCGTCTCGCCGGCCCGGATCTCGAACGGCTCCGTCTGCGTCCCCTCGTAACCGATGAGCTCCACCACGAGTCGGTACGTGCCCGGCGCCGGGACCCGGAGGACGAAGCGCCCGTCCGGCCCGGAGAGGACCCCGCCGTGCCGGGCGCCGTCCCTGTCCTCCAGCCGGAGGAACGCGCCGACGAGCGGCTGGCGCGTGCCCTCCTCGACGACGCTGCCCACCAGCGTCTGGGCCTGCCCCTCGGCTCCGGCCAGGAGCGCGCCGAGGGCGACGACCGGCGGCAGCACCAGGGACCGTGCGACGCGATGGATCCGTGAGCCCGGCGGCATCATGGCAGAGGTCGAGGGGATCGGGTGCGGGGGCTGCTCCCCGTGGCTACCGCTCCCGGGCCGGTGTGGTTCCGCCAGGGCACGTCCGTCGCTTCCCGGCCCCCGGCGTCGATCAACCGTCGTTCGTGCCGCTGGTCCGCTTCATGGACCGACACCATGATCGCGCCGGCCGGCCGGGCGAGGACCCGCTCCTCGGCCACGGTGCCGCGCACGGTCTGTGCTGCACCCGGGAGGGGCACGGCGAGGAGGAGCGCTGCGAGGGGAAGGAAACCGGAGCTACGGAGTGGTGTCGGTCGCATTTCGGGACGGGGCGTGTACCGCCGTGGGCCTCGGATGGGGAACGCGGCACGCGGAAGGAATGTTACAGCGTACCGACTCCGTTGGCGACTCCCTCGCGGTGCGGCGGCGCCGTTGCGCGTTGACGTCGCCGGAGGTGTCGTTAGCTTCCCCCGACGCATGAACCGGCTCCACGCTCCATGACCGTACTGACCCCGGCGCTCCTGGCTCTCGGCCTGGCGGCGGCCGTGCCCCTGCTGCTCCATCTGCTGCAGCGGAACCGGGGGCCACGGGTCGTCTTCCCGGCCCTCCGCTACCTGCGCCGCGCGGAGCGGGACCGCGCGTCCCGCATCCGGCTCCGGCAGGTGCTGCTGCTGGCGCTGCGGGTGACGGCTCTGCTCCTCCTCGCCGCCGCGGCCGCGCGGCCGTTCCTGGTCGGCGCCGGCGCGGACCACGAGCCGACCTCCGTGGTCATCGTCCTCGACAACTCCCTGTCCAGCGGGGCGGTCGTCGGCGACCGACGCGTCCTGGACGAGCTCCGGGCCGCCGCCCTGACGGTCCTGAACGGCGCGGCCCCCGGCGACCGGTTCTGGCTGATCCGTGCCGGCCAGCCCTGGGAGCCGGCGGTGGCCGGGCCGACGCCGGCGATCCGGCGGGCCGTACTGGAGACGCGGCCCTCCGCGGGCGCTGCGGCCCTGGCCGTGGAGCTCGAGCGGGCGGCCTCGATCCTGGCCGGAGAGCCGGCGGATCGGGCCGCCGAGATCCACCTGCTGAGCGATCTCCAGGCGACGGCGTTCCGGGGCACGGCGGAGGTCGACCCCGCCGTGCGGGTGCTGGTGCCGACCGCGACCGACATCATGAACCGGGGCGTCGCCACCCTGGAAGTCTCCGGCGGTGTGATCCCGCGCGCCGGGGAGCGCGTTCCCCTCTCGGTGACCATCGCCCCCGGCCGGCCGGCCGACCGGGACGCAGTCCGGCGCGGTGGGCCGGCTGCGGCCGTCGGGGACTCCGTCTCGCTCCGCCTCGTGGCGGACGGCCGTGTCCGGGCCGCGGCCCGGGTCGCGGCCGGCCAGGGGGCGGTCCTGTCGCTCGCGCCGGGTCCTCCCGGCATCGTGACCGGTCGCGTGGAGCTCGACGCCGACGCCCTCACCGCGGATGACCGCCGGTACTTCGCTCTGCGGATCTCCCCCCCGCCCGCGGTGGCCGTGGCCGAGTCGGTCCCGTTCCTGGAGCAGGCCCTCGCCGTCCTCGCCGACGGTGGGAGGCTCCGACGCGTCCGGACCGGCGCGGACGTGGTGGTCGCTCCGGGCGCGCGCGGCGTGTCGGCGGTCCACCAGGGGGCCGGCGCGGTGGTCCTCCCGCCCACGTCGCCGCTCGAGCTGGCGGCCGCCAACCAGCGGCTGGCGGCCGCCGGAGTGCCGTGGCGCTACGAGGCGCCCCGGCCGGGGGAGGCGAGGGTGGATACCGCCGGGTCCCGGCTGGGCCGCCTGCTGGGGGACGTGCGGCTGCGTCGGGTCTACGGCCTGACCGCCCCCGACGGGAGCCGCGACTCGGTGCTGGTCCGGCTCCGGGACGGCTCGCCCTGGGCGGTCACCGGTGGACTGGATGACGGCCGCTACGTCCTCCTGGGCAGTCCGCTGGTCCCGGCCGCGGGGACGATCCCCACCTCCGCGGCCATGATCCCGCTCCTGGATCACCTCATCGGCGGCTGGGCATCGGACGGCCAGTCGAGGGCGGAGCACGCTCCCGGCGACCTGGTCGCGCCGCCGGCCGGCGACTCCGTGGTCGGGCCTGGCGGGACGGTCCCCTCGACCCGGGGCGAGGTCGTCCGGCTCACGGAGCCCGGCATCCACCGGGTCTACCGCGACGGGATGGTGGTGGCGGCGTACGCCGTGAATCCGCCGGCGTCCGAGTCGGACCTGACCCGGCTCGCGACGGGGCGCGTCCTCGAGCGGATCCGGAGCCCCGACGTGGAGTCCGCGATCGCCGAGGACTGGACCCGGGTCGTCTTCCATCGCCGCCTCGGCCGCGAGGCCACCCGGCTCGCGGTCGCGCTGGCCCTCGCGGTGCTGCTCGTGGAGACGCTCGTGGCGGCGGTCGGTCCGGGGAACCGGGGAGAGCGGGCCCGGGCTCCGNNCAGCCGGCCTATCGCCGGCTCCGGGACGATCCGCCCGGGCCCGGCGCCCGTGTCGGCGTGGCCGGCCTCCCGGGATCGCTCCCGGCCGTCCTGGCCGCCACGCTGGCCACGGACCTGGAGCGGCGGATCTGGGTCCTGGTCGCATCGGACCCCACCGAGGCGGAGGTGGTGGCCTCCGACCTCTCCACGCTGCTGGACGACGGCGCCGGCGCGCTCTACCCGCAGCGCGAGGCGCTCCCGTTCGAGGCCGAGGAGCACCACGTCGAGGTGAGCGGTCAGCGGGTCGAGGCGCTGGAGGCGCTGCTCGCCGGCCGGGTCCGGGTCCTCGTGACCACCGCGCGGGCCACCCAGGAGCGGGAACGGATCCCCGACGCCCTGGCCGATCTCCGCCTGACCCTCCGGGTAGGGCAGGAGATCAGCCCGGCGGAGCTGGCGGCGCGGGCGGAGTCCATGGGCTTCGAGAAGACCGGTCTGGTCGAGCAGGTGGGGGAGTACGCCGCACGCGGCGGCATCCTCGACCTCTTCAGCTTCGGGGCCGAGGACCCCGTCCGCGTGGAGTTCTGGGGCGACGAGATCACCTCGATCCGGCGATTCGACGTCCTGGACCAGCGCTCCACCGAGGCCCTCGATCGCGTCGATATCCTCCCCGTCGACCTGAAGCTCGCCGGGAGCGGCGGCTCGAGCCGCCGCTCGCTCCTGGACCTGCTCCCCCGCGACACGGTGCTCCTCCAACTGCACGACGAGGACGACCGGACCTTCGACGCCGGCTGGGACAAGCTCCTCGAGCTCCACGCCGTGGAGCAGGAGCGCGGACGGCGCCCCGCCAGCCCCGACTCCCTCCTGCTGCCGCCCGACGCGGTCCGCGCCCGGCTCCGGGGCTTCGGCCGCATCGCCATCCGCGACACCGGCGAGCTCCGATTCGACGCGCGTGCGCCGGAACCCATCGACCGCGACACCGAGCGCCTCGCGACCCTGCTCCGGGCGGCCGCCGCCCGCGGCGAGCGGACCCGGATCCTGTGTGACAACACCGGCCAGCTCGAGCGCCTGGAGGAACTCCTCGGCGGCGCCCCCGCCCTGCCCCACGGCACCACCCTCGCCCTGGGCGTCCTGGCCGGCGGGTTCGTCCTGGAGGGCGAGACGCCGCTCCGGGTGCTCACCGACCACGAGATCTTCCGGCGGGCCCGCAAGCTCCGGCGCGGCCGACGGTTCCGTGGCGGGGGCGCCATCGAGAGCCTCAGCCAGCTCCAGCCCGGCGACTACGTGGTGCACATGGACCACGGCATCGGCCGATTCCGCGGCCTCGAGCGGGTGGCCGTGGGCGACACGACCCTCGAGTCCCTCGCCATCGAGTACGCCGGGGACGAGATCCTGCGCCTGCCCGTGTACCGCCTGGACAGCATCGAGCGCTGGGTCCCGGATCGGGACGAAGCGGAGCCGCCTTCGCTCCACAAGATCGGCGGAAGGGTCTGGAGCCGGGTCAAGCGCCGCACCCAGGAGGCCATCGAGCGGATGGCCGCCGAGCTCCTCGAGCTGTACGCCGCCCGGGAGATGGCCGAGCGCCCCGCCTACCCCGAGGACACGCGCTGGCAGAAGGAGATGGAGAGCGCCTTCCTGTACGAGGACACGCCGGACCAGCGGCAGGCCACCCGGGACGTGAAGGCCGACATGCAGTCGCCCACGCCCATGGACCGGCTGATCATCGGGGACGTGGGCTACGGCAAGACCGAGATCGCGGTGCGGGCCGCGTTCAAGGCCGTGCAGGACGACCGCCAGGTCGCCGTGCTGGCGCCCACCACGATCCTCGTGGAGCAGCACCTCCACACCTTCCAGGAGCGCCTGGCCGACTACCCGGTCCGGATCGAGGCCCTCTCCCGGTTCCGCACCCCCGGCGAGCAGCGGGCCATCCTGGCGGACCTGCTGGCCGGCGAGGTGGACGTGGTGGTGGGGACCCACCGACTGCTCCAGAAGGACGTGGAGTTCGCGAACCTGGGGCTCATGATCGTGGACGAGGAGCAGCGGTTCGGCGTCCGACAGAAGGAGCGGCTCAAGGACCTGAAGCGCAACGTCGACGTCCTCGCCATGACGGCCACGCCCATCCCCCGGACCCTCCACCTCTCCCTGGCGGGCCTGCGCGATCTCTCCCTGATCCAGACCCCGCCGCGGGACCGCATGCCCATCATCACCCACGTCGTCCCCTGGATCGACGAGGTGATCCGGGACGCCGTGCTCCGGGAGCTCGATCGCGGCGGCCAGGTCTTCGTGGTCCACAACCGGATCCAGTCCCTGGGCGCCGTCGCGGAACGGGTCCGTCGGCTGGTCCCGGACCAGGCGGAGGTGGACGT
>JABAOG010014289.1_pt1 | contig 11099 bp, 10 predicted proteins | sample 7062131 | NCBI WGS metagenome assembly JABAOG01 (sample SAMN14538629, study PRJNA623070) | marine sediment metagenome | biome: marine biome [ENVO:00000428]; feature: marine pelagic biome [ENVO:01000023]; material: deep marine sediment [ENVO:00002113] | place: India: Arabian Sea | collected... | reverse complement strand
GTTCAACGCAAAGCTCAGACGTGCCAGACCCCGGTGGGGATAGCCGGCTTTACCGAATGAGAATGCCGCATCGCGCAGGACCTCGGCGTCGAGTGAGTCCACGGCGACCAGCGGATTGTCGACGATATTCGGTTGATCGTCGAAGAGGAACGGCCCCTCCAAGCCCGGGGAGTAGGCGGCGATCACCAGGGCAGCGAGCGCAGCAAGCAGCAATGTGCCGACTATGAAGTGGCGGTTAGTGCGCACGGATTGAAACGACCCACAAAAAAAAGGGAGACCTGAAGTAGGTCTCCCTTTTGTAGCCCATTACTCGGGTTAACTGAAGCTTACCCTTTCTTAGGTCTTCGGCCGGAACTTGGTCGCGATGGTGCCGGTCACAGTCCACTGCATACCGCCCGCACCGCATTCACCGTCGTATTGGATGGTATCGCCTGCGGCCACCGCGGTACCAATTTGCTTCATTGTCAGCACCACGGAACCGGCGGTGGTGCTTGCACCAGCCGCTGTAATGGTCTGCGTGTATTTGGCGTCATACGTAGCGGGCGCCGAGAGGCCAAGGTCGGTAATCTGCGTGGCGCCAGTAAGGGTGCCTTCACTGCAGGCAATACCGAGTGCCGTACGGGCCGGGTTGGACAGGTTGACCGCCTCCTGGATCTTGGCGCGGACCGTGTAATCCTGGTACGCGGGAATGGCGATCGCCGCCAGGATTCCGATGATGGCCACCACGATCATCAGCTCGATGAGCGTGAAGCCCTTCTGAATCGTTTTCATGTACATGACTCCTTAGACTGCAACAAAACTTGAAACACTGTCTGCCTGCCCTCGAAGGGACCGTCCTCGCCTGTCCGTTATGCCGTAACGGGCACGGGACGGGGCAGACCCTGCGAATCGCTGCCGAATACGTAGCAATCAGCGTGCCAACGTACGTGACCGTGGAACCGGGCGGTCGAATGCCAACTCCATCACGCGCTGCCTGCCAAGACCATCACAATTGTAGCGGATACGGGAAATGCCTTCCTGGCTGGCGTGACCGCGGCCATGGTGATTTGCGCAAAAAGTGCTGAATTTCAGCAACTGTCACCGCCCGCACCGCCAGCCGTGCCGTGGCTGAACCGCCCCGCCAAATCAGTCCAGCCCCAGCTTCTGCATGCGATAACGCAGCGCGCCGAAGCTGATGCCGAGCAGCTTGGCCGCCGCGGTCTTATTCCAGCGCGACTTTTCCAAGGCGTTCAGGATGGTCTCCTTCTCCACGCTCTCCAGAACAGCGTCGAGGGCATCACCGCCGGCGTGAGCGCGCACCGGCTCGTCCGCGTCCGGCTCCTGGACAAGTGCGAGGTCCTCGGCCTCTATGACGTTTCCATCCGCGAGCGTCATGGCCCGCTCGAGGATGTTCTCGAGCTCGCGGACGTTGCCTGGGAAGGGGTAGCGCTCGAGCGCCCGCAGCGCGCCCTCGGAAAGCTTCGGCCGCTCGACGCTGCCTTGGCCGGCGAGGCGCTCGAAGATGTGCTCGGCAAGAGTCGCGATGTCCTCGGGTCGCTCGCGCAGCGCCGGCACGTGCAGGTTGATGACGTTCAGGCGAAAATAAAGATCCTGGCGGAAGTGGCCGAGCTTGACGAGCTCATCCAGGTCCTTATGACTGGCGCTGAGGATGCGAACGTCCACGCCCACCTCGCGCTCCACGCCAACCGGGCGGACAGACTTCTCCTGAATGGCGCGCAGCAGCTTGACCTGCATCGCGAAGGGCAGGTCCGCCACCTCGTCGAGAAACAGCGTGCCCCCGTCGGCGGCTTGAAACAGGCCCAGCTTGTCGGATACCGCACCGGTGAAGCTGCCTTTCTTGTGGCCGAAGAGCTCGCTCTCCATCAGCTCCTCCGGAATGGCGCCGCAGTTCACCGCCACGAAGGGACCGTCGGCGCGCGGACCCTGCTCGTGGATCATGCGCGCCACCAGCTCCTTGCCGGTGCCGGANNGTTCTCCATCGAAGGCGCGTTGCCGATGAGTGTGCGATTGGACGCAACCGCCCGGTCGCCGAGCTTGAGCGCGGTGCTCACCAGATTACGCAGCACCTGCAGGTCGACCGGCTTTGACACGAAATCGAAGGCACCCGCCTTGAGGGCCTCGATGGCGGAGTTCATGTTGCCGTGCGCCGTGATCATGGCGACCGGCAGGCCCGGGTGATTCTGGCTCATGTGACGAATGAGGTCGATGCCGTTGCCATCGGGCAGGCGCATATCGGTGAGACAGAGATTGAACGGCGTTTTTCTGGCGGCCGCGTAGGCGTCGCCGAGATTGGCCACCGCAGTGGTGTCCACGTCCATGCGCTCGAGCGTGATCTCGATGAGCTCACGGATGTCCGGCTCGTCGTCGACAACCAGGGCCCTGGGGCGATTCATGTCGGTAGCGCGTCCTGTCGGCTCGGATGAGAGAAGGTAATTCGGAAACAGGTGCCCTGCTCGCTGCGAATCAAATTCAGTGACGCCTGGTTACCCTCGCACAGCTCCCGTGCGAGATACAGACCAAGGCCGGTGCCGTCCACCCGGGTGGTGAAAAAGGGCTCGAAGATCTGCTCCTCGACCTCCACTGGCACGCCCTCTCCGTGGTCCTGAACCTCCAGATACGGTCGCCGGGTCCGCTCGCCCAGTCCGGCGGTGAGCTCGAGTCCGGGACGGCCGTTGCTGTGTCGCAAACCATTTTCACACAGATTCCACACAACCTGGCGTAGCTGATTCGGATCGAATCGCACTTTCAGATTCGGTGGCTCGACGACCACGCTGATCGCATCCTTGGCGCCCACATTGGCGGTGATGAAGTCCGCGAGAAAGCCGTCGAGCCATTTTTCCAAAGCGACGCTCTCCGGCTCGGCGGGCTTGCCGCGGCCGAGCTGCAGCACGTCCTCTATGATGGCGTTCATGCGCTCCGCGTTGTCGCGAATCATGTGGGTCAAGCGCCGATCGGCCTTATCGAGGTTGCTCGATTCGTCGAGCAGCTGACCGGCGTGGCTGATCGCACTCAGTGGATTACGTATCTCGTGGGCGATGCTGGCAGCGAGGCGACCGAGACCGGCGAGCTTGAGCTGCTGGGCCCGCTGGGACAGTCCCGATGCATCCTCGAGGAACACCAGCACGCCATCGCTCGCCTCGGCACCGATGGCAGCGAACGACGCGATGACCTTGGTCTCCGTGCCTTCGGGCTGGAACATGTGGGTCGCTCGGGACCTATCTGCGCGCCACTCCTGCATGAGCTCGGCAAGGCCTCTCAATACCTTTGTCAATTGCTCTCCGGCAGCATTGCGTGAAACGCCCAGCAGCTGCTGGGCAGAGCGATTCATCAGGCGAATGTGGCCCTCGGCGTCGATAGCGAGTATGCCCGCCTGCATGCGACGGATGATGTGTTCGTTCAACTGCGCCAGATTGGCGAGATCCACCCCGCGCTCGGCCGCCAGCGCCTCGCTGGCGCGAATGCGCTGCGCGGACATGTAGGTGACGTAGGCGGTCGCGAAGAAAGCCGCGGCAAGCATCAGCACGTGCGCGTAGCTGGCCGTGGAGAACAATCCGGTCGCCCAGCCGTAGTACTGCTGTCCGAGCACCGCCAGCGACGCCGTGGCGGCAAACAGCAGCGCCACGCCGCCCTGGGTGAGTATGCTGCCGCCGGCGATGGCAACGATGAGCAGCATGCCGAAACCGCTGCGCACGCCGCCGCTCGCGTGCATGAACAGCGCGATGCAGAATATGTCGATATAGACCTGCACCAGCACCTGGCTGTCAAAATTCGGCCGCCGCAGGCTGCCGGCGATGGTGCTGGCTATAGCGAAGACGAAATACAGGATCGCCGCGGCCTGAAACAGCGCCATATTGGTCTCACCGAGGGGGCGCGGTGTTTCATCCCAGACGACCAGGATCAGGAACAGCCCCGCCAGCACCAGGCGGTAGATGTTGAAATAGTGCAGCGGCTGCCAGCCCGACTCCGCGGGCAGCGCGTCGACACCGCGATGCCGCCCCGCTGTAGCGCTGTGCTGTGCTTCAACCATGCCAAGTCGCCGTAAGCTCGGACCGGGCGCGGACCGGGACAGTCCCGCCCAGCCTAGCGTCGCCCATCGGTTCCACTGCGTTCAATTATAGGTTGCCGGGCTGGCCGAAGGGCCTCGCAACGGCGCTTGCCCGGGCACCGGTCACCGCTTGGGACTGTGGTATGCTTCGCCCGCACCCATCGGAATCGCCGCCCGGGTCATCGTGCACGGGATACGGCGGAGGGAATCTCTGCGGTGAAAAAAGTCGAAGCCATCATCAAACCCTTCAAGCTCGACGACGTGCGCGAGGCCCTGTCGGAGATCGGCATCCAGGGCATGACCGTCACCGAGGTCAAGGGCTTCGGCCGCCAGAAGGGCCACACCGAGCTCTACCGCGGGCGGAGTACGTGGTCGACTTCCTGCCCAAGGTGAAGATCGAGATCGTCATCGCTGAGTCTCAGGCCGAAGCCTGTATCGAAGCCATCACCGAGGCGGCGCGTACCGGCAAAATCGGCGACGGTAAGATCTTCGTCACGCCGGTGGACAAGGTCGTGCGCATCCGCACGGGCGAGCTCGACGAAGACGCTATCTGAAACGAAGCCCGCTCAAGCGCTCTGTGGCTCTTCGCCGTTGCCGTTCCAGAATCCGGCGTTTAGATTGACGGCGCTCTGTCGGCTGACCAGCGGACCGGGGACCGGTCCTTCCTGGAGGCCCAGACGCATGCGAACGAGCTGGCGCCGGCGTTCCATCTCCGGGCTCTGAAACGACGACTGTTCGAGAGCCTCGAGAGACGCCAGCGCAGCCTCGCTACGAAAATATGACGAGTAGGCGGCCAGTGTTTCTATCTGATGCAGGACCGAGGCAGCGCACCATGATTCGAGATCATCACCGGGTTCGATCCCGTCGAATCGATCCGATACGGCGAGAAAGGGTGGCGCACCGGGCGTACGATGGCCCGCATCGGTCGTTTCTCTCATCGAGGCGAGCACGTCGAGCGCCTGCTGACGATAGCCGAGCTCCCAAGAGATGCGCGCCAGGGTAAGCTTTCGCGCCACTTCGCCACTGCTTTCTCGTGAATCGCACATCGCCGCGTGAGCCGCGCACAGCGCCTGAAAGCGATCCGCAACCGACAGGGAGGCATCCCGGGATCGGCAGTACAAAGCGAGCCCGTTCAGATGATCTCGCGACGAATCTCCAGCGCTCCCAGCTAATGCCTCGCGCCACCGGGGCCACAGTGCCCTTGCGTAAGGTCGCTCGCCGAGAACCGTCTGCAGGACAGCCATCGGGTCGCCGACATCGACCGCTCGACGGGGTGGCAACCGATTGATGGCCAATCCTTCTGACTCGAGCAGCCGCGCGCGATCCGCCTTACATGCAAACAGATTGAGCAGATACGGATCGATATCACCGCGCTCGAGCGGGACCAGGATTTGCAGGCCCGGGACCAAGCGATAGATTTCATAGCCGCGTGCCTGCAGTGCTTCGACCAATTCCCAGTTTTCTCCTTCCCGATATTTGAGCTCGAACATCACAAGCGGTGACTCGCGCTGTAAGAATCGCTCGCCACCTTGCAAAACGGAAATTTCTGCGCCCGCGGCATCCATCTTTATGAAATCGACGCTCTCGATCGTCTGCTCGTCAACCACGTCGTCAAGGCTCTTTACCTCAACAATCTCAAATAGAGAGTCATCGGTGACTTTGTCAGCAAGATGGTTGTATGCCGGGTCGGGGTGAATCACCAGCTTCTGCCTGCCGGATTCCCCGGACAGAGCCATTTGCAGGAGCGTGATATTCCGAAGTCTGTTCTCCTCTACGCTCTGAGAGAGAAGCGCGACGGTCGCTCCTGTGGGCTCGAAGCTCCAGACATGTCCGTCCGGACCCACTTGCTTCGCCAAGGTGAGTGAGAAAACCCCGTAGCTCGCGCCAATATCGAGGCAGCGCATCGCGGGTTTCGCAAGCCTTCTGACAAAGTCAATCTCGTCTTCGAACCAGTCCTCCTGCTCGATCAGCACATAGGGCGTCAGCTCGTCCAGTCGAGGGGGAACGCGTACCCGAAGTCCTCCCTTGATCAGGACTGACATGCTGTCATTAGCGCTGGAGCCGGCCTCTGCTCGGCACTGCTCGGCACTGCAGGCACGGCGCCACATGTCGCGAAAAGCGGTTTCGAGCTTGCGTGTAAATCCTGCCGCGTCCATGAGCGGGGAGCTGCGCATGCGATCGCGCAGCTCGCCTCGCAATCGCCGACGCCGCTCGTGATCGGCGGCCAGACTGACAGCCCGTTCCACATAATCATGCATGTTTTCGGTAACGAGATCGCCGAGCCCTACTTGGGTAAGCAGGCTCAAACCGACCCGTGATGCATGCGGCCGACCGCACTGCGTCACTACCGGCACACCCATCCACAGCGCCTCGCAGGTCGTCGTCGTACCGTTATAGGGAAAAGTATCCAGGGCAACGTCGATGCTGTTGTAGAGATCGAGATGCTCTTCCAAAGTCGATGTTCGTCCGATCAACCGTACGCGTGCAGGATCGATACCGCGCTCAGTGAAACGTTCGAGCACGCGGTGCCTTGTACCCTCGTCTTCCAGAGTAGTGCTCTTGATGGCCAGCTGCGAGCCCGGTATGCGCTCGAGTATGTTGCACCAGGCGACAACCGTGGGAGACGTGACCTTGAGCAGCTCATTGAATGATCCGAAGACGACATCACCACTGCGATTGCCTTCCTCTGTATCGCGAATGTCCGGGCATGTCTCGAGCGGCTCAAAGCAGAGAAAGCCGCCATCGAATCTGATGAGTTCCTCGCTATGAAGATGCTCGCCCCAACCCGGTGGGTCAGTAATCTCGTCGGTCAAGCGATAATCCATCGCATCGAGCCCGGTGGTGTTCGGGTAGCCGAGGTAGGTGACCTGAACGGGGGCCGGCCTCCGGGCAAAGACGGCAAGGCGGTTTCCAACCGTATGCCCGGATAGATCCACAAGAATATCGATGTCATCGTAACGAATCAGGGCCGCGACCTCCGCGTCGTTCAGCGAAGAAATGTCCCGCCAGTGATCTGAGAGATCTTTGATGCGTTCGGTTCTGGCGTCGGGCACGGACACGTTTGAATAGCAAGTGACCTCGAAATTCTCGCGGTCGTGCTGCCCGATAATCGCAGTAATGAAAAAAGCCACCGAGTGGTAGCGGAAATCCGCGGAGACGTAGCCGATTCGCAGCCGCCGTTCCCGGTCCGGTTGCCTGATGGCGGTAATCTGCTGTGCAACAGCGGCGCTTTGCGCCAATTCCGCCCAGCGTCGGTGTTGTTCGAATACTTCCTCGGGAACGGCTCCATCTTGATAGTTCAAACACCCGAGATAATTAGATTGCACATAGAGCTCACTCGGGGCGAACGTCAGGGCATGTTTGAATGCGTCTATTGCCGGTTGCAACTCTCCCTGCATCTGCAACACGACGCCCAGATTGTTGTGTGCCTCGACGCGCTCCGGGTCGATCTTGAGCGCCTCGCGAAAGCACCGGGCGGCTTCCTCGAATCGCCCGCTGGACCTGAGCGCCAAGCCGAGGTTGACATGGGCGCGAGCATCCGCGGGATCCAGTTCTGCCGCGCGAGCGAAGCGTTCCGAGGCTTCGCCGATATGGCCACACGCCATTAGCGCATTACCCAGCTCGAAATACGAACTCGCCGATGCCGGCTCGAGGGTCAGAACCTCCTGACAGCATTGCAGCGCTTCCTCGTTTCGGCCTTCGGCAAGCAGTAATTCTCCCAGGTTGCGCAGGCACAGCACCCTGTGCGACGACTGCGAAGCGGCTGCGCGATAATGTTGGATAGCCTTGTCGGCCGATCCTTCCGACTTCATCATGTCGGCAATATTAAAGTGCGCCTCGGCGTAGTCGGGCTCCAGACGCAGAGCGGCCTCGAAGCTCGCGAGCGCCTCCTCTGCACGGGAGAGGTGACGCAGTGTTGCTCCGAGATTGTTGTGTGCCGCGGCCACCTGGGGTGCGATGCTCAAACCCGCCTGATAGCTTCGGCACGCCTCCTCGTAGCGGCCACGCTGCGACAATACGTCTGCGAGCAAGAAGTGTGTATCGGCATCGTCGGGCGTGAGCGATGCCGTTTTTGCAAGACTCTCAATCGCCTCGTCGAGGCGCCCCTCGTGTCGAAGCAGATCGCCGAGGTTTCTGTGACCCCCCGGAAATTCGCAATCGATCGAAATTGCATCCCGATAGGCGTCTTCAGCATCCTGAGTTCGACCCAAGGCGCGCAGCACGTTTCCGAGATCCACGCGTGGCGCGGCGTCCGACGGGTCGAGCTCCGACGCCGTCTGCAGATGCTCCAGCGCCTCATCGAACCGTCCGCTCGCGCCGAGCAGGCTACCGAGAAGGACGTGCGCGAAAGCATGCTCGGGCGCTGCGTCGAGCACTACGCGATAGGCGCGTTCCGCCGATTGCAGGTCACCCGCCTGATGGCGCGCGAGCCCCTGCCTCAAGCGCTCGTCGATGTCGAATTCGCGCTCATGAGCGGAGGTGCTTTCATTGCCCGCGGGCCCGCCGTGCGCATCCGTAGGCGCATTTTCAGCGTCGCGTTCGCCGAATAGTCGGTTAAGCAGACCCATGTTCGGCTTCGTTCGTCAGCGCCCGGCGCGTCTCGCGGTGGCCGCGGTCATTTCCCGCGCACTTGCAGAATCAGCCCCTTGGTCGCGTCCTCGACGAAGGCTTGCTGATATCCCATCTCCCGCAGCTCCCACTTGAAGCCGTTTCCCAGGCGTGCCCGTCCGTAAACGCCGAGACGCCGCTCACGCGTGAAATCGCGGGCCTGCCTGTACACGTGATTGAGCGCGCGGCCGAGCTTCTTGTCGCGTTTTTTGCTCGGTGTTGCGCTCGAGAGCTCGGGCGGATAGCGACTGGCGAGCTGCGCGGCGAGCTCGCGCGAAAAATCGTCGATTTGCCTGCCCGGCAGCCAGTGAAGCGGATTGAACATGCGGAAGTGGAAAGTGCCAGAAACTAGCACTAGTCTAGCAGGCCGGCCGTGGCTTACAGGCTGCGCCGGGGCCCTGAATCCCGCCGGCGGCGCCTACTCGACGACGAGCTCCGCGACCTCCTGTATGCCCGGGTGATCGGGGAAATTCAGCTCGAGAACGCGCATGGCGTCCTCGGACAGCTCCGGGAGTCGCATGGCCTTGTAGGACTTCGCCATGACCACCAGCGCATCGGGCATCGCCGGCGTACGCTGATAGTTCTCGACCACGTAGCGCGCCCGATTCGCCGCCGCCACGTAGGCGCCCCGACTCAAGTAGTAGCGGGCCACATGCACCTCGTGCATGGCCAGGGTGTTCTTGAGAAACAACATGCGCTGCGCCGCATCCTGAGCGTACTTACTGTCGGGAAAGCGTCTGGTCAGCTCGCTGAAATCCCGAAAGGCGTCCATGGCCGCTCCGATATCCCGCTTCGAGTAGTCTTTCCTGAGGAAGCGCGAGAGAAGACCGCCGGTCTTCACGTAGTTGGACAGCCCCTTGATGTAATAGGCGTAGTCGACGTTCGGATGGCGCGGGTGCAGCTTGATGAAACGGTCGGCCGCTGCGCGCGCCGCCCCGGGCTGGTCGTTCTTGTAATACGCGTAGGTGAGGTCGAGCTGAGCCTGCTGCGAGTGCGCTCCGAACGGGTAACGGGCCTCGAGCTTCTCGTAGTAGTCTATGGCCTTCTCGTAGTCGCCGTTGCGGAGGCGCTCCTTGGCGGCAGCGTAGAGCCGCGCCGCCGACCAGTCCTTGGTGATGTCCGGTTTCTCACCGAACCAGGCGCAGCCCGTCATGAGCGCGAACACAAGCCCCACGGTCACCACCCGGGAGCGCAGCCTCGAACACCTCGCGGATCTCATGGCGTTAGGGTAGCAAATTACGAACGTGAGCCAACAACCAGTCCGGACCGCCATCATACCCCGCGAGCTCGCCGGTGCGCGCCTCGATCAGGCCCTGGCGAGCGTCTTCCCCGAGTACTCCCGCTCGCGGCTCACGGAGTGGATTCGCAGCGGCCTCGCGACGGTGGACCAGCGCCCCTGCAGGCCACGGGACCGCGTCGCGGGTGGCGAGCGCATCGAGCTGAGGACCGCCCCGGCGCGCGACAGCGCGCGCTGGCAGCCACAGCCGCTCGACATCGCCGTGGTTTACGGGGACGCGCACCTGCTGGTGGTGGACAAGCCCGCCGGCCTGGTGGTGCACCCGGCGGCGGGCAATCCGGACGGCACCCTGGTGAACGCGCTGCTCCACCACTGCGGCGACCTGGCGGGCGTCGGCGGCGTGCTGCGCCCGGGCATCGTGCATCGTCTGGACCGGGGGACCNNCGCGCGGGCATCGTGCACCGGCTCGACAAGCTGACCAGCGGCCTGCTGGTAGTGGCACGCACCCTGGCGGCGCACAAGTTCCTCGTCGACGCCATCAAGCACCGCCGCGTGCAGCGCGTGTATCTGGCCATTGTCAACGGGCGCATGCGCGCCGGCGGCCGCGTGGACGCGCCCCTCGGCAGGCACCGCGGCCAGCGCACGCGCATGGCGGTCACCGCGGCAGGCCGCCCCGCCGCGACCCGATACCGCGTCGAGCGCCGCTTCCGTGACCACAGCCTGGTGCGCATCACGCTCGAATCCGGCCGCACGCACCAGATTCGCGTGCACATGGCGCACATCGGGCATCCGCTGGTCGGCGATCCCGTCTACGGCGGTCGCCTGCGGATTCCGAAAGGAGCCGGTCGAGCGTTGACCGAGGCGTTGCGCAGCTTCAAGCGCCAGGCCCTGCACGCCTGCGAATTGTCGCTCCATCACCCGGAAAGTGGCGAAGCGATGCATTGGGTGAGCCCGCTGCCCGCCGACATGCAGGCCCTCGTAGAGGCCCTCGAGCGGGACGAAACGACGTCCCGCTGAGGCGTCGGCGGGGCTCGGCGCATGCCGCCCGGGCAGCCGCCAGGGCGCAGCGAAGCGGCCCACACCCGGTGGCTCAGGTCAGCCACGACTTGAATACCCGCGATCCGCCCTCACCTTCCCTTCATAGGCAGCCATTGCGGGGAGCCCCATGCGTTCCGATCGACTCACCACCAAGTTCCAGATGGCGCTGGC
>JABAOG010008600.1_pt1 | contig 11104 bp, 11 predicted proteins | sample 7062131 | NCBI WGS metagenome assembly JABAOG01 (sample SAMN14538629, study PRJNA623070) | marine sediment metagenome | biome: marine biome [ENVO:00000428]; feature: marine pelagic biome [ENVO:01000023]; material: deep marine sediment [ENVO:00002113] | place: India: Arabian Sea | collected... | reverse complement strand
CCGGATGGGAACGGTTCTGCTCTCAGGTGGCGTGGTGGGCTCGGCACTCGGCGTCTGGCTCTTTGCCGTCCTGCGCCGCCAGGGTCAGATCGACCTGGTCATCTCGCTTTCCTACGTAGCCTTCCTGGGCGTCATCGGCGTACTGATGCTTCTGGAAAGCATTCGCGCCATCCGTGCGTCCCGAATGGGGCGGCCTCTGCCGATGGGGCGCCGACCGGGGCAGCATTCCTGGGTTCACAGGCTGCCGCTGCGCATGCGGTTCCGGAAATCGAAACTCTATATCAGCGCCATTCCGCCCTTCGCGGTGGGCGTGGTGGTGGGGATTCTGGCCTCGATCATGGGCGTTGGCGGCGGCTTCATCATGGTACCGGCGATGATCTATCTCCTTCGCATGCCCACCAATGTCGTCGTCGGCACGTCCCTGTTTCAGATCATCTTCGTCACCGGCCTTGTGACCGTGCTGCACGCCGTGGAAAACCAGACCGTCGATTTTGTGCTCGCACTCCTGCTGCTGACGGGAGGTGTTATCGGCGCCCAGTTCGGGGCCCGGATGGGCTACCGGATGAAGGCGGAACAGCTGCGCGCTCTTCTGGCGCTGCTGGTGCTCGCCGTTTGCGCGCGCCTGGCTTATGAGCTGGTTGCGCGACCCGACGAACTCTACAGCCTTGCTTTTGGAGGCGGACGATGAACGCCCGGCGCTGGCTTGCGGCGCTGCTCCTGGCGGCCGGGATCGGCGGGGCGGCTTGCCCGCCCGCCCACACGGCCGAGGATGCCCGCCTGTCGGCCGATCTCTCCAATTACAAAATTCTGATCAGTTCGAGCTTCACAGGCACGAGCCTGATCCTGTTCGGCTCCATTGACGGTATCGAGCCAAGCCCCGTCAACCGGAACGAATGGGACGTCGTGGTTGTGGTACGCGGACCCGACAATGCGGTGACCGTGCGCCGCAAGCGACGGCTGGCGGGCGTATGGGTGAACCGTTCGGCCGTCACCTTCGTCAACGTGCCCAGCTATTATTTCGTGGCCAGTTCGCGCCCGCTCGAAACCATCACCAGCGAATGGGCGCTGCGGCGCAACGGCGTGGGCGTGGCCAATCTCAATCTGCTGCCCCGAACGCGGCCGCCCTCGGAGGAACTGGACGAGTTCCGGGCCNNGGAAGGTCTGATCGACGAGGCGCCCTATGGAGTCATTTTCCGCAGCGATACCCTGTTCAGGACCGAAATCGACTTCCCCGCCAAGGTGCCCGTGGGCCAGTACCGGGTGGAAGTCCACCTGCTCAAGAACGGCTTGTTCGTGGACGCACAGAGCCTGCCCCTGGTCGTCAACAAAACCGGGATCGAACGCACGATCTATGAGCTGGCCCATGAAACACCGCTGCTCTACGGGATTCTGGCCGTCGCCATTGCGCTGGCGGCCGGCTATCTGGCCTCGCTGCCCTTCCGTCAGAGTTGAGCGCCATCCGCGGCGGCAGGTTGCATATACGCCCGGGCACGCATTCGGTATGATCGCCGACCGGAAGCAGATCACCAGGGTGGGGAGGGGCATATGGCTGACGACACTTGGACACAAAAGCGCATTCCTCAGGCAGCCGCCGCTCTCGGCTATGCGGGCGCGATTCCATTCATCGTCGCATCGCTGCTGAGCTGGTTTCCCGATCCGCTCATCAGCAGGGCGGCAATCGTGATGCTGATCGGCTTTTCGGTCGTGANNGTGGACACAGAAGCGCATTCCGCAGGCGGCCGCCGCCCTTGGTTATGCCGGTGCGATTCCCTTTATCGTCACATCACTGCTGAGCTGGTTTCCGGACCCGTGGATCAGCAGCACCGCCATCATCATGCTGATCGGTTTTTCCGTCGTCATCCTGTCCTTCATGGGCGGCGTGCGCTGGGGCATCGCCACCAGCCGGGAGGGGGGGCCGACCTTCCCCCAGCTCACCATCGCCATCGTGCCCGCCGCCGTTTCGTGGGTCGCGCTCATGATCGGCTCGGACCTGGTGGGACTGGAGCAGAGTGCTACCGCGGTTCAACTTGCACTGATGATCGTAGCCTTCGTTTTGCTGCTGCTTTCCGATCTCAAGATCACCCGCGCCGGCGAAGCGCCGGACTGGTATCCGGGACTGCGCATTCCACTCACCCTGCTCGTGGAAGCGGCCCTCATTGGCGCTCTGGTGAACGTACTGCTTTACACGCCGGATTTCATCTGAAGCGAGCAACAAATCATCCCGGCGGCGGCCACGGCGTGGCGCGTGCCGCCGGGAGCCGTTCCCATACGAACGGTTACCAGGCTAACTGGACGCCGGCACGGCCGCCCCAGGTGGCGTCGGTGTCGTGGCTCGCGAAGTCCGCCCAGCCTGCGCCGAAACCGGCGTCCCATGTCCAGCGCTGTCCGGCGGATGCCAGACTGCCGATGGCACTGAGTCCGAAAGCGTGAGAATCGCCCTCGAAATTGCCGTAGCCGGCGCGTAGCGCGAACGTTTCGGTAGGCGCGAGGTCCGGTGCTTCCATCGCCAGCGAAAGCGCTACGCCGGCACGGACGTCACCGAGCCCCTGGAACACTGCACCGCCGTCGCTGGCCAGATGGCCTGCGGCATCGGTGGTCACCAGTGCGAGCGGTCCGGACTGTCGCAGCCGGCTCAGTCCGCTGGTGATTCCCGGCGCCGAATAGGTATTGTCAGCCGTTCCGAGCACGAACTCATTGGGCAGGAGTGCCGTCGCGCCCGCTCCCAGCGCCGTGGAGCCGGCCTCGGTCGCCGAGGCGAATGCACCCACGGCCGTCGACAGATCACCGGCCGCCTCGGCATCGGCGCCCACGGCGGTGGCCAGCCCGCCGCTGGCGGTCGTCCCGGTACCGTCATTGTCGGAATCGGAGCCGACCGCGACAGCCCCCTCAGCCGTTGCGTCCGTGTCGGGACCGCAAGCGAGCGAGTCGTCGCCCGTGCCCGCCGCACCGCCGTCCGTATCGGCGTCATCGGCGACGCCATTATCATTGGTGTCCAGCAGACACTCCGCCGNNCGATAACGCCGACTGCGGTCGGTATCGGCGTCAAACTCAACGGGAACCGGTTACGTTTGATCTTGTGCCACATGGCATGCACCTTTCCCGATTGATGAAGATAAATCTCCAAGGGAACCGGCAACGTGAGAATTGGACCGAACGGTCTGAATCCCCTCACGCACTACCGGCCGCGGAACACGCTCCCGGATTGATCCGGACGCGGCTGAACCAGACGGCCGGCGTTCCCCAATTGTATCTGAAGCACGGCCAGGACATGTACTCAGGGTTTCCGTCCGGCCGTACAACGCAAAACCCTGGCCGCGATGCGAATCGCAGCCTCATGCAAAGTTTTGATGCACAAAAGAGCGGAGTGCAAGCCTTTTGAGAGCCGGAACGGCCGGTGAGACCGACGGTCCGGAACTCGGATTCTGTTCCGCCTCCGGAAGGGTTGCCGTTTGCCGGGTTGCGGCTGTGCCGCACTCACGTTCCGGCCGTTTAGTCCTGATATCGCGCCCGGCGCTCCGTGACCGGATAGACGTGCTCCCGGCCCAGCAACCAGGCCGTGAAACCGTCCGTGAACAGGGCGGCGAAGGCAGCATCGGTGACGTCGAGTCCGCCCGTATAGGCCCCGAAAGCGGGCATGATCAGGCGGCCGCCGCCGCTCACGAAACATCGCCGGCGCACGTACCGGCCCCTCCGGCGCACACCGGCGGCAGGGTGCAGATGACCGGCAATCTCGCCCGGAGCCGGACCTTCGTATGGTTCGTGCCGGAAGGTGAACCCGTTCAGCACGAGCCTCGCCGCACACGCGCCGCCCAGGTCCGCCGGTGGTTCGGGATCGTGGTTCCCGGCCAGCCAGATCCAGTTTCTCCCTGCCATCAGCTCGCGGAGTGTTCGCCGGTCGTCGCCGTGCAGGCGGGCGCAGCCGCCATCGTCATGGAAGGAGTCGCCCAGCGCCAGAACCGTCCTTGGACGGAAGGCCGCACAGATTGAGGCCAGCCGTGCCAGTGTCGCCGCCGTGTCATAGGGCGGCAGCAGCACGCCACGCCGGGCAAAGGCCGAGCCCTTTTCCAGATGCAGGTCGGAAACCACAAGCATCCGCTCCCCCGGCCACCAGAGCGCGCCCGAAGGGTGCAAATGCAGTTCACTATCGCCCGCGCGCCACAGCGCGCAGCCGTACTTTGCGCGGGGTCCGAGTTCCATGTTCTCCCTGCTTTCCGGTCGCGGCGCTGACGATCTCATGCTTGCCCTTGTACCGCCCACATTCCCGTGGGTGAATTGCCGTCCTGGAATAGGGCCATTCCGGGGCCCGCCGCGCAAGCCCGTGCAGCCTCCTTCCCTCCGCCGCCGAAAACCGTCTATGCTGGCCCGCGCCGTTCCGGAGCGTCTGGCAAAAGGCAGCGCGGACGGCCACGGAAACCACCGCATCCGGGGGAGGAATTGCATGCGCCGCGTCACTGTTTTCATTCTGGCTCTGTGTCTTGCGCTCGGCGCCGCCGCCTGCGGCAAGAAAGGGCCACTCGACAAGCCGCAACGCGACGAGCAGGATGAACAGAAATCCACCGCCGGCGCGCCGCGCTAGGACCAGGATGGACTGCCGGTCCAGTGTGCACGGGTCATCCCTGCTGCAGGTTCCTTGACGCAATTTCGTTCATGCCGAAGATTCTGCGGCCTTGGCCCTGCGGATTCGGGACCTTTTCGGTCCGACTCGTGACACACTCCGGTCAACCAAGACGGCGGCGCGACGCGGCGCAACGACGCAAAGCGAGGACGCAAGCCGCCGCTAACCCCTGGCGACCCCATATTCCGGAAAATGGTCATGGACATGCACGCAGCGCCAACCGACTCGCAAACCGACCGGCTCATTCTCCGCGAGGACGCCGTCGCGGCGGCCAATTATGCGCCGTTGCCGGTGGTCCTCGAACGCGGCGCGGGCGAATGGCTGTGGGACGTGGACGGCAAGCGCTATCTCGACATGATGAGCGCCTATTCCGCCGTCAGCCACGGCCACCGTCACCCGAAGATCGTCCGGGCCCTGAAGGAACAGGCGGACCGGNNGAGCAGGTGGACAGGCTGGCGATTTCGAGCCGGGCCTTTCATTCGGACAGGCTGGGTCCGTTTCTGGAAAAGCTCTGCGCCCTGACGGGGCAGGAACGCGCCCTGCCCATGAACACGGGCGCGGAGGCCGTCGAGACCGCGATCAAGGCGGCGCGGCGCTGGGGACATCGCGTCCGGGGCATTCCGGATAACACCGCCGAGATCATCGTGGCGCGGAACAATTTCCACGGACGCACCACCACCATTTCGAGCTTTTCGTCCGACCCGGAATCGCGGGACGGTTTCGGCCCTTTCACGCCGGGTTTCGTGGAAGCCGAATTCGGCAATATCGACTCGGTGCGCGAGGCACTCACGGAACGCACCTGTGCCGTGCTTATGGAGCCGATTCAGGGCGAGGCCGGCATCATCGTGCCGCCTGAAGGATTTTTGCGCGCACTGCGCGCCCTGTGCGACGAGCACGGCATTCTGCTGATCCTCGACGAAATCCAGTCGGGCCTGGGGCGGACGGGACGCATGTTTGCGTACGAGCATGAAGGCATTCGTCCCGACGGACTGATTCTGGGCAAGGCGCTGGGGGGCGGGCTGCTGCCGGTATCCGCATTCCTGACCAGCACCGAAGTGATGGACGTGTTCACGCCCGGCAGCCACGGCTCCACCTACGGCGGCAACCCGCTGGCCTCCGCGGTGGCGCTGGCGGCCATCGAGCACATCGACACCCCCGAGGTGCTGGAGGGGGTGAAGCGCCNNGCGGCAACCCGCTGGCCGCGGCCGTGGGGCTGGCAGCGCTGAACGTAATGGAGGAGGAAAAGCTGGCCGAACGCAGTGCGCGTCTGGGCGCCGTCCTGAAACGCGAGATCGCTTCCATCAATGATCCGCTGATCCGCGAAGTGCGAGGCCGGGGACTGTGGCTGGGAGTCGAGATCGACGCCACGCGCTGTGCGGCGCGCACGATCTGTGAACGCCTTCTGGCCCGCGGCGTGCTGGCAAAGGAAACCCACGATACGGTAGTCCGCTTCGCACCACCCTTGATGATTGGCGAAGACGCCCTCATCTGGGGGATCGAACAANNAAACGGCTGACCGGCGACCGCCGTTTCCCCAATCACTCAACCCAGTGGAAGGCTTGCACCGATGAACAGACCACAAGCGCCCGAGGCGCGCATTCTAATGAGCCGCCCCGACTTCTTCGAAGTCAGCTATGTGATCAATCCGTGGATGCATCCGGACGATTGGGCGGCGAACAGCGACACGCTCACGGCCACGGCCCGNNCTGGAACTGGCGCCGCCGGTCAAAGGACTGCCGGACATGGTGTTCACGGCCAATGCCGGCATCGTGCTCGACCGCAAGGCGCTGGTGGCGCGCTTCAAATTTCCCGAACGCCAGGGCGAGGAGCCGGTTTTCAGGGCGTTTTTCAATGAACTGAAGGCACGCGGACGGCTGGACGAGGTGCGCATGATGCCGGAAGGCGTGTTCCAGGAGGGCGCCGGCGACTGCATCTGGGACCGCAAGCGCAAGTTTTTCTGGGCCGGTTACNNGGTTACGGCCAGCGTTCCGTGCGCGAGGCGGCGGACGAAATCGCCCGGTTCTTCGGCAAGGAGGTGGTGCCGCTCGAACTTGCGACACCGGAATTTTATCATATGGATGTGTGCATGTGCCCGCTTTCCGGCGGCGACATTATTTACTATCCGGCCGCCTTTACCGAGGAATCCCTCGCCGTGCTGCGCGCTCGTGTGGACGATCCGGACATGTTGATCGAAGCGCCGAAGGAAGATGCCGAACAGCTGGCGGTCAACGCGGTGAATGTGGGCCGCGATATCGTGATGGCGGCATGCGGGCCGGAACTGAAGGCGAAGCTGGAAGCGCGTGGTTATCGGATTTTCGTCGTACCGCTTACTGCCTTTCGCCGTTCGGGCGGGGCCGCCTTCTGTCTGACGCTGCGCCTCGATCTCGACTCCCGGGCGCAGGCGGGAACGTTGGCCCGCGCCGCCGCCGGCTGAGGGGTCACGATCGCGTATGTTCAGGCAGGTAACCCTATGAGCGAGTCTCTGATTCTCGTGACCCGGGCGCTGGACTTCGCGGCGCATCACCATACCGATCAGCGCCGCAAGGGAGCCCGGAGCGAGCCCTATATCAATCACCTGGCGGAAGTCGCCTATCTTCTCGCCGTGGCCACGGACGGCGGTGATCCCGAATTGATTGCCGCTGCCCTCCTGCACGACGCCGTGGAGGACACACACGTCACGCTGGAGGAAATCGAACACCAGTTCGGCCACGACGTCGCCCAACTGGTCGCGCAGGTGACCGACGACAAGTCCCTGCCCAAGGCGGAGCGCAAGCGCCTTCAGGTGGAAACCGTACCGTCTCCCGCAAGCCGGAACGTGCAAAGCTGCTCAAGCTCGCGGACAAGATCAGCAATCTGCGCGCGCTGTCGTCCAGCCCCCCGGATGACTGGGCGGAGGAGCGGCGCCGGGCCTATGCGGCCTGTGCGCAGGAAGTGGCCGGACAATGCACCGGCCTGAACGCCTTTCTCGACACGCAATATGAGGAAGCCGTCGCGGCATTGCCGTAGAGCCGGAGACCGATAGCGGCGGCGACAACACCGGCCCGCGCTCATTGCACACCCACGCGAAATGCATCCGGAACTGATATAAGCAATCCCGTGGGCCGACCCGGAATGGGGGGCGCCGGAGGGTTCGATGAGTGATGCAGGCAAGGGCGGCGCCCTTTCGGCCGGGGACGAAATTGCCGTTCTCTGGTGGCGGCGAGCGGAGGTANNGGAGGTATTGGCGGCGCTGACCGCAGCAGCGCTCATCAACGTGGCCCTGCCAAGTGTCGACGGGTACACGCATCTTGTGTGGCTTCCGGCGGGGATTGGAGTGGGCGCGGTCCTGCTTTGGGGACCGCGGATCTGGCCCGCCCTGTTTCTCCATTCGCTGATTACGGATCTGGCGCTTTTGCCGCCGCCCTCAGGCGTCACTGTCCAGACGGCGCCCTACGCGCTGCTGATGGCCGCACTGAAGAGTGCGGTCCCGGTGTTCGCCGTGGGCGTCATGCAGCGGATGACCGGCGGGCGGCTGCCCTTCTCGCGCCTGCCGGACTACCTCATTTTCGTGCTGTGCGCGGGTTTCGGGGCCGCCATCCTGGTGGCGGCCGGCGGCGCGACGGCGCTCGCGCTGTGGGGCCGTATNNATCCCGGTGGACGCCATCGGGCCGACGCTGCTCGGCTGGTTTCTGGGCGATCTGACGGCGATTCTGTTTCTGGCGCCGCTCATACCCTTGTGGTGGCACTCCGGGCGCGCCGCTTTGCCGCTGCTGCCCGTGCTCGAATATGGCCTCCTGCTGGGGGTATTCGTGTTCGGGCTGGCGGCATTCCTGGGCCTGTTGCCGGGTCTCGAGCTGGCGGCGGGACGGCCGCTCGCCGTCATTCCGATCGCGCTGTGGGGGGCGCTGCGCCTGCCGCTTCAGCTCAACGGACTGGTGGCCCTCATCACGCTGATCGCTTATGACGCGGCGATCGGGTTCCAGGCCCCGGAAGCGGGGCTTCTGGGTTTTTCACTGCCGGTTTTCGACGACCCGCGCAACAACAATATGCTTGGCTTGCAGATCATGTTCGGGTTCACCTTTCTGACCTCATACATGATCAGTGTGCTGCTCAGTGAGCGGGAAGCCGCAAACACAGCATTGCGCAACGTCAATCTCGAACTGGAAGCGCGGGTCGAAACCCGCACCCGGGAACTGCGCCGAAGCGAGGCGCGCCTGCGCGGTATCGCCGCCGCTTCGGGCGACGCCATCATTCTGGTCGACCGGAGGGGCAAAGTCGTGTTCTGGAACGACGCCGCCACCCGATTGTTCGGTTACACGGCGGACGAAATGACCGGCCGCCTTGTGCACGATTTCATCGCTCCACTCCATCTGCGCCGGGCCGCCCATGAAGGTTTCGCACGGTTTCAGGCGACCGGAAAAGGCCCGGCGGTCGGGGGCCTTCGGGAACTGTCCGCGCTGCACAAGGACGGCTCCGAAATCCCCGTCGAACTGACACTGGCGGCGCTCCGGGAACAGAACGGCTACACCGCGGCCGCCATCATCAGGGACATCAGGGAGCGGAAAGAGGCGGAACGCCTGCTGCTGGCGGAAAAGGCGCGGGCCGATTTGCTGCTCCAGAACATCCTGCCGCAGAAAGTCATCGACCGGATCAATGCCGGAGAAAGCACGATTGCCGACCGGATTGGCGATGTCTCGGTGATGTTTTGCGACCTGTCGAACTTCACGCCGCTTGCCGCCAGCCGCCCCGCGAGCGAGATCGTGGGCCTGCTGAACGAACTGTTCTCCGATTTCGACCGGCTGGTGCGCGACAGCGGCGTGGAGAAAATCAAGACCATGGGCGACGGCTATATGGTCGCCGCGGGTCTGCACCGGGAAACGCCCGACCACGCGGCCCGGCTGGTCCATCTCGCCTTCGCCATGAAGAACGTCGCCGAGGGGCTGGGCGAGCGCCGCGGCTACGACCTGGGNNATTCCGGCGAGGTGGTCGCCGGCGTGATCGGCCGGGACAAGTTCGTATTCGACGTATGGGGCGACACGGTGAACATCGCCAGCCGCATGGAGGTCTACGCGGATTCGGGCGAAATCCAGATTACGGATGCAACCGCCAGTCGGCTGAATGGGGCATTCGCCCTGTCGGAACCCCGCATGGTCGACGTCAAGGGCAGAGGGCCGATGCGGACATATCTGGTCTACGGGCCGTTAAGCACGTAACCTGTTGCCGTCGGGAGCGCAAAATGCGCCCGCCAGGGCGGGTTGGCAAGGCAAGGGGGCCTGAGAGTATGACGGGAGTGAACAACGCCGGACGCGGCCCGGTGCCCGGCGAGGAGGTATTTGCGGGCGGTTACCGCTCCTATNNGACCGTCGTCTACACGATGAATTTCGTGGACCGCCAGATCCTCGGCATTCTCGGCGAACCCATCAAGATCGATCTGGGCCTGACAGACGGCCAACTGGGCCTCCTGCACGGCGCCGCCTTCGCCATTTTTTACTCCATATGCGGACTGTTCATCGCCGCATGGGCCGACCGCACCGTGCGCAAGAACATCATCGCGGGAACGCTGGCGATCTTCAGCTTCATGACGATTCTGTGCGGCGTGGCGCAGAATTTTCTGCAACTGTTCGCGGCCCGCGTGGGCGTGGGCATCGGCGAGGCGGGCACCAGTCCGCCTGCCCATTCCATCATTTCCGATCTCTACAGCATGGAGCAGCGCGCAACCGCCATGGCCGTCTACGGCATGGGCATCAATTTCGGCACCATGCTGGGCATTTACGGCGCGGGCTATGTCTATGAAGTCACCGAGTCCTGGAGGCTGGGCTTTCTGGTGGCGGGTGTGCCAGGCCTGATCCTGGCACTGATCGTCTGGCTGACCATCAAGGAGCCGCCGCGCGGCTATTCCGAGCGGGCTTCCCGGCCGGTTGCGGACGATTCGCAAGCCACGCTGATGGAGACTTTCGCCTATTTATGGAATCTCCGCTCCTTCCGCTTCCTGTCGATCGGCGCCATGCTGAACGCCTTCGCGGGCTATGGCGCGACTGCTTTCTACAGCAATTTCCTGATCCGCTCGCACGACTTCACCGTGGGCGAAGTCAAGGATGTTATCGCCATCGGTCTGGGCGTGGTGGGCGGCATCGGCACCTTCTTCTCCGGCTATATCGTGGACCGGCTGGCGCGGCGCGACATGCGCTGGACCATGTGGTTTCCGGCCGCCACCATTCTTATGGGCGTNNCAGACCGGTGGATCGCCATTGCGCTGGCCGCATTCCCGGTGTTCTTCGGCGTGGTCTATCTGGCGCCCAGCCTTGCCGTTTCACAGCGCCTGGCGAAACTGTCCATGCGCGCAAAAACATCGGCCGTCCTGTTCCTGATCATCAATCTGATCGGCTATGGCGTCGGCCCCTGGGCGGTCGGCAGACTGAGCGATTTCCTGCACTTCCAGACGGGATACAGCGAAGCGGAGGCGCTGCGCTACAGCCTCGCCATTCTGGTGACGAGCGCGGGCGCGTTTTC
>JABAOG010007237.1_pt3 | contig 11107 bp, 12 predicted proteins | sample 7062131 | NCBI WGS metagenome assembly JABAOG01 (sample SAMN14538629, study PRJNA623070) | marine sediment metagenome | biome: marine biome [ENVO:00000428]; feature: marine pelagic biome [ENVO:01000023]; material: deep marine sediment [ENVO:00002113] | place: India: Arabian Sea | collected... | reverse complement strand
CTATTTATAACAGATGTGACTTCGGCTTACGCGATTCTCAACATTCAGGGCCCCAAATCACGCCAGCTTCTTAGCGGTATTACAAATGTGGATATGTCGAATGAGGCCTTTCCCTACCTGACAATGCAGGAAATTGATATTGGCTATGCATTGGTTAAGGCATTGCGTGTGAGTTATGTGGGCGAATTGGGTTGGGAACTTTATGTGCCCACTGACTTTGCCCTTCATGTCTATGATGTTCTTATCGAAGCGGGCCCAGCGATAGGCCTAAAACATGCCGGACTTCAAGCGCTGGAAACCTTGCGTATAGAAAAGCCTTATCGTGACTACGGGAGTGATATTGACAATATGGACACACCTTTGGAGGCCGGGCTCAGTTTCTTTGTGGATTTTGATAAACCGGGCGGCTTCATCGGCCGAGAAGCACTTTTGCGCCAAAGGGAAAAAGGTATTAAACAGCGTTTTGTGCAATTCCTGCTGCAAGATCCGCAGCCTCTACTACATGGCGGCGAGCCGATATTTCGCGATGGGGTGTGTGTGGGTTACATCAGAGTAGGGGCTTACGGGCATACACTAGGCGGTGCAGTAGGGCTTGGTTTCGTTGAAAACGAAGCCGGTGTTTCCGTAGACTTCGTCAGAAACGGCAGCTATGAGATAGGAGTCGCCAGCGTGCGATATCCGGCCCGGGCATCCTTGCGGCCGATGTATGACCCAAAGCTTGAGCGAGTGCGCTCGTAAAACATCCCTAGGCGCAGGCGTGGTTCTGTCAGACGCAGCAAAATAGTCAGAATTGGCGAAGGAACTCGAGTAATGANNCAATATGTTTCGGAAGGAAAACCAAAATTATACCCGTGAGTGAGCGGCCCCCGTCGCTCCCGTTAAGCCTATAATAATATACACTCAGACGAAAAGACCCCGAAAACCTCGAGGTCTTTTTTGTTTCTCTGCATATAGCCTCTATCCTATAGCTCACATATTTAGAACCAGTTGTCGCTCCCGTAATCAAAAGAGTCATAGAATTGTATTATCTGTGAACTAATGGATTGAAAAGACAGAAGGTATATAGTATGGTTCAAAGAGATTAACAAACTTTTTCTCTTGGAGGTGCGCATGAGATTTGGTATCAATATATTGAATTTCGGCCCTGGAACAAGCCCTCAATCCATGTATCTGTGGGCTAAGTTTGCCGAAGAGGTAGGTTATCATTTTGTAATGATTTCAGACCATGTGGCAATTACTCCCGATGTCCAAGCGCAATTTCCAGCACCTTTTTATGATCCATTTATCTCTCTTAGTTGGATTGCTGGCATCACGAAAAAGGTTGAACTTGGAACTACAGTCACAATTCTTCCGTATCGGCATCCACTTCTCACCGCGCGTTTAGCCTCGAATCTCGATCATATCAGTGGCGGCCGTTTTATTCTAGGCATCGGGGTCGGTTGGGCGAAGAAGGAATTTGAGGCACTCGATGTGCCATTTGAGCTAAGAGGTAACCTAACAAATGAATATCTTGATGCCATCAAGGTTTGTTTGACCGATGAAATAGCTAATTATGAAGGTCGTTTTATTTCATTTAAGGATGTTCAAATGAATCCAAGCCTCGCCAGTTCAAGACGGCTTCAGATTTGGGTTGGTGGTTCTAGCGAAGCAGCACTTAGACGGGCGGTGAATTATGGTGATAGCTGGCATCCATATCGATGTCGTATAGATTGGCTAAAAAAAGAAGCACTCCCAAAACTACGGGATATTGCCGAGTTAGAACGAAAACCTGTGCCAACATTGTGTCCTAGGATCCCTTTAGTTCTTACTAATTCGCCCCTGCCCGAGAACCAGAGGTTTGCAGGCCAAGGAACAGTTGACCAAATTCGTGCTGATCTCGAAGCGTTAAAAACTTTAGGTGCTAAATATGTTTTGCTGGATACGTATAGTGGAAGTCCAGAACAGACATTAACTCCTGAAAAAGATTGGGCAATGCTTACAATCATGGCCGAACAAGTATTGGATCTGGAAAAACAAACCTTGCGTTCTATGTAAAGAGGTTATGACTAAACTTTACCTTGAAACGGATGTTGTGATTGTTGGTGCCGGTGGTTGTGGTATAACCGCCGCTTTAACCTCGGCTGAACGTGGAAAGTGCGTCTTACTTCTAGAANNGGTAGTACGGCTATGAGTGCTGGTATCTTTGTGGCTGCCGGCAGCCAGCTGCAGCAGGCGAATGGCGAAGCTGGCTTACCTGAGGAGTTGGCTGAAGATATCTTTCAGTTAAACGACCGGCAAAGTGATATCGACGTAACTTTGGCTTTGTGTCGTGTTTCCGGCCCAATGATCGATTGGCTTGTTTTTCATAATGTTCCATTAGAACACATGCCCAATTACCGGTACCCTGGCATGAGCAGATCATGGATTCATAGCACTCCCGAACGCCATGGTTCTGTGATAATTGAATCGTTGAATACTTTGATACGACGGCAATCGAATATCGATCTTCACCTAGGTACTGGAGTGACGAATCTAATATCAGAAGGGGGAGCAGTGACCGGTCTCAAGGCAATGACCACTCATGGTGACCCGCTGACTGTGAAGGCAAAATCGGTGATATTGGCCGCCTCCGGTTTTGGTGCTAACCGGACAATGGTAAGCCGCTATATTCCAGCTATGATTAATGCCTCCTATTTTGGATCCCCTTACGCAACAGGAGATGCCATTAAGTGGGGACAAGAGCTAGGAGCGGCAGTTGACAATATGAGCGCATATCAGTCTCATAGTTCCATCGCTCATCCGCAAATGATGCTTGTAACAACCTACCTAATAAACCTTGGGGCAATTCAGGTAAACCAGCAAGGATACCGGTTTGGTGATGAAACAGAAACATATGCCGGGCATGCAGTGAAAGTGCAACAACAACCTGGACGAAATGTAGTCGAACTGTTTGACGAGCGCATCCTGCGCTTAACCTTAACGAATTATCCGCGTTTCAGCGAGTGCTTGGCAGCTGGTATTGTCCACCAGAGCGAGACTCTAGCTGAAATGGCCCATAAATTTAATTTAAATAAAGAAAATCTTATCAGAACGGTAGAGGAATATAATGCTGCGATAAGTGTCGGATCCGATCAATTTGGGCGGACCCAGTTTGGTAAGCCAATAAGGCCTCCATATTATGGAATACGTGTGACAAGTGCTTTGGTACAAACTTTAGGTGGGCTACGGATCGACGCGAGAGCGCGAGTGCTAAGAAACGACGGCACTATGATACCAGGTCTATATGCCGGTGGGGGTACAGCAGTTGGATTTTCAGGTGTGCAGTCAGAAGGTTATCTGGCGGGAACGGGTTTACTGGCGGCGTTTGGATTGGGATGGATTGCTGGTCACGACGCAGCTTAAATCATGGAGCTTCAATCGTGGATTGTTTATGATTGAAAGTAGGGAGCCACCCGCTTTAAATAATACGCATACTTTTTTAGGATAAATTGTTGACAGAGCATTGATATCACACTATTATTTGTTAGAATGTTATAACATTTATTTAGTTCAAGCATATATTCCTCAGATCCAAGATTTTCTCTCCAGCAAACTTTATCACCTTCTAGATCAAGCAAATGTTTACGGAAAATAACAAGCCTTTCCCAAACCAGGTCAAGATAATTGAAGTTGGGCCGCGGGATGGCCNNAGAGCCAACCCCGATCTCTACAGATGATAAAGTATCCCTTATCGAGGATTTAATTGCGGCCGGCTTAAAACACATTCAGGTAACATCCTTTGTTCATCCAAACTACGTACCCCAGATGGCTGACGCCGAAGAAGTGTGCGCCCGAATTCCTAAGAGAACGGACGTCACTTACAGCGGCCTGGCCCTCAATCTGAAGGGAGTAGAAAGAGCTAATGCGGCGGGGCTGGCCCAGGTTGACATCTCGGTTTCGGCCAGCGATGCCCACAGCCGGCGCAACGCGAATCGCTCCATCGAGGAGGCTCTTGCTGAATTCAAGGAAATGTATGATCTTGCACGTGCTTATGGCATGGTCATACGGGGCGGTGTCCAGTGTGCTTTTGGCTATCAAACTGCCGCGGATGTCCGGCCGGAAACGGTGAGCGAGATCGCTCGTCACCACCTCAAGCTCGGGGTAGACCAATTGGCCCTGGCTGACTCTTCCGGCTTTGCCAATCCCAGTAGCATAACTTCCTTGTTAAAGAGCATCATGCCATTGGCCGAAGCAACGCCTGTCATTCTCCATTTACACGATACTCGCGGCATGGGCCTTGCAAACGTTATGGCCGCTTTGCAATGCGGCATTAGCGCATTCGATACAGCCTTTGGCGGTCTGGGTGGTTGCCCCTTCATTGACGGGGCAACCGGAAATATCGCTACCGAAGACACCGTTTACATGTTGGAAGAGATGGGTATCCAGACAGGTGTAAACCTGAACCGGTTGTCCCAAATCTCGCGCCAATATGAAAAGAAACTAGGACAGCCCTTACCTGGCAAAGTGTACCAATTGACGGTTTGAACCAGCTAGAAACTGGTTCTGACCAGATGATGTGGGTGCAAAAAAGGCTTTATGAATCAAACGGTTGCTGAAAAAATCATCTCCAAGCACGCAGGGCGATTTGTTTCGGCCGGTGAGATCGCTGTTGTGAAGGTTGATGGGGCCATGGCAACAGATGCCACGGCGCCTTTCGCTATTCAGGCCTTTGAAAAAATGGAAGGACAACGGCTGTGGGATCCTCAGCGCGTATCGCTGGTCATCGATCATGCATCGCCCGCGCCAAATGAACGTGTTGGCAACTTGCACAAAATGATGCGTGTTTTTTCGGAGCAATTCGGCTGTCGCCTCTACGATGTAGGCGAAGGCATCTGCCACCAGTTAATGGTCGAGAACGAGCACGTTCGGCCGGGCGACATCTTTGTTGGCGCCGATTCGCACACTCCGACTTATGGCGCGCTAAACGCATTTGCCGTTGGTGTAGGCTCAACTGACCTGGCAGCAGTTTTGTTAACTGGCAAGATCTGGCTCAAGGTCCCAGAGACTATCCGGATTGAGTTAGTGGGTGACTTTCCCAAGGGCTTGACGGCCAAGGATCTCATTCTGTTCCTTGTCGGCCAAATAAGCATCTCCGGAGCAACATAATATAAGGTCGTGGAGTTCACCGGCCCGGCCCTCCGCCATTTAAGCCTGGCCAGTCGCATGACCATCGCCAATATGTCGGCCGAAATGGGTGCTAAAAGCGGTCTTGTCGATCCAACCAATTTGCACTTGCCTTATCCTTTTTCCCCTATCTACCCGGACGAAGACGCCCGGTACAGCGAACATCACCGATTTGACGTTTCTACCCTGCAATCTCAGGTCGCAGTTCCCCACCTTCCAGACAGAGTCAAAGCTGTGGCCGAAGTAGCCGGACAGCACGTAGACCAGGCTTTCATTGGCTCTTGCACCAATGCTCGCCTGGAAGATTTGCACGCGGCTGCTCGAATTCTAAAAGGAAAACGGATCCATTCGCGGGTGCGCCTGATTATAGCCCCGGCATCAAAGCGGGTATTTAATGATGCCTTACAAGATGGGACGGCCGCTATACTTTCTGAGGCAGGCGCGACCTTTATCACATCAGGGTGCGGCCCTTGTGTGGGCACCCACCAGGGTGTACCCGGAGACGGCGAGGTGATCATATCGAGTACGAATCGCAATTTTCGCGGGCGCATGGGCAACCGAAATGCCGCTATTTACCTGGGGTCACCGGCTTTGGTGGCCGCTTCAGCACTCCAGGGTGAAATCACCGACCCGGTCCAATTGTTAGCAGGTGAGGATATGGAATGGGAATTAGTATGAACATCTTTACCGGAAGTGCTCATGTCTTTGGCGATAACGTCGACACAGACCGGATCATACCAGGTAAATATACCAAGACCTTGAACCTTACCGATCTGGCGGGTCATGTACTGGAGGATCTTGATCCTGAATTTCGCAAGAGAGTCCAACCAGGCGACATTCTGGTTGCCGGTGACAACTTTGGCGCAGGATCGTCGCGTGAACAAGCACCGCTCGCCATTCAAGCAGCAGGTGTAGCGGTCGTGGTGGCCAATTTTTTCGCCCGCATCTTTTACCGCAACGCCATTAACATAGGCTTACCTGTCGTCGAGGTAGGGCGACACGANNCGAGGTTGAAGTGGACCTGAACAAGGGCCAGGTGACAGATCTGACGACTGGTCGGCACTACTCGGCTACCCAGATGCCCGACGTGATGGTGCGGATATTGAGTGCCGGTGGCCTGGTTAATTATTTACGAGAACATGGCGACTATGTTTAACAAGATAAAGTCCCACAGTGACGGGAGAGGTTCAGAGACGCTCTTTATGCAGGAGGGTGCTAGTGAGTGACAACCCTACCCTCACCGGGATCCGCGTCCTGGAATTCACCCATGCCGTCATGGGGCCTTCAGCCGGGCTTGTACTGGCCGACTTAGGGGCGGAGGTGATCCGAGTTGAGCCTGCCCCGCAAGGCGACCATACGCGCAGGCTCAAAGGTTTTGGCACCGGCTTCTACACCTACTTCAATCGCAACAAAAAGAGCTTAGCCGTTAACTTAAAGACCGATGAAGGCCGCCAGATCATCAAGAAGCTACTGACTACGGCCGATGTGTTGATCGAGAACTTTGGTCCGGGTACAGCCGAGAGATTGGGACTGGGCTATGATACCGTAGCCGCCATTNNCGGGTACAGCAGAGCGATTGGGACTGGGCTATGATACTGTGGCCACCATTAACCCGTCGCTGATCTACTGCCGGCTTAAGGGCTTTATGGAAGGGCCTTACGAGAGTAGAACGGCGCTAGACGAAGTAGTCCAGATGATGTCAGGTCTGGCCTATATGACCGGCCCACAAGGTCAACCCATGCGAGCGGGCGCGTCCATCATTGATATTATGGGCGGCACATATGGTGCTTTGGGCGTTATTCTGGCTTTGCGGGACCGTGATCAANNAAACGGCCGCCTTCATTATGGGCCAGCATATGGCCTATTCTGCGATCAGCCAGGTTCCCGTGCCGCCTATGGCTGCGAGGATAAGCCCCTGGTCTATCTACAATCAATTTGAGACAGGAGACGGGCAGCGCATATTCATTGGCATCACCAGCGATAAACAATGGCGCCAATTTTGCCAGGCCTTTGACCGCCCGGATCTTGCAGCAGATGAAAGCCTTGCTACGAACAACGACCGTATCGAAGCCCGGGATCGGCTGCTGCCTGAACTAAAGGCGATGTTCGCTTCAATGCCCCTGGCCGACATCATTGCTTGCAGCGAAAAATCCGAGATACCATTCTCCCCAATTGTCCGTCCGGAGGACCTCTTTGAAGACCCGCATCTTAACGCTAGCAATAGCCTGGTCTCCGTGCAGTTGCCAGATGGGGGTCGGGCTAAGCTACCCCGACTGCCCCTGGCCATCAACAACCGCCGGCCAGATCTTCGCCTGGAAGCGCCAGGCCTGGGAGAACATACACGCAACCTGTTATTAACCCTGGGCTATCGTGATGCCGATATCGAAGCTTTACATCAAGCTGCTATCATTGTAGCCACGCCCGGCGACCGAAGGGTGGCCGGGAATAATTAATAGGAGCACTATAGATATGTCAGACAGTCCTTCTCTGGACCTTATCATTAAAAACGTACGTGTTGTCCGACCCAACCGTCAGGCAGTAGATCTGTTAGATTTGGGTATCAGAGCCGGGAAATTTGCTCGTATTGCCCCAGATATCCCGGCTGTGGAAGCCAACGAGGTGTTCGATGGCAACCGCTTACTGGCATTTCCTGGCCTCGTTGACAGTCATATGCACGCAGGTATTTACTCGCCCCTGGCTGAAGACGCCGTTACGGAAAGCAAAGCCGCCGCTTCTGGCGGTGTAACTTCCATGATAACCTACTTCCGATCTGGGCAATATTACCTTAATAAAAGCGGAGCCTATGCAGACTTTTTCCCGGAAGTTTTATCCATTTCCGAAGGAAGGTATTGGTCTGACTATGGTTACCACTTAGCGCCTATTCAGGGACTGCACATCGATGAGATGGAGATGCTGGCAACAGCCTTTGGTGTGCCTTCCTTCAAAATCTTTATGTTTTACGGTGGTTACGGCCTGCATGGAAAAGCCGGAGCTGATGCCCAACGCCAGTTTCTAATGCTTGATGAGGGGGATAACTACGACCTGGCCCATTTCGAATTCATCATGCGTTCTGCCAGCCGTTTAATGAAGAAGCAGCCCGATATTGCCGACTACGTAAGTGTCAGTCTTCATTGCGAGGTGGCAGATATTCTCAACGCCTATACCAAGATCGTCCGCCAGGACAGTTCGCTTACGGGGCTAAAAGCATATAGCGCGGCTCGGCCGTCCCATTCAGAAGGATTGGCTATCTGGATCGCCGCATATCTGGCTTACGAGACGGATTGTTTAAACATCAATTTGCTGCATCTCAGTTCGCGTAAAGCCATCGAGGCTGCGATGATGATGCAGCAGATCTTTCCCCATATCAACTTTCGCCGGGAAGTGACAGTCGGTCACTTATTACTTGACTATGATGTGCCAACCGGGTTGTATGCTAAGGTCAACCCGCCTATACGTTCCCGGGAGGATGTTGAATATCTTTGGGAAGCAGTATTGGATCGCAAGGTTGATTGGGTCGTTAGTGACCACGCCTGCTGTTCGGACGAAATTAAGACAGACCGCAATGAGCCGGGCAATTTGTGGCTGGCCAAGGCCGGTTTTGGTGGCACTGAATACTTGCTCTCCGGCGTTTTCAGCGAGGGCAGCCGGCGAGGTATGTCTTACAATCATATGGCCGAACTACTTGCCTGGAACCCGGCCCAACGATACGGCTTGCTTAACAAAGGCGACATTGCCGTCGGATATGATGCTGACCTGGTCTTGTTAGACCCCAATGAGACATTCACGGTGCGAGCCGCCGAATCAGAATCTGACCAGGGATATACGCCCTTTGAAGGACAACAGCTCACAGGAAAGGTCAAGTTCACCTACCTGCGTGGGCAGCAAACCTTCGCCAACGGCAATGTCATCGGTCCGGCCCGCGGCCAATATTTGAAGAGACCTACATCTCTCGCAATCGGTGTCTAGCACCAATCAAAAGGTGGAACGATGACCTTTCGAGTGAAGATCATATCACCGTTAAAAGCGACCGAGGCCGATCTGGCCCGGCGGCAGCAACGCTATAGCCAACAGGTCGGCCCCGAAACTCGCCTGCATGTCGAAAATCTGCGCGGCGGACCGTCAGCGCTCAATACCTCCGGCGATATACTGGCCAGCGCGGCGGCCATCTACCAGCAAGGTCGAAACACGAAACCAGGTGAATATGATGCCATTCTTATCGACTGTGTTTTCGATCCGGCCGTAGAAGAATTGCGTGAATCAACCAGACTGCCCACCTTCGGCCCGACGCGGGCGACATTACCACTGATCTCCCTGGTGGCATCCGATTTTTCCATCATCGCCCGGACCAACCGGCAATGCCAACTACTGGCTGAGACGGTCTCAGGCTACGGGTATGGTCAACATCTCTGTTCTTTACGGGCGCTCGAAATTAATTATGAAGAAGCAAAACAACCGGATATTTTTAACCTGGTGATGTTAGGAAAGTTAGAGGAGGCGATTAGAGATGACGGCGCCCGGGCCATCATGTTCGGATCCACCACCATGGCTCTGACTGACGAAATGCGGGCGGTAGCGGGTGGCGTCCCGCTATTTATGCCGGGTATGGTTGCGATAAAATTGATGGAACAGTTATGGTTTGGCAGTTTGTGGCCCAGCTTGACAGAGAAGCATCATGACAATTAACCGAGATTCGCCAATTCCCCTCTATTATCAGCTTAAGAATGTACTTGTTGATCGTATAACCACAGGTGAGTGGTTACCTGGCGATATGCTGCCCACCGAAGAACAGCTTCAGAAACAATATGGGCTGAGCCGGACGACGGTACGTCAGGCCTTGAGAGAAATGGAGTTTGAAGGTCAAATCTCTCGCCACCGGGGACGAGGCACCTTTGTTTCCCGGCCCAAGATTAGCCATAGTCCAGACCCGCAATTTAACCTAACCGCTTATTTAACCGAACAGGGAATGCGGCCAGGCTGGCAAATCATCTCGGCCGAGTGGGTTCCGGCACCGGCCGAAGTAGTCGAACGTTTGGTGGTCGAAGCCGGCACATTGGTTTATCGGCTGCGCCGACTACGCCTGGCCAACGACGAACCGATTGGTTATCACATCGCCCACGTCATTCCGGCGTTGGGCGAAAACATTGACGAAAGCGAGTTTGACCAGGGAGGCTCCCTGGATTATCTGCGTGCTACCGGCCAGATAGAGCAAAGTTACGCCCATCGAACGATTGAAGCTATTTTGGCCTCCGATGAAGTAGCCAGGCATCTAAACATCGCCAAAGGCAGCCCGATTCTTATGATCAGGCGGCAACTCTTCAATTCGGCCGGCGTTCCGGTCGAAGATATGCGGGCGATGTACCGAGGCGATCGTTTCCAATACCGNNTTTGGGATTAGAACATGGCCATTGATCGCGACACAACAAATTGGACCTTTGAAACCGACGTTGTCGTAGTTGGTAGCGGTGGCTGTGGCCTGACAGCCGCCATTGCTGCTGCTCAAGTTGGTGTGGAGGCAATTGTATTTGAGAAGCAAGAGCGGCCCTGGAGCAATACCGCTCGCTCTGGTGGGATGATCCCTGCTGCCGGAACCCGTTTTCAAAAAGCGGCCGGAATCGAAGAAGACCCAAAAGACATGGCTGCGGATATATTCAACAAAAACCATCACAGCTCCGACCCGGAGATGACTATACACCTGGCCCGCACAGCGCCCCGAATGGTTGAATGGCTGGTTGATGATGTTGGCGTTGACCTGGTATTCATCGGCGACTTTAAATACCCGGGGCACAGCCAGTTCCGAATGCATGCCCCACCCAGCCGTACAGGGAGCGCCCTGGTGAATGATTTGCGTCAGGTTGTCGAGCGCAACCCCTTAACCGAGCTAATCAGCGACGCTGCCGTCGTCAATCTCATCGCCGGTAAAAACGATGAGGTATTAGGCGTTGTCGTCGAGCACGGCACTCGCGTA
>JABAOG010006792.1_pt1 | contig 11109 bp, 13 predicted proteins | sample 7062131 | NCBI WGS metagenome assembly JABAOG01 (sample SAMN14538629, study PRJNA623070) | marine sediment metagenome | biome: marine biome [ENVO:00000428]; feature: marine pelagic biome [ENVO:01000023]; material: deep marine sediment [ENVO:00002113] | place: India: Arabian Sea | collected... | reverse complement strand
AACCACAGCAGTGCGCGCGGCGCGATATGTTTGCTGATGCCCGCGGCGGTACCGTCAGCCTTGGCCTGGGCCAGGCCGGGTACTTGCACAAAGTTGAAGTAATACAGCAGACCGATCCAGGTGATGCCAACCAGTACGTGGAACCATACCCAGAACTCCCAGGGATTAACGGCGCCGCCGCGACCAAGCAAGAAGATAATGATGATTGCCAGGATGATGCCGGAGACGATAGTACCGGTAATGGACTTGAGTGGATTCATATTGGTGTGTTCCCCTCTGTTTGAGTTTATTGATTGTTCTGCGAAACTTAATTTGACTAGTTTACTATAGTATTTTGCTGTCGGTCACCCCCGGCCACCGCTCGATGTTTGCAGGGCGGTGTTACAATTGGCCACCTGGCGATGCAGCAGGCCAGTCTGTTCAACCACGCCTGCTACACGATACAGGGATGTATCGCCATAGGTCAGGACACGGGTAAGTGCCTGACTTATGAAATGAGGCGCGGATATGAGTCGCGCCGTAACGGGTTGAAAAAATCGTGGATGGATTTTTTTCAACATCATGTAGAGTAGAGTGTTTCATGGATGCTGTCGACCTGAGCATATTTTCCAGTCGCCTCGATGCGGTAAGCGATGAAATGGGGGCCGTATTGCAGCGTGCCGCCTTTTCTCCCAACATCCGCGATCGACTCGACTTTTCCTGTGCCGTATTTGATGCCGACGGACAGCTTTGTGCCCAGGCCGCGCATATTCCGGTCCATCTGGGCAGCATGGCCTACGCCATGCAGGACATCATCACTCATATTGACTGGCAGCCGGGCGATATGGTGATCGTGAACGATCCTTATCTCGGTGGCACCCATTTACCCGATGTGACTGTGATCGCGCCGCTGTTCATAGACGGAAAGCGCATCGCCTTTGTTGCGAATCGTGCCCACCATGCGGATATCGGTGCCGATTCGCCGGGTTCGATGCCAATCTCCTCGTCACTCGAGGAGGAGGGACTGGTCTTGCCGCCGACCAGGCTGGTCCGGACCGGACAGCTGGATCGCCAGCTGCTCGACGGGATCGTCGCCCGGCTTCGCAGCGGCGATGCCGGCCGGGGGGACTTTGCCGCCCAGATCAGTGCCAATCGTGTCGGTCTGGCTCGCCTCATGGAATTGCTCGATCAACTCGGCGCAGACACCTTTATTAAGGCGCTGGTAGAACTGAATGATTATGCCGAGCGTCTGGCCAATGCCACTCTGGCAGCCATTCCCGACGGGGAATACCGGTTTGTGGACTGTCTGGACGACGACGGTCTGGGGCAGGAGGACCTGACAATTTCGGTAAGCCTGAGAGTGGATCGGCACCGCATCCATGCTGACTTCACGGGCACGGCACCACAGACCAAGGGGAATGTGAACTGTCCGCTGTCGGTAGCGGCGGCCGCGGTCTATTACGTGTTTCGCTGTCTGATGCCGCCCCAGACGCCGGCCTGTGCCGGCAGCTTTCGTTCGATTACCCTGAGTGCGCCCGAAGGTTGTCTGGTCAATGCCCAACGGCCCGCCGCGGTGGCCGCAGGCAATGTCGAAACCAGTACCCGTATCGTTGACGCAGTAATGGGGGCACTGGCAAAGGCCCTGCCGGATGCTGTTCCGGCCGCCAGTCACGGCAGCATGAACAATCTGGCCATGGGGCGTGTCGGGGACCATACAGGATCAGGGGGCTGGGACTATTACGAGACCATTGGTGGTGGCATGGGCGCCGGTTCGCAGGGCGGCGGCCAGTCCGGGGTGCAGACCCATATGACCAATACCCGTAACACGCCGATAGAAGTGCTTGAGTCGAACTACCCGTTACGCGTGCGTCGCTATGCTATCCGAACAGGGTCCGGCGGCGACGGACAACGGCGCGGTGGTGATGGCCTGGTGCGGGAGTTCGAATTTCTCGATCCGGCATCGGTTACTTTGTTAACGGAACGCCGTCGGCATGCTCCGTGGGGATTGGCCGGCGGGGCGCCGGGCCAGCCCGGCAACAATCGCCTTAATGGCGAAGTTCTGCCGGGCAAGGTGAGTTTGAATGTAAAAGCCGGTGATATCCTGACCATCGAAACACCCGGTGGCGGAGGTTATGGTAAACAGGAGCTAGCTGCTAGTGACTAGTCGCCAGGCTTTTATTTGATGGATTATCAAAAAATCCGTTGGGGTGATTCTGATAGGATCCACGTCTTTCAAACAAAAGACTAGCACCTAGTCACTAGAACCTAGAGCCTGATTTATATGTGTGGTATCTGCGGTGAATTAAGACTGGACGGCACTACGGCCGATCTTGCATCAGTCAAACGGATGTTGCCCGCTCTGGCGCGACGGGGTCCTGATTTCGAAGACAGCTGGACGGCACAACAGGTGGCACTGGGACATCGGCGTCTGGCGATCATCGATCTGTCGGAACGCTCCAACCAGCCGCTGGTGGATGAGGAACTCGGCCTGGTTCTGGTGTTCAATGGTGCCATTTACAATTATCGCGAATTGCGTGCCGACTTTATCCGGCAGGGTTACTCGATTTCGTTCCGAAGGCGATTCGGAAGTCATCCTCAAGGCCTATCATAAATGGGGCGAACGTTGCCCCGAATACCTGCATGGCATGTTCGCTTTCGTCATCTGGGACCTGAACAATAAAACGCTGTTCCTGGCCCGGGATCGCATGGGCATCAAGCCGCTCTATTATTCATTAACCGACAAGCGGTTATTGTTCGCCTCCAATATGCAGGCCTTGCTGGCGGCCGGCGGGGTGGACACCGATCTCGATCCGGTGGCCCTGCATCACCAGTTCACCCTGCACGGGGTGGTGCCGGCGCCGCACACTATTCTTAAGGGCGTGCGCAAACTGGTACCGGGCACCAGTCTGACCATTAGCGCCAACGGCGAACAACGGGAACGTCGCTACTGGCGCCTCAAGGCGCAGCGTCCGGCGCAGCCGTTGACCGAAGCCGAATGGACACAGTCAATACATGATGCGCTGCGGGATGCGGTGCGCAAGCGCCTGGATGTGGCCGATGTGCCGGTCGGTGTGCTGCTCTCCGGTGGGCTCGATTCCAGTTTGCTGGTGGCGCTGCTGGCCGAGGCCGGGGTCAAGGACCTGCGTACCTTCTCCATCGGCTTCGAGGACCAGCCCGAGGAGAAGGGCAGCGAGTTCGAATACTCGGATCAGGTGGCGGCCCGTTACCAGACCCGGCACAAGAAATATCACATTCCCAATGAAGAGGTTTTGCCGCGTCTGCCCGAAGCGGTGGCGCAAATGGCCGAGCCGATGTTCGGCCAGGACGCGGTGGCCTTTTATCTGCTGTCCGAGCGGGTTTCACAGGATGTCAAAGTGGTCCAGAGCGGGCAGGGGGCCGACGAGGTCTTCGCCGGTTACTTCTGGTACCCGATGATGGCGCAGGACATCAACGGCACGGACGTGGAACGCTTCGCCCGTTACTATTTTGATCGGCCCCACAGTGAATATCTGGAGATGATGACATCTCCCTATCAATGTGAGGACGTAACCTCGCAACGGGTGGCGGAGCTGCTGGCCGAACCCGATGCCGATGAGTTTATCGACCGGGTGCTGCGGATGGATGNNAACATGACCATGGCCTGGGGCCTGGAAGCGCGGGTGCCGTTTCTCGATCACCATCTGGTGGAACTGGCGGCACAGGTGCCGCCGGCGCTTAAGCTCGGTACAGGAGAGCATGGTTTGGGGGGCAAGCATATTCTCAAGCAAATCTCGCGCGGGCTGTTGCCGGATGCGGTGATCGACCGGCCCAAGGGCTATTTCCCGATGCCGGCGCTGAAATATGTCCGTGGAGAATTCCTGGATTTTATGCGGGATCTGGTGAATTCAGAGGCCTGCCGTCGGCGCGGTGTCTATCAGCGGAGCTATGTGGAGAAGCTGCTGGCGGCACCGGATCAGCATTTCACGGCCTTGCGGGGCAGCAAGCTGTGGCACCTGGCCTTGCTTGAGCTGTGGCTGCAGATCCACGTGGATCCCTTGAAAAACACCGCCTGAGCTGCCATTTGATAACAGGGAAAAANNAGTGATTTGCTATGGTATGGTCGGATGAAAAGGTTTATATTGGGCAATCCTGATTTCGATCGCACGAAGGCGATTGCCGAACACCCACTCCAAACAGAGGTGCGAGAATGGACGTATTGCAACGAATCGATGATATCGTCAAGAACAACCCGGTGGTGATCTTCATGAAAGGCACCCCGACCATGCCGCAATGCGGCTTCTCCAGCCGGGCCGCCCAGGCGCTGATGGAATGCGGCAAGGAATTTGCTCACGTTAATGTGCTGATGGATCCGGAGATCTTCGAAAACCTGCCGCGTTATCAGAACTGGCCGACTTTCCCGCAGATCTACATCAACGGTGAACTGATCGGCGGCTGCGACATCACCCTGGAGATGTACCAGAAGGGTGAGCTGCAGAAGATGGTTGAAGATGCTGTTCAATAACAACTCTGATTATTGATGCTCTGTACGAAACCCGGCGCAAGCCGGGTTTTGTGTTTAAGAACCAGAAGATCAACGCAGAGGCGCAAAGACGCAGAGATTGCAGAGAAAATATTTAATGGTTGGTCTGATTCAACTCGTAGGCCGGATCAAGCGTCAGTGGATCCGGCAATTTCTTTATTAATCCGCAAATAAACGCAAATTTACGCAAATATTAAAAGAATTGATTTGCGTTAATTCGCGTGCATTGGCGGACTGTTTTCGTGGTTCCAGGGCAGTTCTATGGTTTTTGTCACGCTAAAGGACATAAATCTCTTTGCGTTCTCCGCGTCGCGTCATCAGCGTTTTTTCCACCGATCTATCTATATTCAGCCTGGTTTCATCTTGACCTTCTACACTGCTCGGCATATAGGAGGTAATGGACATGAACAAACAGAATGAAATTCCGGTGTGGGACATATTCATCAGGTTTTTTCACTGGGCGCTGGTGTTGAGTTTTGTGCTGGCTTTTGTCACCGAAGACGAGCTTATGGGGTTGCATACCTTCGCAGGTTACAGTGTATTGTTTCTCATCGGCATGCGCCTGATCTGGGGATTCATCGGTACGCGTTATGCCCGCTTCAGTGATTTTGTCAAACGTCCCGCTGAGGTAAAACAATATCTTAAACAGGTTATGACATTTCGACCCCGGCGCTATATCGGTCATAATCCTGCCGGTGGCGCCATGATTGTTGTGATGCTGGTTGCACTGTTACTGACCGCCTTCACTGGTCTGGTGACGTATGCTGTGGAGGAGGGCGCCGGTCCCTTGTCGGCCTGGATTAGTAAGGGTGCCCTGGGTGGTGAAGCGATGGAGGAAGTGCATGAGTTCTTTGCCAACTTTACCCTGTTCCTGGTGTTCCTGCATGTTGGCGGAGTACTGCTGGAAAGTCTGTTACATCGGGAAAACCTGATCAAGGCGATGTTTACCGGCAAGAAAAAACAGTATATTGAATAAATGAGGCCATGCTATGCGGTATAAAACGGCTGTGTCCCTGGTGCTGATGGTTACCGGCGTTAGCCTGTTACTCAATCAGGGTATCACTGTTGCCGGTGAGGCCGGGAATGATAATAAGCTGGAATACCGTCAGGCCAAAGCATTGCGCGAACAGGGTAAGATCCTACCCCTGCAGGTGATACTGGAGAAGGTCAGCCGGGAACATCCCGGCCAGATTATCGAGACCGAACTGGAAGAGGAGTCGGGTCGTTATATTTATGAACTGGAGATCGTCGACGACGAAGGTAAGGTGATGGAGATAAAAGTCGACGCCACTACCGGGGAGCCTCTCGGTATCGAAGCGGAGGATTGAGTTGCGCCTGTTGCTGGTCGAGGATGAAGCGGAACTGGCTGCCTCATTGAGGGCAAAACTTCTCGATGCCGGATATGCGGTGGATATTGCCGCGGATGGTGTGGAAGGGGAATATATGGGACGGGAGTATGAATATGACGCCGCTATTCTTGACCTCGGGTNNCCTGCCGGTTCTGATTCTGACGGCACGTGACAGTTGGCAGGACAAGGTGACCGGCCTGCAGGCAGGCGGCGACGATTATCTGGCCAAGCCGTTTCATACCGAAGAACTTGTGGCCCGGATACAGGCCCTGATTCGACGTCACTACCGACAGGCCGGGCGACAATTGCAGGGACAGGGCTGGGTGCTGGATGAAGAGACCCAGACAGTCAGCAACGGCGAACAGACACACCAGTTGACCGGTACCGAATTTCGCCTGTTACGTTATTTCATGCTGAATCCCGGCAAGGTGCTTTCCAAATCCCGGCTGACCGAACATGTTTATGAGATGGACGCAGACAAGGACAGCAACGTGATCGAGGTCTACGTCAAACGCCTGCGTGATCTGCTGGGCCCGGGCATCATTACCACCCGCCGCGGCCAGGGCTATATTTTCGGCAAATGATTTTCCGTTCCCTGCGCGCCAATCTCAATCTTGGGCTGCTGGTCAGCCTGGTCATTCTGGCGATTGTACTGTGGAGCGTGAGCGGTGTCGCCGTCAGAAGCATCATCCGTGATTACATTGAGACTCGTCTGGAGCATGATGCGGAGACCCTGTTGGTCGCGACCACGGTAGGAGTTGATGGTCAACTGTCTCTCGATGAACAGAAAATCCAGAGTATTTATCAGCGTCCCTTTTCCGGGCACTATTTTGTCATCCGGCATGAACAGAAAAACCTCTATTCCCGCTCCTTATGGGACGAGACCCTGTCATTGGACAGTCTTCCGGCATACGGGCAGGTTGGTCTGGAGCGATTGCCCGGGCCGCAACAACAGATGCTTTTGGTCCGCAGTCAATATTACGAAAAGCAGGGTAGACGACTGTTGCTCGTGACCGCCGAGGATGTATCGCATGTCACCGAGCAGATTCACGGTTTTCAGCGCAGGTTTGGTATCTTGATCCTGGTTATCGTCGTCGTCCTGATGTTGCTGCAGACTTTGATTATCCAGATGGGGATGCGTCCGGTTCGTCAGGCCCGACAGGCCGTAAAAGCACTTGAAAACGGCGAGACCGAACAGCTCCCGGAAAATGTCCCGAGCGAAGTTTTGCCGCTGGTGAAGGAAGTCAATCGTCTGCTGCAGCAACAGCAGCAACGGCTGCAACGTTCCCGTTATGCCATGGGTGATGTGGCGCATGCCTTGAAGACACCATTGTCGTTAATCATGCAGTGGTATGAAGCGTTGCCTGAAACCGAGCGTCAACGGCATGAGACGGTATTGCTTCAGGTTCAACATATCCAGCAGCGTATCGACAGTGAGTTGAAACGCGCACGCATGGCCGGAGACCAGCGCAGTATGAGACGTTTCAGTCTTGATAATGATTTACCGGCACTGCTGGACACTCTCGAGCGCCTTTATCATGAGCGTGATATCCAGGTCGAGACAAGACGGGATATTCAGGGACTGCTGCCGATGGATCGAGAAGACGGCATGGAACTGCTGGGTAATCTGCTGGATAACGCCTGGAAGTGGGCGCAACACCGTATCCGTCTTTCGTTGCGAAAACAGGGAGAGATGCTGCTGATAACAACAGACGATGACGGCCCGGGTATCGATGAACAGCAGGCCGCGATACTGCTGCAGCGCGGACAGCGTCAGGACGAATCCATCACCGGCCACGGCATCGGCCTGTCCATCGTCAGGCAAGTGGTCAACAGCTATAACGGCACGCTGCAACTGGGACGCAGCGAACAACTCGGTGGTTTGCGAGTCGTAATTGAAATACCTTTATCTGAATTAATAAATTAACAACGCAGAGGCGCAAAGACGCAGAGAACGCAAAGAAAGATTAATATTTAAGTAGAAGTATTAATTTGGCCGGCAGCTACCAATTTCAGATTTATTCAATAGTTTCTTCCCTTAATGGCGATTTGCCCGCTCGGTAAAACAATTTGTTAACTCTGCGGCCTTTGCGTCTCTGCGACTCAGCGTTAAAGTTTTTAATAGTTATTCCGATTGGCTGAATTGATCCCAGCGGTTGACGATGTCGCAGAACAGTTCGGCGGTGCGTTCGGCGTCGTACACGGCCGAGTGGGCCTCGTCGTTGTCCCATTTTATTCCGGCGGCCTGTGCAGCGCGCGCCAGTACGGTCTGGCCGAAGGCCAGTCCTCCCAGGGTGGCGGTATCGAAGGTGCTGAACTGATGAAACGGCATCTTTTTGAAGCCTTGCCGTTTGGCGGCGGCCTTGATAAACCCGAGATCAAAAAAAGGATTATGACCGACCAGAATGGCGCGACTGCACCGGTGTTGCCGGATTAATTCAAAAATCGGTTCAAAAACCGTTTCCAGGGCCTCGGCTTCCGGTTTTGCCATGCGAAAGGGATGGAAGGGATCGATACCGGTAAACTCCAGAGCTTTGGGATCCAGCTGTGCACCTTCAAACGGCTGGACATGACAGGCAATTGTTTCGCCCGGTTCTATCTTGCCGGTTGAATTCATGGTGACAGGTACGGCGGCAATCTCCAGCAATGCATGGGTATCGCAGTCAAACCCGGCCGTTTCCACATCGACTACGACGGGCAAAAAACCGCGAAAACGTTTGAAAATATGCGACATGGTACTATCCTGGATTATTGTCCGCCTGTGTATTATCTGACTATTATCACAGGTCTGTTACAGGCGGAAAAGCGATTGCGGGAATTTCCATGAAATACGTCTCTTATCATCTTTTGCGTTTCTCCGGATTGTTGCTGTTGTGTCTGGCACTGTTGCCGCTTCCGGCGGTTGGAGAACAGCAGGGCATGCTGTGGAAGATAACCCCTGCAGCCGGCAAGCCCAGTTATCTGTTTGGCACGATCCACAGTGAAGATCCCCGCGTTTTGAAATTGCCTGCCGAGGTAAAGAGCCGCTTTGATCAGGCTGGCATTTTCTGCGCTGAAATGAAGATGGATTTGGGTACCCAGATAAAGATGAGCCAGGGCATGGTCTACCTTAATGGCCAGAGCCTGGCCAGGCTGGTGGATAAACCGTTGTATACAAAAACCATATCATTGGTTTCGCAATACGGTATTCCGAAATATATAGCGCCAATGATGAAACCGTGGGCCGCCGGTTTGACATTGAGTTTTCCGGTACCGAAAACCGGCAACTTTCTCGATCTTGTTCTGTATCAGAAGGCGGAACAACAGGGTAAAACCCTGTGCGGACTGGAAACTCCCGAGGAAATTGTTTCCATGCTCGACANNCGATGGAGACACAAAAGAAGCTTTTGCGGGTTGCCGTCAGGGAATACCCGAAGCTGGATAACATGTTTGAAACGCTGTTGAAGTATTACCTGGCCCGCGATCTTACCGCGTTGCAGGAACTCAGCGATCGTGAGTTGGAGGGTTCGGATGATGATCTCGTGGCACTGGTCAATGATGTGCTGATTACAAAGCGTAATCATAATATGCTGCAGAACATGCAACCGCATCTGAAAAAGGGGAATGCATTCATCGCGGTGGGCGCCCTGCATCTGCCCGGCGATACCGGGCTGTTGCGGCTGCTTGAACAACGGGGTTACCGGGTCAGGCCCGTATATTAAAATCCTGTTCGAGTCTGATCACAACCGTTACTCCTTCAGGCGCCAGTGAACCTGCTCACCGGCGCGTAAAGGGACAAGCTCTTCGTTGCCGAAACGCAAGGTTGCGGGGACCCGCCAGCTTTCCCTTGTCAGGGTAATGGTCCGGTCGTTATGCGGCAGCCCGTAGAAGTCGGCGCCGTAGTGAGCGGCAAAATCTTCCAGTTTGTCCAATGCCCCGGCCTGTTCAAACGCTTCGGCATAGAGTTCAATCGCCGCATGGGCGGTATAGACCCCGGCACAACCGCAGGCGGATTCCTTGGCTTTACGCGGATGCGGGGCACTGTCGGTACCCAGGAAGAATTTCGGATTACCGCTGGTGGCGGCTGCAACCAGCGCCTGGCGATGTGTTTCTCGTTTGAGGATCGGCAGACAATAGTGGTGTGGATTCATGCCGCCCTGAAACATGGCGTTGCGGTTCAGCAACAGGTGGTGCACAGTGATGGTGGCGGCCAGGCTGTCCGGACCCTGCTGTACGAATTCGACAGCCTGTTGCGTGGTGATATGTTCCAGCACCACCCTGAGCGTCGGGAAGCGTTGTAACAACGGCGTCAGTATCCGTTCGATATAAATCTGTTCCCGATCGAAAATATCCACCTCCGGATCGGTGACCTCACCGTGAATCAACAGAGGCAGTCCGGTTTCGGCCAAAGCTTCGATGGCGTCATAGGTCTTCTCGATGTCGGTTACCCCGGCGGCCGAATGGGTAGTGGCTCCGGCCGGATACAGTTTGACGGCGTGAACATCGGGNNTGCGGATCTCTTCTGCCGGGGTGTTATCGGTCAGATAGAGTGTCATTAATGGATTGAAGGTGCTGTTTTCCGGTAACGCCGCCAGAATGCGCTGCCGGTATGCGAGTGCCTGTTCCACCGTTGTTACCGGCGGTTTCAGATTGGGCATGATGATGGCCCGGGCAAACGTTCTTGCCGTATCCTTGATCACATCCCGCAGAACTTCACCATCTCGTACATGCAGGTGCCAGTCGTCGGGTTTGGTGAGGCTGATTTGATCCATAGAGATAATTATGCCTGTTATGGAGGTGGGGTTCTAGCCAGGTCGTCATTCCGACGAATGTCGGAACTCATCTTGAATCCCCTCTCCCACAGGGAGAGGGTGAGGGGATCAAAACACTTTCATACCTTTCGTTATTTTGGCGGCGGCCAGACAAATTTGGTCGCACTTCAGTGCGCCCGAAGGGTGAGCTAGAGGGATGTGGCGAAACAATCCAGCAAATCTATAAGAGCTTTCACCCCGCCACTACGTGGCTGTGGGCGAGGTCCTTTTCTTTGCTTGTCCAAAGAAAAGGACCCAAAAGAAAGGACACCCCTCGGCTTGCAGGCTAAGAAATGCGATGCATTTCTTAGCCTGTTCCCTGTGCGCTTCGCACCCTGGCGGGGTTGGCGACGGCGCGTCCATGCGCCGATCGCCAACGCTCGTCATCCCTGACTCGCCCCTTACGGGCTGTTCCGCCGTGCGCTTAAGTGCTCGGCGGCGCCGATAGGGGATTGAAGAGCACCATATGAGA